>Ga0255338_1002659_pt1 | contig 24769 bp, 27 predicted proteins | sample MeOH1_35cm_T4_19_FD_203715 | JGI IMG/M metagenome (GOLD analysis project Ga0255338, IMG submission 203715) | Sandy soil microbial communities from University of British Columbia, Vancouver, Canada - MeOH1_35cm_T4_195 | ecosystem: Engineered > Artificial ecosystem > Sand microcosm > Unclassified ...
GCGGCTTCAGTGGCGGAGAGAGGGGGATTCGAACCCCCGGTACTGGTTTACCCAATACACTCGCTTAGCAGGCGAGCCCGATCGGCCACTCCGGCATCTCTCCAAGGTCTCCCAGATTACCGTTGGGAGCGGTTCCGCACAAGGCTTCTTGCCCGGGGCCGCGCCCAGCCTTCAAGATGGAGGCACGGAGGGATGGCCGAGCGGTTTAAGGCAACGGTCTTGAAAACCGTCGTGGGTGTGAGCTCACCGCGAGTTCGAATCTCGCTCCCTCCGCCACCTCAGCGCCCCGCGAATGCGGGGCGCCTTCATGAAGGCGCGGGGGGAGTGGGATTCGAAGTCACAGAATCGCTGGCAGGTAGCCGCAGGTCTCGACAGCCCGGGGGGCTGTTGAGACCGTGAAGCGGCGTGCCAGCGATTCGTGCGACCGGAAGGGACGCCGCGGAGCGGTGGCCCTGGAGGGAATCTCGCTCCCTCCGCCACCTCAGCGCCCCGCGAATGCGGGGCGCGATCGTCGGGTGGTCAGATGGTCGGAGGATCGGAAACGGCGATGCGATCGGGCTGCGTTCCGATGCTCCGATCATTCGACCATCCGAGCCCCGGGATCACCGGCCTACGGCCGCTGATCCCACCCCTCTGCCGCGCGGAAGCTGTGGTAGCGCTCGCTCCCGAGGATCAGGTGATCGGCCAGGGGCACGCCCAGGGATTCCCCGGCGGCCTGGAGGCGCCGCGTGAGCTGGATGTCCTCGCGGCTGGGGGCCGGGTCGCCGCTGGGGTGGTTGTGGAAGGCCAGGGCGGTGCTGGCGCCGTAGCGCAGGGCCTCGCGGAAGAACTCCCTCGGGCTGATGAGCGTGGCGGTGGCGGTGCCCTGGCTGAGGATGCGCTCGGCCAGCAGGTCGCCCTTGGCGTTGAGGGCCAGGAGGCCGAAGCGCTCCTCCGTCCAGCCCTGGCAGCGGGGCAGCAGGTAGCTGCCGGCGGCGCGGGGACTGGTGATGCGGGGGCGCTCGGCTCCGCGCTGGGTGCGGCGGGCCAGTTCGAGGGCGGCCCAGAGCTGGCCGGCCTTGGCGGGACCGAGGCCCGGCTGGTCCAGCCAGTCGTTGAGCCCGAGAGCCATGAGACCCGCGATGCCGCCGGTGCGGCCGAGGACGCCCTGGGCCAGCTCCACGGCACTCTGGCCCCGCAGGCCTGTGCCCCAGAGCAGGGCCAGGAGGTCGGCGTCGGACAGGGTTTCGCCGTGGCCGGCCAGCAGGCGTTCCCGGGGGCGCTGATCGGGGGAGAGATCAAGGATGCGCATCACGCCCTCGTCCACTTCTGCTTGTCCCGGTGCCACCACAGCACCTGGAGCCGGCCCTGGCCGGAGAGCCGCATGCACAGGGCCTCCCGGCCATCGTTCAGGAACCAGGTGCTGGCCAGCGCCGTGTGGCGGGGCGTGACGGTGAGAATGGGGTGGGCCTCGCCCGTGCGGGCCGCCACTGTGGGCGCATCCATGCCCGGGGGCAGGGGGATGTGGGCGGGCTTGCCCCACTTCACCCGGCGGCTGAGCCGCACCTGCAGATGCTCCCCCGCGCCGCTGGCCTGGCCGAGCGCCACGGTGACGTTGGTGCCCCGGGCCCGGGCGAGGCTGAGGGCCTGCTCCAGGCTGCCGCGGATCTCCTGGTGGGCCATCGAGAGATCGGTGCTGCCCGGATCCCATTGGGCCAGGCCCACCAGGCTCAGGGCGGCGGCCACGGCCATGGAGACGGTGAGGTCCAGCAGGGAAGTCCCCCGCTGGGAGATGCGACAACTCCGGAGCATGGCCGCCCCCTACTTCGCCGCAGCCGCGGGGCGCGGCGCGGGGGAGAGAGCCAGGTAGGGCTTGAGCTTGGCGTAGGACTTCTCGCCGATGCCCTTGACGTTCATCAGCTCCTCCGGCCGCTGGAAGCCGCCGTGCAGCTTGCGGAAGGACACGATGCGCTCGGCGGTCTTCTGGCCGATGCGGGGCAGCTGCATCAGCTCGGTCACCGAGGCCGTGTTGAGGTTCACGGCCCGCTGCGGGGCCCGGGGCGCGCGGCTGGGCGCCGCGGAGAGGGGGAGGGCCAGGGCGAGTGCCAGGGCGAGGGTGGTGAAGGGGTTGGACATGGTTGCCTCCTTTCAGGCAGTCATGTCCAATCGAGGGTTGTGCCAGTTTGTAAGTCGCGTATTTGTAACTGAAAAAATTTTTCTACGAAAAAATTTTGTTATTAAAATATTACAAAATTAATTTAATAATTATCAAATTCAATAATTTCAATATTTATTTTTTGTAACAAAATTTCGAAGAAATTTTGCAAAGAGACACGATATGAGAAAGAGGAAAACCACCCAAACTTCCTGTCGTCACCGCTATCCTGAAAGGGTCCGAGGAGCGCTGCAGGACCCGCCAGATCGGCTGTGCGGGATCTCAGGCTCGGACGCATCCTTTCTGGAACGGCGCTCACCTCAACCCTGAACCAGGGCGATGGGGTGGGCCAACCACCTTTTCGACTTGGCCCTCTGTGGAGGTCCTCATGACCGTCGCCACCACCGACTTCATCGTCGCCGATCTCGGCCTTGCTGCCTGGGGCCGCAAGGAGATCGCCATCGCCGAGGGCGAGATGCCCGCCCTCATGGCCATCCGGCAGCAGTACGCCGCGCAGCAGCCCCTCCAGGGCGCGCGTATCGCGGGCTCGCTGCACATGACCATCCAGACCGCCGTGCTCATCGAGACGCTGAAGGCGCTGGGTGCCGAGGTGCGCTGGGCCAGCTGCAACATCTTCAGCACCCAGGATCACGCCGCCGCCGCCATCGCCGCCGGCGGCACGCCCGTCTTCGCCATCAAGGGCGAGACCCTGCCGGACTACTGGGACTACACCCACCGCATCTTCGATTTCGAGGGCGGCGCCAACATGATCCTGGACGACGGCGGTGACGCCACGCTGCTGCTGCACCTGGGCGCCCGGGCCGAACGGGACATCCATGTGCTGGATCATCCCGACAGCGAGGAAGCCACGGTGCTCTTCGCCGCGATCAAAAAGCGCATCGCCGCGCAGCCCACGTGGTACTCCACTCAGCTGGCCAGAATCCAGGGTGTGACGGAGGAGACCACCACCGGTGTCCACCGCTTGTATGAAATGGCCAAGAAGGGCGAGCTGAAGTTCCCCGCCATCAACGTCAACGACAGCGTCACCAAGAGCAAGTTCGACAACCTCTACGGCTGCCGCGAATCCCTGGTGGACGCCATCAAGCGCGCCACCGATGTCATGGTCGCGGGCAAGATCGCGGTCGTTTGCGGCTACGGCGACGTGGGCAAGGGCAGTGCCCAGGCCCTGCGCGCGCTGAGCGCCCAGGTGTGGGTCACCGAGATCGATCCCATCTGCGCCCTGCAGGCGGCCATGGAGGGCTACCGCGTGGTGACCATGGACGAGGCCTGCGAGCAGGCCGACATCTTCGTGACCTGCACGGGCAACTTCCATGTGATCACCCACGACCACATGAAGCGCATGAAGCACAACGCCATCGTGTGCAACATCGGCCACTTCGATAGCGAGATCGACGTCGCAGGCCTCGAGAAGTACGAGTGGGAGGAGATCAAGCCCCAGGTGGACCACATCATCTTCCCCGATGGCAAGCGCATCATCCTCCTGGCCAAGGGCCGCCTGGTGAACCTGGGCTGCGGCACGGGTCATCCCAGCTATGTGATGAGCAGCAGCTTCGCCAACCAGACCCTGGCGCAGATCGAGCTGTGGACGAAGAAGGCCGACTATCCGGTCGGCGTCTATACCCTGCCGAAGCACCTGGACGAGCAGGTGGCGCGGCTCCAGCTGCAGACCCTAAATGCGAAGCTCACGGCCCTGCGCCCCGACCAGGCCAAGTACATCGGCGTGCCGGTGGAGGGGCCGTACAAGGCCGATCATTACCGCTACTGAAACGCTGTGCGTTTCAGAGAGAAGGGCGCCGGGAGGCGCCCTTCTTAATTTTGGAGCTGGGTTCCGTCAGCTCGGCATTTCGCTGGGCAGGGGGGGAACATTGGCGGGGACTTCGATGGCCTTCATCACGGCGTGGCGGGTGACGGCTTCGCAGTCCAGCTGGGGCGTCTGCGTGAAGTGGGCGGCGCCAAGGTCGGAGCGGATCTTCGCCAGCACCTTGGCGCGGGGGAGGTGATTGCCGCTGGCCCGGGCCTCCCGGCAGAAATGCCAGGTGAAGGCGCCATGCCAGTCGCCCTGCATGAAGGCATCCGCGGCGGTCTGACTCTCCTTGCAGGCGGTCCAGAGGATGTGGTGCGACAGGCCCTTTTCCAGGAGCTTGAGGTGCCCCGGGCGGGCGTGGCGGTACTCGATGTCGCGGAAGGCCTCGATCGAGGGCGGCGGCAGGTAGCGGGGCTTGCGGTCCATCAGCAGGTCCGCGGCCCGGAGGCCGGACCCGCTGTGGCAGGTGTCGAGGAGGATTTCCAGGATCACGGTCGGAGGCAGCTGCACGAACAGGTCGTGGAGCTCATCGTCCACGATGAGGTGGTCGCGGTCCCACTGGGGGCCGCTCTGGGCCAGATCGTGGGGACAGAAGGCCTCGTCGGCCCGGTCGAACTCGTCGAGGTTCAGGTCCGGCACCTGGGTGCCGTGGCCCGAGAAGGTGAAGACCAAGTGGTTGTACCGGCCGGCCAGAGCGCCCTCCACCATGCGCCGCAGCTCGCGCAGGATGTTGGCTTTGGTGGCGGCCTGATCCGTCAACTGGATGATGTCGGAATCCTCGAAGCCCAGCAGATCCTTCAGCAGCGAGGCCATGTCGCGGGCGTCGTTGACGCACCCGTTCAGGTTGGCGGAAGGGAAGTTCTGGTACTGGTTGATCCCGACGCAAAGCGCGGTGCGGTGCAGCATGGGAGCCTCCTAGGGCTTTGCTCGGGGAACGGGGGGACGGACGCGCCGCGCCCGTCCCCTGAGGGGCGGCAGATCCCGGTCGGATCGGAGGAGGACTGCGGCAAACGGCGCACATCCCGGAGGACTCCAACCTTCACGATAGGCCCGGGGCTTGCGGGTTCAAGCTAGGAGCCGTTTTTCCGTAGAATGGATGGAGCTAGTTGCGGCGGAGTCCCATGAGCGACGACAAGAAAGAACCCTGGCTGAACCTGCTGGCCCTGACCACGGTGATCCTGGCGGTGTGCGCCACCCTGGCCACTTTCAAGGGCGGGGGCCACTCCACGCGGGCCGTCCTGAGCCAGAGCCAGGCTTCGGATCAGTGGGCCTACTACCAGGCCAAGGGCATCAAGGGGAACCTCTACGAGGTGGAGGCCATGCGCCTGCGCCGGGAGCTGGAGCTGGCCCCGAAGGCCGCCGTGCCCACCCTCGCGAAAAGTCTCGCCGACGTGGACAAGAAGGTGGCCAAGTACGATGGTGAGAAGGCCGAGATCCAGAAGGAGGCCCGCCGCTTCGAGGACGCCAAGGCCGATGCCCAGAAGCACAGCGCGGCCTTCGGCCTGGCGGTGATCTTTCTCCAGATCGGCATCCTGCTCTCCTCCATCGCCGCCCTGCTCAAGCAGAAGCCCGTCTACTACACGGGCCTGGTGGTGGGGGTGGTGGGCATCGTCTACTTCGTGAACGGCTTCTACCTCTTTTTGCACGCCTGATGTGGGCCCTCACCGTCGCCGCCATCATCGAGCGGAACGGCCGCTTTCTCTTTGTGGAGGAGACGGACGGCTCGCCTGAGCGCGTCTTCAACCAGCCCGCGGGCCATGTGGAACCCGGCGAGGGCCTCCTCGACGCCGTGCGCCGTGAGGTGCGCGAGGAGACGGGCCTGGCCTTCACGCCGGAGGCGGTGGTGGGGATCTACCAGCTGCAGGCCCGGAACGGGCAGGACTACTGCCGAGTCTGCTTTCGGGGCACGGTGCCCGCGGGTGCAGAGGCCGTCCCCGAGGATCCGGAGATTCTCGGCTGCCGCTGGCTCAGCCGCGAGGAGCTGGCCGCCGCCCCCCTGCGCTCAGGCCTCGTCCTGCGTTGCGTGGACGACGCCCGCGCCGGGGCCGCCTACCCGCTGGCGCTCGTGGCGGGCGTGCGGCGGGAAGGGTAGCCTACCTCCTTCGGTACCACGCCGCCGCGATGAGCGACGTGAACAGCCCCGTGATCCAGGTGCCCAGCACCCCGGCGAAGGCGCTGCCCAGGGGCTTCTGCATGGGGGCCTGGGCCTTCACCACGGCCTCGATCTGCTCGGGGGTGAAGCCCTGCTGGGTCATGCGGAGCCGCCCCAGGGCCTCCAGCTCCGCGAAGTAGCTGGGGAACACCACCATGGTGAAGAGCAGGCTGCCCACGAAGATGATGGCCGACGCGACGAAGGAGGCACCCACGCCGTTCTGGACCTGACGCAGGTAGCCCGTGGTGGGGGCCGTCGTGCGGAGCATCACCAGGAGGACGCCGACCTGCAGGGGGATCACCAGCCAGAAGAGGAACAGCAGGCTGGGGTTCCGGTACCAGCCCGTGAAGCCCATGACGAAGGTCCAGAGCACCACCAGGATGCCCAGCAGGGCCCCGGCGCGGAGGGGCGCCACCAGGGCCGTCTCCGGCGAGGGGGTCGGAGCGGGGACGGGGCGGCCGTTCATCGGTTCTCCAGCAGGTCGGCCACGGACATGCCCCCGGCGCTGGCCGGATCACCCGTGAGGGCCCGGCGCAGGTAGCCCACCTGGCCCAGGTGGAAGGCCAGGTGCGTGGCCAGGTGCATCAGGAAGATCCCCGTGGTGGGCCGGTAGGGGCCCACGGGCGCAGGGAAGGCCGCGGCCTGGACTTCCGCTGTCATGGCGGCCAGCCCCGCCTCCACGGCGGCGATGGTGGCCTCCAGCCCCTCGATCACGGAGGCGCGGCTGCCCTCCCGCTGGGCGAACTCGCGCTCCCGCTGGCGCACATAGCCCGTGCCGCCCAGCACCACGCCTACGAAGTGCTGGAGGTTGCCCGCCACATGCAGGGCCACGTTCCCCGCGCTGTTGGCGATGCCTGGCACCGTGCGCCAGAGGGCGGCGTCATCGGGGAAGAGGTCCACCTCGCGGATGAGGCAGCGCAGGTCGCGGCGGAACAGCAGGAGGAGGTCGGCGGCGAAGGGCGTCATGGGGACCATGCTAAACCCATTGCTCCTGTGGGATTCTGGGGGCATGGACCTCCAAGCCCTCCTCGACGACCTGACCACCGAAGCAGCGCCCTGCGCGGCGCAGGGAAAGGTGGCGGACTACATCCCCGCCCTGGCGGCGGTGGACCCCTCGCACTTCGGCCTGGCCTTGGCCACCATGGACGGGCAGCTCCTGGGCAGCGGCGACTGGCGCACGTCCTTCTCCGTCCAGAGCGTATCCAAGGCCTTTTCCCTGGCCCTGGTGCTGGCCCGGGATGGCGAGGCCCTGTGGCGGCGCGTGGGCCGCGAGCCTTCGGGCAACCCCTTCAACTCGCTGGTGCAGCTGGAATACGAGCAGGGGATACCGCGCAATCCCTTCATCAACGCCGGCGCCCTCGTCCTCATCGACCGGCTGCTGTCGCTGACTGGCGATTCCCTGGGTACCCTGCGGGACTTCCTGCGCGCCGAAAGCGGCAACCCGGCCGTGGATGTGGATCCCGAAGTGGCGGCGTCGGAAGCCTCCCACGGCCACCGCAACGCGGCCCTGGCCCACTTCATGGCCAGCTGCGGCAACCTGGAGAACCCGGTGGAGCGCGTGCTGGACCACTACGTCCGTCAGTGTGCCCTCCGCATGAGCTGCGCGGATCTGGCGAAGGCGGGCCTCTTCCTGGCCAACCACGGCCTGCGGGCCGACGGCTCGCGCCTGCTCACCCGCAGCGAAGCCAAGCGCATCAACTCGATCATGCTCACCTGCGGCACCTACGACGCTGCCGGCGACTTCGCCTACCGCGTGGGCCTGCCCGGCAAGAGCGGCGTGGGCGGCGGCATCCTGGCCGTGCTGCCCGAGCGCGGCGTCCTCTGTGTCTGGAGCCCCGCCCTGGATCCCCACGGCAACAGCATCGCCGGCGTCGAAGCCCTGGACCACTTCACGACCCGGACCGGGTGGTCGGTGTTCTGAAAAGCTCTTTATCCACAGATTTCACAGATGGCACAGATTCATCACCAGGGCTGTTTGGAATCTGTGTGGATCTGTGAAATCTGTGGATGAATCAGTCCTTTTCCGACCGTATCATCCACGCTGCCCAAGCAGTGAACACCACCACCCCGCCCAGGATGAGGGCCAGGCGGAGCCAGGGCTCGCCGAAGGCCAGGCGCATCCGGACATCCTCCACCAGGGTCCACAGCCACACGAGCGCGCCCAGGAGCAGGGCCCAGCGCGTCACCGCCTGCGCCCAGGGCCGCGGCACGAAGAGCGGCACCAGCAGGGCCAGGCAGAGTGCCACCAGGGGCAGCTGCCCGAAGCGGAGGAAATGCGCTCCCAGCATCAGCAGGGCAAGCAGGGCGGGCAGGCGGCGAAGGACGAACACGGGAACTCCGGTGACGGAAGAATCATACCCATTTGTCCTAAATATCAGATCACAACCCGGACCACCGCGTCCGCCATGCTTCCCGCGCCGCCGGATCGAGGAAGGTCCAGGCCACGAAGCGGCTCTGCTTCTGGCCCTGGGCCATGGGCACGGTGCGGACCTCCTTCGCCCCCGCCTGCCGCAGGGCGCGCTGCAACGCCGGCAGGTTCGCCGAAGTCGAGACGAGCGTGGTGAACCAGAGCACCTGGGCGGGGATTCGCGCACTCTCCTCGATCATGCGCCGGGCGAAGCCCGCCTCGCCGCCTTCGCACCACAGCTCCGCGCCCTGGCCGCCGAAGTTCAGGACAGGTGTTCCGGAATGGGCGTGGCCCAGGTTGCGCCACTTCCGCTGCGTGCCTTCCCGGGCCTCGCGCAGCGACCCGTGGAAGGGCGGGTTGCAGAGCGTCAGATCGAAGCGCTCCTCCAGATCCACCACGCCCTTGAAGATCCCTTGCCGATCCCTCTGCCGCCGCAGGGCGATGGCCTCCCCCAGGCCCGGATTCGCCGCCAGGATGCGGGCCGCCGAGGCCAGGGCCGTCTCGTCGATGTCTGAGCCCAGGAAGGACCAGCCGTACTCCCGGTGGCCCACCAGCGGGTAGATGGCACTGGCGCCCACGCCCACGTCCAGCACACGCACGCTGGCGCCCCGGGGGATGGCGCCGCCATTGGAGGTGGCCAGCAGGTCCGCCAGGTGGTGCAGGTAGTCCGCCCGGCCGGGGAGGGGCGGGCAGAGGTAGCCCGCCGGAATATCCCAGCCCCGGATGCCGTAGGCCTCCACCAGCAGGGCCCGGTTCAGGGCCTTCACGGCGGCGGGGTCCGCGAAGTCGATGGAGGGCCCGCCATGGGGGGCGGGCCGCACGAAGGGCTCCAGCTCCGGGCAGGCCGCGATGAGCTTCGGGAAGTCGTAGCCCCCGGCGTGGCGGTTGCGCGGATGCAGGCCCGGCTTGGCGGGCCGGGGTTCCTTCGGACCGGTGGGGTGGCGTGGTTTCATGTCAGCGGCCCTCCCCGTCCGGGGTTTTTCCGGGGGCCTGGTCGAGGTCCCCACGGGTGCCCACGGCCAGGCGGGTGGACAGGAACCAGAAACAGATGGCGAGCAGGACCGTCAGGCAGGCCACGGTGAAGGCCAGCGACCGGCCGTGCCAGAGCCCCTCGAACCAGCGCCGCAGCTCCGTCGCCAGCACGTTCACCTTCCCCCCGTAGACCTCCAGTTCCCGCAGGTACTTCTTGGTGTCCTCCGGCTCGTAGCCCAGGGGATTCGCGGCCCGGGGCGCGGCGGTGAGGTAGATGAGGGTTGCGCCGCCGAGGCCCGCTGCCAGGATCCCGGTCGTGATGCGGCGGATCCGGGTCAGCCGGGTTTCCGGCGTGGCCCCGAACAGGCCGCTGGGCCCGGGTTCCAGCTCGGCCTGCCGGGCGGTATCGCGCTGGTGGAGTGTGTGGCGGATCCGCGCCAGGTCGCCGTCGGGGATCGCGTGCCCGCGCCGGGAAAGCTCCGACAGGGCCGCTTCCACCGCCTCGGTCTTGTAGCCCAGGGGATGCTCCAGGTACCGCCGCAAGTCAGTGTCGGCAAGCGTGGGAAGGCGCGCATGGAACGAATCGGTCATGGGGTAAGCATAGGCCCAGTCCCGATCTCGCCCGCTGGAACCCCATGGCCAAATGGCCCCACTTGGGCCGGATTTGGTGGAACACTCTGGGCCGGGAGGTGCGGCCATGATGCTTGACTGGAACGGCTATCGGAAGCAGGTCGGGGCGGGCGTGGGCGAGCTCGCCCGGCTGAGCCCCGAGACCGCGCGAGGCTATCGCATGCTCGGCGATGCGGGTCAGAAGACCGGCCATCTCGACGCCAAGACCCGCGAGCTGATCTCGCTGGCCGTCGCCGTCACCGTGCGCTGCGACGGCTGCATCGCCGTCCACACCGACGCCGCGGTGAAGCTCGGGGCCACCCGGGAGGAGATCGCCGAGGCCCTGGGCGTGGCCGTGGCGGTCAACGCGGGCGCCGCCCTGGTGTATTCCACCCGCGCCCTGGACGCCTACGCGGCCCGCGTGGCCGAAGGCGGGCCCGAGAAGCCTTGAGAGACGCTCAGAACCAGCGCCGCACGGCCTGGCGGTAGGCCTCGTAGTCCGCCCCAAAGCGGGCCGCCAGGTGGCGCTCCTCCCGGGTGATGACGTAGTAGCGGATGACGAGGAGGACCGGCAGCAGCATGAGGCCGGGCCAGAGGGCGTTGGCCAGTAGGGCGAGGCCCGCCTGGAGGAGCGAGAGGCTGAGGTACAGAGGGTTCCGGGTGAACCGGAAGGGGCCCTGGGTGATGAGCGCCGCGGCGGGGCGGTCGGGCCGCACGGTCGTGTGGGCGCGGCGGAAGGTGAGGAAGGCCCAGACGGCCAGGGCCGCGGAGCCCAGGGCGAGGAGGCCGCCCAGCAGCCTGGGGATGGGATTCCCAGGAGCGGCGATGGGTACCGGGAACCAGTGCTGGAGCAGGAAACCGAGCCCGAGCCCGGTGAGGAACACCACTGGCGGCGGGAGGCGGACGCCGGGGCCGGTTGGGGCCGCGTCCATGTCAGGCCCTCCCCAGGCCGATGCAGGCCTCCACCCTCAGGGTCGGCACGCCGTCCCGGGACTGGGCGCGGAGGGCCTCGATGTACTCCCGCCCCACGGCAGCCGTGCGCTCCGGCCCGAGCTGCCCGAACAGGTGGGCCAGGGGCGGGGCCGAGCGCGTGAAGCCGGACCAGTAGGCCTCCGGCGCATGGATCTGCTGGGTGGCCGTGGAGGCTACGACCTCCACGTCCCGGAAGCCGGCCGTCTCCATCCGGAACCTCAGGCTGTCCCCGCTGAGTCGGGCCCAGGTGGGCGGCGTGGCCGGCGGCTGGAAGTCGGGGGCCACCTTCTGGATGGACTGCCGTACGAGGGTCATCAGCTGCAGGCTGGCGGGATCGCGCCAGCAGACCACCGCCGCGCGCCCGCCCCCGCGCAGCACCCGGCGCAATTCCGTCAGGCCCCTGTCCAGGTCCGGGAAGAAGATCAGGCCCAGCACCGAGGCGCTGACATCGAACGAGGCGTCGGGCAGGGCCAGCGCCTGCCCATCCATGACCTCGGCGGTGATGCTCGGAAGCCCTGCCGCGGCGATGCGCTCGCGGAGGCGGTCCACCATGCCGGGCGCGAAATCGGTGGCGAGGACTTCGGCCCCGGCCCGGGCGGCCAGGAGACTGAAGGCGCCCGTGCCGGCGGCCACATCGAGGACACGCTCGCCGGGCCGGAGGTCCAGCAGCCGGAGCGCGTGGGCGGCGTACTGCGTGCTCAGGCCCTCGAAGGCCTGCTCGTACTCGGAGGCGATGGCGCTCCAGTTCCCGGCGACCTGATCTGGACTCAGCTCGGCCATGGGGGTACTCCGTGCAGGGGGCTGGCGAGGTTCAGGGCGGTCCTGACATCTGAGATCGAGACCTATTTTGGGAATCTACCGGAAGAAGATAGCCGGGTTCCGTCCGGGCACCAGGGCCGATCAGGCCCTCATTTTTTCCGGAGACGCGGGCACTCTCGGCCGGTCGGAGCTATGATGGCTCCGCTTCTCCGTCGGGGCCAAGGCTGGGGAGGGTCGCCATGCTGCACACCCGCACGATCAGGGATCTGGACGAGATGCGCACCCTGGCCTTCCCGCCTCCGTACGCGCTCATGGACGCCCTCGAGGCCGCCGAGGGCCGCAACGAGGAATGGTCCGTCCTCATGGCCTTCGAGCAGGGTTCCAGCCACGCCCAGTGGGTCGCGGTGTTCCCGGATGCCGAGGAGGCGCGCTTCTACACGGAGGGCGATCAGCTGATCGGCCGCTGGGACCCCCACCGGGAGATCTTCATCCCCGACGAGGACTCCCCCCTGGACCTGCGGGGCAGACAGGTATCCCTGGCCTCCATCGAGGATGACGAGGAGGAGGAGGACGCTGAGGCTGAGGAACGGCGGCAGCGGTAGCGCGGCGACCGGAGGGCCTACAGGGCCTGCCGGAGGATCCGCGCCTTCGACTTGCCGTGACGGTTTTTCTCGAAGACGGTCCCCTCCCCGGGCATGTGATCAATCAAGCCGTAGCTCTGATGGCCCGTTGCACACGAGCACGATCTTGCCGATCACGCCTCCCTTCTCCAGCAGCTCCTGCGCTTGCCTCGCCTCGGCCAGGGGGAACCGTCGCGCGATGATCGGCTTGATCTGCTGGCGCTGGAGGAGGTCGAGCAAGACGCTCAGATCCTGCCGAAACAAGCCCGGTTTCAGCCGTTTGAGGGTCTGGATGCTGTAGGGGACCACCCGTTTCCGGCCCGGGAGAAGCCAGCCGCCGACGATGGAGAGCCCGAAAACGGCCGTGCCGCGAAAGCGCTGGCGGCGGCCCGGAGAGCTGGACGTCAAGCCTTCCCCGCGCAACGAGCTGGACAGGCCGTAACCCACCACCCTCCCGCCTGGAGCAAGCGCCTCGCGGGACTTCCAGAGGTGGGAACCCCCGATGGGATCGAAGACGGCGTCCACGCCCCCGGGCGCCAGGCGCCGGAGTTCTTCCACGAAGTCCTGGTGCCGGTAATCGATCGGGATGCCGCCCAGGTCGGAAACCGCCTGCGCCCCTCGCGCGGAGCAGGTCCCGTACATCTCCAGTCCGGCGAGGCGCCCCAGCTGCAGGAGCGCCGTGCCGACGCCCCCCGCCGCGCCATGGATCAGCACCCGCTGGCCCGGCTGGACCTTCGCGGCGTGATGCAGCATCTGGTGCGCCGTGATGTAGTTGAGCACGAGGCTCACGGCCTCGGCCGCATCCAGCCCTGGTGGCACCGGGACGAGTTCCTGCTGCGGCAGGCAGACGACCTCCGCGTAGGCCCCGCTGATCGGCATCGCGGCGACCATCTGGCCCGGTTCGATGCCCGAGACCCGAGGCCCGAGCCGATCCACCTCACCCACCAGATCCCACCCCGGCGTGAACGGGGGGCGGGGTGTCTCGGGATGGACGCCCTCGCGCGCCAGCACATCGGGCAGGGAGACGCCCGCGGCATGCACCCTCACCCGCACCTCGCCGGGCCCGGGCTCGGGGCATTCCTCTTCGAGCACCTGGAGGACCTCGGCTCCCCCGTACCGAGCGACGACGATGCGCCTGTGTCTCATGGCCCCTCCCCCCGTGCCGGATCGGAGTTCATGTGGCCCGCCGCATGAGGCCGACCGGACCTGCCTGGACCGCGGTGCCGAGCGTAACCGGGAAAGCGGAAGGAGGGGAGAGGGTGGGGCCCTGTCGGCGGGGTTCGAGTGGGGAAGGATCAGGCGCCTCGGGACGGGCCCGGGTGGACCTCGAGCGCCAGCCGATCCAGGTTCTGCTCATTGGCAGCCTCCAGGAACGGGCGCATCTTTTCGGCAAACTCATGATTTTCAAGAACGCCGACCCACGAGACGAGGGTTCCGGTCGCACTGGCTTCCAGGGAAGAGGTGCGGAAGATGGACATTCAAGACTCCAGGAGATGGGAGACGGAAGCCCTGACACGGACGGGAGGCCAGAAGACGTGGGTGATCGGGTCCGGGTCGAGGGGAATCCGAGTGGAGCCAGGCTGGTCGGCTATTTCAGGGAATGCAGGCCGAACAGGTTGCCTTCGGTGTCATAGGCCAAGGCGATGAAGCCGAATTCACCGATGGATATCTTGGATCGGTGGATCTGTCCGCCAGCGGCCACCACCCGGCCCTCTTCGATGGCGCAATCTTCCGAGTGGAAATAAACCAAGGTTCCCGACCCGCCAGAGGGGCAGCCGTCCAGTTTGACAAGTGCGCCACCTGCACCAGGGCCCTCCATGTGGGATGGGAACAACCACATCTGCAGCTCGGCGAGTGGCGCATTCAGCTGGGTCAGCTGGACCTGGAGAACAGCCTCATAGAAGCGCAAGGCTCTGCTCATGTCCTGAACATAAATCTCAAACCATGCGACAGGGTTGGCAGCCATTCGGGACCTCCGGGGATGGTGGCGGGGCTCCAGGGTGGACCGGCCTGACGGAGGAGGTCAACCGGCCCAGCCTGCACCGGGGCGCTGAGCGGAGCCGGGGAACGAAAACGATGCGAGAGCGCGGAAGGCGAGGCAGGCGGGGACTGAGTTGAGCGGAGGGTTGGGCGCCAGCGCGGTCACTGCCGTGACAGAAGGACATGAGTGGCCCGTGATGTGGCTTCGTGCCCAGTGCAGGCGTAGCCCAAAGCTGGAAGATTGACCCCCTCGAACAGTCGCTCACCTGAGCCGAGCAAGACGGGCGCGATAGCGATGTGCATTTCGTCGATGAGGCGTTGCCGAAGGTATTGTTGGATGACATTGACCCCGCCCCCAAGTCTTATATCTTTGCCTTCGGCGGCCTCGCGGGCGCGCGCAAGTGCGACAGTGATGCCCTCCGTGACGAAGTGGAATGTGGTTCCGCCATCCATGACGAGCGATGCGCGTGGGTGGTTCGTGAGTACGAATACGGGGACGTGATACACCGGGTTTTCGCCCCACCATCCGCGCCAACTCTCGTCTGGCCAGCTCCCGCGAATGGGTCCGAACATGTTCCTGCCCAGGATCCAGGCTCCGATGTTGTGAAACCCCCGTGCTGCGAAATCATCGTCGGGCCCGGTTTCTCCTTCAGCGCTATCGAAGAGTTTCTGTTGAAATGTCCGCGTGGCCAACGCCCATCCATGCAGGGTAGTACCTCCCACGCCAAGCGGATTGTTGAGATCCTGGTTGGGGCCGGCGCCGAAGCCATCAAGTGAGATGGTGAAGCTCTCTACACGAAGTTTGGACACGGCGTTCCTCCTGGCCACGAGCTGAAGCGAAATGGGGATTGTGGCGCCTAACGAAGGGAACCAAGCGGCCACGCTTGCACCGAGACGAGGAGCGGAGCCGAGGAAGCGAGATGCTGAGAACGGAAGGCAATGCAGGCGGGGTCCGAGTTGAGCGGAGGGTTAGGGCGCCAGGTGCCATGGATTGAGCTTTCATTCGTTGATGTTGTCGATGAGGTAGAGGCTGAACTCCTGGCCAAATTTCTTGAAGAGGAATTGAATTGGATCGTTCTGATCCTTGCTGCTGATGCAGTAAACCCCGTTGGAACGAAGAACAGGCTTTTGGCCGACCAGTCCTGCCTTCCGTTCTTTGGTAAAGATGACAGGAAACGCCTTCTGCAATTCAGCCGTTGAGCCGATAGATTTGAATTCATTCGATTTGATTGGGAATCGCGACACTGTGGCGAGCTTGGCGACATCGTCGATTGCGATGGCTGCAAGGAATGTTGAAGTGGCCTTGGACAGAGCAGGAGGAACATCTTGAGCCCCAAGGAGCCCGACAAATAGGAATAGTGCAAGGAGGCGATTCATGGCGGCCTAACGAATGGAGCTGGCCCCGCCTGCACCGAGGCACTGAGCGGAGCCGAGATAGCGAAATGTTGAGAGAGAGCGAAAGGCAATGCAGGCGGGGTCAGAGTTGAGCGGAGGGTTAGGCTGGGCGAGAACCGATGAACATAATCTATTGAGCTTTTGGATTGACTGACAATTGAAAGTAATTATCGCCACCGATTTTGATACAGGCTCGTTTGCCAACCGGCGGACATGCCTCAAGGCTGACCTCTTCTTCTTGGGAGTTGACCTGGACGACTTTCGCTGATCTACCACCATCGATGGACCAGCCATGACGCGCTTGGGGGTTCCATACGACTGAACCGCCATGCAACTCAATACGGTGAGTGACTACAAGGAAAAGCACCCCATCTTTGATTCGGTAAGTGCCGTGCAGAGACAAGATTCTCCTGGTTTCATCGTATTGTGAGAACTCGAACGAAAATTTGCCGCCGCTGAAGAACCGATAGCAATTCGGGCGAGCATCCGAAGTTTCTGGTGATCCTTCCTGCCAGTACCCAGCAATCGACTTGGGCAAGGTAGGGGCTGACCCTTGCCCGGCCAAAGGCAGAGCAAGCGACATGGTGGCGACCAGGAAAAGGGTTCTCATGTAGCTCTTCATGGATGGCACTGCCGAACGAATGAAGCTGATATGACCCGCCTGCACCGAGGCACTGAGCGGAGCCGAGGAAGCGAGAAGATGAGAGAGAGCGAGAGGCAATGCAGGCGGGGTCCGAGTTGAGCGGAGGGTTAGGCGCTGGAGACAATCACTGTGTGTGCTTTCACTAGCACAAAAGCTGATGCACGCTCTGACCGAACAAAGGCAATACTGACCCTCGTGTTTCGCCCTGGGAATCGAAATGTAAAGTTGAAGCTTTCGGGGCCTTCCTGGGACGAGATAAAGGTGAGGAATCGGCCTTCAAAATTTTTCACAGAAGTGCAGGGTGCCACTTCTCGGAAGAAATTTTTACCGATGACATTGGAAGAAGCCATCCCTGAAAGGGTTTCTTCGGCCTTGTTGTAGGTCAAGATCATCCCGTTCGGAGCGAGTTCGATAACTCCGAATGGCAAATCCTCGAGTTGCGCTTCTGAAAGCATGGGGATGCCAACAAGCGCCGCACTGCAAGGCCCGCAAATTCCGTGTGAGTTTGGGACCAAACCTTGGCCGGTCGTCGTTCCGCACCAAGCGCACAAAACTGGGTAGGTCGTTTCCATTCGAAGTTCCAATCAGACGTTTGGGAAGGATTACTGGAAAGCGCCTAACGAAGGAAGCTGATATGTGTTGCCTTGCAAGCTGCTGCGCCAGAATGCTTTATTTCTGGCACAGGGATTGCGCAAAACCACAGACAACTTGTATCGCCTTGTGATTTGCAACGCGATACATGGGGTCTAAACGGCCCCGCCTGCGCCGAGGCGATGAGCGGAGCCGAGGAAGCGGAACGAATAGAAAGAGCAGAAGGCAATGCCGGCGGGGTCCGAGTTGAGCGGAGGGTTAGGCATCTAGCAACCAGGCGACAAGGATTTTGCCCAAAGTCGATGGAAGAGTGCACGAATTGGATCTTTCGATTCTCTGCTCAACTTTAGGTGAAATTCTTCATCTTTGGAATGGTCCATCTCTTGCGGTGATAGAGGCATGGTGCCAATTCCATAGATCAAGGGTTCTTCGCGAAATATATCTCTGCCACTATTCGTCGAAATATTCTTATTCCCGAGTTCTGTGTCTTCGGCAGACCAGAGTTGCGCTCTTAGATAGAACGAAAACTCCTGATAAAGGTGTCGTGCGAATTGGGTGTTCTTGGAAACACCTTTGCCATTGGCATACATTTCAATGAGTTCGATCCATGCCCCTGCGCTCTTGCCCTCTACCTCCTCATCGCAAATCCCTAAAGCTAGTACAAAACATCGTGCTGCCCGAGGGAGGTTTAGCACACCACCATTTCGAGATTCCAACAACTTACCCAGGCGGTACAACGTACTCGCCCGGACTGTGGATTGCATTCCTTTGTAGCGCGGGTTTAATTCGAGGTTAGATTTACAGCCCTCTTCGTAGCATTTTCTTGCCAGCACAAATTCACCTCTGCTTTCCGCAGAGATACCGGTTTGTTCGAGGGCCACTTGGCTTGATGTGTCTTCCAAAACGGGTTCTTGCCCCTTCGATTTGGCACAAAGCTCATTTGCTGGACCAAGGACCAGTAAAGAAAGCCAGAGGGGTGTGAATCTGATCAAGAGATGCCTAACGAAGGAAGCTAAGCGGCCGCGCCTGCACCGAGACGGTGAACGAAGCCGAGATAGCAAAATGATGAGAGAGAGCGGAAGGCAATGCAGGCGGGGTCCGACTTGAGCGGAGGGTTAGGCGTTTCAGCCATGGTAGGCCTGGCGAACCCGTGAATCAATTTCTACTGCTGCCTTCATGATTACTAGGCTTGCTCGGATTAGTTGTTCGCTTCGTTCGGGTGCGAACCAGTGCCCGTTGAACTTACCACCGTGGAATAGGTTGTTCCGAATTCGCCGAATGTATTGAAAGAGCCTGTCAGCATTCGAATCTGTGCTGGGGACGATTTCTCGCCATTCAATGATGCCGTTGGCTATGTATTGCTTCTTTGGTGGCTCTCGAAAGATTAGAGAGATCGCATTGTCGATTTCTGGTGACGGAGGGTTCGCCACGAAGGTTTCAATGGCCCGCGCGAACTGACCCCAATTCGGCTCGGCAGGACCATCTCCATTGTTGAACCCGCTTGCCTTCAATGCGTACTCTGCTCGAGAGAAAACACGGAAGAAATCAGCAGCTAATGCGTGGAGGATTGCGTCTCGCGTCATATGAAAACGCCTAACGAAAAAAGCTAAGCGGCCCCGCCTGCACCGAGACGATGAACGAAGCCGAGATAGCAAGAAGTTGAGAGAGAGCGAAAGACAATGCAGGCGGGGTCCGACTTGAGCGAGGGGTTAGGCGCCAATACCAGCAGCCTTTTCGAAGTGTGAAGCAAGCTTAAGGTACCTGCGAGACCAACCAGACGAAATAGCGATTTCTTGGAGGTCGCCGGTTGGAAGAAAGTAGGTTTGCAATTCATAGAGAGCGGAGGTGTCGTGCTCACGAACACGGCCTTCAAGGGAGACAAATGTAGCAATGGCCTGGCTCTTTGATGGGAATGAGGAATGTGTGAAGTCTGCGCTGTCGGTTGAAAGATGACCGATAACCTCGGCCACGATTGCAGCGACCTTTTCGAATTCCGGACCGATGCCGGTTGGGGCGAGGAGATGTTTCAGGAAGCCGAGCATCAGTGGCGCCTAACGAAAGCAGCTAAGCGGCCACGCCTGCACCGAGACGGAGAGCGGAGCCGGGATAGCAAAATGTTGAGAGAGAGCGAAAGGCAATGCAGGCGGGGTCCGACTTGAGCGGAGGGTTAGGCCGTGAATAGGGATCTAAGGTGCATTGCAATGATGAAACCAGAACCAAATGATAGCGGTAAGAACACAAGGGCAAGAGCCAGCCAGAATTGAATCGGTTGATTGGCCCTATAGATTGGAACCCCACGAAGGTAAAGAACGCCTGAACGAATGACAACCCAAGTACCAAACACTGTGAGCCCAAATAGGGCGTAGCAGGTGAACAACAACTGAATATTGCCTGGACTATTGGCATACACGGCCAAGAGGATGAAGACAGCTACAAATCCACCGAGGGCCCACCAAACGTGATTGGTGCCTTCTGGCTTTGCTTGCCCTGGCTTCCGTTTTCTGGAGTGCGGCATAGAGCGGCCTAACGAATGCAGCTAACCGGCCGCGCCTGCACCGAGGCGCTGAACGAAGCCGAGGAAGCGGGAAGCTGAGAGGGAGCGGAAGGCAATGCAGGCGGGGTCCGAGTTGAGCGGAGGGTTAGGCCGCAGAGAGCTAGAGATGATTATTTACCCCAAGTATTAAGTTTGGTATTCCAGTCATAGTCATACTGCAACAAAAGGGAGTCCTGCTTTTCTACCGCGTGGGTTTTGGATTCCGCGGCTTGAGCTCGATAGAAAAGATGCCAACCTTCCTTGAGATGCCAGGCAATGATTTCGCTTAGATGTGAACCATGCTGGGCGTAGGCAGCCATTCGCTTCTTCTCGTTAATGGTTTCGCCAACATAGACGATTTTGCGATTCCCGCCGCGTGGCCCAGCGATCGAGAGTTCGTAACAAGCAGGACCGTCCCAGTCCAATTCCTCGGAGTACCATTCGTACCTATCTGCGATCTTGCGCCATTGTGTCCAGCCCATGTGGGCCTCCTAGTGATGCGGCCTAACGAATGAAGCTAACCGGCCCCGCCTGCACCGAGGCGACGAGCGGAGCCGAGATAGCGAGAAGTTGAGAGAGAGCGGAAGGCAATGCAGGCGGGGTCCGAGTTGAGCGTAAGGTTAGGCCGTACGCCGACCGCCAGGTGAACCGAGCCCAGGAGACGGGCACGTTAGGCGGACGTGGGCGGGAAGGCCACACCGCCGGATCAACCGGCCCAAGCGCTAAGAATGGAAAAGAGCGAAAGACCAGAAAGCCAGGACCAGCGGTGAAGGACAGTGATGGAATGACCCACTCTAGCGCGACGGGACCTTGGGAAAGTCATACCAGAAGCGGATTTGGCCGAACCCGCCCACGTCGGCCTAACGAATGGAGCTAACCGGCCCCGCCTGCACCGAGGCGATGAACGAAGCCGAGAAAGCGAGAAGCTGAGAGAGAGCGAAAGGTAATGCAGGCGGGGTCCGAGTTGAGCTGAAGGTTAGGCCGCATACGGCTTTCTCTTGTGAAGCGACTTCAGCATGCAGGCCAACCAGATGACGCCCGCCTGAATTGCTGGGCCGATCGCGAAGAAGATACATAAGGCTAATGGGAAATAGATGATTGGCGTAGCGTGAAGCCGAAATGGAAGAAGGAGTAGAAGCGCCACAGTGGCACCACCCGCAAATCCAGCAAAAACCGATACCCATGCCCAAATAATGCTGATGTTAAAAAGTTTCATGTCCGCTGGTGTGAACTTGGGATTGCGCAGGTTCGACCAAGCCCATCGGTACGCCTTCCGGTATAAGCCGGATGGGTTCCTTCTGGACGAGTAATACTTCGGGTTCATCGACGGCCTAACGGAAAAAGTTAACCGGACCAGGCGCTTGCGCCTGGGTCCGGTTGAACGCGGGGTTAGGCAGTTCGAGGTTGAGGTTTGAGAGCGCCCCGGACTGCGACACCAAGCGTTCCTGAAAGTGGAAAGAGCAGCATTGAAGCTGGCGGATAGAAGCCTAGAAATGCTGAGCGTGGACCCAGGGTACCCAGATCGATGGTTGATGATGACAAAGGCTTTGGTGGAATTGGGTGGGCCACGGCGAACGGTATTGAATTGCGGCGCGAACGGGGAAAGCGGCCTTTCCGAGAGAAACCCTTGGCGTGCCTAACGAAAGCAGCTAACCGGCCACGCCTGCACCGAGGCGCTGAACGAAGCCGAGGAAGCAGGGAGTTGAGAGAGAGCGGAAGGCAATGCAGGCGGGGTCCGAGTTGAGCGGAGGGTTAGGGCTTACCGGCAACCTTGGTTTGTGGTGTGGTTTCTTGTGAAGCAATTTTCCTGACGGCCAAGACCCTGTTATGGAGTTCTGTCGGGAGTGCTATGTGGTGTAGTTCGATTTCAGGCGGGAATCGCCCATCAGTCGTGGCTTTCTTGAAGTATTCAAGCATTGAGGCTTCGGTGAAAACCATGATTCGCCGTGCTGGAGCCTTGATATGAAGCAAATAGAGTGCGTCTGATTTTAGCTTCTGGAACTTTGCGGTGGCGAGATTACCGGAAGCAGTTCGTGCCGCACTTGTAGAGATTGCTGCGACTAGTGATCCATCTTCACTAACGGCATCGAAAGCGAAAACCCCGCCCCATGTGAGTTCACGCCTCCCTCCCTGGAACTTGACACCGGGAAATAGGGTTGGGAGCCCATGGTCTACGACCCAGGCTTCAGCTTCGTGTTGGACAGTAGTGTCTGCCATGTTGGATGAGCCCTAACGAAAGCAGCTAACCGGCCACGACTGCACCGAGGCGCTGAACGGAGCCGAGGAAGCAGGAAGCTGAGAGAGAGCGGAAGGCAAAGCAGGCGGGGTCCGAGTTGAGCGGAGGGTTAGGCATGTTATAGGCCATTGTTTTGAAAGAAGGTGGTCCATTTTTCTAAAACAGTTTTGCTAAGTTGCTTGATGTTAATTTCTTGATCATTGGTTAGCAAGGACCAGGACTCACCACCGCCCCAAGGAGCCAAACCCCATGGCGCTGTACCCCAAGCACCATTAATGATTTTTGTTTTGGGATCGGGACGATGTGTAAGGGTCATGTGTTTCCCCTTGTCGCAAAGATCACGACTCATCTTGATGTCCGGATCATCTAAAAATTTATTCAAAATTGACTGATCTACCGCACTTGTTTTTTTGATGTAGTCGGAAATGTGATAAGCGGTAACGAAATAGTTAAATACGTTATCAATTTCGAGTGAGTCACAAAGACGAGCGTACTCACGAGTTGCTTTTTCAAGCATGTCGCGAGGCGTTTGAAGTTTGAAAAAGGTCATCGGGGATGCCTAACGAATGAAGCTAACCGGCCCCGCCTGCACCGAGGCGCTGAACGAAGCCGAGGAAGCGGGAAACTGAGAGAGAGCGGAAGACACTGCAGGCGGGGTCCGAGTTGAGCGGAGGGTTAGGCATTCCTGCGAGGCATGAAGGCCTGAAGTTCGGCAACGGAGAAGGGTGGCTTGCGCTGGTGGAGCATTGCGTGGCAATTAGGGCACACAGGAATAAGATCGGTGTACGGATTGACTTCGTACTCGCCCTGGCAAGTCGCAATTGGTCGAATGTGATGGACATGAATGAAATTGAGGCCAATACGACCGTACATATCGCGAAATTCGAAATTACAAACTTTGCATTTTGCACCATGATGCCCAATGCATTTGGCTCGTGCCTTGGGATTACGTTCATAGGCATTTACTGGGATCTGCTTGGACGCGCCTTCAGGGTAAGATTCGCTTGTGGACAATTCATCAGCCAAGGATGAACCCGGGTCGAGGCGATTAACCCTGTGGTGTTCCATTAAAGTGGATAGAAATGTTTCATTGTTAATAGATACAAACGCTTTATTCGGAATATGGCCTAGACTCGATTTGATCTTCTCTAGGGAAAACGGTGAGGGTCTGAGGTCCAGGAACCAGTTTGTTCGAAGGCGGTACTCATTGTCGTGATGATAGATGATTTGAGGCTGGTGTGATATGCCATCCCAGCTTTCGAGAGCCTCACCAACGGCGACAATACCAATTTTGTTTGCGTACATAAGGATTGTGTCACCAGGCTGCACAGGAAGGAAATATTCACCGTAGTGGATATCGCCACCAGTGAATGCACAGTGAGCCTCAATCCATTGATTGTGCGGACTGTATTTGTGTGTTTTCTTGTCAGTATTTATCCAATAAGTTGCCATAGTGCACCTTTGAATGCCTAACGAATGAGCTAACCGGCCCCGCCTGCACCGAGGCGATGAGCGGAGCCGAGGAAGCGAGAAGAAGAGAAAGAGCGGAAGACAATGCAGGCGGGGTCCGAGTTGAGCGGAGGGTTAGGCAGTCGGGGGATTCTGATTGAGCAGCTTCTTGAATTCGTTTTCATTGTAGGCCCGACCGCCCGGACAACAGGCGCTGACATATTGGAGAATCATTGGCGCATATTCTGGTGCGGTGTGGATGAAGTGCAGCAGTGATTGCTGATCTTGTGCTTCTTTGAAGGCCATCCAACCATCGATAAATTCCTTTTTAAGGTAAGGAGTTTTACCCTCTGACTTGGCATCAACGATCATTGCTTTAAGAAAGTATGAAATCTCCCCAAGGACCAGATCGATATCGCACGCAGAAACGAGTGTTTGAATTGATTCAGCATCAATGTCCATGGGCATTACTCCAATGGGCTGCCTAACGAAGGAAGCTAAGCGGCGCGCCTGCACCGAGGCGCTGAGCGGAGCCGGGATAGCGAAATGTTGAGAGAGAGCGGAAGGCAATGCAGGCGGGGTCCGACTTGAGCGGAGGGTTAGGGAAGCTCACGAGAGAACCCCAGGAAATTCCACCCATCGTTTAGAGAGATCGATTCACGACCTGAGGAGCCCTGGATACCGCTCCAGTGCTTGGAAGTGAATGTGCCAGAGAACGGGGAGTCTACAAAGTAGTCTGACCCAACCACTGTGAATTTGGCGTTGACCTTGTGCTTGGCGACCTGGCCTACAACCTTGAATTCATTACCATCCTCGCCCTTCAGTTCTGCGTTAAGTTTGCCGCCAGTGATAGTCACCTTCGCTTTGCCCCTCACCACCTCGTAGCGGTTCTGACCGGAAGAGACCCAAACGAAGTTCCAATCCTGATCGCCGGCCCAGACGACTGAAGCAATCAGGGCGACAAATAGGCACTTCAGGGTTCGAACCATTTGGGGAGTTCCCTAACGAATGAAGCTAAGCGGCACCGCCTGCAACGAGACGATAAGCGGAGCCGAGATAGTGAGATGTTGAGAGAGAGCGGAAGGCAATGCAGGCGGGGTCCGACTTGAGCGGAGGGTTAGGCGAGACCTGACCTTTGAAAGCGCGGGCAACGATTGAGAAAGCTGGTGGAATTGCCGAATGTTCGAAGCGTACCGCTGGATTGGGCTGAAGAAAAGGGAAATGCCGCCGAAAGGGCCGAAATGGCACGGACATGCCGAAGCGGTGTGACGCAGTCCCGTTGGGGTTTTCGCTTCGATGGAATGAGCAGCGGTGGGACGAAACCTTTCGGGGCGATCAAGGAACCGAAATGAGGATTTGAGCTGAAAGCCGTTGAAGCGAAATCTACGTTTACGCCTAACGGAAGAAGTTAACCGGCCCTGCCTGCGGCGGCGCGTGGAACGGAGCCGAGGAAGCAGGGCCATGAGAGGACGAAGCGGGTCGTGCAGGTAGG
>Ga0255338_1002660_pt1 | contig 24750 bp, 26 predicted proteins | sample MeOH1_35cm_T4_19_FD_203715 | JGI IMG/M metagenome (GOLD analysis project Ga0255338, IMG submission 203715) | Sandy soil microbial communities from University of British Columbia, Vancouver, Canada - MeOH1_35cm_T4_195 | ecosystem: Engineered > Artificial ecosystem > Sand microcosm > Unclassified ...
AGTTCTCCTGAAGTACCGGCCGGGTTTCCGACAAACCCGAATTTGTGAGGGAAATATCATGACAGCACTCCGCAAAGTATTGGTCGTCGATGACGATCCGGTGGTGGGCGCAAGCTTCAACCGCGTTCTTTCCGGCAAGGGCTATATCGTGGTCGCCGCTGAAAACGGTGCCGACGCCTTGGCCAAGCTCAAGGACGAGAAGTTCGATGCAGTGTTCACCGACCTGCGCATGCCCGGCATGGACGGGTTGCAGGTCGCCGAAAACATCAAGGCCACGCAGCCGTGGATTCCCGTCGTGCTCGTGACGGGCTACGGCTCCGCCGCCAACGAGGCGCGGGCCCGTGCAGCGGGGGTCGTCGACTTCCTGCGCAAACCCCTGTCGCCCGACATGATCGAGGACAGCGCGGCGAACGCCGTGCGCACCGTCACCACGCCCATGGCGCCGGTGACTGCACCTGCCGCGGCCGAAGCCGCTGCCCCATCCGAAGTGCAACCCGAAGCGCAACCCGCGAAGCGTGGCGGCCAGCTCAGGAACATCGCGCTGTTCCTTTCCGCGCCCTTCGTCGGCCTGGTGTACGCCGTCCTGCTGCCGTTCGTCGGCCTCGGGATGCTGCTCTGGTTCGCCGGGCAGGCGCTGTGGAAGCAACCGAAGGCACGTGAAGCGCTGCGCGCTGGCAAGGTGGCGCTGCAACTCGCGGTCGCGCCCTTCGTTGGCCTGGCCTACCTGATCGTCCTTCCCTTCGCGGCGCTCGGGATGCTCGCCTGGATGGCAACGAAGGCCGCCTTTGGGCGTGCCCCGGCCGAGTGACGTGGACGACGTGAAGTGATTGTTTAGTGCAAAGAGGTTCCCCATGACACGCATTCGCATCTCGCAGGCAGCAGCCGATCTGCCGCGCCGGGGCCGGCCCCTTCTGGGGGCGGCCCTGGCGCTGGCGTTGACGCTGTTCCTGGGCGCGCCCGCGGCGGCCGCGGTTTCCAAGGACACGGCGCTGTCCAGCGAAGACAAGGTCTGCCTGGACTGCCACGCCAAACCGGGCCTTCGCAAGACGCTGGCCAACGGCGAATCGATGCCGCTGTACATCGCGCCTAACGGCTTCGCCGAGTCGGTGCACAACTCCAGCGGCTGCGAGGGCTGCCATTCGGACATCGATGTCAAGGCCCACAGCAAGGAGCCCAAGCTCGTCAAGAGCAAGCGCGAGCATTCGCAGGGGCTCATGGAGGCCTGCCGCGACTGCCACAAGAAGACGATGAAGCAGTACGAGGACAGCGTCCACTCGGCGCAAGTCCAGGCCGGCAGCGCGAAGGCGCCGCTGTGCTCCGACTGCCATGACCCGCACGCCACCCGCTCCGCCAAGGACACCACCGGCGGCGACAACGTGGCCTGCCAGCAATGCCACAAGGGCGTGTCGCAGGCGTTCGCGGCCAGCATCCACGGCGCGAGCGGCGACGAAGCGCTGGCCTGCAAGGACTGCCACCGCACGCACAACATCAAGGCCGCGGCGATGGGCAACCACCTGAAGGACCAATGCGTGTCCTGCCACCGCGAAGTGGCGACCAGCCACGCGCAATGGCTTCCCAATACCGCGCGCCACCTGGAGGCCATCTCGTGCCCCGCCTGCCACTCGCCCGGAACGACCCGGCGCGTGAACCTGCGGATCTACGAGGGCACAGCCGCCGCGCAGCAAGCCGCCGAAAAGGTCGGTGTGCCGCAGTTCATCAAGCTCGCGAACACCGCCGACCCGAAGGGATCGGGCATCGACGGCCGGGCCCTGTGGAGCCTGCTGCAGGACTTCAGCCGCAACGGCTCGGACACCCGCACGATCGTACGCGGCCGGCTCGAGGTGCAGACGGGTATCGAATCGCACTCGCTCGCCGCGAAGGGCACGGCCTTGAAAGACTGTGCGACCTGCCACAAGCAAGGCGCCGCCTCCTTCCAGAAGGTGACAGTGAGCATGGCCGGCCCGGACGGCAGGCCGCTGCGCCATGGCGCGACGGACGGCATCCTCAACTCGATCGAGTCGATCGGATCAGTCGGGGGCTTCTACACCATCGGCAGCAGCCGCATCAAGTTGCTGGACATCATGCTCGTCATGGCGCTGGGCGCCGGCATCCTGATCCCCGGCGGGCACCTGGTGGTCAAGCTGATGAGCGCACGCAAGCGCAAGGCCGCGGCAGCTGCTGAAGCCGCCCAGGCTTTCAAGAGCAACGAATCCACGGATAGGAGCTGATCATGAGCAAGCTGTACATCAACCCGCTCCCGGTGCGGCTATGGCACTGGGCCAACGCGGTCCTGTTCATCGTCCTGGTCGTGACGGGCGTGCAGATCCGCTACCTGGACCTCTTCGACTTCATGTCGTTCCGCAACGCGGTCGTGGTCCACAACTGGGTCGCGTTCGCGCTGATCGGCAACTTCTTCGTGTGGCTGCTGTTCTACCTGTTCTCGGACAAGAACAAGGCCTACCACCCCGAGTTCAATATCCTGAAGCTGGCGCGCGCGTGCTTCGCGCAGATGCAGTACTACGGATACGGCATCTTCAAGGGCGAGCACAGCCCGCACCACATGGACCCGTACAACAAGTTCAATCCGCTGCAGCGCATGCTCTATCAAATCTTGATGCTGTTCCTGCTGCCGCTGCAGTTCATCACCGGCATCCTGATGTGGGACATCAAGCGCTTCTCCGGTTTTGTGGACATGGTGGGCGGCGTGCGCGTCGTCGACACGGTGCACGTGCTGATCTTCATCTTCTTTGTCTTCTACCTCCTGATCCACCCGTACCTGGCGACCCTGGGCCATACGCCGACGGCGCACATCAAGGCCATGATCACCGGCTACGAGGATGTCGAGGACGAAACGCCGGCCGCCGTCCAGGCGACTCAGGCCCCTGCGTGAGCGCGGCCCACCCATCAACCAACCAAGGAGCAGAAAAGATGATCCTCAAGACCCTCGCGGCCGCCGCCGCATTCGCATGCACGCTCTCGTTGCCGGCCTACGCTGCCGTGGATGCCGAAGCCGCCATCAAGCTGAACAAGGACAGCGGCTGCACGAAGTGCCACTCGGTGGACAAGGCCAAGAAGGGCCCCGCCTACCAGAAGACGGCCGCCAAGTTCAAGGGCAAGGCCGACGCGGAAGCCAAGCTGGTCGACCTGCTGACCAAGAGTCCGAAGGTCAAGATGGAAGACGGAACCGAGGAAGAGCACAAGGCTGTCGCCACCAAGGACGCGGCCCAGGTGAAGAACCTGGCGCAGTGGATCCTGGCGCAGTAGGGAGGCCGCGGCCCTGCGCCGCGCGATCGAAAGGCGGGCAAGCTGCGGCTTGCCCGTTCTACGTGGGCTGCTCGTCCTCGGTTGGCGGCTCCGTGTCGCGCACGCGGATGTTGTACTTCTTCATCAGCGCCTGAAAGTTCGCGCGTTGCATCCCGGTCGCCTCCGCGCTGCGGGTGACGTTCCACACGTTGCGCTTGAGCGTCTCGTGCACGAACAGCTTCTCGATATCCTCCACCGATTTCTCGCGGGCGATCTTCTTGACCCGCTTCAGGTCCTCGCCGGTGCGGGGCACTTCGAGGTCCGTGCGCGGCGCGCTGTCCAGGATGGCGGCCAGGTGCGCCTGCCGGATGGTGTCGTCGGAGGCGAGGATGACGGCGCGGTGCATCGCGTTCTGCAACTCGCGCACGTTGCCCGGCCAGGCATGGCTCATCAGCAGGCTCATCGCGCCTTCCGAAATCTTGGGCACCGGCCGCTCCAGCTCGTCGCTGAACGTCTTGAGGAACTGAAAGGCCAATGCCGGGATATCCTCGCGCCGTTCCCGCAGCGGTGGGACGTGGATGGGGAAGACGTTGATGCGGTAGTACAGGTCCTCGCGGAACGTCCCTTCCCCCACCATCGCCTTCGGGTCGCGGTTGGTGGCCGCGAGCAGCCGCACGTTGGTGGTTTGCGTACGCGTGTCGCCGACGGCTTTGTACTCGCGCTCCTGGATCACGCGCAGCAGCTTGGCCTGCGTGGACAATGGGATGTTGCCCAGCTCGTCCAGGAACAGCGTGCCGTTGTTGGCCATATCGAACATGCCGCGCTTGTTCGCGGTAGCCCCGGTGAAGGCGCCCTTGACGTGGCCGAACAGCTCGCTTTCCAGCAGGTTCTCGGAGAGCGTGTTGCAATCCACCGCCACGAAGGGCTGGTCCTTGCGCAGGCTGTTGTAGTGGATGGCGCGCGCGACCATTTCCTTGCCCGTGCCGCTCTCGCCGGTGATGAGGACGGTGCAGTTGGTGGGCGCGCATTGGGCTATCAGCCGGTAAACCGCCTGCATCTGCGGGCTGCCGCCCACCATGTTCTCGAAGCGGTACTTGGAGCCGGCCTCGGTCTTGAGCGCCCGGTTCTCCCGCAGCAGGCGCTGGCGCTCAAGCGCGCGGTCCACCACCATCTTGAGTTCGTCGGGATCGAAAGGCTTGGAGAGGTAGTCGAAGGCGCCGAGCTTCATCGCTTTGACGGCGGTCTGGATCTGCGACAGGCCTGTCATCATGACCACGTCGACGTCGGGGTGCCGTTCCTTCACGTGCTGGAGCACCTGCAGTCCGTCGATCTTCGGCATCATGATGTCCAGCACGAGGACGTCGTAGCCGTTCTCATCGATGCGGCGCAGGGCCTCCCATGGGTCGAGCACGGAATCCACGTGGTAATCGTCGTTCTCCAGGATGCGGACGCAGCTGCGAAGGACGATCTCCTCGTCATCCACGATCAGTATGCGGGCTTTCATGAGGTGCTCTCCGATGTTTCGTGTTCGGCCGGGGCGGGGCCGGCGCAAGGCGTGGCCGGCAGGAATACCCGGAAGGTGGTGCCTTCGCCGACGGTGCTCTCCACCTCGATCTCGCCACCGTGCGCCCTGACGATGCCGTAACTCACCGACAGGCCGAGGCCCGTTCCCTTGCCGACCTCCTTGGACGTGAAGAACGGGTCGAAAATGCGTTGCAGGTTCTCCTTCGCGATCCCGCAGCCGGTGTCCGTGATGGCCACCTCCACCGCCGGCACGGGCTCGTTGCCGCAGCCGGCGAGCCGTCGTGCTGCGTGCATGCGGCTGGTGACCAGAATGCTGCCCTGCTCGTCGACGATCGCCTGCTGGGCGTTCACCAGGATGTTCATCAGCACCTGCTTGATCAGGTCGGCATCGATGTGAAGCTGCGGGAGGTTCCTGTCGAGCTGCGTGGTGATCTCGACGTGCTGCAACGCGGCCGAGCGTTCCACGAAGCGCACGGTCTCCACGATCAGCGAGTTGAGGTCTACCTCGGTCTTCTCGGGCGGCTTCTCGCGCGCGAAGTCCAGCAGCCGGCGGATGATGCTCGCGCAACGCCGCGTCTCGCGGATCACCAGGTCGAGGTCTTCGGCGTCCTGGCTGCCATCGGGCACCTTCTTGCGCATGAGGGAGGTGAAGGTCAGCACGCCAGTGAGCGGGTTGTTCAGTTCGTGCGCGATTCCGGCCGCCAGCTGCCCGATCGAGGCGAGCTTCTCGCCGCGCGCGACTTCGGCTTCGGCCAGCCGGAGCTCCTCGGTACGTTCCTTCACCTTCTGGCCCAGCGTCTGGACCCACTCCTCGAGTTCGCGCCGTGACTTCTTGAGCGCCGCCATCATGGTATTCGACGAGCGCGCCAGGCTGCCGAACTCATCCTCGCCGCGCACGGGGATGGGCTGGTCGAAATCGCCCGATGCCAGACGCTTGGCGCCCCGGTCGAGGTCGCGCAGGGGCACGTAGATGAGCCGGTGCAACAGCCAGCCGACGCTGACGGACACCAGCAGGATGAACCCGATCGAGACCGCCACCATCTTGACCACGTGGGCCTTCATCGTGCGGTTGATCTCGTCCAGCGAATAGGTGATGTCTACCACGCCCAGCACGGACTGCGCGGCCGGGTGCGCGTGGCACGATGCCGTGGCGCAGGACGGCTCGTTGCGGATCACCTCCATGTTCCCGAGCAGTTGCTGGCGGTCCTGCGTCTCGAAGATCCGCCACTTCTTGTGGTTGGGGATGTCCGTGAGCGCCCTGTTCCCCTCGTGACACGCGGAGCAGTGCTCGAGGTCCTTGTCCACGCGCTGACCGATTTCCCCAGGGAAGTTGGAATGCGCGATCACGCCGTCCTTGCGCAAGACCCGCACGCGCCGGATGCCTTCCTGCTTGCCCACGTCCTCGATGATCTTGTCCACGATGTCGGGCTGGTCCAGCAGCATCGCATGGCGGGTGCTGCGCTCGATCACCTGCGACAGCTGCGCCATGTGCGTGACCAGCGTGCGGAGCTGCTCGTCGCGCTCCTGCTTGACCAGCAGGGCAACGAACAGCCCCATGACGCTCGCAAGCACGAGGATCAGGTACAGGCTGACTTTGAACTTGAGGCTTCTGGGTGACATCCCCGAGTTAGTTTGCTCCCCGGGGGCGCCGAAGCCTTTGATTACAAACAACTGCGGGGAACAAAAAAGCCGGCTATTGCCGGCTTTTTTGGGGGGTGTGCCCGGTCAGTTGTCCTTCTTTTCGGCTTTGTTCTCGACGACCTGCGTCTTGCTGACCAGGACCGGACGGCCCTTGAGCTGGTTCAGGGCCTGCACCAGCTGGAAGTCCTTGTCGGTGCCGAACTCCGGCACTTTGCGGTCGGCCACCGGCTTCCTGGCCTCTTCCTCGGCCTTTTTGCGGGCGTCCTCGCGGGCCTTCTCGCGCAGCGGATCCTTGATTTCGGCACCCTGGCCGCTGCCGAGGTGCTTGTCCAGGTCGGCCTCGCGGGTGCGCAGCACCGAGAACACGTTGCCTTCCTCGGACTCGTCCACCATCACGTCGGGCACGATGCCCTTGGCCTGGATCGACTTGCCGTTCGGGGTGTAGTAGCGGGCGGTGGTCAGCTTCAGGCCGGTATCCGGGCCCAGGGGGCGCACCGTCTGCACGGAGCCCTTGCCGAAGGTCTGGCTGCCCAGGATGGTGGCGCGCTTGTGGTCCTGCAGGGCACCGGCCACGATTTCGCTGGCGGAGGCCGAGCCTTCGTTGACCAGCACGACCAGCGGGACGCTCTTGAGCGCAGCCGGCAGACGCCGCAGCGGGTCTGCCCCGGCGCGCCGCTGGTAGAACTCCGGTGCCGCCTTGTAGACGAACTTGCTCTCGGCCAGCTGGCCGTTGGTGGACACCACCGTCACGTTCTCGGGCAGGAAGGCTGCGGAGACGGCCACGGCCGCGTCAAGCAGGCCGCCTGGGTCGTTGCGCAGGTCGAGCACCAAGCCTTTCAGGTTGGGATCGGCCTTGTAGATTTCCTCGACCTTGCGCACGAAGTCGTCCACGGTGCGTTCCTGGAACTGCGACAGGCGAATCCAGCCGTATCCCGGCTCCACGACCTTGCCGCGCACCGATTGCGTGCGAATTTCCTCGCGCGTGATAGTCACGGGGAAAGTGCGGTTCTCGTCCTTGCGGTAGATGGTGAGCATCACCTTGGTGTTGGGCTCGCCGCGCATGCGCTTCACGGCCTCGTTGAGCGACAGGCCCTTGACGACCGTATCGTCGATCTTGGTGATCAGGTCATTGGGCTTCAGGCCGGCGCGGTAAGCAGGGGAGCCTTCGATGGGCGACACCACCTTGACCAGGCCGTCTTCCTGCGAAATCTCGATGCCCACGCCGACAAAGCGGCCGGAGGTGCCTTCCTTGAATTCCTTGAAGGTCTTCTTGTCGAAGTACTGGGAGTGCGGGTCCAGGCTGGCCACCATGCCGGAAATGGCGTCGGTGATGAGCTTCTTCTCGTCGACCGGTTCGACATAATCGCTCTTGACCATGCCGAACACGGCAGCCAGCTGCTGCAGCTCTTCGAGCGGCAGGGGCGCCAGGGAGCCACGCGCGACCGTCTGCAACGACACCGTCGTGAGCGCGCCGGCCAATGCGCCTACAGAAATCCAGCCGGCAATCTTGAGTTTGTGGCTCATGTTGGAAAAATCCAGTCTCTACAGTCCCTGAAAATATACACCTGCGAACCCGGTATGACGCAACCGTTACCTAAGGGTTCCGGGAGGGGGCCGCCTATTTGTGGAAAAGTCCGCCGTTTACCGCGACTTTACGCTCGGCCCGGGGGATTTTCCTAGGCTTTCCCCTGGCTGGCCACGGCGGCGGCGGCCCGGGCGGCGGCTTCGGCGTCCCCCAGGTAGTAGTGGCGGATCGGCTTGAGCTCGGCGTCCAGCTCGTACACCAGCGGAATCCCGTTGGGGATGTTCAAGCCCACGATATCGCTGTCCGAGATGCCGTCCAGGTATTTCACCAGCGCCCGGATCGAGTTGCCGTGAGCCGACACCAGCACGCGCTGGCCGCTGCGGATGGTGGGCGCCATGGACTCGTTCCAGAACGGGAGCACACGCGCCACTGTGTCCTTCAGGCATTCGGTCAGCGGGACCTGGGCCGGGTCCAGCTTCGCGTAGCGGATGTCCGTGCGCTCACTGCGCGGATCGCCGGGCTCCAGCGGGGGCGGGGGCACGTCGTAGCTGCGTCGCCAGGCCAGAACCTGCTCATCGCCGAACTTGCGGGCCGTTTCGGCCTTGTTCAGCCCCTGCAACGCGCCGTAGTGGCGCTCGTTCAGCCGCCAGGAATGGACCACTGGCAGCCAGGTGCGGTCCATTTCGTCCAGGCAGTGCCACAAGGTGCGAGTGGCACGCTTGAGGACGCTGGTGTGGCAGACGTCGAAGTCGTAGCCCTCGGTCTTCAGCAGGCGCCCGGAGGTCTTGGCCTGTTCGACGCCGGTGGGCGTGAGGTCCACGTCAGTCCAGCCGGTAAAGCGGTTTTCGAGATTCCAGGTCGATTCGCCGTGGCGGATCAGGACGAGTTTGTACATGTGGGAGCAGCCTGTGCAAGCGAGGGGGAAACCCGGCATTTTAGAATCGTGGGTTGGCCGGATGGCCCCAATCAAGGAAAGACGTGAAATTTCTGATCGATAACTGGATGCTGATCTCGGTGGCGCTGGCCTCCGGAGCCATGCTGTTGTGGCCCGCGCTCAAGGGCGCAACCGGCGGCGGCGTGAGCACCGCCGAGGCCGTGCAGCTGATCAACCGCGAGCGCGCGGTGGTGGTGGACGTGTGCGAGACCGAGGAGTTCGCGGCCGGCCACGTGGGCGGGGCCAAGAACGTGCCGGTGGCCCAGATCGAGCAGCGCCTGCCCGAAGTGGTGAAGAACAAGACCGTGCCGCTGATCCTGGTCTGCGCCTCGGGGGCGCGCGCCAACCGGGCGCTCGGCGTGGCCAAGAAGCTGGGCTACGAGAAGGCCCAAGTCCTGGCCGGCGGGATGAAATCCTGGAAAGAAGCTAATCTTCCCGTCGAGAAGGCCTGAAATGAATTTGTCATTGCGGCCCCGGATCACGTCCGGCGTTCAGGTCACCCGCAATCCATGGATGCCGGATCGAGTCCGGCATGACAACCAAATATGCAGTTAGTGAAGATGTACACCACGGCCGTTTGCCCTTATTGCATCCGCGCCAAGCAAGTCCTCAAAGCCAAGGGCGTTCACGCCATCGAAGAGATACGGGTCGACATGCATCCGGCCGAGCGCATGAAGATGATGGAGATCACCGGCCGGCGCACGGTGCCGCAGATCTTCATCGGCGACACGCACGTGGGCGGCTGCGACGACCTGATGGCGCTCGACCGAAGCGGCGGGCTCGACCCGCTGCTCGGCGCGACGGCCTGAGATAATCCCCCCTGATCCCGAATCCCGGCCCGCTTCGGTAGCCACCGACGGGCCTTTGCATTGACCGAAAGACAATCATGGCCGACCAGCAACAAGACCCCGTATTCCAGATCCAGCGCGTCTACCTGAAGGAAGCCTCGCTCGAACAGCCCAATTCCCCGGCCATCCTGCTGGAGCAGGAGCAGCCTGCCGTGGATATCCAGCTGGCTGTCGAAGCCCTGCAAGCCGCCGATGGCGTGTACGAGATCTGCGTCACTGCCACCGTCACCACCAAGGTCAAGGACAAGACCGTGTTCCTGGTGGAAGCCAAGCAGGCCGGCATCTTCGAGATCCGCAATGTGCCGCAAGAGCAGATGAACGCGATCATGGGCATTGCCTGTCCGCAGATCGTCTACCCCTACCTGCGCGGCAACGTGGCCGACATCATCACCCGCGCCGGCTTCCCGCCCGTACACCTGGCCGAGATCAACTTCCAGGCCATGTACGAGCAGCAGCAAGTGCAGCTGCAACAGGACTCGGCGCAGCCCTCGCCCATCATCACCACGGCTTGAACGCCATCCCGGGCCGCAACCTGCCGGCCCATTCTTGCCTCGTGCTATGAAAATCATAGTGTTCGGAGCCGGCGCCTGGGGAACGGCGCTGGCCGCGGCGGCGGCCTCCCGCCATGAGGTCACGCTCTGGGCTCGCGATGGCGTGCAGGCCCGGGGCCTGGACGCTGCACGCGAGAATCGGCGCTACCTGCCTGGCGTTGCGCTTCCGGCGCAACTTCTCATCCGATCCGATCCCGGCGTGGCGGTCCTGGCCGCGGACAACGACCTGGCCATCGTCGCCACCCCGATGGCGGGTTTGCGTGGCTTGCTCGAGCAACTGCGCGCGCATCCCGGCCCGGTGGCATGGCTCTGCAAGGGATTCGAAGCGCCGGTGAGCGGCCGTGACGGCTTGCTGGGCCACGAGGTGAAGGCGCAGGTCGCCCCGAAGCTCAAGGGCGGCGTGCTGAGCGGCCCCAGCTTCGCGCTGGAGGTCGCCCGCGGTCAACCCACGGCGCTGGTCGCGGCCAGTGAAGACGTTGCGGTGCGCGATGCGCTCGTGGCCGCCTTCCATCACGGCAACCTGCGCATCTACGCCAACGACGACCTGGTGGGCGTCGAGGTTGGCGGCGCAGTCAAGAACGTGCTGGCCATCGCCACGGGCCTGTGCGACGGCCTTCATCTCGGCTTGAACGCGCGCGCCGCCCTCATCACGCGTGGCCTCGCGGAAATGACCAGGCTGGGCGTGGCTCTCGGCGCACGCTCCGAAACGTTCATGGGGCTATCGGGCCTGGGCGACCTCGTCCTCACGGCCACCGGCGACCTGAGCCGCAATCGACAGGTCGGCCTTCTGCTGGCCCAGGGGCAGTCGCTCGATCAGGCGGTCGCGTCACTGGGCCACGTGGCCGAGGGCGTCTATTGCGCCCGCACCGTCGTAAGCCGGGCGCGGCACCTGGGGCTGGACATGCCGATATCGCAGGCGGTCGTGGCCCTGCTCGACGGCAAGCTGAAGCCCGCGGAAGCCTTGGCCGAGCTCATGGGGCGCGGCCCTGCGGCCGAGGCCGCCTGAACGGCCCGGCTCAGCTATCGGTTGGGTCGATGGCCCGCAAGGCCTGGCCCAGATCCTCGGTATTTTCGGGTCGCACCAGGCGGGCTGTTTCCTTGCCGTCCAGCAAGAAAACCACCGTGGGCCAGAGCTTGACGCGGAAGGAACGGCCCAGCGGCTGGCCGGGGCCGTCCTCGACCTTGATATGGTGCACGTTGGGGTGAGCGGCGAGGGCCGCGCCAATGAGGGGCTGGGCCCTTCGGCACCAGCCGCACCAGGAGGTGCCGAACTCGAGCACCACGGGGCCGGTGAGTGCATCCACTTCGCTCCGTGACGGTTCAGTTTCGGTTGAAGCGCTGTACATACCCGCATTGTCCTCAATAACCGCAATGGCAGCGTAGGCGGATGCCCCTGCGGCAGGTCGTCCGGGTCGGGCGAGCGAAGACGCAAGCTGGACAGGGCTGATGTGGCGCCGTACTTCGACGCGCACCGCTTGCGGCTATGCTTCTTCCATGACAGATGACATCTATTTTTCTCAGGAGGCCCTGCGAGCGCTTGCCGAGGCCGATGCCGCGCGGGCGCTGGCCGAAGACGTCGGGCCTGGCGACCTGACGGCTGCGCTCGTTGACCCCCATCGCCGGGCGCGCGCCCGGGTGCTGGTGCGCGAGCCGGCCATCATTTGCGGCGCACCGTGGGCCGAGGCCGCGTTGCGGCAGGCGGACCCTGGCGCGCAGGTGCATTGGCTGGTGCGTGAAGGCACACGCAGCGTGGCCGACCAGGTGGTGCTGGAGATCGAGGGCTCGGCACGCGGGTTGCTCACGGCTGAGCGCACGGCGCTGAACTTCCTGCAGCTGTTGAGCGCGGTGGCCACCAAGACCGCAGCCTATGTCGAAGCAGTCAAGGGGACCCGGGCGCAAATTGTCGACACGCGCAAGACGCTGCCGGGCCTGCGCCTGGCGCAGAAATACGCCGTACGCGCCGGCGGCGGCGTGAACCACCGCATCGGCCTGTTCGACGCGATCCTCATCAAGGAAAACCACATCGCGGCGGCCGGCGGTGTCACGGCGGTGCTGAAAGCTGCGGCGCAGGTTGCCGGCAAGGCATCGTTCGTCGAAATCGAAGTCGAGACGCTGGCCCAGCTGGAGGAAGCGCTGGCCAACGGCGCCACCATGATCCTGCTGGACAACATGGACCTGCCGACCCTGCGCGAGGCCGTGCGCATCAACGATGCCCGCGCGATTCTCGAAATCTCCGGCGGCGTCACGATGGACAGCGTGCGCGCCCTTGCGGAAACCGGCGTCGACCGCATCTCCATCGGTGCATTGACCAAGGACGTGAAGGCCACCGACTTTTCGATGCGCCTTAAGGAAACTCAATGAGCGTTGTCATCCCCATCAAGGACGTCGAGTACGAGCACCCCATTCCCGGCGAGTCTTCGGGCAATACCTGCGACACGCGGCATGCCTGGGCGCGCGTGCCGCCCGAGCCGTCGCCCACCGAACGGGCGGCGCTGAAGGACAAGATCCGGCGGCTGCTCAGGGAGCGCAATGCCGTCATGGTGTCGCACTACTACGTGCACCCCGACCTGCAGGACATGGCGGAGGAAACCGGCGGCATCGTGAGCGACTCGCTGGAGATGGCGCGCTTCGGGCGCGACCACGAGGCGCAGACGCTGGTCGTATCCGGCGTGAAGTTCATGGGCGAGACAGCCAAGATCCTCTCGCCCGAAAAGCGCGTGCTGATGCCCGACCTCGACGCGACCTGCTCGCTGGACTTGGGCTGCCCCATCGACGAGTTCAGCGCCTTCTGCGACCAACACCCCGACCGCACGGTGGTGGTGTATGCCAACACCAGCGCCGCGGTGAAGGCGCGCTCCGACTGGCTGGTCACCTCCAGCTGCGCGCTGGACATCGCGCGCGCGCTCACGGAGAAGGGGCACAAGATTTTGTGGGCGCCCGACAAGCACCTGGGCGGCTACATCCAGCGCCAGACCGGCGCGGACATGGTGTTCTGGAACGGCGCATGCATCGTGCACGACGAGTTCAAGGCGTTCGAGCTGGAGGCGCTGAAGAAGCAGTACCCGAAGGCCAAGGTGCTGGTGCACCCCGAGTCGCCCGCCGACGTGGTGGCGCTGGCCGACGCGGTGGGCTCGACCTCGGCGATCCTGAAGGCCGCGCGCGAGATGGACGCGAAAGAATTTATTGTCGCCACAGACAACGGCATGATGCACAAGCTGCGCACGCTGAACCCGGGCAAGTTCTTCATCGAGGCACCGACGGCCGGCAACAGCGCCACCTGCAAGAGCTGCGCGCATTGCCCCTGGATGGCGATGAACAGCCTGGCGGGGCTGGCGCATGTGCTCGAAACCGGCGTGAACGAGGTGCATGTCGATCCTCAACTGGGCCTGCGTGCACGCGTGCCCATCGATCGAATGCTGGCGTTCACCGCGGCGCTGAAGGCCGGTCAGCCGGCGGGTTCGCTGGTGCCGGAGATCGGCGCGGCCTGAGTCAGAACTCGAGGCTGTCGATCAGGCGCGTGGCACCCAGCTTCGCGGCGCCCAGGACGACAAGCGGCTCCTGGCCGACCGGTGGCTGCAGGTCGGAGCACCTGCGCACGGTCACGTAGTCGGGCTTCCATCCACGGTGGGCCAGGGCTTCCATGGCTTCGTCCTCCAGCGCCACCATATCGCGCCGGCCGCGTTGCACGGCGGCTGCCACGCGGTGGAGCACCAGCGACAGTTGCACGGCTTCCTCACGCTGAGCCGGCGACAAATAGCCGTTGCGCGAGGACAGCGCCAGTCCGTCCGTGGCGCGTTTCGTTTCGCAGGCGATGATCTCGATGGGCAGCACGAACTGCCGCACCATGCCGCGGATCACCATCAGCTGCTGGTAGTCCTTCTTGCCGAACACCGCGACGCGCGGCTGCACGCAGGCAAAGAGCTTCATCACCACGGTGCTCACGCCGACGAAAAAGCCGGGCCTGAAATGGCCCTCGAGGATATCGGCCAGTTCGGCCGGGGGATGCACCTTGTACGTTTGCGGCTCGGGGTAAAGCTCGCGCTCCTGGGGTGCGAACAGCACGTTGCAGCCCGCGGCCTCCAGCTTCGCGCAGTCCGAGTCCCAGGTACGCGGGTACGTATCGAAATCCTCATGCGGCAGGAATTGCAGGCGGTTCACGAAGATGCTCGCCACGGTGACGTCGCCGAGCGGCTTTGCCTTGGCGACCAATGCGAGGTGGCCCTCGTGAAGGTTACCCATGGTGGGCACGAAAGCGGGTTTGCGAAAGGGTGCCAGGTGCTCGCGCAGTTCCTGGAGGGTGCGGGCGATGTACATATCGTCGAACGTTATTGGTAAGCGTGAAGTTCCGGATCGGGAAAGCTCTTGTCCTTGACGGCCGCGACGTAGCGCCGCAGGGCGTGCGGAATGTTGTCGCTTCCCGCCATGAAGTCGCGCACGAAGCGCGGCGGCTTGCCGGCGTTGAGGCCCAGCATGTCGTGCAACACCAGCACCTGGCCGCTGCAATCCGGGCCCGCGCCGATGCCGATAACGGGAATGGGCAGGCTGGCCGTGACTTCGCGCGCGAGCGCCGACGGAACCAGTTCGAGCACCAGCATCGCGGCCCCGGCCTCGGCCAGCTCGTGTGCCTGTTGCCGCAGCAACGCGGCGCTGTTGTCGCTGCGCCCTTGCACGCGATAGCCGCCCAGTGCATGCACCGATTGCGGCGTGAGGCCCAGGTGGGCGCAAACGGGAATGCCGCGTTCGACCAGGAAGCGCACCGTCTCCGCAGTCCATCCGCCGCCTTCGAGCTTGACCATGTGCGCGCCCGCCTGCATGAGCACGGCCGCGCTGCGCAGCGCCTGCTCGCGCGACTCGTGGTAGCTGCCGAAGGGCAGGTCGCCGATCACCCAGGCCGTGCGGTTGCCCTGTGCCACACAACGCGTGTGATACGCCATGTCCTGGAGCGTGACCGGCACCGTGCTGGGCTGGCCCTGCAGCACCATGCCCAGCGAATCGCCGACCAGCAGGCAGTCCACGCCCGCCACATCGAGCACCTGCGCGAAGCTCGCGTCGTAGCAGGTCAGCATGGCGATCTTCTCGCCCGCCGCAGGCATCTCACGCAGGCGATGCAGGGTCAGCGGCTTGCGTTGCAGGGCCGCACTCACGCGCACACCGCCTGCACGGGGACTTGCGAGCGCTGCTCCTTGATGCGGTTGTTCGCGTCGACGAACACCAGCTTCGGCCGGAATGCCTGCACCTGCTCCTCGTGCACCTGCGCGAACGACGCGATGATGATCAGGTCGCCCACGGCGGCGCGGCGCGCGGCTGAGCCGTTCACGGAGATCATGCCGCTGCCGCGCTGGCCCCTGATGGCATAGGTGATGAAGCGCTCGCCGTTGTTGATGTTCCAGATGTGCACCTGCTCGTTCTCGGCGATGTTGGCCGCGGCCAGCAGGTCTTCATCGATGGCGCAGGAGCCTTCGTAGTGCAGTTCGCAGTCGGTGACGGCGACGCGGTGGATCTTGGATTTCAGCAGGGTGCGGAACATGTGCGAAAGACTCCAATTCACGACGAGAGCGTGGATTGTGGCAGTGCAACATGCTGGTACTGGCGAGTTCTTCCGACCGGTCGGTCGATGGTCTCCATGAGCGCCGCGATGGCAGCTTCGGGGGAGGGTGCGGCGGTGATTGCGCTGATCACCGCCACGCCGGCGACGCCGCACTGTGCGGCCTGCGTCGAGCGTGCGACGTCCATCCCCCCAATCGCCACCACGGGCAACGGCAACAGCGCGGACCAATAGGCCAGGTTGCCATTGCCCTGCGGGACCCAGGGCATCGCCTTGGCCTTCGTGGCGTGGATGGGGCCACAGGCGATGTAGCTCGGCTTCAAGGCCCAGGCGCGGCAGACTTCCCAGTACGCGTGGGTGCTCACGCCCAGCCGCAACCCGGCGCGGGCGATCGCCGCGAGATCGGCTGCGGCGAGGTCTTCCTGACCCAGGTGCACCCCATAGGCACCTTCCTCGATGGCGGCTTGCCAGTGGTCGTTGATGAAAAGCTGGGCGCCCGCGGCGCGGGCTGCGGCCACGCTGTCTGCGATTTCCCGGCGCAGCGCGGGGGCGTTCGGGTCCTTGATGCGCAATTGCACCGTGCGCACTCCGGCATCCAGCACGCGGCGCACCCACGCCGAGGTGTCGACAACGGCGTAGAGGCCCAGCGCGGCATGCGACAGCGGCGCGAAGTGGGGCGTGCTGCTTTGGCCCGGGATGCTGAAGGTGGGCAGGTTCTCGCTTTCCAGCGCAAAGCCGGCACGCGCGCGCACCGGCCCCGCACCGGCGCCAGCTGCGTAGCTGTGGCGCAGTGCGTGCGTCGTCGCCATCTTCGCAAGGATCAGGGCTTCGATCGCGACAAAACCCCGCGCCATGGCCGCGGCGGCGCTGGAAGCAAACACGCAACCGGTGCCGTGGCTGTGCGGTGTCGCCACGCGCGGCAGGCTGAGCCAGCCGCTGGTGTGCGGTGTGTCGGCGTAGTCGTCGCTGCGGTCGCCGCTTGCGTCGCCTCCGGTGATCGCAATCGCACCGCAGCCCATGTCGCGCAAGGCTTTCGCGGCCCGCTCGATGTCCTCGCGGCCATGCTGGGCGCCCGCGCCCAGGAGCGCGGCCGCTTCGGCGCCGTTAGGTGTCACCAGGGTCGCGCGGGGCAGCAACTCGTGGCGGTAAGCCCGCAGCAATTCTTCATCGGCGAACGAGGTGCCCGTGCTCGAACGCAGCACCGGGTCCACCACCACGGCCAGTGCGGGGTTGTGCCGGCGCAGGCGATCGATCCAGGCCGCCAGCACGCGCAGGTTGGCGGCGCTGCCGAGCAAGCCGGTCTTGATGGCTGCCGGCGGCATGTCGGTGGCCAGCGCGGCCAGCTGGGCGTCCAGCAGATCGGGTGAGACCGCGTCGATCCGCTGCACGGACACGGAGTTCTGCGCCGTGACCGCGGCCACGGCGGTGCAGCCATGCACGTCGAAGGCGTCGAGCGCGCGCAGGTCTGCTTGCAGGCCGGCGCCGCCGCCGCTGTCGGAGCCGGCCACGGTCCAGATGATGGGGGGAGTGCCGTTCATAAGACGAAGGGCCTTCCCGTCACGGGTGTGGTTGCCACGGCCATGTCCTGCGGGGCCATGATGCCGGCCTCCCACGCGATGCGGCCGGCCTCGATGCCGAGCTTGAACGCCCGTGCCATCGCGACCGGGTCATGCGCCTGCGAAACTGCGGAATTGAGAAGCACCGCGTCGAAGCCCAGCTCCATGGCCTGCACCGCGTCGCGCGGCGAGCCGATGCCCGCGTCCACGACCAGCGGCACTTCGGGCAGCCGCGCGCGCAACGTGCGCAGCGCGTGCGGGTTGAGCAGGCCCCGGCCCGATCCGATCGGCGCGCCCCAGGGCATGAGGATGCGGCAGCCCGCGTCGAGCAGGCGCTGGCAGCTCACGAGATCATCGGTGCAATACGGAAAGACCTCGAAGCCTTCGCGCACCAGCTCGGATGCGGCCTGCAGCAGCTCGAAAGGGTCGGGTTGCAAGGTGTATTCGTCGCCGACGACTTCGAGCTTGATCCAGTTCGTCGCGAACAGCTCGCGCGCCATCTTCGCCAGAGTGACGGCCTCGCGGGCCGTTCGGCAGCCGGCCGTGTTGGGCAGCAGGCGAGATCCGCTTTGCTGGACCAGGCGATAGAAGTCGCCCGGCGCACCGCCTTGCGCGAGCTGGCGCTTGAGGCCGACGGTGACGACCTGCGCGCCCGAAGCCGCGATGGCCTGTTGCAGCACCTGCGGCGAGGGATATCCCGCGGTGCCGAGGAAAAAGCGGCTTTGCAGTTCGACGCCGCCGATGTGGAAAGACACGATCAGCCTCCCGTGATGGGTTGAAAGGTGAACACCGCGTCGCCCTCGCGCAGCGTGCAGTCCGCTCGCACCTCGCGGGCCACGAACTCGCCGTTGACCGCGGTGGCCAGTGCCTGCGGCGGCGCATCCATCTGCGCGATCAGGTCGGCGAGCGTCTGGCCTGCCGACAGCTCGCGCGCCTCGCCATTGAGCGTGATGCAGATCATGAGGCTGTCATTGCGGGCGTGACCCGCAATCCATCGTGGCGCGCCAACATGGATGTCGGATCAAGTCCGGCATGACAGCCAATCAACGCATCCTCGACCAACGCCGGCGCGATCAGCCAGCCGTGCCGGAACAGCCCGTTGATGCGGGTGAGGCCCGGTTGCGTTTCCGTGCGGGGCAGGTTGTCCGGCAGGGCAGGGCGCAGGTTGGATTCGCTGTGCACGATCCGCGCTTCGGCCAGATCGGGAATCACGCTATGCGCCGCCGCCAGCAGTTCCACCGTGCTGCGCAGCGACACCGGCGAGCGGTCTTCGCTTTCGATCTCACTGGCGCCGACGACGACGATGTCGCCCTGGCGCGGCACCAGGTAGACGCGATGGCGCGGATGCAGCAGCCGCAAGGGCCTGTGCAGTCCCAGTCCCGGCGCGTGCAGCCAGAAGATTTCTCCGCGCACGCCGCGCACCGGCAGCTGCAGCCGCGCCCCGGTGCCGCGCACGTCGAATACCCAGTCGAAACACTCGGTGCCCTGCGGTGTGCGCAATTCACCGGCTTGCGCCATCGCCACAGGCGTGCCCCAGTGAAAGCGCGCACCACGCGCGGGCGCGCCTGCCGCCAAAGCCGCCATCGCTTGCACGGTGTGGATGCGCCCCTCGCAGGGCAAGAGCCAGGCCAGCGTCGGGCCTTGCACGGCCGGCTCGAGTTCTCGCAGCGCTGTCGGCGCCAGTGCCTCGGGCGCGTGAGCGGCGGGCGCCTTGGCGGCCAGCAGGCTGACCACGCGGCGGGCTGCGCCTTCGTCGGCGCGATGGGCCAGCAGGAGGCTGCCGTCCTGGCGCAGTTCGACCGGCATGTCCAGTGCGGCCACGATCCGTGGCCACAGCGCCAGCGAACGCAGGCCCAGCGCGAACACCGCCTCGCCGGCGCATTCCAGTTCCGCCACCGGGCTCAGCATGCCGGCGGCAGTCCAGCCCGCGGCCACATGCGCGTCGGGGCCTGGCGCCGGGTCGAACACGTCGACCTCGTGGCCCGCTCGCGCCAATTCGAAGGCCAGCAGGCGGCCGAGCAGGCCGGCGCCGGCGATGCCGATCTTCATCGGTCACTCCTTGGCGATGGAGATGTAGATCTCGCCGCCCTTGGCCTTGAATTCCGCACTCTTCGCGGCCATGCCCTCCTGCGCCGCCGCGTAGTCGCGCACTTCCTGCGTGATCTTCATCGAGCAGAACTTCGGGCCGCACATGGAGCAGAAGTGCGCCACCTTGGCGCCGTCGGCCGGCAGCGTCTCGTCGTGGAAATCGCGCGCGGTGTCCGGGTCCAGCGAGAGATTGAACTGGTCCTGCCAGCGGAACTCGAAGCGCGCCTTCGACAGCGCCTCGTCGCGTGCCCGGGACGTCGGGTGACCCTTGGCTACGTCGGCGGCGTGCGCCGCGATCTTGTAGGCGATGATGCCCTGCTTGACGTCATCGCGATCCGGCAGGCCCAGGTGTTCCTTGGGCGTCACGTAGCACAGCATCGCGGTGCCGAACCAGCCGATCATGGCCGCGCCGATCGCGCTGGAGATGTGGTCGTAGCCCGGCGCGATGTCGATGGTCAGCGGGCCCAGCGTGTAGAACGGCGCTTCGTGGCAGTGCTTGAGTTGCTCTTCCATGTTGGCCTGGATCATGTGCATGGGCACATGGCCGGGGCCTTCAATCATGGTCTGCACGTCGTGCTTCCACGCGACCTGCGTCAACTCGCCCAGGGTGCGGAGCTCGGCGAATTGCGCCTCGTCATTGGCGTCCGCTCCCGAGCCCGGCCGCAGCCCGTCGCCGAGTGAGAAGCTCACGTCGTAGGCCTTCATGATGTCGCAGATGTCCTCGAAATGCTCGTACAGGAAGCTCTCCTTGTGATGCGAGATGCACCACTTGGCCATGATCGAGCCGCCACGCGAGACGATGCCGGTGCGGCGGTTTGCGGTGAGGTGGATGAAAGGCAGGCGCACGCCGGCGTGGATGGTGAAGTAGTCCACGCCCTGTTCGGCCTGCTCGATCAACGTGTCGCGGAAGATCTCCCAGGTCAGGTCCTCGGCCACGCCGCCCACTTTTTCCAGCGCTTGGTAGATCGGCACCGTGCCGATCGGCACCGGCGAGTTGCGCACGATCCAGTCACGCGTCGTGTGGATGTTCTTGCCCGTGGACAAGTCCATCACGTTGTCGGCGCCCCAGCGGATAGCCCACACCAGCTTTTCCACTTCTTCCTCGATGCTGGAAGTCACGGCCGAGTTGCCGATGTTGGCGTTGATCTTCACCAGGAAGTTGCGGCCGATCGCCATCGGCTCGATCTCGGGGTGATTGATGTTGGCCGGGATGATGGCGCGGCCGCGCGCCACTTCGTCGCGGACGAACTCCGGCGTGATGATCTGCGGAATCTGCGCGCCCATCGGGTTGCCGCGCAGGCGCTGGGCCCGCTCGTTGTTGATCGCGTTGTCGCCCAGGTACTCGGCCATCCACTCGCGCTTGCCGTTCTCGCGGATCGCGACGAATTCCATCTCCGGCGTGACGATGCCGCGGCGCGCGTAGTGCATCTGTGTCACGTTGGCACCGGACTTTGCCCGGCGGGGCTGTCGCTGCAGCGCGGCGGCTTCGGCGCGCAGCGCGGCGATGCGCTGGGCCTCGCGCTCTTCGTGCTTCGTGCCGTCGTCCAGGGCTTTGCGCTCGCGGCCGGTGTACAGCTCGGTATCGCCGCGCGCATCGATCCACTCGGTGCGCACTCCGGGCAGGCCGCGTCGAACATCGATGTCCGCCGTCGGCTCGGTATAGGGCCCGGACGTGTCGTACAGCGTGGCAGTCTCTCCGTTCGAGAGCAGCACCTCACGCATCGGCACACGCAGCTGCGGATGCAGCGTGCCGGGAACATGGGCTTTGCGTGAAGCGGGGAAGGGCTCACGGGTGAGCGAGAGCAGTTGCGCGAGCTTGTCGGGAGCGTTCAAGGTGGGCCATCCTTTCGGTGTGCGGGTACACAGGTGCTCCGAAAGGTGTGGCAGGACTGGGGGCCCGTGAGTGGACCCATGCCTGACAGCTCTTCTTACGCCGGTACGAACCGGTTCAAGTTCTCGGGTTTGGTCTTGCCATCTCAGCGATACCGGCCACATGGCCGCTCGCACCCCGGAGCAGGGCGGAGTATAGCCACTGTCGCCCGGCGTGGGCGGAACCGCCAGGTACCCCCGCTACAGGTCAAGCGTGCAGGCGTCGCCCAGTGCCTCGCGCCAGACGCGCACTCGCGCCAGCATGGGCTTGAGGTCGCCCATTGCGTCGGCGATGAAGAGGCAGAGGTTTTCGAGCGTCGGGCGGCCCAGGCCGGCAATGTCGTCCAGCATGTGGTGATCCAGCCTCTCGCGCACCTCTTCGAGCCGCCGGCGTAGCAGCCCCAGGTCGATCACCATGCCGGTGTCGGGATCGCGCTCGCCCTGGAGCCAGACCTCGGCATGATAGGTGTGGCCATGCACGCGCCTGCTGCCTTCGGCTTCGATGTCGCGCTTGAGGGTGTGCGCCGCATCGAAGAAGAAGCGCTGGCTAACGGTGTATCGCATGCACGTTCCTTACCGGATGCCCGTGAGTTTGTGGGTCTGAAGGCTCAGCCGCCATTGCGGCCGGCGCATGCAGGTGTCGATGCACTGCGCCACATTGGCTGCGCGGTCCAGACCGTCCATGGGCTGCAGGAAGCGATGGGTGAAGCGGCCCGCCGTGCCGAGCTCGTCCAGGTCCAGCCCCGGTTGCGGCCATACGACTTTCAATTCCTGCCCTTCGCGCTGCACCCAGGGCGCGCCTGCCTTGGGGCTGATGCAGAGCCAATCAATGCCCGCCGGCGCGGCGATCGTGCCGTTGGATTCGACCGCGATGCGAAATCCCCGTGCGTGCAGCGCGTCGATGAACGGCGCATCGACCTGCAGCAGGGGTTCACCGCCGGTGAGCACGGCGAGCCGGTGGCCCGTGTCGCCCTCGGGCCATTGTGATTCGATCACCTTGGCCAGGGCATCCGCATCGGCGAACTTGCCGCCCAGGGTGCCATCGGTGCCCACGAAATCAGTGTCGCAAAAACGGCAGATGGCGCTCGCGCGATCGGCTTCGCGGCCCGACCACAGGTTGCAGCCGGCAAAGCGGCAGAACACCGCCGGCATCCCGGCTTGCCCGCCCTCACCCTGCAGGGTGTAGAAGATTTCCTTGACGCTGTAGGCCAATGTGCGTCACGGGCTCGGCGAGAGCACCGTCGGCAGTGCCACGTCCGCCATCTGCGGGTAGTCGCGGCTGAAATGCAGGCCCCGGCTTTCGTGGCGTGCTTGCGCGGACTTCACGATCAGCTCGGCCACCGTCACCAGGTTGCGCAATTCCAGCAGGTCGCGCGTCACGTGGAAGTGGGCGTAGAACTCGTGGATCTCTTCCTGCAGCAGCTTGATGCGGTGCGATGCGCGCTCCAGCCGCTTGTTGGTGCGCACGATGCCCACGTAGTCCCACATGAAGCGGCGCAGTTCGTCCCAGTTATGGGAGATGACCACCGCCTCGTCGGCGTCGGTGACGCGGCTTTCGTCCCAGGCGGGCAGGGCGGGGGGCTTGGGCAGCGGGTCTGCCTGGATGTCCTGCGAAGCCGAGCGGGCGAACACCATGCATTCGACGAGCGAATTGCTGGCCAGCCGGTTGGCGCCGTGCAGGCCGGTGTAGGCGGTCTCGCCGATGGCGTGCAGCCCGGCGAGGTCCGTGCGGCCGGCAAGGTCGGTGTGCACGCCGCCGCAGGTGTAATGCGCCGCCGGCACCACCGGGATGGGCTGGCGCGTGATGTCGATGCCCAGTTCCAGGCAGCGCGCATGGATGTTGGGGAAGTGCTCGCGGATGAATTCCGCGGGCTGATGCGAGATGTCCAGGTACACGCAGTCCAGGCCGTGCTTCTTCATTTCGAAGTCGATCGCGCGTGCCACCACGTCGCGCGGCGCGAGCTCGGCGCGCGGGTCGTGGTTGGGCATGAACCGCGTGCCATCCGGCAGCAGCAGGCGCCCGCCTTCGCCGCGCACCGCCTCGGTGATGAGGAACGATTTGACGTGAGGGTGGTACAGGCAGGTGGGGTGGAACTGGATGAATTCCATGTTGGTCACCCGGCAGCCCGCGCGCCACGCGGCGGCGATGCCGTCGCCGGTAGCCGTGTCCGGATTGGTCGTGTAGAGATACACCTTGCCCGCGCCGCCGGTGGCCAGGATGGTGTGGGGCGCGCGGAAGGTCACCACTTCGTCGGTGGCTTCGTCGAGCGCATACAGGCCCAGGCAGGTGTTGCCGTCCGCCAGCCCGAGCTTGCGGCTGGTGATCAGGTCCACCAGCGTGTGCTGCTCGAACAACGTGATGTTCGGCGTGCGGCGCACCTCGTCGATCAGCGTGTGCTGCACCGCCGCGCCGGTGGCGTCCGTCACATGGACGATGCGTCGTGCGCTGTGGCCGCCCTCGCGCGTCAGGTGCAAGTGGCCGGCCTCTTGTGAAAACGGCACGCCCAGCCGGCGCAGCCATTCGATGCTCTCGGGCGCGTGTTCCACCACGAAGCGGGTGGCATCCAGCTGCGACAGGCCCGCGCCCGCCACCAAGGTGTCGTCCACGTGGGACTGGAAGCTGTCGTCCTCGGCCATCACGGCGGCGATGCCGCCTTGCGCCCAGCCGCTGGCGCCATCGCTCATCGCGCGTTTGGTGAGAATGGCAACCCGGTGCGTGGGCGCGAGATGCAGCGCAGCCGTCAGGCCCGCGAGGCCGCTGCCGACGATGAGGACGTCAAAATCCTGGAAGGCGGAAGTCATGGTGCTCCGGGAAGGGAAGGGTTCAGGCGGGCTGGTACGCCAGCCGCACGTAGATGGGCGCGTAGGCCTCGGCCTGCGTGAGGTCGATCAGCGATTCCTTGGCCAGCTCCAGCATGGCGATGAAGGTGACGATCAGCACCTGGATGCCGCGCGAGGGGTCGAACAGGTTCTCGAACTCGACGAATTTGCGGCCCTGCAGCTTGCGAAGCACGATGCTCATGTGCTCGCGCACAGACAGCTCCTCGCGCGTGATCTTGTGGTGCTGCACGAGCTTGGCGCGCTTGACGATGTCGCGCCACGCTTCCTGCAGGTCGATCACGTTGACGTCGGGGAAGCGCGGCTGCAGTGCCTGCTCGATATAGACCTGGGCGCGCAGCACGTCGCGGCCCATCTGGGGCACCTCGTTCAGGCGCGCGGCGGCCAGTTTCATCTGCTCGTATTCCAGCAGCCTGCGCACCAGCTCCGCGCGCGGGTCTTCGGGCTCCTGGCCTTCTGCCGTCTTGCGCGGGGGCAGCAGCATGCGCGACTTGATCTCGATCAGCATCGCGGCCATCAGCAGGTACTCGGCGGCCAGTTCGAGGTTGCGCGTGCGGATCTCGTCCACGTACACCAGGTACTGGCGCG
>Ga0255338_1002661_pt1 | contig 24730 bp, 33 predicted proteins | sample MeOH1_35cm_T4_19_FD_203715 | JGI IMG/M metagenome (GOLD analysis project Ga0255338, IMG submission 203715) | Sandy soil microbial communities from University of British Columbia, Vancouver, Canada - MeOH1_35cm_T4_195 | ecosystem: Engineered > Artificial ecosystem > Sand microcosm > Unclassified ...
ATCCTTGACGCACTTCACGGGACCGTTCTCAAAATCGACGCCGCCAGAACCAGTGATTTCGCCATCATCGACAAATCCAGATCCACCGCATCGCTCACACGCCACCGGCTCGATGCCACCCTCGTTCATCACATTTCTCCGCAGGTTCGACCATCGCTCGCCCTCCACGAAATGAATGATAGTCGATGAATCTGAGAGTGCAAGGACTTTTTCGCCTTGACGGCGCGAAAGTTTGTGCTATGCTTCATCTCAAGCAGGGCAGAGGGTGATGAAAACACCGACCACAAGCGGGGTCCTAATCACATGTCAGCCTGCCTTGCCCTAGACTAGTTTCATGGTGGTCCGCTGGCAACTCGTACACTTTTTCCCCTGATCGTGTGCATTAGCCGTGACTGTCCCGTCCGGGCGGGCCACTCTGCAACTAGTTTCATATGCCTCTTCTTATGGAGGAAAGCCCGCATAGCGGGTAAAGGGTGTGTTCGATTCCACCAGAGGCAGCCAATCAATGGGGGCACCCTTGCCATATATGAGTGGACTCGTTCATGGATGGAAGATCCTTGGATGCCCCCGCCTAACGTACTTGTATATACAGGTACGTTTTTTTTCGCCCTAGCAATGGGCTGGCTAGGGAGGAAGCGGGATTATCTACGCGGCGAACCTAGCGAGAGTGCAAGCCGGGACTACAGCACAAAGGGTACAGCGTGAATATCAAGCCCGTAGGCGTTTCGTCACATGAAACCAATTTGATATTGTCCAAGCGGATGGTGACCCGTCTTGGATGCCCAAAGCGACCGACCGACCGACGGGCTTAGTCGAAAGGGTAAAGCTGCCTAGGTTCAGTTTTTACTGCGCCTAGGCACAGCATTGCCCTTCTCTCTCCCTCCCTCTAAGCTTATAGCCTTTAAACCCTAATATGTTGCAATTGGATCTTGACTTTACCCACCCACGAGATGTTGTAATCTCTTCGGTTTCTTTCGATTCCGAACATACCTATAGGAGAAGGAAATGGGTTGACGAGAATGGCTCATATGCCTATCACACAGGCCCTACCTTTTCCGGGAAAAGTGTTAAAGTGCATGAAGTTGCTCCTTGGGAAGAACTACCATGCTCTCCGATTCCGCCATCCAAGCATTGCTAGTGCAACTCAATGAGCCATATAGTTGCTACCGGCATGCCGACGACACGCAGCGAATGCGAAGGGCGGCGGAAGTCATTGAAACCTTGATTTCCCACAACCATGCACTACACTTGCAACTGGAAGCATTTCGCTCCGAACTGAACAAAAGGGGAACATTATGATGCAACAAGACCATGCCGATATCCAAGCGGCGTTGGCAACGATGATTGTTGATCGCCTGCCTAACTGCGGATTCATCCTGTTGACGGTGGATATCTTGGGCAACTTCAACATTGAGATGTCTTCCAATATTGCCAATGAGGAATTTGCTCGTGGCCTTATGCAGGAAGCATCTGAGCACTACACCTTATCCGATGCAAAAACCACACCTCTATAAATGTTACGGTTCGTGGTGGTTGAAGATTCCAGACTTCACCACGGTTCATTTTACCTCCATGAACGCGGCATTGAACTACGCCTACGTTTACTCTCTAAAAACAGGATATGGTATCGATGAAACACGCGCACGCCTTCATGCTGGGCCATCACACGAAGGAATGGACGAATGATATGAACATGCTCGAAGAGTTACTTGGATTCGACCCCTTGGAAGAGCCTTATTCGCCTTATACACATGCGATGGCACATTTCCACGTGGATTTGATTGATGACGTTTGGGTGGGACAAATCAAATGAACGATGAAATAGACACCGTATATGATGATGATCGCGATGGTATCTCAGAACAATTGGGGGATATCGATGTTCTCGTTTCTTGTGCACACGAGGATCAATATGAAATGAAGGTGGAGATGTATTTCCGCCTCCCCGTCCTTTCTTCTTGTATTGAACGATCTGAGTTCATCCAGAAGCATGCGAAGGCGATGTTTCGTGCGATGAGTGATGAGATACATGTTTATGAATCTCTGGAAGACCATATCAATGGATGGTCTATTCCACCCAATTCTCATTAGCCATGAGCGCGCCAAAGAGAAAGAACGGCGCGCTACTGAAAGATATCGTCCGGGGATGCACATCAAAGGTACGTTACCCGGATCAGATCACGGCACGCGCCGCAGGTATCTATTTGTCGGAGATGCATCATCATGCGTTGTATCTCTATCCCTGTAAATACTGCAAAGGCTGGCATCTGACGCGGCATGAGAACCGCATGAGCGCCAAAGCAGATGCAGATAGATGGATCAAGTTATGACTTATTGTTGGTATTGTCCCCACGCACAGGGATGTGATATTTTTTGCAAGTTAGAGTCTACGCAACCCCCTTCACCTTTTCAAATGAACGAAGACCACCAATCCCCAACATACCTAGCATTAATTCCCATAGATTTTGATCTAAGCCGGGCATTGGGGGAATTGGGTGTCCTACTATGGCCATGCACCACGCTAATAGTGGGCGTAAAAGGTATTGATAAGCCATTGCTCCTACACATACCCACCCTACAGCCGGACGCCATCCAGCCACAAACATTGAGGTCGATGCTGCCTCGGCTGTGTTCACCTGAATTTGCCCAAGTTGTAGCGCGAATTGATTTGCCATCTCCACTTTAAGTAGATCAAGCTTGGCTGCATCCTGTTGGGTGTGGTCAGGCCAAATCTTGTTGATGATGGTACTGGCAAGATCAAGCCCGGCAGTGATGGGATCGAGTGGCATCATATGCTCCTTGTATGGTGCACATTCTACTCCTGCGATTTGAGGAACGATTCAACTGCTTTGATGCTATCATGGGTAATAAGGGAGTGCCCGCAGATGGGGCACCTTTTGCCCGTTTTCTTCTTGTTTCTATTTAGAGCGGAATGTATGCCTGCTGGGTGACATCCGACACGACGAGCGGCTTCGGTAATTGTCATCGTTGGATCTTTGACAAGAAGAGCAAGCGCCTTCTGACGCTTGCTTTCTAAATTGATGTGCCGGCCACGTGGTAGCGGCGGCTTTGGCGGCATGATTAGTCTTGCGGTATCAAATGATCAAACGGCCATGCCGCTTGCGTCATGGGTTTAACATCATTCTTGAATGTTCTAATAACCCCATGTGATGGTTGTGGTTCTTCATGCACTTCAACCACATTACCCGGTTTTTCCCACAACTGGCGCGTTAGTTTTATGCAACCAACTTCCCGCAGCCTACGCCAGCACTCACGCTCACGATGGAATGCACTGAGTTCAAATCCTTGGAGCGCTTTTCCCCAATTGTAGATACACCACATACAAAGTGATGGGTCATACCTCACGATCATCTTTCCATGAGGGTATTCTTTGAGATGCGAAACAAGCTTCTTGCTGTACTTCGTGGTGTACATATCATGTTCCTTGGATACAAATGGTAGTAATTGCTGCCATGACGGCCAAAAATAGCATAAACAGGAAGTAAATCATCGTAGCAATTCCTTATAAAAGCAAGTTGGTAGGAAATTTTGGCCCCTCTAAAGGGGGTAGCCTAAGAAGTATAGGTGATCAGATGGATTTTGTGCAAGGCGCTTGCGCGCCCCGCATGTGCAGTCTAATCGTCCTCATCAAAAATGATGACGAAGAGTAACAAAGTGGCAACTGACAATAATAGCATGGCGCTATCCCCGCTTTCGCGGGGACTCCGTTTTAGAGTGAGGTCATAATAGCCAGCGCCTTGTTCTTGAGATCCTCGCCGGGGCCAAACCATGCTGAGTTAAGGCGGTTGTCGATGCTGGTAGCCCTTGCTTCATGGTCTACGTACTCTGTTACCGCATTCAGGAAGCCCCAGCCCGTACCGGCTACGCCCGTAATGTTAGAGCCTTGCCCGCCACCGTCGAACATGGAAAGGATCGACTTGAAAGCGCGTGAGTTGCTGATCTTGTCGATTGTCTCAAGATTCACTTCTGCATCCACTGGCTTGAGCAATTCAAACGCTAGACGTTCTGCGCGTGCCGCGCTGATTTGCTTGTCCGATAGCCGTTTCATGTTCTCTGCGAACCGGTTAAACTCAGTGTGCACCAGCCCAAGCTTTGATTTCATTGACTCGGGATTGAACGTGGTCTTGTGTGATACCTTGTGCTGGCCGGATTCGCCTAGTGACATGGAAAGTGTGTTATTACACACAACACGCACCGTAGTGAATTTGCCCATTGTGGCGAGCGTGCCATCGGCACCAGTGCACAGGAGTAAATATCCACCGATCTTGTCTCCCGGAACCACCTCGCAGTCATCGCCGATGTTGGCAAGCGCCCAAAAGCGACGACCACCGAAGAGCGTTCCCGCCGTTTCGACTGCGAATCCAGCGCCTTGTGTCAAGTCACGGAAGAATTCGAGCACATCATGGGGTTGGACAACCTTGAATCCATCCCCTACTGTGCCAAGTGGCGCAAACGTATCAGACCGATAAAGTACCTTTTTGTCCGCTACCTTGCCGCGCACTTTCATGTTGTTGGCTTTGTAGCTGAATTCCACTGGCGCTTCCTGAATTGTCCAATCCATACCAGCGGATACCATCCATTCTTCGATGGTTGCCCCCTTCTGGACCTTTTGTCCCAGACCATGCCATGGGGTTTCCCCCAAGTAGGCCATTTCCACGAAACCATTGTTACGTTCTGTCAATTGATGTGCCATGATAGCTTTCCCCTAAAATGCTTGATGGACTACATTAGAAACCCATGTTTGCACCCATGGCTTGTCATAATTGCGACAAACCCAAATCAAGAGTGCGAGCATGGATACGACAAAAAAGAGACGGTCTTTCATGATGCCCCCTGTTTCACGTGAAACACTTCGTGCAAAAGTGCACGAGATAGGCGCTCAGCCTATCCCTTGCATTTTCAGTTAATCCCTGAGTGGCATTATCACGCCCAAATATACATCTGGATTGTAGTCATTATCATTTAATACGAGAGCGGCCTTACTGCCGCGATGATAAACCCGTATGTAAGTGGCTTTTGACTTGCCATGGTATAATTGAGCCGCTTTCTCTAGTTGAAGCAATAGCTCCGGGTTGAATTGTGCTACTTCGCCTTGTGTGCGCGTTTGGTCGGCAGGTAGCACGCTCTTATAATCAGGGAATTTACCCTCTATTGGCGCATAAGATATATTGTCCCCATCTGGAAGAGTAATAGTCAAATGGCCTACGTCGAAGACGAGTTTTGCCTCGGCATGTTTGGCCCCGCATAACTTAACAAGCTTATCAATAGTATCATTTGAAATGATGAAGTCAGCAGCATAAGGCTGCTCTTCCTGTAGCTTCAAACGTAGGAGTATGGTCCCTGTAGTAGCAACGAGCATGTTCTCTGTATAGAGAACACCGTTTAGGTAGTAGCGGATATCCTTCTTCGCGGCAGCGCATTGCGCGGCACGCAGTTCGTTCATATAGATGATGATTTCCATGATGTATCCCCTATGTTCCGGTTGTTACTGGTCGGCCCACCTGTATCCAGCGAACCACTCATCCAGTTCGGAGGGGTCACGCACAAATGAGGCGTCATGGCGCATGTAGCCAGCGCCACCAATAGGCGTAACCTTGATGTCCTCATCCTCGGCACCCTCGATGTCATAATCGACGATGACAATGTCGAGCTCTTGGTCGGAGTCTAGGCCGGTGATCAAACCGCCCTCCACAGTGATAAGCAATCTAGGCTTGTTCATTTGCGATTCCTTGTAGCGGGCAGGATTGCCCCGATAGCACACTAGGATCATCCCCAATGAGCTATCAATGTATCCTGCACCACCTAGCCCGTGTCACCCCTAGCATCCCTGCTTAGAGCGGGTTTGGCGGCATTCCAGCACTCTTAAAGACCCTGTAATACCATCTAGCAGTAGCCGATGAGCATAGATGCGTAGTAGTGATTCCCCTTGTTGCCTACCATCTACTTCACGTAAGGCTTGCGCCCACTTCTACAATAGCGCATCGCTGTCACAATTACAAGAACTATCAACCCTTGTCCAGCAAGGGTTTGCGGTCTGTTGTTCCACGTGAAACACCATGACTTATACACCTATAAGTGGGGGTAAAATGCCTCATAGCCCACATATGCGTCATTCAATTCACCCAACAAGTACTGCGTATAACAACCATTATGTTAAATAGCACACCATATTATGAGCACAATACATCTCATATCACCCATTTGTAACAGAGAGTCTCCGAAAACGCGGGGTTATACTGCGCTAATGGATCACATTGTTACAATTGATGCATAGAAGTGACGGAAAGCATGCTTCGAAACCGCAGCGGGAGTCACGTTCCACTATCGGAGTCCTAATCCCAATCCCCCTACAAAAATTCCGGTTCCTATAGAAGAAGTCCTAAAAGTAATTTTTTGGTCACATGGGCAATATGCTAAGATGCTTGGCACAAATGGGGCGAGAAGATGACGACCAAGGTTGAGGTAGAGGTACTGGATGGGGGGCATGATTTGTTCATGCTGGAAGTGGTGCCATATCATCACCAGTTATATTTTTGTTTTACGTGGGATGCGTATCTGGCGTCCAGAAAAAAATTGGAGTTGGGGGAATATCAGGGGATTATCTGCGATGGAGTGACGACGACATTTACGACCGAGAGTGGGGCGCAATGTTATCTGGTGTGTATCAAAGAGGGGAGAATAGACACGATGGTGCATGAATGCTGTCATGTCTGTTTTAATATTTTTGAGACGATAGGGGCTGATCCACGGCAATGTAATAATGAGCCATTTGCGTATTTGCTGGATTATATTGTGCGGATCATGCGGGAGGTTAATAATGGCGAGGCCGAAGACGAAAGGGATCAAGCAGGAGATTTGTCGGCTGATCGCCTTGGGAATACCGATCCAGTCGATTTTGATGGACGAGGACCCGGAGACGAAAGAAACCACGCCGAAAGCGGGCATGCCGTCTTGGGAAACAATCGTCTCTTGGTTGAAGACGGACGAGTTGTTCCGGCTGGATTACGAACAGGCGAGGGTCTTTGGAGCCGATTATTTGGCGGATCGGATGCTGAGTCTGCTGGATGAGTTGCGGGCAGATCCCAAGAAAGCGCCGGCTGTGAAGGCGGCGATGGAAGTGTTGAAGTGGCAGACGATGGTACGGAACAGCAAGTATAGTGAACGTAACATTGTGGAAACGAAGTTGACGGGACCGATGGAGCCGGAGAAAGTGACGGCGGAGATTCGTCGGATCGAGAAAGAATTGAAACTGGTGAAATGATGATCATGCAAGGCTGGCAGTGTCCCTGCTGCAAGATGGTGTATGCGCCCACGGTGACATCCTGTGGATGTGAGCATGCCAAAGCGCAAGCGCCATGGTCGTCTCAGAAAGATAGTTCGAATCTAGCGGAAGAGATTCGCAAGGCACGGATGGGCGGGACGCCCATCGATGGTAATAAGCCGATGACAGCAGCGGATTACCAGCGCGAAAGTAAAATACCATGGTAGTCAAAGTCTCGGCTGCGGATTCGCAGCGTGCGAAGCTGGAAAAGCTCAAGCGCCTACGTGAGTTGCGCCGGGACTTCATGTTATTTGGCTACAAGCCTTATGCAAGACAAAAGGAGTTTCATGATGCGGGCAAGAATTATCGCGAACGCTGTTTCATGGCCGGGAATCAACTCGGGAAAACCCTGTCTGCTGCGGCAGAAACGGCCATGCACGCCACTGGCCTCTATCCTGATTGGTGGGATGGGATTAGATTCCACCATGCGACTCGCGGCTGGGCGGCTTCCGTTAACGCCGAACTGGCTGTCAACGGTGCTCAACGCCTACTCTACGGGCCAATTACAGCCCCCGGTACCGGGATGATTCCGAAGGACCGGATTGTGGATAAAAAGATGGCACGGGGCGTCCCGAATGCCATTGAATCCCTGACGGTCATGCATGTATCCGGCGATCTGTCGGAAATCAAGTTCAAAGGCTACTCGGACGGTCGCGAATCGTGGCAGGCGGAAACACTGGATTACATCTGGTTTGACGAAGAACCGCCAATGGATGTCTACATGGAAGGCATCACACGGACCAACAATACGGGTGGAGTCGTTTACCTCACATTTACACCTTTGCTTGGATTGTCCGAAGTCGTGATGCGATTCCGTGGCGATCATCAAGACCGTAAGATGGTCAACATGACTATCGATGATGTCGGTCATTACACTGCCGACGAAAAACGCAAGATCATTGCCCAATATCTTCCGCATGAACTGGATGCCCGCACCAAGGGATTGCCAATGCTGGGCGAAGGCATGATCTTCGCTGTTGCAGAGGAAATGGTGGCAGAACGCACACTCGTTGAAATCCCTGACCACTGGAAGCAACTGGTTGGACTGGATTTTGGGTGGGCGCACCCAACAGCAGCCGTCAGGATTGCATATGACACAGAAAACGATTGCGTCCACGTCATTTCTGCTTACCGACAAAGCAAGGAAACCCCCGTCATTCACGCCGCTGCTATCAAACCTTGGGGTTTGTGGATTCCTGTCTCTTGGCCTCGTGACGGACTCCAAACGGATAAAGGCTCCGGTGAGCAGTTGGCCGCTATATATCGAAAAGAGGGCCTTTCGTTACTTACCGAGTTCGCACAATTTCCGGATAAACGAGGGGTGGGGCTGGAGGCTGGATTACTTGAAATGCTACAGCGAATGCGAACTGGCCGCCTCAAAGTAGATGTTAATCTAGACAAATGGTGGGATGAGTTCCGTATGTATCACCGCAAGGATGGCAAGATCGTGGATGTCCACGACGATCTGATCTGCGCGACAAGATACGCTATCATGATGCTGCGGTATGCTCGCAGCTACGATGAAGCCAAAGGCATGAAGGATCGTTGGGCGCAGCGGCGCAATATGGGTGGTACGACATGGATGTCAGCGAAAATTGTGAACCCTTGGGGGGATTGTGGCTATGCTCAAATTGTGGTTCCCCGCACTGTAGCGAGGAAGCCCTATTCGAGCATTTCTATTGGTCCCCGTTGTGTTGCCCACCCAATCTCACTGAGACGATGACAAAGCGTTGGGAAGGCGCGGTTCATGGACGTTTTTTCAGGAGTGAAAAGTGAATCTACAGGAATATGAACAGATCCAGCCGAACGTCATGGTGGATGGGATGCGTTTCTATACGCCGAATACGCACTGCGCATGGCGCATCGAGACGCTTTATACCAAGGAACCGGACACCATTGAGTGGCTCAAGGGCATGAAGGCTGGCGAAGTGCTCTATGATATCGGTGCCAATATCGGCCAGTATTCCGTGTTTGCAGCCCATCTTGGCGTGAAAGTCTTCGCCTTTGAGCCAGAAAGCCAGAATTTCGCCATTCTCATGCGAAACATCATGATGAACAACATGCAGGACAGGATTGTGCCATTTCCGTTCTGTATTGGCGAAACATGCAAGGTGGACACGCTGCGATTGAGTAGCCTCGTTGGTGGTGGGTCGTGCCACACATTCGGTTCCGACATGAATTTCAAGGGCGAGAACAAAGAATGGGCTGGCCGGCAAGGTTCTGTCTCATTTCCTATCGACCAACTGGTGAATGAGATCGGATTCACGCCGCCTGATCACATCAAGATCGACGTGGATGGTCTAGAATCAGACGTGCTGAAAGGCATGCAAGCGACGCTCAGGAATATTAAGTCTGTGCTGGTGGAGATGGATAGCAATCAAGAACGGCACATGGAATGGAAGCGACGTTTGGAGAACGATTATGGATTCCGCACCGAAGAAGCCCAAATCTTGGCTGCTAGACGCACAGAGGGAGCCTTTACCGGAATCGGCAACATTATCTTCTATCGAGATTCCGCCAACGTTTCTACAGTCGATTTGCAAACACCAGTGGGGACCGTGGAAAGCGATGCCGGACAAGCTGAGTCTGTCGGACTATCGCAAGCCGCCTAGTCACTACTATTTGCCGCGCCAACGGTTTTGCCGTATTTGTGCGCTGCGGGAGTTTTTGAAATGATTAGACGTAGACATAGAGGGCCGGCTCCGGTTCCAGCCCCTGTTCCTGCGCCAACTCCGGCTCCTGCGCCAACCCCCACACCTTCACCGACTACAATAATGACGACCTCTAGCTTTGTTTTTGTTACCGATTATGCCGGATGTGATCCTACCGGCGTCACAAATTCCAATGCGGCATTTATCAGCGCGCAAAATGCGATTGCCGCTGGCGCGCATGGGCCAAAGGGCAGCGAAAATTCCAATAACATCGGTTTCAAATCTATCCACATTCCTCCGGGAACATATCTTCTGACCTCATCTGGTGCGTTATTAAATTCATCGCATTGGGGTTCTCGCACATGCGGAGTCGAATTTGTAGGAGATGGCGCACCCGGTACAGTTGTGATCTATTATCAACCATCTGTGGCTGGCCCATGCATGATTAATAATGACACGCTGCTCAATTTGCGCTTCAAGAACATCCAGTTCCACGGCACAGACGCCAATAGCGACCTAATGAATTCCACTTCCAATGGTGGCTCACAGGATTACCAGTTCGATAACTGCATCTTTTCTGGTACATGGAAGCGCGGCCTCTATCTTAACGGAGGCAATAACAACAGCGAGTTCAAGTTCGATACCTGCGACCACTATGGAAGCTGGCAAGCCTTCCTCTATGCCGATGGAGCAACTGGCAGCGATCAATTCCTGAATTATTGGTTCGACCATTGCAAGTATGAGAGCAATTCACCATGGGTAGACATGGCTGTAGGAGGGTCGATCAAGTTTACTGATGGCGATGTAAGTGGCTACGACCCCTCGTCTCAGACCTATCTTTTCAACCTGCGTGGTAATGGACATTCCCTAGGCGTAACCAACTTCTCAGTGAAGGGAATGCGCTTCGAACAGAAGACTGCTCAGGCAGGAATTATGTATAGTGAATGGGGTTTCGGCCAAATCCGTTTCTCCGATTGCGATTTCTCATCTCAAGCCTACCAGCCATACGCACCTTCACAAATTTCTTGCCTGTTTGATCAAGGTGACAATGAAGGTTGCAATGTTGTATGGGACAACTGCGCCATTCAAGGAAAGCATCAATATATCTCAGGCAATGGTGCAATGGGTCAAGGAAGAGTCAGTTATCGTGACTGTGACTTTGACAACTTCGATTTCCCGGATGACGCCATTGTATTTGGCGGAGGTGGCCTCATTGGGTTACGTCCGGTTGTGAGAATGACTGGATGTCGCGGGACTGGCGTGGATGGAGTATTCGCTGATGCCGAAGTGGGTTGGCAGGATGTTGCAGGCGCTACGGTACGTCGCAAAGTGATCTCCATTAAGGATTGGGATGGCACTGGTCTACCTAGCGCTGGCTATGGCCCGCAAATCGTCAAGTTGCCACTACATGCCATTATTACGCGAGTGACGATCAACCTACCAGCCAACTGCAATACATCCGGTTCTACGACCGCTGGCTTTACCGTTAAGGCTGGCTCTACCACGATTGCGACGCTGAATCTGGCTCTTTACAAAAATGGAGGATCAGTAGATGCGACGACATTCTTCCGGTGTGATACTAGAGCTAACGGTGTGATCAGTCTTGTACCAAAGGCCGGCAACGATCAGACTGCTGGGAATGGATCTGTATGTCTTGTAGAGTATATTGGGTGATACCATGAAAACGCTTCTCGCTATCGTTCTTCTGCTGCTATCCAGCGGCGTTGCTTTGGCCCGCGATCCGGCCCAAGTCCGCGCATTCCGCAAGGATCATCCCTGCCCGGCCACGAACCAGACGACTGGTGCCTGTCCCGGTTGGGTGGTGGATCATATGATTCCGCTATGTGCGGGTGGGCCAGACGATCCCGCAAACATGCAGTGGCAAGATTATGCTTTGAGCAAGCAGAAAGACAAATTTGAAATCGAACTTTGTGGTCGTATCAAGAAATGCTCTCTCGTTACCCAAACCAAATCATGACTATCTGGACACCTGACGAATATCTACAAGACATCGATGAGGTACTAAACGATGATTATCCTGTACTTGATTTTAGCGATCTTGTCGATCCTGTTCACGATCTTGACGATGATTCTCTCGCCATTGCTCGCGCTAACCGCCGACTCGGCGGGTAATCTGCCATGGTGTTTACGGTGGTTCCAGACGTTTGATAGCACATTGGATGAGGGCTGGAAGAAGGGATATTTCGATTGTCGCTACAAACCCATTGTAGGCATCCAATTGTGGTGGTATCGCATGCGCTGGCTTTGGCGCAATCCCGGTTATGGATTCGACCTATTCTTGGGTGTGGAATATGTCGCTCATGACTGGACGGTGCACCATCAGTCGGATGGCGTTTTTGTCGCCATGGATTCCCACGGACGATTTGAATACGAAACCCCGCGCTTCCACCTTGGCTGGAAAGCCTCGCATAACCTGAATGCTACCTATGGTACGCCGTATTGGGAGCGCATTCCTTTGGTCTTCTCGGTGAAGAAATGAACCCCCTAGAACACGTGGTTTACCAACTACGCAACGCCAAAATCAACGAGTATCCATTTCCTCACTTTTATATAGAAGAGGTGTTTCCATGGGATTTTTACGCAAAATTGCGCGAAAATCTGCCGAAAGATGAAAACTACAGTGAAGAAGTGGGCAAGTACAAAGGCCGGCGTTTTGCCGATCCGGTAGACGATCTTTTGCAGCCATTCAAGACCAGCTACTTTGCACAACAGGTACTGTTCACGTTCAAGGAAGGCTTTATGAAGCGCTTTCCTGATGGCGGAGCCAAGTTTTCTACCGATTGGCGGCTTGTGCGTGACGCGGAGGGATACTCCATTGGCCCGCATACCGATGCGCCGTGGAAAGTGGTTTCTCTCCTGTTCTACCTGCCGTATAGCGACGTGGATTTCGATTGCGGGACCAGTATCTTCGTCCCCGACGATCACGAGACGACGAATATCGGAGGCCCGCATTTCAAGGAAGAGGGGTTCTCGAAAGCGTTTACTGCCCCCTATATTCCAAATTCTGTCTTCGGTTTCTGGAAAACTGACAATTCGTGGCATGGGGTAAGTGAAATTCAGCGTAAAATACAGCGGGACGTTCTCCTGTTCAATATTTACGACGCTGGGATGAGAAAATGAGCAACTTTGACCCTTCAAGCCCGAGTTATGTGCCTCCGGGCGGATCTGTCCTGACAGACGGCAATTCGTTCAATTATGAAGAAGGCAATCAAACTGCCGTATCGTTGCTGGCGTCCTCTAGCCTATCAGCAGGAACGGCGGTAGTTGGCATCTCCAATCTTGGATGTAGAGGCGCTATCTTCCTAGTCAATGTCACGGCAATTCCCGGCAGCGCTTCCACTACCATCGCTCTCAAGTTGCGCGCCTCAGATCCGAATAGCGCGAACAAATTTGTATTCGCCGCGCGTGGTCCTATTAGCGCGACTGGATTGGCTGGGTTTATGGTGTATCCGGGCATCTCTGCATCTGCCGCTGGCGTCTCTTCTGTATTGCCAAGGACATTCGATGCTTTGCTTTCTCTTTCTACCGGAGCCACAAGCAAAGAAGTGGTCCTTTCCATGAGCATGATGCGGATCAGGTAATGCCATGATTACCGAAGACGAATTCCGCGAGAAAGCCAGTTCCCGCCGTCAAGAAGCGCAGGCGTTCCTGTCGCCTTGGCAGCGTGTTGCCCGTACTGATTATGATTTCTGTTCAGGGAAGCAATGGGAAGCGGAAGATGAGACGTTGCTAGAACAGCAAAATAGACCCATCATCACATTCAATTACTCTGAAAAGATGATTGATGCGGTGGCCGGCGCGGAAGTCTCCAATCGGCAGGAGGTTCGCTATGTGCCTCGGGAAATCACGGATTCTTCCGTTGCAGATTTATGGACAGAGGCTGGTCGTTGGGCGCGAGATCAATGTAATGCTGCGGACGAGGAAACAGATTCGTTCCGAGATTGCCTTATCTGCGGCATTGGGGCGACGCGTACCGCAATGGATTATGAGGAAGAGGCGGACGGCATGATTGTCATGCATCGTCGCGATCCACTCACGCTCTTGTATGATCCAGCCGCTCGCAAGCCGGGTTTGGTGGATCGTCGCTATGATTTCGAATATGGCTGGATGGACGAAGAGGAAGCCAAGCTTCGTTGGCCCAAGATGGAATTGTGGGGCGGACAATCTCAGGATGACGGATTCAGTGGAGTTATCCAAACTGGCAATCGATATCGCGAGGATGTCGATTCTTCCGCTGATATCCACAAGGGACAAGTGGAAATCATGCTCTACGAATGCGTAGAGAAAGAGGCATATTATAAGATCGCAGATGGACAACAGATGCTGGAAATGTCGGCGGAAGAGTTTGCGCCGCTCCGGTCCGCTATCGACAAGGTTGGACTCAAGTATGTGAAGCTATTCAAGCGTGTGTACTATCGGGCATTCATGTCTGGGGACAGTATCCTTGAATGGGGCAAGTCTCCCTGCCAACATGGCTTCACACTCAATTTCATGACTGGCAAGCGCGACCGGAATAGGAATTTCTGGTATGGCCTCACCCGCGTCATGAAAGACCCACAGCGCTGGGCCAATAAGTGGCTCTCTCAGATCCTGCACATCATCAACTCCAACGCCAAGGGCGGCATCTTGGCGGAAGTTGGCGCGTTTGTCGATCCGAAGGCGGCACAAGACGAGTGGGCCAATCCTGATAGCGTGACTCTTCTAAATGAAGGCGCTATCTCCGGGCAGAAGGTGCAGCAAAAGAACATGGCCGGCTACCCGAGCGGCTTGGATCGATTGATGGAATTCGCTCTCAATTCGCTGCCACAAGTGACTGGTATCAATTTGGAAGCGCTGGGGCTGGCGAACCGGGATCAGGCAAACGTACTAGAACAATCGCGCAAACAAGCAGCCTATGGCCTGTTGGCTCCGATCTTTGACGCACTGCGGCGCTATCGGAAAGAGCAAGGCAAGGTGATGCTCTATTTCATCACAGAGTACATCTCCGATGGCCGGCTGATTCGCATCGTTGGACCGGATGGTGCCAAGGCGATTCCTTTAACCAAGACGCCCGGCGCGATTACCTACGATATCGTCGTAGATCAGGCCCCCAACTCGCCCGACCAGAAACAGAAGACATGGGAACAATTGATGCAGATTGTCCCGGTGATGATGAAGGAAGGATTGCCGGTGCCTCCGGATCTGCTTAACTACACGCCATTGCCGGCTGCGCTGGTGGATAAGTGGAAAGCATATATACAACAGGTTGGCGGGATGTCCCCGCAACAAATGCAGCAAATGCAGCAACAGGTACAGCAACTTTCCCAAGAGAATCAATCACTTAAGCAAGATCAATCGGTGAAGATGGGTGAGCTTCAAATGAAGCGGGAAGTGGCTCAAGCCGATAACATGTTAGCGACGCAAAAGGCGGCGGCTGACATGGCACTTGAGAAATTCAAGGTGGAATCCGAGCTTGCTATTGAGCAAATGCGTATGCGTGGTGAAATGGCGCTGAATGAACAAAAGTTGGGTCATGATGCCAAAATGCAAAGCCAAAAAATCCAAGGCGATCTCAAAATCAAAGCCGCAAGTGCCGGTATCACGCCGAACGATGCAGGAGATTTGTCACTCAAACTGGATGCCACAGAGATTTCTGGCGCAATGCAGGCAATCGCGGAAAGTAACGCGCAACTCGGAAAAATGATCCAGCAGATTAGCGAGAACAATGCTAAGGCACTTGCTGAACTGGAACGTGCTCTCAATAAGCCAAAAAAGGTAATGAGGGATTCGTCAGGAAGGCCGATTGGCGTCAAGTCGGTAGATAAGCTGTCAGGTGATTAAATGGCTACGAAAAAAGAAGTCTGCGAATTGCAAGCGTTGATTAACTGTAAGAATGTTGAGATTGATGAACTTAAAAAGCGTGTCACTAATGCTAGATATGATGCGCTCAAGGAAATCATGCTGGCGATCCAACGCACAAAAGCAGAGAATCGCGAAATCCTTTTAACCCTTGTCAGGGCACTGTCGAATCATGTCTGAATTCAATGCAATCCCCGCAGATATCGAGAAGTTTTTTGAAACCGGAGAACTTCCAACGAGTCTGGCTCCTGCCGATCCTGTTGCTGTTGCGGTGGTAGAGCCGCCCGTTGCAGCGCCTGCTCCTGCTTCCGTGGCAGAACCAGATCCGCCCCCTACTCCTGTCGTGCAGCCGCCCAATGCGGAAGCGTATTTGGAACAACTACGGCAGTTTGAAAAGGAACGTGCCGATAGTATGGAGAAGCAACTCAAGGAAATGCAAGACAAGCTTGCTGCCTTGACGATGCCACAAGCGCCGGACGTAGAGAAAGATCCGCTAGGACATTTGCTGCATGAAATCAAGACCATGCGGGAAAAGGTCGAGGCCATGCAGCAAGGTGAAGTCCAGAAGACGCAGCAAACACAGACTGAACGGATGCAGCAACAATTCATCCAGTCTGTGCATGCGTCGATTGAAGAGTTCAGCAAGACGAACACGGACTATCAGCAAGCCTATCAGCATCTGCGCACTTCTCGCCTATCCGACTTGACATCTTCTGGCTACAGCAATGCGGAAGCTAATGCCATGTTGAATCAAGAGGAATTCAATATTTCTCTTCGCGCGGTGCAGAGCGGTAAGAATCCCGCTGAGATTGCCTACAACATGGCAAAGCGCTACGGCTATGTTCCGCAAGCCAAGCCTGCCGATCCTGAATCCAAGGTAGAGCAGATCAAGAAAGGATTGAAGGCGGACAGCGTGCCGGCTGGCAAACCCACGACTGCGGATATTAGCGTGGAAGCGGCCAAGGATGCATCAGATAAGGATCTGAACAACATGGTCGAGAATAGCTGGGAAAAGATGTTCGGCGTCCCCGACAAAGGCTCTATTTTCTGAGGTAACAAGTGGCTGATTCCTTCGTTCGTGTCCCCGCTGATTCAGTTGGCAAAAAGGTAGACGCTACATCACTAGATGTCGGCGCAGATACCGTTTATCGTCAACGTATCGTCGTTGGGGATAATGCTGCCACTGCTGAGTTTGCAACGGTCCTTGCTGGTGCTCTAAAGTGTTTCGGAACATTCTCAATTGGCGGAACGCCTACCGTCAATGTCAACGGTGGTGTCGCCATCTCTGGTACTGCTATCATCGCTGGCGTCGTCTCTTTTGCGGCAGGCACTATACTGGATTCAATCAGCGCCACAGTGGGCGTGAAAGGTCAGGTGTCCCTTGCCGCAGGAACAAGTAATATCGGTTTCATCAATAATATCTCGGCAACAGTGGTTGTTTCGGGAACTGTTTCACTTGGAGCCAGTACCGCCGTTATCGGCACCATTAATAATATCTCAGCTACCGTTACAGTTGCTGGGAACATCACGGTCGATAAAATCAGTGCCGCCGTGGTACTTGCTGCCGGCACTGCCAACATTGGCACTATCAACAATATCTCTGCTGCTGTTACTGTTTCCGGCAACGTCACAGTGGACAAGATATCTGCGACCGCCACGGCCATTATCGGCGGTTTCCTTGATCCTTCGGGACAGCAACGGAACGTAGTCGATTCTGCGAATACCGCTCTAAGAGTTAACGTTGTCGCAGGCTCAAGCGGCGGCGTGTCTCAGGTGGATGGAACTAGTTTCACATCTCAAGCTGCCAACTTTGTTCCTATTGGGGGGATATTTGATGATGCCGCCACTGACACCTTGTCAGAAAATGATGCGGGCGTTGTCAGACTAACTACGAATCGCGGTTTCCATGTGAATCTTCGTACTGATGGTGGTACGAAGATGGATGACAGTACCAATTCTGCCCTTCGTGTCAATGTCGTGGCGGGTGGCGCTGGCGGCGGCGCGGTATTCGGGCAGGTATCAGCCGGCGCTTCTCTGTCCGTTACTAATGTGCCTGTCTTGATGGGCGGCAATGATAGTGTCGGTGGTGGTATTGCGCGTACCTTATTGCTAGATACGAGTGGCCGCATCATCCTTGGCGCTGGCGCTCAGAACATTGGCACAATCAATAACATCTCGGCGGCGGTTGTGCTTGCGGCTGGTGCCAACAATATTGGTACGATCAACAATATCAGTGCCACCATCGGTATTACCGGTACGGTAGCTCTAGTCGCTGGCACGGTGATTAATAACATCTCCGCGACTGTCATCGTGGCTGGTGTTGTTTCGTTAGGCGCTGGCACCAACAATATCGGGTTCCTAGACAAGATTTCCGCTACCGTCATTGTGGCAGGCGAAATCGCGAATGGTTCTTCCCTGTCCACCACGAATAAGCCAGTGTTGATGGGCGGTAATGATAGCGCTGGTGGCGCTGGTGGTGTTGCCAGAACACTTCTACTGGATACGAGCGGCAGGATTATTCTTGGCGCTGGCACGAACAATGTGGGTGCAGTATCAATTGCCGCTGGTACGGCATTGATGGGAGCCGTTTCCCTCGCTGCCGGTACAGCCAACATTGGTAGCATCAATAACATTTCTGCCACGATTGCCGCTGTGCTAGCGGCAGGCACGGCGAATATTGGGACGATCAATAACATTTCTGCTGCCGTGGTACTGGCGGCAGGGACAGCCAATATCGGCGCAGTTTCCAATGCTGCCGGTACTGCGCTCATGGGCGCTGTGTCGTTGGCCGCTGGCACGGCGAACATCGGTTTCATCAATAACATTTCTGCGACTGTCGTTGCTGCGATCAGCGGTGGCATTGTGGCGCACAGCTTGTCGGTGACGGCTGGGAACGCCCCTCTCATCATGGGGATGCGTGCCCACTTGTCCGCCTCGGCGGCGGTAGGCAACAAGGCAGCTACCTATACATGGGGTGACAAGTTTGGACGACAAGTTGTCATCAAGAATCATCCAAGTCTCTTGCAGACTGCCTCGCATGGACCTAAATGTGTCACTGTATCCACTTCTGCTACCGTCGCTCTTGTGGCTGCTCCGGGTGCTGGTTTGTCGGTATTTGTGACTCAAATAGCATGCACGAATGGATCTGCTACACTTACGCGGGCTGACGCTTATCCAGCGTCTGCGACTGCATCTTGTGTGACACAGATGTACATGGCTGCGAGTGGTGGCGGGTTCGTGCAGAATTTCGACCCACCAGTTCAAATCCTGTCAAATACTGCCCTGAATAGCCGCGTCAAGCCCAACGTATCGCAGGCTATTTTCGTGGTTCATTTCTATGTTGGGCCGAAGTAAGCGGAGATGTCAATTATGGCAGTCAGCAAAGGGAAGAAGTCCAAGAGCTACAGTGGCAAGATTAGCTTGCAGACTGGTGCGACCGTGAGCGGAACCATGCCTAGTTCCAAGTCACCTTACAAGGGTGGACAAACGCAAAGCACTGGTGGCCGTGGCAATGCCACTCGCGGGATGACAAGCAATCCCGGTGGCGGCAAGAGCGGCAAGGTCAAGTGCTGATCATGGGCGAGAGCAAGAAAAGTCCTTGGCATCAAGGCATCTTGGGTGGCAAGAGTCGAGACTACACCACGACCGGACAAGTCGGCCAAGCGAAGCCGGCTCCCATGCCAAAGCAACCTAAACCAAAGCGTTCCTCAAAACGGGGTAGATAATGATGGCTAACTGGATCAAAGGTGCGATCAAGAAACCCGGCGCACTGCACAAAGAATTGGGTATTCCGCAAGGCAAGAAGATTCCGGCTAAGACGCTGGCTGCTGCTGCTAAGAAGCCGGGCAAGGAAGGTCAGCGCGCTCGCTTGGCTGAGACGCTTAAAAAGATGAAGTAATGGCGATCACGCTTAATGCACTGACTGCCGGCTCTACCGGCTCAGTGACAAAATTCACTATCAATGCCGCCCCGACCGGAGGGCGGCTTATTTTACTTGGGATTCGTACTAGTCCAGTCGGGGCATTTGAGACGCCGGGCGTCACGGGCGGCAGCTTGACATGGACATTAGTGAAGTCCCTGAATTACGATGTGGCGAATGGGCAGGGTATTGCCGTATTCAGATCCATGGGAACTAGCCCATCTGGCGGTGCGATTACTGTCTCTGCGGCTGGTGCGGCTAACTTCAACTGGTCGCTGGTAGAATTTGATGGCGTTATTTCCACGACATCTGCCGGCGACGCAGCGGTTCGACAGTTCAGTTTCAGTTCCTCGGCGGCTGGGACCAATGCCACAATGACATTGGCTGCATTCGGGAATGCCAATAATGGCACCTATCTTTGTGTCGCAAGTACGCCTGACAGTACATTTACGTTAAAATCAGGATACACAGAGATTCATGATGTGGGGGCCTTGGCGACTGGATGGCGCGCTGACAATGACACCACCCCAGCGGCGAGCGCCGATGTTGGTACTGTGACATGGGGCATTATCGCGCTAGAAATGATCGCTTCTGCTGGCGCAGTAACAAGCATATTTACCCGTTCCATGATGGGCTGCGGACAATGATATGCTCGCTCTTTGGGAATTTTTTTGGAATGAGCCGGACTGGATTCCCGCTCCCCCGCCACCTGCTCCGCCTGTTGTTGGCAAGGATCAGGGGTCAGGGAAGGGGCATGGCCCATATATATTCGATGATTATGTGGCCGCATCTCCACAATATTGGGAAGCGCGGGAAGAATATCTAAGAAAACGCCTGCCCAAGCCCGAAGATATTCTAGCCGATGAGACAGTAGAAGTTGAAGAACCTCATCAGGTTATCGACCTGATCAAGCAGCGGAAAGCCGCAATTGCACTGGCGAAACATGCGGCGACCGAACTGCAAATGATCAACCAAGTAAAGCTGGTTTCGGAACTAACTTTACAAATCGCCAGTCTTAGAGCACAATATGACGAGGAAGCACTTCTATTGCTTCTTTTGAGTTTATAGCCTGCTCCCTTGGAGGGAGTAGCGCATCCTATGCCGTGATGGCCGCCAAGTAAACCCGCGCAGGGTTTGCATAATCGCATTTATGCGAGGCTTATCATGGCTGTAACTTCATTTGCTACGGGTGACAACCTAGCAGTCAAGCTCTGGTCAAAGAAGATCGCTGTTGAAGCACTGAAACAGACGTGGGTCTATAAGTTCATGGGCCGCGACGACAACAGTGTGATCCAGATCCTCGATGACACATCCAAAGGACCGGGCGACCGGATTCGCGTGCCTCTACGCCGCCTGCTCGCCGGTAACGGTGTGATTGGCGACCTGACGCTGGAAGGCAACGAAGAACGGATCAACTATTTCAACGACGATATCATTATCAACCAGCTTCGCCACGCTGTGCGCGAAGGCGGTAAGTTTACCCGCCAACTGGTGCCGTTTGATATCCGCGAACATGCGCGCCTTAGTCTGCAAGACTGGTGGGCAGATCGTATCGATACGTGGTTCTTCAACCAACTGTGCGGCAATGCCGGCCAGACCGATCTACGCTTTACCGGGCTGCAAACTGCCGTGGCATCCGATTCGGACCACGTTCTATTTGCCGGTGGTGCAACCACTGACCAATCGCTGTCCGCTTCCGCAACCTACCGTTTCACGCTGACGCTCATTGATATAGCAGTCGAAAAGGCCAAGACTTTGGCCGTTCCGATTCGTCCGATCATGATTAACGGCGAAGAAAAGTATGTGTTGTTTATGCACCACAACCAAGTTACCGACTTGCGTACCAACACGAATACCGGCCAGTGGTTCGATATTCAGCGTGCTGCGATGCAGGGTGGTAATGTCACCAAGAACCCAATCTATACCGGGGCGCTGGGTGAATACAACGGTGTTGTGCTGCATGCCTCGGCGCGTGTGCCGGCGTTCTCTGCGGGTAATGCCCTGTCCTCGGACGGTGGCCGTATCGCAGCGTTCTGCGGTGCGCAGGCAATGGCAATGGCCTTTGGCCGTGAAAACGGTCCCGAACGGTTCAATTGGGTCGAAGATTATTTCGACTATGAAAACCAGTTCGGCGTCGCTGCCGGCTGCATTGCGGGCATGAAGAAGCTGATCTTCAACGGGTCTGACTTCGCTGTGATCACTATGCGGACGTGGGGTCAAGCTCACACCACGAGCTAATAGGAGAAGATCATGGCTGCTACTTACACTGCAACGGCTTGCCAGACCAATGCATCTGGCTTTTTCCTCACCCCGCCAAAGTACATCGAAAACGGTGGCATTGTGCGGTCGGTTTCGATTGGTATCCCGATCTCGGCATCCAACACTGCCGTTATCCAGATGGTCCCTGTTCCGAAAGGGGCATCGATCTACGATCTGGTGTTCGCATGGGATGCAGCCGGCACGACCACGCAATTTACCGTGAACATCGGGGATGGCAATTCTACCGGTCGGTATGTTACTTCGTTTTCTGCTACCGCATCCGGCGTCTGCCGGCTCGGTGCTGGCGTCGCCAGCTTTGCAGGGGCCGGATACTCCTACTCGGCGGAAGATACGATTGACGTATTTGTCACTGCTGTGGCCTCCGGGTCTACCACGCCCGCAGGTACGTTCCGCCTCTCGATCCTCTACTCGATGGATCAATCCACGGACGGCAATAGCTGATCACATTCTGTATTCCTGACGTTGCCCGCCTCGGCGGGCTTTTTTTCGTCTGTGCTAATATCCACGATGGAAGCCCATCATGACACGGCGCGTATGAAGCGATGGGTGTAGAAGTCCGTGTCACCTAACAAATTCGTCAGGAAGCGAAGATGCCCATCGAAGTGCAGATGCATGAGCAAGATCCCCATGTCCGGCAATTGATCGGACTCCCTCCCTCTACGCCCAAGGTCAAGAATCCTTTCTACGATGCCACGGAGCTAGAGAAGGCCGGCAAGCACAAGGAAGCCGGCGACATCTACAAGCAGCTTCTAAATGAAGATTTCGACAACAGTGTTGTCTTAGCAGCACTTGGAATGAATCTGGCCGTGCAGGGTGAGAATGGCATGGCACATGTTATGCTGTCTCGCGCCTTGGACAAGGCGGAACAGATAGTTACAGACTTCAAGAAGGTAGGCATTATCCAGAAGGATAGTGCTGATCCCAAGATCCTTGCCGACTTCCTCAAAACGAAGAAAGCTGAGATCATGAATGCGCTTGGCACGTGCTGGAAGCATGAGAACAAATGCGACAAGGCGCGGTACTGGTTCGAACGAGCACAATCCATCGTGCCGCCCAATGCCGACATTCAGAACAACCTTGCTACGCTCTATATCAACGAAGGCAGTCCGGAACGGGCGATGTCGCATCTAGAGCATGCCATCCAGTTGATGCCGGGTCACTCGCAAGCGCATTGGAATCGTTCTCTTTGCTATCTGGAAATGGGAGAGTACGAAAAGGGATTCAAGGAATACAAATGGGGCAAACGGGCGGAAGTCCGTATGGATCGCGTCTATACCAACAAGGGCAAGTTACCTGAATGGGATGGTTCTCCCGGCAAGACAGTCGTGGTGTATGGAGAACAAGGGATTGGTGACGAGATCATGTTCGCGTCCTGCCTGCCGGATATGATGAAGGACTGCAAGCAAGTCATTTTTGATTGCCATAAGAAGCTGCATGTCCTATTCTGTAATAGCTTTCCTGCACTGGATATCTACCCGACGCGAGAAGATGAAAAGATCACTTGGCCCTACAAGCAAGATGGGACGCCTCGTTACCAGATCGATGCGAAGATCGCGATGGGGGATGTTCCGCAATTCTACCGCAACCGTCTTGAGGACTTCCCCGGCACCCCGTATATACAACCTACTACGGCAAATGAGCAACGTTGGGCTGACCGTCTCGCGGCATTGCCTGCTAAACCAAAGATCGGCATTGCGTGGATCGGTGGTCACAAGAAGACAAGAGTTGAGGTCCGATCTCTTAAACTTGAACAACTACTTCCGATCCTTTCGCTAGATGCCAATTTCATCAGCTTGCAATATACCAAGTGCGAGGATGAGATTCAGGCATTCGAGATGGCGCATCCCGACATCAAGATTCACCATTGGCCGGAAGCTAACTATTCGGAGAACTATGATGATCAGGCTGGACTTGTGGCTAATCTTGATTTGGTCATTTGTTGTTGCACCAGTCTTGTCCATTTGGCTGGCAGTATGGGAGTACCAACGTGGGTACTTACTCCTAGCCGTCCTGCATGGCGGTATCGTCTTGACCTCGACTATATGCCTTGGTATGGCCGCACTGTTACTCTTTTTCGACAACAACCCAACACGATAGAGTGGGAACCTGTGGTGGCAGAAGTACTTGAGAATTTGAAGGATCTATTGGGGGCGACAAATGCCTAGAGGTAATCCCGGAATTAGGCGTAAACCGCTGTTACAAGCGATAGAAGAAAAGTGTCTTATCACGCATTGTGGATGTTGGATTTGGCTTGGCTGTACAGATAAAGATGGTTATGGATTCGTCCGCGATCAAGGTAAGAATAAAAAAGTGCATCGTGTATTATATGAAATGATGCGCGGCGCTTTAGGCAATAGGTTGGCATGTCATACATGCGACGTGCCAACCTGCGTAAACCCATATCATATTTTTCCCGGAACGAACTCCGAGAACCAGATTGATTCTGTTCGTAAAGGTCGTGCTGCGGGCGTAAGGAATTTTAAGCATGCCGCAAATTACTGATTCATATCGTCGTCTCCAAATCCAGTTACATAAGGAAAATCCAAGCTATGGAACCAGCGGAGCCAAACACGCGGATCGTATCCTTGACCTCGCGCAGAAACTTAAAACAAAAGACGTGCTCGACTTCGGCTGTGGAAAACAAACCCTCCAAAAAAGTCTACCCTTTCCCATCCAGAA
>Ga0255338_1002662_pt1 | contig 24728 bp, 21 predicted proteins | sample MeOH1_35cm_T4_19_FD_203715 | JGI IMG/M metagenome (GOLD analysis project Ga0255338, IMG submission 203715) | Sandy soil microbial communities from University of British Columbia, Vancouver, Canada - MeOH1_35cm_T4_195 | ecosystem: Engineered > Artificial ecosystem > Sand microcosm > Unclassified ...
CGAGCGGATCGTTGCCTACCATAATCACGTTACCAACGCGGAGTTCTTGAGCTGTTTTCATAGGTTGCCTTACAAATTAAAGGGTGAATGCGTAAAACCGGGCATTATATCTTATTTCAATGTAATTTTTCAATAAAAATCACCAAGTTAGTTGCAAGGTCCGGCAGTGAAGCCAGTGCATTCGTCTGCTGTAAGGTGAATGCTTTAAGTGTGTTGAGATTGTTTAAATAATTCTGCCAACCTGAGGTTGGCATATTGCCTGATACCCAGCCGGCATGCACAGCGTAAGCGGCTTGTTTTGCAGCCTCATCGCAGCCTGCATAAAACAAATCTAAAAATGCATTGAGTTTGGTGATGTGCGTGTCTTCAGTCTGCCAATAGGGTTGCCAGATAAAAGGCTTACCTGCCCAGACTGCCCGTATCCAGCTATCTTCGCCGCGCACAAAATTGACATCGCAGATCGCTAATAGTTTGTCGTAATCGTCCTGGCTTAAAAATGGCAAAGTATGCAGGCTTAAATTTTTACAATTCAGATGCTCGCCTACAGTGATGGAATACTTACCGAAAAACTCTGCGATTTTAGGCAGTATGCTGCTCACGGGAACATAACAGTCAATGTGCCGGTTAGCGTCTGCCATGGCTGCTAGCAGTTCATGTAAAGGCGCATGCGGATAACCGAATAGCGATATTTTTAATGAGGCGCTGTTTTTTAAATTCAGGTGATGAAAAAAATCATGCTGTAGTTGTTGGCCGCTGGCAATTTTTTGATTGTTTTTAACAATATCCTGCTCGCGCAATAAACCGCCGGTGGCTGCAGTGAAGCCCGGGAAAAAGAAATGGCGGGTTAAATTGCCGCGTCTGGAGTTTCTTGCGTGAAAGCCTTCTACCCAAGGTTCAGCGGATAGGTATTCCAGATTTACCCAAGCGGTTTCAGGTTGCATCAGCGCCAGGTATGCAGGCGGCAGTTCGCAGCCAAAGGCTTCAATGACTACATCGGCTGCCTGGTCAAACGTGGTATCTGGATGCCACGAGGCGATTGTGATGTTTTGAATGACTTGTGTTTGCTGCGTGATGTCCAGCGTGGAAATAAGTTGTCTGGCGATGTTTAAATCATCAATCCATATGCGCACCTGCAGCCCGTGCTCTGTTTGCAGCTGTCGTGCCAAGCGCCAGCACACGCCGATGTCGCCGAAGTTGTCGACTATCTTGCAGAATATATCCCAGCGCATTAGTGAGCTTCTGTAATTACATTCTTCAGGCGCATTTCTGCGTTGCGCGGTACTCGTAACCTCGCTGTATAACTCATACTATCTCGGCTCCTGCGTTCCGTGCGCCTTGTACTGCATCCTGAATAATGCAATTACAAAAGCTCACTAGGTTTATTGTATTGGACGTCAATCACCTCAAACTCTTCTTCACCTTTTGGCGTTGTCAATCGCACGATGTCACCGATGGATTTTCCCAGCATCGCTTTTCCCAGCGGTGATATCCAGCTGATATAGCCTTTTGATGGCGCCAGTTCATCCTTACCGACTATACGGTAGACATGCTCGGTATCATCTTCCAGATTGTATAAAGTGACCCAGGCGCCAAAGAAGACCTTTTCCAGATGTTGCTGCTGGCTGGAATCCACGATTTCAGCCAGATCCATGCGCCGCATCAGGTGGCGGCAGCGGCTGTCAATCTGGCGCAGGCGTCTTTTGCCATAAATATAGTCACCGTTCTCACTGCGATCGCCGTTGCTGGCTGCCCATGCAACGGTACGCACTACCTCAGGCCGCTCGATTTTATAGAGCTGGTCGAATTCTGCTTTTAGCGCAGCAAAGCCTTCCGGCGTGATGTAGTTTTTTTCGTCTGTAGCGGCCATTTTGGTTGCTTATCTATATTTTATTTATCTAGCGGTTGCACGTCGGTAACGAAATAAGCCGTATCACCAAAACAGGTGGTGGGCAGGCCTTTATGCTCTTCGTAAATCAGGCGTACGCGCTGGCCTACGGTTTGATTGATTTTTTCCGCAACTTTTTTGCTTCTGACGGTAAAAGGGAATTTTTCTGCCTGTGTGCCGGGCATGGAGACCAGAATCAATTCGCCTTCATAGGTTTTGCATATCCAGCCTTTTTGCGAGAGTTTCTGCACATAACCGGCACGTTCCCCCGATGAATATGTCCAGGTCAGCGCTGCCCAAATGTAAAGAACAAAGACCGTGATTGGAATTAATAAAAGAAGGATGAAATATTTAATAAATTTTTTTATTTGAATGAGCATACCATGCCTCTGACCTTAATGTGTCCAGGATTGAGACCTCAGCATGAATGACTGCGCTCGCTTATCCGTGCAAAGGTCTTTAATTGCCTGTATTTTATTTGCCTAATATGAATTATCCAATAGAATTGTGCAATGTCAGCCAAATCAATTATTTTATGTCCGTCCGCGCGTTTGGCGCGCAGCATCCAAAGCGACATTGCACAGCAGCAGATCCAGGCAGGCAAAGCGCAGTGGTATAGCCGCGATGTGCAGACCCTGGCGCAATGGCTGGAAAGTATTATTGAAGAAGGATTGCTCACCGGTGCCATCAATGAGCAGTCGCCCCCTTATATATTAAGCGCATTCAACGAACAATTGCTGTGGGAAGAGGTGATCACGCAATCACTTAAAAAGAATGCCTTCGGTGAGCTGTTTGATATTTCCGGTTTGGCTAGTGCCGCGATGGAGGCTAACCGTTATGTGATTGCATGGAATCTGCATGTGCCGCGTGAGCATCAGGCGGAAGAAACACGGCAGTTTCTGCACTGGCAACGTGCGTTTCAGCAGCGCTGCCGGGAGCTTGGTGCGTTGGAGAGTGTGCGTTATGCAGATTGGCAGTTGGCGCATCTGGCTCAAGGTGCCGGTGAGTTACCGGCACGTATCGAATTTGGCGGTTTTGACCAGACCGCACCGCAGGAACAGCGTTTGCGCGATATTCTAGCCAGCCGCGGCGTGCAGGTTGTCGAATATAAAACCACCGCAAATATGCCGGCACAAACGCAGCAGGTTCTGCTGGAAAATCAGGAGGCAGAGTGCCGCGCCGCAGTAGCCTGGGCACAGCAGCGTCTGGCGGAGAATCCCGCCGCGAGGCTCGCTATCGTGACCCCGCGTTTGAGTGAGGTAAGGAACCAGCTTGCAGACCTGTTGGATGACGTGTTTTACCCGCTGAGCATACGCCCTGGCTTGGCAGACACGCTGCGTCATTATAATTTTTCACTAGGTGTTTCATTGGCGCAGCAGCCTGTTATTCAGGCAGGTATTAATCTGCTGCGGCTGATGACAGTGCATCAGTTGCAGCAATCCGATGTATCCGTGCTGCTGCTTTCACCGTTCTGGTCTGCCAGCAGGCAGGAGGCTGATGCACGTGCGCTGCTGGATGCGCGCATGCGTGAAAAATTGCCTATGCAGTTTACGCTTTCACGTCTGCTGGAGTTCGTACAGGAGCAGCAGGTAGAAGGCTTGGGTCTTGAATCGCTGCTAGCCAGTATCAATGCGGCAATGGCGATCCAGACCGGTAGAAAACTGCCCGCAGTGCAGTGGTCGCAGACGCTGGATGCGATCCTGGATGCGCTGGGCTGGCCCGGCGAGCGCAATATCAATAGCCTTGAATATCAGGTGCTTAACGCATGGCAGAAAGCCTTGCAGCAGCTGGCCAGAATGGATGTGCTTGAGAAAAAGCTTTCTGCCAGTGAAGCGGTGTATTACCTGCAGCAGATATGCACCAGTCAGGTGTTTCAGGCGGAAACCGAGCATGAGCCTGCGATACAGATTCTGGGGATTATGGAAGGTCTGAGTGCCCCGGTGGATGCGCTCTGGTGCATGCACATGAATGACCATATCTGGCCGCCGCCTGCGCGGCCTAATCCGTTACTGCCGGCATTCATACAGCGTGCAGCAGGGCTGCCGAATGCTGACAACAATGTGCAGGCAATCTTTGCGGCAACGATTCAGCAGCGGCTTTTGCATTCAGCCCGGCATATTGTTTTTTCAAGCAGCAAAATGGATGGTGAGAGCCAGCTGCGTCCTTCGCCGCTGATGCAGGATGTTATGCCTCGTGATGCAGAAGTACCTTTGGCTGCGACGCTCGCGGAGCAGCTAAGCTATACCGGTCATGATGCGCTGGAACATATTGATGACCACATTGCGCCTGCCGTTAAAGAAGGCGAGCATGTTTCCGGCGGCACCGGGTTATTGAAAGCGCAGGCAGTGTGCCCGGCCTGGGCATTCTACCAATATCGATTAGGTGCAAAGGCGCTTAAGACCCCGACCTCCGGTTTGGATAACATGGCGCGCGGTTCATTGGTGCATGGTGTGCTGGAACAGTTCTGGCGCAAACGCCACTTTGCCGACCTGCGCGATATGAGCGCTGATGCTTTTATGGAGGCATTGACCAAGGCCGTGCACAATACAATACAGGCTTTTGCCACCGAGAGCAGCGTTGCGTCTGCTGCTGTACTGGAACTCGAATATGAGCGCTTGCTGCGTCTGGTTGGCGACTGGCTTGCATATGAAAAAGCGCGCGGCGTGTCGTTCCGGATTATTGATTGTGAAGTTGGTAAAAAGGTGCAGATCTGCGGCATTGAAGTCACGTTAAAAATCGACAGGGTGCACCAGCTTGAAAACGGGGGGCTGGAATTCATTGATTACAAAACCGGGCAAATGCCAAAAATAAAAAGCTGGGGCGAAGACCGCATCACCGAACCGCAGCTGCCGATTTATGCAACCTTTTATGCCGACGATGCTGCGCAGGTGGCAGGCATACATTTTGGCATGGTTAAAACTGCAGAACATGCTTTTGCCGGGGTTTCGGCAGATAGTTTTGAAGCCGAACAAAGCAAACGCAAACCGCCATTTACGCAGAACTTCACTGACTGGCAGCATTTGCTGAACCACTGGAAAACTGCGATTGAAGCGATGGCGACGGAACTGCGTGAGGGTGAAGCGGCGGTGCGCTTCAGTGATGAAAATGAACTCATGTACTGTGAAGTAACCCCATTGCTGCGCCTGCCGGAGCGCAAACTGCAATTTGAAAGATTCCAGGAGATAGAGGAGTGAATCGAGTGGGCAGCGAGCACACCTTGAATCTGGCGGCTGACGAGCAGAATCGCCTGCGCGCGCTGGAACTGACCTCATTTATCGTTGAGGCGCCGGCTGGCGCGGGTAAAACCGAGCTGCTTACGCAGCGCTATTTGAAATTGCTGCAAACGGTAAACGAGCCGGAAGAAATCATTGCGATAACCTTCACCAATAAAGCTGCTGCGGAGATGAGGCTGCGTATTCTGGATAGCCTGATAAAGGCCGCCAGGCAGGATAAACCTGTACAGCCGCATAAACAGATCACTTACGCGCTGAGCCTGAAGGCACTTGAGCGTTCGGCATTGCACAACTGGCAGCTGATCGAGAATCCATCACGGTTGCGTATTTTTACCATTGATAGTCTGTGTGCGCACCTGGCAAGGCAAATGCCGCTGATGAGCCGCTTTGGATCGCAGCCGCGCGTGGCGTTAGATGCATCCGCCTTGTATGCACAGGCGGCCGAACAGACGCTGGCCCTGCTGGAAGCTGGCGAGCATGGCGAAGTGGTAAAAGCGGCATTACGTTATGTGGATAACGATGCCAACCAGCTTAAGAACCTGCTGATCCGAATGCTGGAGAAACGTGACCAGTGGCTGCATCATGCCCAGTTTGAGGTTGATGCCGCTGTTTTACAGCAGACTTTGCGTTTTATGGTGGAGCTGGAGTTGGGCGCAGCCCTGCAAGCCTTGCCTGTGCCTTTGCAGCATTTGCTCATGCCTGTTGCGCGCTTTGCCGCATCTAACCTGCCTGGCGATCATTCTGTAGCGCTTCTGCTTGACTGGGAAGCACCGGCTACGCAAAAACAGGAAGCGCTGCCGATGTGGTGTGCAATTGCCGACCTGATGTTGACTGCGGCGGGTGAGCCGCGCAAAGAGGGCGGTTTGAATGTGAAATTCGGTTTTCCTGCGAATGATGACGGACGTGCGCAGAAAGCTGCACTGGTCGAGATCATTTCAGCGGTTGAGGATTTAAGCCCGCTGCATCGGGTGCGTGCATTGCCTCATGTGGGGAATGAGAACTCCGGCTGGCAGATCATCACCACGCTATCCCAGTTGCTTAATCTCGCCGTAGCGCAGCTATGGCTGGTATTTCAGCGTGCAGGCGAAGTGGATTTTGTGGAAATTGCCCACCGTGCAACACGTGCGCTGGGGGATGATTTTGACGAGCCGACTGAACTGGCACTGAAACTGGATTACCAGATCAAACATCTGCTGGTAGATGAGTTTCAGGATACCAGCCCCAGCCAGATCAAGCTGCTTGAGCAGTTGGCGCAGGGCTGGCAGATGGACGACGGACGCACCCTGTTTGCAGTGGGCGACCCCATGCAGTCTATTTACCGTTTTCGCAAGGCGAACGTTGGCTTGTTTATCGATGCGGCTGAAAACGGCATTGGCGATATTCATCTGGAGCGTTTGCAGTTATACCGCAACAACCGCTCATCACCGGCGATTGTGGATTGGATCAACCGGACTTTTGCGCCTATCTTTCCTGCGCATGACGAAGTGATTCAAGGGGCTATTCATTACCGTCCATTTATTGCGACTAAAGATAACCTGGCGCAGGCCGGTGTGGAAGTACACCCTGTGATTAAACAGGCAGATGAAAGCTCGGAACTGGCGCAGCAGCACGAAGCCGAGGCCGTGGTGCGCGTTATTCAGGCAGAGCAGGGCGTCAACCCGGATGTAAAAATTGCGGTACTGGTGCGTTCCAAAAGACACCTCACACAATTGGTAAGCAAACTGCGCCGTGAGCATAAAGACATTGCGTTCCAGGCAGTGGAGATCGAGGCGCTGGAGGGCAGGCAGGTGGTGCAGGACCTGCTCTCGCTCACACATGCGCTGCATCACCGGGCAGACCGCGTGCGTTGGCTGGCGATATTGCGCGCGCCCTGGTGTGGCTTGACTCTGCATGATATGCACGCACTGGCCGGGCATGATCATCACAGTACGGTCTGGTCATTGATGCATGATGACGAAGTCGTTAATCATCTTTCTGCCGACGGGCAGGCGCGCTTGCTGCATGTACGCGAAATATTGGATGAAGCCTACGCCAGCCAGGGGCGCATGAATGTGAGCCGCTGGATACGCGGCGTGTGGCTGATGCTGAACGGCACATCCTGCCTGTGGGAGCCGGGGGATGTCGTGGATGTGCAGGCATTCTTTGCTTGTCTGGATGCGCTGGATCGCGGCAACCAGTTCTCGCCCGAGCGTATGGAGTTTGAGATTACCAAGTTATTCGCGGCGCCGGATAGCTATGGCGAGAAATTGCAGATGATGACGATACATAAATCCAAAGGGCTGGAATTCGATACCGTCATTCTGCCCGGCTTGGGTACGGCTACCGGCGGCAACAATGGTGACAAACCGCTGGTGCTGTGGGAAGAAGTCAGTATTGGTCATCAGCAGGAACTGCTGGCGGCACCCTATATTCCTAAAGGCGCCCGCGACAAGGATAAAGTCAGCCCGTATGATTACCTGGAAGCGCGTGAAAAAGAGCGCGATGCGAATGAATCGGCACGTGTGCTGTACGTGGCCGCAACGCGTGTAGAGCGTAAATTGCATCTGGTGGGTATCGCCGGCCAGAATGCAAAAGGGGAGGTCAGCCCGACCAAGAATACTTATCTGGAGCTGTTGTGGAACGCTATCGGCACGGAATTTGAGGCGGCGGTACTGACAGAATCGTTAGCAGAGTCGCTGGGGACAGCAGAGGCGGATATCGCTGACTTTACGCCCAGGCTAGTGCGCTTGAAAGAGACGCATCTGCCTGCCATTCTGCAGACGGAACAACCGGTTGTCACCGGTAACAAGCAAAATAACAAGCCGGGCAGCAGCAGTGTGAGCATAGAGGCTGACATTGGTACATTGGCACATCGATATATGGAAATTATTGCGCAGCAGGAGCTGGCGGCATGGCCATTGTCGCGCATCGGCTTGTTATTACCTGCAATGCATCATTGGCTGCGGCAGCAGGGACATGCAGGGGATGTGGCATTAGAGGCGGCAGCACTTGTAGGGCGCTTGCTGGAGACTGCTTTGAACAGTGAAGATGGGCAGTGGGTACTCCAAGCCAGGGATACTGCCGAGGTCGAGCTTGCCATGACCAATGTGCTGGGTGATGCAGTTAAAAACCATATTGTTGACCGCACATTTGTTGAGGGCAACATCCGCTGGATTATTGATTACAAAACTGTCGAATTACCTATGGATGCCTCGCAGGATACACTGAGATCTACGGCAGAAAACTATCGTGCACAGCTGGAAACTTACGCATCACTGTTTGAAAACGAGGGGCTTCAAGTGAAATGCGCTATCTTTTTTATGCACATTGGCAAGCTCGTGCAGTTGCAATGACAATTGAAAATTTCATTAACCAGTAACGCTGGCAGCACGATGATTTGCTTTGTAAATCATCGTGCCAGGCATTATCGCAAATACGTTCTCACTACATGTTTTACAAGTAACCAGATGGCCGGAATCGACGGGATGATGACCAGCGCTAAAGCAACCAGGGAAAAATGGGTTTTTACCCACGGTTGATCACCGACCAGAAATCCTAATCCAGTTAACCCGCACACCCAAAGCAGTGCACCGACCACATTGTACAAAGCGAACTTCGGGTAAGACATCTGGGCAACTCCGGCTACAAACGGCGCAAAAGTTCGAATAAACGGCATGAATCGGGCAACTACTATCGTTATAGGGCCATGTTTTTCATAAAAATCATGGGTCTTATTAAATGCGTCCTTGTTAAACCAGCGTGAGTTTTCCCATGAAAAAACTTTTGGGCCAATCCGCCTGCCAATTGAATAGTTCAGCATATCTCCTGCAATTGCCGCAACTGACAGTAAAACCATTAGAACAGGTAAGCTCATGCCGCCGATTGCGGCTATTGCTCCCGCAACAAACAGCAGGGAATCTCCTGGCAAAAATGGCATTACAACTAAACCCGTTTCCACAAAAATAATGGCGAACATCAGTGCGTAAATCCACCCGCCCCATGACGCCGCCAAAATTTCCAGATGTTTATCCAGGTGTAAAAACAGATCGATAATATTTTGCAAATCCATAAGTAGACTATGTTTCCATCAAGTAAATAAATTAGTGCCAGGCAGCATCCGTGCTCAAAGTATCTTAACCGTAAAAATTACAGCAGATGCAGGCTGAATGGACTTTTGACTCCCAGCCCTGAATTATAGCTTATCGCCATTGCCTGGGTTGGAAATAAGGTGATGCTGTCCAGGCGGCTTGCTAATCATGTGATTTCACTTGACTTGGTGATTGGGCGTTGTGCCTGCTTTTACCTGGTGGAATGAGGGCATTGCTAGCTTGTTCCTGGAGGGTGTGTGCTGTTGAACTTATTGGTCCTGCTGGTCTTGCTCCCAGTGGAACTTGTGCATAATGCGGTGTACTACGGGCGCCAGGACGAGGCCCACTACGATCAGGAATACCAGACCTGCATAGAGCGCATAAATACCGGCAAATAATTTGCCCCCATCCGTTACCGGCGCATCTACAGGACCCATTCCGCCCAAGAGCATAGCAGCATTCAAAAATGCACTGCGCCATGGGAGCTGTTCATAGTACTCATAGCCAGCCATTCCCAATATAAGTGAGAGCAGCAGCAAGATGAACGCAGCCGCGGCATGAAGCAGCATTCGCTTGATGAAACGTTCTGGAGGGATGGGGGGATGTTTTTTTGGCTCGTACATTCGGGTTAACCAAAGAGGCTAGCAATAGCGAAAATGGCCGCTTAATTGGTGAAAAATAAACATGGGCGGCTTTTTGTTTTGCATAGTTTACCACTCCGTAGCGCTGGTCGGGACAGGTCAATAATACTGATAATCCAGTGTGGGAACAAGCGATGACTTTATTCTTTGTTTTAAAAAGGTTAATTAAACGGCTATTGCCAGAGTTAAGTATCAAGTCAGTTCATAAGCCAACCCATGGTTATCTTGAATTGAATTAAGTTTATATAACTTCTTAAAGCTGTAATTAAGACTATCGAGGCCGTGAATGGCCTCGACTTTTTTGTAATAACTCTAGTTAGCTAACACTTGCACCGGCAATAGCTTCACCCAGTTCCTGGTTGGTAAATGCGCGACCGCCTATTCCCCACAGGCCATCAACCGCATACACCATGTTCACATAAACACGCTCACGGGCAACCCGTCCGTTCGAGGCTTTTAAAGCTGCTTCTGTAACCTCCATTACAAACGATTGTTTTTGTTCCTGTGTTGCGAGTGCGAATGACGGCGCTTTTATCTCTATGATGACAAGGTTATCGGGCTTGCCTCCGGCAAATGTTCTGCCCTTGGGCACGATAGTGATTTCGCCAATCACGTTGGGTGTCATGAATTTGTTCCCGACGAGATTGTGGTGTTTCAGGAATGATTCGGTGACAGCTGCAAACACCTCCTTTTCGGCTGGTTCAGTGAATATTCCCTCGGTTGCAATAATTTGAAGCGGCATAGTTATATCTCCTATAAAGTGGTTTGTATTCGTAACGGCCAATTACATAACGACCGTTATTTAAATATAAGATAACGATCGTTATGTTGTCAAGTGTAACGGTCGTTATTTTTGATATAATTGTGGCGATAGGATAGGAGGTGGGTATGGCCAGATATAAAGTTGATCAAAAGGAGCAAACGCGCGAGCGTATTATTACCGCTGCTGGGCGCTGCTTTAGAAAAGGCGGTTATAGCGGAATTGGTGTGGATGGACTTGCAAAAGAAGCGGGTGTAACCTCAGGCGCTTTTTATGGCCATTTCTCCTCTAAAGAAGAAGCGTTCAAAGAAGCTATTATTTTTGGTATTAACGAGCTGAAGGAAGGGTTGGAGCATTTCCAGGCGGAATACGGTTCTAAATGGATTGCACCATTTGTTGACTTTTATTTAGGGGAAAAGCGCACTTGTGATCTAACAAAAGCATGTTCGATGCCGGCACTCACACCCGAAGTAACACGCGCGAGTGTTGCTATACGTGAGGTTTACCAGATCGAATTGGCAAAAGTATTGGATACCATTGCAAATGCACTGCCGCAAGGCAGTCCTTTAGAGAGAAACCGGCGTGCCTGGGCATTTATTTGTATACTTTCTGGCGGGGTAACCACTATAAGGGCACTGGCAGATGAAGAGTTTGTCGCAGAGGCAGTTAATGCAATCAAGACGGCGGCACTAGCAATAGCTGAAAATGGTTAGTAATGACCTTGCCTGATAAATCGCTGGAGACAACATTTATTAAAGTAAAGCTACGCACTTAACAAGGATTACACGATGAAACCCCAAACCTATTTTTCTGAGGAACTCTTCAAATTTTTACGTGAACTCAACGAAAACAACAATCGCGAATGGTTTGCTGCCAACAAAGCACGTTACGAACAAGTAGCGCGTAATCCGATGTTACGTTTCATTGAGGATTTGCAGCCCGTATTCGATAAAATTGCCCCCAATGTAATTGCCGTCCCTAGTACGATAGGGGGCTCAATGTTTCGAATCAACCGCGATACGCGTTTTTCTAAAGATAAAAGTCCGTACAAAACGTCTGTTGCAGCCCAATTCCGTCTTAAGGGCTTTGGCACAGATATCAGCGCACCGGGATTTTATATTCATATCGAACCGGAAAAGATATTCATGGGCGGCGGGATATACCATCCCGATGGAAAACAATTGTTTCAAATTCGCACTGCAATTGCCGAACATCCAGAAAGCTGGAAACAAGCCATCTCTGATAAGGAATTTGTGCATCGATGTATCTTTTGGGGGGGCTCATTAAAACGCCCGCCACAAGGATTTAATGCACTGCATCCTCTAGTCGAGGATTTAAAACGCAAAGATTTTGCAGTAATGATAGAACTTACCAGAAATACGCTTTGTAGCGCACGCCTCATGCAGGAATTTGAAGAAAATTGCCAACTAATAACACCCATGGCTAAGTTTCTTAGTGCTGCGATCGGTGCGAAATGGTAACGGGGTGATTCATAATCGTTACAATATGCATTACAAATATCTAAAGTGCTTGTCTAGCGACAAGCACTTTAGATATTCCAATCCAATTTTTAAATACCTTGTGACCCATTGCTGACGTTCGACATGAAGATACAGCTTTATCGAACGGCGTTTGGTTGGCTGTAATGTCTGCTGCCAAAATTAATCGTATTCTAGTTCAAATTTCCCTAGCACTTGTGCAGTGCCATTGATAATAACATCCACCTGATGCGTGCCTGGATAGTGTTTTCGTGTTGTCATTTCCGCCAACGAAATAGTCTTGCTCAATCGCACGGTTTCTCGCGGTTTTAGATTAACAATCTTCAATTTGAAAACCTTGGGACTACTACTGCCGTTCGCCTTGATGAAGTGAATTCGGAAATCAACTAGCGCACGTTGTTGCCTGGAATCAGTGTTTGTAATATCAAAAGTAATTGTCGCTGTGCCACCGATCACTACGCGTTTTGGGATGATGCTCAAACCGACCGACACCTTTGCATCCCCCACGAATCCCATAACTGCAAGGGCGCCAGATTCCCCACGCTTCACTGACGATCGTAGTGCATGATGCACTAGCCAGCGCCGTTCATCCGAAGCATCGATTAGCCACCGGCTTGCAGTTTCCACGAGTAGCGACGGATGATCTTTGCCGATATCATTCAAGTTGTTTGCTACGGAGCGCCTTACGTAGAGTTCTGGGTCGTCTTTTAACAGCTCCAGCAACGCCAGCACAGGGCGAGGGTCTTTCTGGAATTCGCGCAGGCGAGATGCCCATGGCAAGCGTGGGCGAGTTCCTTCCGATACCAGGCGACGTACATGAGGGCTCGGGTCTTTTGCCCAAGTTTTGAGGCGGTCCATAGTTGCTTCTGGATACCGTTCCAAAAAGGGGCGAATGCTGAACTCAGCGGAAAACCGCTGCGTCAGCTCGTATTGTGCGCGCATTGAACTCTCGAAGTGATCCAGCCCGAAGTCTGCGACAAAAAAAGTGTGGGGGAGGTATAGGAAGGATGCCATCCCAAAATTTTCTGTCCTGTCCAGTTTCGTTCCGATTGAATCAACCAATATCGCAATCGCAGTTTCATAGTCACCAGGTAGATAGCGATGCAGTGCATGCGCGATTTTACGTCCGCGCGGCAACAGCTCGAGATGCTCATATCCGTTAAGGACGTCTCTGATAAAAGCGTCTTGGTCGAATGTGCCAAATACTCGAGAAATCATCCCAGCTATCCTGACGGGAATCTCCGTGCCAAATTGGTTTTTAAGCGGTTCAGCCATGGTAGTGTTCTGGTTACCTGCTGTCAGGGATACCTAGAACAGACTTGAAATAGTGTTCGATGCTTATTTCGCGCACGGGAGTGAACTTCTCATCCATGCACTCGACATCATCAAACCTGTCGAATCGGAAGTTTCGATAATCCTTTCTTTTCTCACACCAGGCGAGAAGAGTCCAACGCCCGGCCCATCCGATGATGCCCAGCGGCCACAGGACTCGTTCAGTTTTTTGCTGCTGCTCGTCGATATAGGTAGCGCGCATCTTTTTGTGTTCTTCGCAGGCAAGACGTAATTTACGATGCACTTCTCTTAGCGCGTTATCACTATCGAGTATGGGTACGCGGTAAGGCTGGTGCTCTGCGCGCAGCTTTAGCGGCTCGGTAAGGACGGAGAGGATTTTCTGCTCGGACTGTGATGCCGCTTGTGCAAGGTCGGGATCAGTAAAGGCCTGTACCATCCGCATCCCCACCATCAGCGCGATCAACTCATCAGGTGAAAACATGAGAGGTGGAAGCTCAAAGCCATGACGTAACAGGTAACCGACGCCTGGCTCACCCTCGATTGGCACGCCAGACTGCGTGAGCGCCTGTACATCCCTGTATACCGTACGGATGTTTACCTCCATGACCGCTGCTATAGCCTTGGCTGTCATTGCCGTACGCCGTGAACGTAACAATGTATAGAGGTGAAACAGGCGCTCAGCTTTATTCATAACAGAATGGTTAACTTATTAAGAAAAGTTCGCCATGCGACATTTTGGTCGAATCAGGATTAATCATGCCCATACACTCGCAATCACCGAGTTCCGTCATGAACTTCTCTGCCGCTTTTTTAGCATTATTAGCAGACTCCCAGTGAACAATATCCAGCCAGCTATCATCGTATAAATAAGATAATTCCCTTGTCATGAATCCAGGCTGTTTTTTCAGCCATTCATTAATTTTCCCATTTGCGGTCACGAAAGCGGTTGGATCGCTTCCTGCCACGAGCTTGTAAGTAACAACTTCTACAGTTTTAACCATATACAACTTCTTTCTTCAGATCGTCTGTGCGACATGCACAGATTGGAGTGTAAGGAAGTCCTCTGTCAGATTCTGTCAGTAGTATTCTCAGTAGTATTCAATGTGAAAATTCGACAAACAAGTGAAAAAGTAGATTTTGTGCCCTTCTCAAATACATCTTCAACTCAGGTATTTCCCGTTTATATAATACGGGGGAGGCCATGAATACAATCATGAAGAAGATTAGCAGGCTAACTTAAAGTTATCAATGTAGCAGTCTTATACCAGACATCGGAATTTAAAAAGTACTGTTTTGTGTATTAAGTTTTCTCCGCAGCCAAGGCGCTAACCAAGCATCCCATCCTGAATGACCGCTATTGGCCTTGAATTCAAGGCCGAAAGAGGACGTTCACATGAGTGTAAGTTAAGCCGCTAACTTTAATTGGAATAGGTTTGCCGAACGGATACAATTCCCCTCATGTGTAGTCTCAGTGCCCTGATTGACAATACATGCAGCACAAGTGCCAACGGTACCATGAGGCCGGGAATGTAAGTAAATGGGAATGTGCCGATGGCTACATTGGGCACTTCTGTTGTAATGAAGTGCAAGGGGCCGGGTGAGGTGAGGATAGCTCTCACCGCCACGTTTGCCAACATTGCAATCCCGATCGCATTCCACACCAACGCCGTCCGGTTTGAAATTCTGTGAGAGATCAGCAGCCAGGCAACTATTGGTGCCGAGATGCCAATCAGGATGTCGAAGTTGGCTCCTTGGTATGTCAGCATCTTGGGGAGTTGTCCATCCAGCCACAGTTGATGCAGAAATACCTCAACGACCAGCCGAAACGATTCCATGCCCATCAGCAACCACAGGGGGAAGCTCAGAGCAACGGTCTCGCCGACCCGTGATCTGGCCATGAACATGACGAGCATGATGATGGGCGCAAGCATATAAAACAGTCCCGGGGGCAGCGCAGATGTATTGGCAATCACCCCCGTGTAACCAAGGATGCCGCCATAAGCGATCCATGCTGCAAGTCCGGCAATCGCTGGCATTTTGTAACTGTGCGGTAGGTAACGAACAATGCCTGCCGCGAGTAGTATGGTGATGGCAACAACGAAGACGACAAACAGTGTGTTCATGTGCTGATCTTTCTGGCTGGTTAAGCCACTGGATAAACTGCCGGGCTGACGGCAAGCAACCCTTGATCAGTGCTATGAGTGGAGAGCCATTTTCTGGAATCAATCGCCAATGAGGCATCAGTGAGTTTCGAGATGTCATGCGACTGTGCATAATGTTCAGGGTTGAGTCTTGGCGTAAGCATGATCTTCATCAAACCGCTCATTGCCCGCAGTTTTGAGCCCGCACCTCTCTTAACTAACTGTGACTCACTGGCATAACGGCGGACGATCGTCTCGAAGTCTTCCGGATGTTGTCCAGAAACTTCAAGTACCGCCTGTGTTGGTGCCCCCACCGCAAAGGCATTGCGCTTGTAATCCTCAAAATACGAGAGAACCTGAGCGGTAGTGAAATCGGGAAAATCCAATGCCCGTGCCACTTTTGTAAACATCCCGGTGGGTGCATCGAAATACTTTACCGGCCGGCCAAGCACCTTGGCAAAGGTGGCCGCAATATCCTGTGGCGACAGCAAAACTGGCCCCGTCGGACGATAGGTCTTCCCGACGTGATCGGCCGGGTTGATCAACGCGCCGACAATTACTCGCGCTATATCCTCATTCGACGGCGGCGCATTCATACCTTCTCCAAGCGGCATTGGCATCATGCCGAATTGGGCAATCGGTTCCATCGCGGACATATAGTTGTCGGCGAACCAGCCGGGATTGACGGTTACCACATCAACATCAGGCATCCAGGAAAACATCTGTTCGGCCAACCATGTTTCGCGCGTATGGATCGATGGGTGTCGCGGATCGGCCAGCCACTGGCTCAGCGCCACTACCATTTCCAGTTTGCACTCTTGAGCTGCGGTTGCGAAGATCGTACTTGCATTCAACGCATTCCTGAGCAACGGCGCGCAGAAGTATGCCCTTTGCACATCCTTGAGTGCCAGCTGCACATCGTCAATGTCATGAAGATTGCCGACTTGAATCTCAGCTCCAAGCGCCTTTAACAAATCGCTTCGCGCATCCAGGCGATGCACTAGTGCACGCACCTGGAAATTTTTCTCAAGCAGTTGTTTAGCTGTTTGCAATCCGGTTTTTCCGGCGGCACTCGTCACCAGTATTTTTGGTTTTTTCATTTGTTTTCCTTTAGTATGCTTATGCATCTGCAACCAGTAACCTATTCACTCAACTACGCCAGCTAATTCCTATTTAGATAGATAATGCAAGCGAACGACTAACCTAACCATTGGATCATCCTCTTTGTTTGTCGTTATTAATATGATGAGTATCATATTAATAAACAAAAAAATTTTGAGTGCTCAAACACCCCATGACCGGTACATCTCCACAAGCTGGTTACGTACCGAATCCAGCATCAAATCACTCAGTTTCGGGTCCTCGATTGCGCGTGCGATAAGAACTGCTCCAGCCATGCCCGAAACGATCATCATTGCCTGCTTCAATTTGTTCTTGGCGTCACGCGCAGGCATGTAATTCGCTATTCTGGCCATATTCTGTTTCAACGTATCTGTAAAAGCGTCTTTCACGGACTCTGACTGACGTGCGATGTCTGCGGCCAGTGCGGGTAATATACATCCGGAACCAAAGTTATCACGGTGCTTGGGGCTTAAATAGAAGTTGAGCATTGCTTCAACCTCTTTGCCTTTATCTGCGGACTCCGCAGCTTCAATCAGCCGCCCAAAATTCTGCGCTGCCGCGCAGGTTGCCGCCTCCATTACCAGTGCATCACGATTCTTAAAGTGTGCGTAGAAGCCACCGTGGGTAAGGCCTACCTGCGACATCAGGTCTGCGATACCGATTCCCTGCAGCCCCTTGCTTCTGAATTCTCTGGCGGCAGCATCCACGATGTGTTTATGCGTTTCTATCTTCTGCTCGGATGTATATCTCATTGTACTCATTGAAATATTATTTATATGATTGTCATCATATAAATAATTTGTATTTTGTCAACAAGTAATTATATTTTACGAAGTTTTACTGAATTGAAGGACTGTCGCGAATAGCCGTTGTTGACCGGATTTTGACGGTTAAGTTGGTGGGCGCATCGGCCCTAAGCAGTTGCAACAAGGGATATGCTTTAGTGCGTCACTTGATGGACGGGTTATGCCTCACGTTGGTAGCACCCACGGAACCTGCGAACTGCAGGTTGTTCGCCGTCCAAGTAATCTTCAGCGTACCTTTCAACAAAACCTTGCGATTTCAGTATATCGATTTCTCGTTGTTCAAGTGGCCAGGGCATCGAGCCTGCTGCCTCTGATTCTTCTCTCAGTCTGGTGATGAGCATAAGATAACCACCTGGCGAGACAAATTCAGCGATTTTCTTCAGAGCTTTAGCACGTAACTCAGGTGGAAGCACCTGAAGTGTGTACGATTCAAGCACCAAATCGAAAGCTTCCGACCAATTATCCGGAGCTTGAAATAGATCACGTGTCACATACGTAACATTAGAATTGGAAAAGCGGTTTTCACATTCGGAAATAGCGGTAGGCGAAATATCGAAAGCAGTAACTTCAAAACCTTGACCGGAAAGCCATTCAGCATCGTCACCCAAGCCACATCCAACTTTCAAAGCCCTGTGTCCGAAGGAGAGATGTCCATCTATCTTTTGAAAAAGCTCAATCATGTTGGGATTAGGCGTATGGTCGGCCCAGGGAACAGGAATGCCTTCTGAGTGCGCTTTAGCATACAACTGTTCGAACCATTCGAGAGGATGTCCGGCGGCGATTGCTGCTTGGGCTAACTGCCTTGCTGTAGCGCGATGATTATCCATGAGAGTACTTTCTATGAGGCATAACGTCTGGCATAAGAGGCTCCATTAGACGGTATTGCTTGAGCGCCATGTTATACGAGTTCATAAGTTGCGGGCCTCTGTCCAGAGCCGCTCTTTGCCCACCAACCCATACCAATCATTAAATTGAGAACGGTACTGCTCAAAAGGCTCGGACAATTTAGAGCGAGGGTCTTTGCTGAGAGAGTACGCCATACCCTCCATGAACCATTTAGGCTCACGCCAGGCACTCATTATGCCCAGCTTTTCATTCTGAAGGTGGTGAATCATTTCATGGCGCACATAGTATGGTTTCCATGCGCGAGGGCTGATAATAATACCAAAGGTCCCGATAGTCGCACCCGAGCGTTTTCCTAACCCGAAGGATTGAAAGCAGGTGTCAGAGTTGCAGAAAATGACGCGTGGTTTGTTCTCGATTGAACCGACCGATGACTCGACAAAATGCAAAGCCTCGTCGTACAGCTTGGCTGCTTCCTCGAAGCGGGACACGTCATCTGTACACAGGGTGTCCATGCTGCAGGATAGCCCCGTCAGTTCAGGTGCAACAATTCTAATGGGTTTTATAAATGCCCATGCAGCGATAGGGATGCAAAGCATGCCGATAAGTAATAGACGTTTCAACATACGAACCTTTCAAGTTGCATAACATAAAGTTAAGGGCGCACGTTTTTTCGGCATTCCTCTTGAACGCAGAGTTAGGACCAACGCCAACCCAAAGGCTATTAGACACATAGCGGTAAACATCACAGAAACAATAAATCTATTATGAAGTACAAATATTCAAAAATTGCTAAATAAACTCTTTCAGTAAAGTCTTTACAAAGTCTGTACGCTGGCTGATAGCCTCTAATCCCACTGAGACTCTCAGCTTGTCCGGCCCATTCATGCGGCATCTTCTGTCACGCTGCAGCAGGTTGATGAGTTTTAACGGGTCAATATCGGCCTTGGGGTTAAATTGCAGTTGAATTGCATCTGCACTGGCGTCAATTTTGATGATGCCGATAGCTTTGGCAGCGATGCGTAGCCTATGGCATGCCATCAGCGCTTCACCTTGTTCCGGCAGCAGGCCAAAGCGGTCTATCAGCTCCTCTTGCAAGCTATCCAGTTCATCATCATCGTTACAGTTAGCCAAACGTTTGTAAATCACTAAACGCTCATGGACATCAGGGCAGTAGCTGTTGGTGAGCAGGGCAGGTGTGTGCAGGTTGATTTCTGTCGTGACGCCTAATGGGGCATTCAGGTCAGGCTCTTTACCGGCTTTAAGCTGTTTTACCGCATGGTTCAACATGTCGGCATACAAATGAAAGCCAATTTCCTGCATTTCGCCGCTCTGCGAGTCGCCAAGCAGTTCGCCTGCGCCGCGAATTTCCAGGTCATGCATGGCAAGATGAAAACCTGCGCCCAAATCTTCCATAAGCTGAATCGCATCCAGACGTTTTTGCGCCTGCGGTGTGATTTTACGGTCCGGGTCGGTGAGCAGATAGGCATAGGCCTGGTGGTGCGAGCGCCCCACGCGGCCGCGTAGCTGGTGCATCTGCGCCAAGCCAAACATATCCGCCTTGTTCATGATGATGGTATTGGCGGTGGGCACATCAATGCCGGTTTCGATAATCGTGGTGCAAAGCAGTAAATTGTAGCGCTGGTGGTAGAAGTCACGCATCACTTGTTCCAGTTCACGTTCACGCAATTGGCCGTGTGCCACCGCAATGCGGGCATCGGGCAAAATACGTTCCAGTTTTTCACGCATGGAGTGGATGGTGTCTACTTCGTTATGTAGAAAATACACTTGTCCGCCGCGCTTGAATTCGCGCATGGCAGCCTCGCGGATAATACCTTCGGAGTATTCGGTATGAAAGGTCTTGATACTCAGGCGTTTCTGCGGCGGCGTGGTAATCACGCTGAATTCGCGTAAGCCTTCCATCGCCATGCTTAATGTGCGCGGGATTGGGGTGGCAGTAAGGGTAAGCACATCGACTTCGGCGCGCAAGGCTTTGAGCTGTTCTTTCTGGCGCACGCCAAAGCGGTGCTCTTCATCCAGAATCACCAGGCCCAGGTTCTTGAATTTGACGTCTTTCTGGATCAGCCGGTGGGTGCCGATAATGATGTCGATTTCACCAGCTTCCAAACCGCGCAATGCTTCCGCCTGTTCTTTCGCAGTTCTAAAGCGTGAGATTTCTGCGACCTTAATCGGCCACTCGGCAAAGCGGTCACTGAAGTTGTTGAAATGCTGCTCTGCCAGCAGGGTGGTTGGCACTAACACTGCAACTTGCCTGCCGCCCATTACCGCAACGAATGCCGCACGCAGTGCGACTTCTGTTTTGCCAAAGCCCACGTCGCCACATACCAGCCTATCCATCGGACGGCCAGACTGCATGTCCTTGATTACGTTTTCAATGGCTTCAAGCTGGTCCGGGGTTTCTTCAAACGGAAAGCCCTCGCAAAATGCCTCGTAATCGTGCAAACTCAGTGTAAAGGCATGGCCGCGGCGGGCGGCACGCTGTGCATACAGATTAAGCAGTTCAGCCGCTGTATCGCGAATCTGTTTAAGCGCTTTTTTCTTGGCTTTTTCCCAATTACCGCTGCCCAGGCGGTGCAGTGGCGCACTTTCTGGAGGCCCGCCGGAATAACGTGAAATCAGGAATAATTGTGAAACCGGTACGTAGAGTTTGTCATCACCGTAATACTCCAGTAATAAAAATTCCGTTTCACCTTCACCAAAGTCCAGGTTAACCAGGCCTTTGTAGCGGCCTACACCGTGCTGTTCGTGTACTACAGGGTCGTTGATACGCAGCTCGGATAAATCTTTGAGCATGCCTTCGGTACTGCGTGCTTTTTCTTTTTCCCGGCGGCGCTGCTGGCGCACGGTTGCCGCGTAAAGCTCAGCCTCGGTGATCACTGCAAATTCAAAATCTTGGCCTGATGCAGCAACAAAGCCGCTATGCAATGTGCTGACACCCAACATTACTTTTGCCTTGCTGGTTTTAAATTCATGCCAGGTTTCACAAACTGTGACGTCCAGCCCATGTTCGGCAAACAACTGCGCCATTGTTTCGCGGCGTCCCAGGCTTTCAGCAACAATTAAAATGTGACCTTTAAACTGGCTGATAAAGTCTTTGAGTTTATGCAGCGGGTGTTCCGCGCGCCGTTCAATATCTAACGCAGGCAAGCTGCTGGCTGCTTTATTGATAGTCAGCGATAACCGTGCAAACGGGTGTGTAGCACCAAAGAAATCCTCTGTTTTAATCAGCAGCGTTTCAGGCGTGAGCAAAGGCCGTTCTGCGTCGTGCGCCAGGGTACGGTAGCGTGATTGCGCTTCACGCCAAAATTGCTGTGCACTCAGGTCCAAATCGCCATGCAGGCAAAGCAGACTGTTGGCGGGAAGATAATCTGTCAGGCTGGCGGTTTGTTCAAAAAAGAGCGGCAAATACCATTCAATGCCACCGGAAGCCACGCCTTTGCTCACATCTTTATAGATTTTTGCGCGTTGCGGGTCACCTTCAAAAGCTTCGCGAAATTGGCTGCGGAACGTGGCAACGCCTGATTCATCCAGCGGGAATTCACGCGCGGGCAACAGCCTAATTTCAGGTACCGGGTAGAGACTGCGCTGCGTATCTACGTCAAATGTGCGGATGGTTTCAATTTCATCATCAAACAGGTCCAGGCGATAAGGCAATGTGGAGCCCATGGGGAACAAGTCTACCAAACCGCCGCGTACACTGAATTCACCATGGCTGATCACTTGGCTGACATGGTGATAACCCGCCTCTGCGCACTGCTTGCGCAGGGCTTCAAGATCCAGTTTTTGCCCTTTTTTAAGCATGAAAGTATTCGCGCTCAAATAGGCTTTGGGGCTTAATCGGATCAGCGCTGTTGCCAGCGGCACGATAATCACGTCGCAGGCATTTTGCGTAATGAGGTACATCGTCGTCAAGCGCTCTGAGATCAGGTCCGGGTGTGGCGAAAACTGGTCATACGGCAGTGTTTCCCAGTCGGGCAATAAGTGCACGCTTAAACTTGGTGCAAAGTAGGGGATTTCTTCCAGCAGACGCTGCGCGTCAAAAGCATTCGCTGTTACGACGACTAAAGGCCCACCGTGTTTTTTTTCTTTTAGGGCTATTGCCAGGTTTGCGAGCGCCAGGCTGTCTTCACCACTGGTGTTGATTGCAAAGCGTGTTGCTTGACCTGAATTGGGGATTGGCAGGGTAGTCTGCGTCATAACGATAGTTGGAACTGGTGAAAACAAGAGATTATAACGGTTGTGGGCAGGTCCTAAAAACAATCAATCGTATATCTACGCAAATAATCTCTTATGAGATTATTTAAAGCCATTTCAAAAAATGATACGCCCTGAATTAACAGCCATTTCTATGGCTCGGAATTAGGGCGTATAGCTCTGATTAAATTACACTGGATTTAGAGCTAGGATGCTTTTTTTATTTCCATTTCCGCTGCAATCCAGTAGTCAACAGGGTTGCCGGCGAATCCATCTCTTTCTGCGATAAAATAGGCAGCCACTTCGACCATTTTGTATTGTTGCTGCAGGTCTGAAGTCTTGGTTTTAGCCTTTTTTGCGGCGGGTTTTGCTTTAGGCTTTGTAGCAGTTGGTTTTTTTGTTGCGCTTGCTGTTTTCGCCGGACTGGCTTTGGGTTTGGCAGCCGTTTTGGATGCAGCTTTCTTTTTTGGACTTGCAGTTGTTTCAGCCATCATTATTCCTTTCGAAGTTTAAGATGCAATACTGTTTCAATCTACTTATCGAGTACTACTTATTGAATACAACTACTTTTATGATGAACCCGTACCGCCTACCGTGAGTCCATCGATCCTGAGTGTTGGTTGACCAACACCCACAGGTACGCTTTGCCCTTCCTTGCCACAGGTACCTACACCGCTATCAAGCGACATATCATTGCCTATCATCGACACTCGCTTTAACACTTCCGGGCCGTTGCCGATCAGTGTTGCGCCTTTGACCGGGTAAGTGATCTTACCATCTTCAATCATGTAGGCTTCAGCGGCACTGAATACGAATTTACCGCTGGTAATATCTACCTGGCCTCCACCAAAATTGGCTGCGTATAACCCTTTTTTCACGGATTTAATAATTTCTTCCGGCGGCATGGTGCCGTTGAGCATATAGGTGTTAGTCATACGCGGCATGGGAATATGCGCGTAACTTTCACGACGCGCATTACCGGTAACTGCCATGTTCATGAGGCGTGCATTGAGGGTGTCTTGAATATAGCCGCGCAGAATGCCATTTTCAATGAGTACTGTCCTGTTGGCTGGATTGCCTTCATCATCAATGCTGAGTGAACCGCGGCGGTCTGCAATCGTGCCGTCATCTACAATGGTAATGCCTTTTGCCGCCACTTGCTGGCCGATCATATTGCTGAATGCGGAACTGCCTTTGCGGTTGAAGTCACCCTCTAAACCATGCCCGATTGCTTCATGCAGTAGAATGCCAGGCCAGCCTGCACCGAGCACTACAGTCATGCTGCCTGCCGGGGCAGGGCGGGCATCCAGGTTCACAATCGCCTGATGCACGGCTTTCTGCGCATAATCGTGCAGCACTTCATCCGTAAAGTAACTGTAATCAAAACGCCCACCGCCGCCAGCCGAGCCCTGTTCGCGACGGCCATTGCTTTCTGCAATTACGTTGATACCTACGCGCACCAGTGGACGGACATCAGCCGCCATCACGCCGTCATGGCGTGCGACCATTACTATTTCATATTCGCCTGCAATTGAAGCCGTGACCTGGGTGATGCGCGGATCCAGTTTTCTGGCAATGGATTCCAGATGTTCCAGCAGTTTGACTTTGGCTTCAGCGGAAAGTGATGCGATTGGATCATGCGGCAAGTAAAGCTGCGTGGCCTGCCGCGTGATAATGGATTTTGCGGTTTGCTCATTGCCCAAGCTGGCGATGGATTTAGTCGCTTTAGCGGCCTGCTGCAATGCTTCGATACTAATGTCATCCGAGTAGGCAAATGCGGTTTTTTCGCCGCTTACCGCACGCACGCCGACCCCTTGGTCGATTGAGAAATTGCCGGATTTGACCTGGCCTTCTTCAAGCCCCCAGCTTTCACTGCGGCTGTATTGGAAGTACAAGTCGGCGTAGTCAATTTTATGCGACATCATGTCGCCTAGTACATTCTGCAGTTTTGCAATGTCTAAACTTGCCGGTGCGAGTAATGCCTGTGTCGCTTCATCAAAGTGAGAACCTTTGAGTAGACTTGAACTGCTTGGTATTTCTTGAGTTTTCATGATGGAGATTTCAATTGGGTGAGATGAAGTTGCATCATGGATTGACCACTTTAATCGTGCGATGTTGCAGTGCAGGCAAACTTTTTCTGAGGCTTTCCTGATATTTAGGGTTCATTGTTGCCATAACAACACCGGAACCGCGTGGCAACCGATCAAGCACTACACCCCATGG
>Ga0255338_1002663_pt1 | contig 24712 bp, 23 predicted proteins | sample MeOH1_35cm_T4_19_FD_203715 | JGI IMG/M metagenome (GOLD analysis project Ga0255338, IMG submission 203715) | Sandy soil microbial communities from University of British Columbia, Vancouver, Canada - MeOH1_35cm_T4_195 | ecosystem: Engineered > Artificial ecosystem > Sand microcosm > Unclassified ...
GCGATTCCGACGATCCAGTGCCATCGAGTTGGGTGATGTCATCTCCCAGGCTGTCAAATTGAACGGGCACGACCCAACAAAACAGACCAACCCGAGCATGCGTGCGCCTGGGCTCACGGATTCAGGTTCCTTTTAGCGTGAGCCATGTCGCAGTAAGAGTTGGAGTACAGCGATTGATGCCCGCTTTACGGCCAGTGTTATGCCGAATTGCGGGCTCGACAACCTAACGATTGGCATCTATTGCGATTCTCGAATAGGTAGCAAGTTCAAGAATGTTTTCAGAATCGGCGCAATGTGATCGTGACGGTAGATACAACTGACCGGTACAGTGGCCTTGGAGCCCACGAGTTCAGTGAAGCCGAAGTCAGGCCACGAAATCATGGCTACTGTCTCGGGAACAATTGTCACGCCGACGCCGGCCAACGCCAGAGCCATGGCTGCATTGACGTCTTCAACTATGGCGACAACCTTTGGCTCCACTCGCGCGTTTTTGAATACGCCGATGACTTCGTCTGCGAAACTGGGGCGTCCTTCTCGCGGGAACAGGATCAAGGGCTCGTTACGAAGCGCGCTGCAATGAACTTGCTCACCAAACGAGCGAGCGCGCGACTTTTGCGCACCCAGAAATAGCCTCTCATTGGTTACGTTTCGGACAACTACACCCTCCTGATAGGGGTAGAAACGCCCGAACCCGATATCGATGGTGCCAGCGTCCAGCGCTTCAATCTGGCGGTTCTTGCTCATCTGCGTCAAGGACACAGTTGCCGAGGGAGCAACCGACAAGAGTTGCCGCAGCAGTAGCGGTAGCGTATGCAAAACGACGGTTCCGAAATAGGCGACGCGCAATTCCCCGATTTCACCGCGCGATGCTGCACGTGATCTCACCCTTGAGATCTCGGTAACGTGCAGTAGGCGCCTGGCATCCTCTAAAAATGTTGTACCCGCTGCCGTCAATTCGACGCCGCGGTGCGTGCGTTCAAACAGCACCACGCCGAGATCCTGTTCCAGGGCCTGTATTTGGCGGGTAATGGGCGGCTGGGAAATATGCAGGCGTCTTGCCGCAGCACCGATATTTCCCTCTTCTGCGACCGCGATGAAATAGCGAAGCTGCCGAAATTCCATTTAAGACCTCTGGTTTTCCCTAGGGGTGGACACCGCTAAGCCATACCGATCCCGTATTGCAAAGGCTAAAAAAAGGTATTGGACCGCATGACACGCGAATCTTAGCATTCATGTTTGAAGCACCAACTCATCGGTGTTTCAACCATCAGATCTTGAAAGGAGACGAGTCATGGATAAACGAGTTGCCGAGGTCGCAGGCGCGATCGTCGAGGCAGTACGCAAAATTTTGCTGGACAAGCGCGTCACGGAAGCCGAATACCGCGCGGGTGTCGACTATCTCACCGAGGTCGCACAGACGCGGGAAACCGCGCTGCTTCTGGACGTTTTCCTGAACAGCACCATCATCGAAGGCAAGGCGCAGCGCTCGCGGACCTCTGCGCCTGCGATCCAGGGGCCGTACTTCCTGGAAGGTGCTCCTGTAGTTGAAGGCGTCCTCAAGACCTACGATACCGACGACCACAAACCGCTGATCATTCGCGGTACGGTGCGCTCGGACACGGGCGAGTTGCTCGCTGGCGCTGTCATCGACGTGTGGCACTCGACGCCTGATGGCTTGTACAGCGGGATCCACGACAACATCCCCGTGGACTACTACCGCGGAAAACTCGTGACGGATTCCCAGGGCAACTATCGCGTGCGCACCACGATGCCAGTGCCATACCAGATCCCCTACGAGGGGCCGACTGGGCGTCTGCTGGGCCACCTGGGCAGCCATACCTGGCGTCCGGCGCACGTGCACTTCAAGGTGCGCAAGGACGGTTTCGAACCGTTGACCACGCAATACTACTTCGAAGGGGGCAAATGGGTGGACGATGACTGCTGTCACGGCGTCACCCCCGACCTGATTACGCCCGAGACGATCGAGGACGGGGTGCGGGTCATGACCCTGGACTTCGTAATCGAGCGTGAGCAGGCCGAGCAACGCAAGTCGGCTACGGAGACAGTGGCATGAAGATCGAAGCGATCGATGTGACGCTGGTGGACGTCCCAGCTTCGCGTCCCATCCAGATGTCGTTTACCACGGTGCAGAAGCAGAGCTATGCGATCGTGCAGATCCGTGCGGGCGGGCTTGTCGGCATCGGCGAGGGCAGCAGCGTAGGTGGGCCGACTTGGAGTTCCGAATGCGCTGAAACCATCAAGGTCATCATCGAAACGTACTTGGCGCCGCTCCTGATCGGCAAGGACGCGACAAATCTGCGAGAGCTCCAGCACTTAATGGAGCGCGCCGTAACCGGAAACTATTCGGCCAAGGCGGCCATCGACGTTGCGCTGCATGATCTGAAGGCACGCTCTCTGAACCTGCCGCTGAGCGATTTGATCGGCGGCGCGATCCAGCAGGGCATCCCCATTGCCTGGACCCTGGCGAGCGGCGACACGCAGCGGGACATCGCAATCGCCGAGGAAATGATCGAGCGGCGCCGGCACAACCGGTTCAAGATCAAGCTTGGCGTGCGCTCCCCGGCAGATGATTTGCGCCATATCGAGAAGATTATCGAGCGCGTCGGTGACCGTGCTGCGGTGCGGGTCGATATCAACCAGGCCTGGGATGAGAACACGGCATCGGTGTGGATTCCGCGCCTGGAGGCGGCCGGTGTCGAACTGGTCGAACAGCCGGTGGCACGCAGCAACTTCGATGCGCTTCGGCGCCTGTCGGCCGACAACGGGGTGGCCATCCTGGCCGATGAAAGCCTGAGCTCGCTGGCGTCCGCCTTCGAACTGGCGCGCCATCATTGCGTCGACGCCTTCTCGCTGAAGCTGTGCAACATGGGCGGGGTGGCAAATACCCTCAAGGTCGCTGCGATCGCGGAAGCCTCGGGCATTGCGTCCTATGGGGGCACCATGTTGGATTCATCAATCGGCACCGCTGCTGCTCTCCATGTGTATGCCACATTGCCGACGATGCCCTTCGGATGTGAACTGCTAGGGCCCTGGGTGTTAGCCGACACGCTTACGCAGACCCAACTCGAGATCAAGGACTTCGAGATTCGGTTGCCCTCGGGTCCTGGGTTGGGTGTTGATATCGATCCGGACAAGCTGCGCCACTTCACCCGCGCGGGTTGATTGAAGTCAGTTAGGGGAAAATCACCATGTTGTCTCGTTTATCAATTCGTTTGGTCGTCTGGCTAGGCTGCGTAGGCTTGAGCTTGCTGGCAGTAACGGCGAGTGCTGCAGACTACCCGAGCAAGCCCATTCGATGGATCGTTCCATTCCCGCCGGGCGGTGCAATCGACATGGTTTCTCGTGTCTTGGCCCAGCGCGTGTCGCAAACGCTGGGGCAGCCGGTGACAGTGGAGAATCGTCCGGGCTCGGGCGGGATCATCGGCAGCGCGGAGGTCGCGCGCTCCCCGGCTGACGGTTATACGCTGCTGGTGAACTCGACAGGGCTGGCAGTGGACAAGTGGTTTTATCCGAACGTCGCCTACGATGCTCGGAAAGCATTTGCCCCCGTGGCGCTGTTGGCAACTATCCCCAGCGTTCTAGTGGTGCCGGCTGATTCCCCATACAAGGATGCCAGGAGCCTACTAGCGTACGCAAAGGCCAACCCCGGTAAGGTGTCATTCGCCTCTGCAGGCATGGGGACGTCGATCCATCTGGCGGCCGCTCTGCTGGCCGCTCAGGCCGGGGTTGACCTGCTCCACGTGCCCTACAAAGGGAGCACGCCAGCTGCCGCCGACCTGATCGCGGGGCGAGTCTCCATGATGGTCGATTCGATCACCGCACAGCAGTCGTTTATCAAATCTGGACGGGTGCGTGCGCTGGGTGTCACCAGCTTGCAACCCGCGCCCTCATTGCCTGGGATTCCTCCCCTGGCGCAAGCAGCCGACCAACCGAAGTTCGAGGTCCTGACATGGTTTGGCTTATTTGTGCCGTCACGTACCTCGCCGGACATCGTCAAGGTGCTCAACACAGCAATGAATGAAGCACTGAAGACCCCGGAGGTACAAAAGGCGCTGGCGGATATCGGCGCTTCAGCGCAGGGGGGAACATCGCAAGCTCTGGGCGTCTTATGGGACAACGAGATCGACCGATGGGGCCAGTTGATCGTCCACCATCGACTCAACACCCAATGAACTGTAATCGGAGAGATGAAGATGTTGACTGAAGGGATATCGATTCAATCGTATGACGGGCATACATTCGGCGCGCTCGTGGGCTCGCCGGCCAAAGCGCCCGCTCCCGTGATTGTGATCGCTCAAGAAATATTTGGTGTGAACGCGTTCATGCGAGAAACGGTGTCATGGCTGGTCGACCAGGGGTATGCGGCAGTTTGCCCTGATCTGTACGCGCGCCAGGCGCCAGGTACAGCACTCGATCCGCAGGATGAGGCGCAGAGAGAGCAAGCCTACAAGCTCTGGCAGGCCTTCGACATGGAGGCCGGCGTGGGCGATCTGGAGGCTGCTATCCGCTATGCGCGACACCAACCCTACAGCAACGGCAAGGTGGGATTGGTGGGGTATTGCCTGGGCGGTGCGCTTGCCTTTCTAGTGGCCGCCAAAGGATACGTGGATCGCGCCGTAGGCTACTACGGTGTTGGACTGGAGAAGCAGCTCAACAAGGTCCCGGAAGTCAAGCATCCGGCGTTGTTTCACATGGGCGGCCAAGACCACTTCGTGCCCGCGCCAAGCCGCCAGCTGATTACTGAAGGCTTCGGTGCCAATCCATTGCTGCAAGTGCACTGGTACGAAGAGGCCGGACACTCGTTCGCCAGGACGAGCAGTTCGGGCTATGTGGCGAGTGCCGCGGCGTTGGCCAACGAACGTACACTGGATTTCCTGGCGCCCTTGCAGAGCAAGAAGCCATGAATTTCATTCACGACTATCGTTCCCCGCGGGTGATTTTTGGACCCGACAGCCTCGCCCGATTGCCGCAGGAACTGGAACGTCTCGGCATTGACCGGGCGCTCGTGTTGACCACGCCTGAGCAGGCGCCCCTGGGACGGCAAGTAGCCGAGCCGGTCATCGGCCACGTGGCAGCCTTCTACGATGGTGCGACCATGCATGTACCCGCTTTGGTGGCTGAGGAGGCCTGCAAGATTGCGCGCACGAGTGAGGCTAATGGCGTCATTGCGATTGGTGGGGGATCTACTATCGGACTCGCTAAGATCGTGGCGCTCCGTACAGAGTTGCCCATCGTCGCTGTGCCCACGACATATGCAGGTAGCGAGATGACGTCCATCTTCGGTATCACAGAGGGTGGCGTCAAGAAAACCGGCCGCGACGCGCGTGTCATGCCCCGTGCAGTTATCTACGAGCCCCGGCTGACCCTAGAGCTACCCCTTAGCATCAGCGTGACCAGCGCGATCAATGCAATAGCCCATGCAGTTGAAGGCCTGTATGCGCCAGATGCCACGCCGCTGCTTACCATCATGGCCCAGGAAGGAATCGCAGCGACGGTACGCGCGATTTCCAGAATGTATCAATCACCAAGAGATCTTCAGGCTCGCGGCGACGCGCTTTATGGCGCTTGGCTCTGCGCGAGCGTGCTTGGCAACGTCAGTATGGCATTGCACCACAAGCTGTGCCACACGCTGGGAGGAACGCTCGATCTCCCTCATGCCCAGACCCATACGGTCGTGCTGCCCCACGCGCTGGCCTATAACGCGCGCGCGGTGCCAGACGCAATGCGTGTGCTGCGCATTGCCCTGGGGCATGACGATCCACCCACGGCCTTGTACGAATTGGCTCGCGACAATGGCGCACCCGTGGCCTTGCGCGATCTCGGAATGCGCGAGGAGGATATTGAGCATGTTGGCGACCTGGCATTGCAGGACCGCTATCCCAATCCGCGGGAACTGGATCGAGACGCATTGCTTGCATTGCTGCGCGATGCGTACCACGGACGCCCGCCTTCCGCTTGAGGAGGTTGGCATGGAATTTTCTTTTGATACAAGTTGACGCCCCAGGCGTTGGCCACTCCAGCCGCACAGCCGGGCGGAGTGAACACAACAACACCACCACCACCACGAGGTTGCGATGGCGCATCTGTCCTACTCTCCTCCGAGGAATTTCGACGCCCTTTACCGACAACGTGTATTCCAGTCCCATCAGGCCGTGCGCATGCATGACGCGGCAGCGCGAGAGTTGGCCGACCATAGCCTGACATGGCGTTCGGGCAACGTCGATGCGGCTTTGTACAAGGCACGCGCGCGGCGCCTAACCCTGTTCTCCTTTCGCTATGGTGCAGAGGTCGAAATTGCACCAAGACCGAGCGAGGAGTTCATCGTGGTGCATCATTCGATCAGAGGCGCCGCAGAATTGAGCGTTGACGGCCAGCATATGGTATTGCCCCAAGGGCGCACCGGCTGGATGGCCCCACGGCGAAATTGGCGCATGCGCTGGGAGGCGGGGTGTGAGCAACTCATCCTGAAAATTCCGCGCGACATGATCGAGGCGGGTGGTATCGCACCGATGGCACCACTTGCGACTTTGCCAGCAGGGCTGGATACGCAGTGGCTGCTGCTGGTCCAGGTGTTGCTGGGCGCGTCGTCCGCACCGACCTGCGCGGGAGAGCCCGCCGCGTGGGTGGAGCATATCGAGCAGGGCTTGGCTTCGCTGCTGCGCGCGGCCAGTTCCTGTAGTTTGCCGCGCGAGTCGAGCGATCGGAACTTCGTTGCGCGCGACCCCATCGCCCGGCTTCAGGCCATGGAAGACTATATGCGTGAGCGCCTTGGGGCGCCTATCGGACTGGCAGACCTATCAGGTGCGGCCGGCGTCAGCGCCCGGGTCCTGCAGCAGACCTGTCAACGTCACCGGCAGATGAGCCCCATGGAGTTGCTACGAGACATGCGCCTGGATGCTGTCCATGCGTGGCTATCCGAGCACCCGAGTGCCAACATCACCGAGACAGCCCTGTTCTACGGATTCGGCCACCTCGGCCGATTCGCCGCCTACTACCGGCAACGCTTCGGAGAGTCACCGCACCAGACGGCGCAGCGCCGGTGTTGCGCTCTCTCCTGACTGCGATATCGCAGCGTCAGTGCATGCCGAGCGCTACGGCGTGGCGACGGCCGGTATGTCTCTCGCGAGCACGACTGGTTTGCGCGCTGCAGGATCTGCAGGATGGGCTGCCGCTGTTGCGGGGCCGAACCGTTCGAGGCCTTGGCACCGTCCTTCCAGACCGGCTCAAATCCTTGCTGACCCGCGTAACGGCAACTGGAGTCAATGTTGCCTGACGGATGGGCTGTGGCGTCTTGCCTGGTGTTAGCGAACCGGATTCCCCCATCCATCGCTTCATCGCTTATCTCGGTGCCGCAGACGTGGTGATCCTGATCCTGCCCTTGGTCTATGCCCCATGCTTACGCAGGCGGCGGAGGCAGCCAAGACAGCACCGTAGCAGTACCAGCCTGAGAGCGTGTGTGGACGCCCCGGAGTGCCAAGCCCTCAGTTCGTTAAGGCAATGGATCGCGGTGCGGAGCGTCCTCGGCCATGAAGGCAAGCAAGGTACGGCGCAGCAAAGCTCCACTCTTCATCGCTGACATCCGTCTGATACGGCCTTCTTGGCGCCGCTCCAAGGTACGGAATCGCCCAGCCGATCAATTCAACAATTAAGAAAGTACGCGCACGCGCTAAGGCCGGCCGCATGGCATGTCGCCTGGGGTCTTTCTATTTTCACCAGTTTCGGACTCTGGGGATATCCCTTGGATTTTCGCAATCCGGATTCTGATTCATATACATATTCGCGCAGCGGATAGCTGAGATGAGCAGGCGTTCCTAGACTCCATTCAACGCAATGTTGAAAAAGGAGACTAAGCCATGTCCGAAATGGTCGCCAAGCCGTCTGCGCATGCCGAGCGCACAGTGTCTTTTTTACAGCCCAATGGTTCCGAAGTGCCTTTTCGGGTCTTTAGTTCGCAGGAAGTGTATGACCGCGAGCAGGAGCGAATCTTTCGCGGTGCGACCTGGTCCTTCCTCGGCTTGGAGGCGGAGATCCCGAACGTGTACGACTTCAAGAGCACTTTCATCGGCGACACGCCGGTAGTCGTGACGCGCACGCCCGATGGGTTGTCATGCTGGGTCAATCGATGCGCGCACCGCGGCGCGCAGGTCTGCCGCGAGCTGCGTGGCAACGCCCGCTCCCATGCGTGCGTGTATCACCAGTGGGGCTATTCGGCAAAGGGCGATCTGCTGGGCGTCCCGTTCCGCCGGGGCCAGAATGGAATGGCCGGCATGCCGGCCGACTTCAAGACCGAAGAGCATGGTCTGCAGCAGGTGCGCGTCGCCAGCTACCGTGGGCTGGTGTTCGGCACCTTTCGCCAAGACACGCCGTCGCTGGAGGACTACATCGGTCCGATGATGCGCCCCTGGATTGACCGCATCTTTCACAAGCCGGTGGTCTATCTCGGCTGCACGCGGCAGTATTCCAAATCCAACTGGAAGCTGTACCTGGAAAACGTCAAGGATGGCTACCACGCGAGCCTTCTGCATCTGTTTCACACAACCTTCAACATCTACCGCGTGGGGATGAAGGTGCGCCAGATGGCGGATGTGGGCGGCCTGCACAGCCTCTTGACCTCGACCAAGCCTGAAGTCGATACCAATACCGCTGCGGCCTACGAGGCCCAGAAGGTGCGCACGATGAACAACAAGCTCGTGCTGGAAGACCCAACCCTGCTCGGGCAGATCCAAGAGTACGAAGAAATCACCACCAACAACATCCAGGCCATCTTCCCCCAATTGGTGATCCAGCAGATCCACAACACGCTGGCGGCGCGCCAGTTGCTCCCCAAGGGTCCGAACAACTTCGAGCTGATCTTTCATTTCTTCGGCTACGAGGACGATACCCCGGAGTTGCGCGAACTGCGCCTCCTCCAGGCCAACCTCGTCGGTCCCGCAGGCTACATCTCGATGGAGGACACGGAGGCCACAGAACTGGTGCAGCGCGCCACGCGCATGGATCCGGACAGCCATTCGTACATCGCTATGGCCCAGGACGTTCCAGAGGAGACGGACTCTTCGATCACGGAATACATGATCCGACGCTTCTGGACCAGCTACCAGGCATTGATGGGGTACTGAGCATGGATACGAACAACGCACAACTCTGGACCGAAATCGCAATCTTGCAGCACCAGTACGTGAGCGCGCTCGACAGCGGAAACCTTGAGGCGTGGCCGCAATTTTTCACAGAGGACTGTCGATACGAAATCATTCCAAAGGAGAACGTGGATGCAGGGCTGCCGGCGCCGGTCATCTACTGTCGCAATCAGAAGATGCTACGCGACCGGGTGACCTCGCTGCGCAATGCCAACATCTACGAAAGCCACACCTACCGGCACCTGGTTTCGGGCCTGGTTCTGACGAACGTGGCACAGGACACCGTGCAAACGACGTCAAGTTATGTCGTGGTCATCACCGGCCTGACTGGCGAGTCCTCTATCTATCAGGCGGGGGCCTACCAAGACGAAGTAGTCAAGGCGAACGGCGTTTGGCGTTATCGCGCCAAGCGTGTGATGTACGACACCTTGCGCGTACAGACTCTGCTGGCCACTCCGATCTGAGACTTGGCGGCGATGTTGAGAATGCCGATTTCCGTATGCAACCTCTCAATGCAGGCCGCCACTCAAACGGTGAGGCAATGACTATTTTGTGAGAACGATGAATACTGCCTTCCTTCCCGATCCTGCTTCATTGCGTGTTCGTGTCGTGCGCAAAGAGGCTCTAACAAAGGACATTGTCCTGATTGAGTTGGCCAGTGTGGACGGCCAGCCTCTTCCCACGTTCACCGCGGGGGCACACATCGATGTGCAACTGCCGGGCGGCCTGACGCGCCAATATTCGCTATGCGACACCGCTGCAGAAACCTACCAGATCGCCGTTCTCAAGGAGCCGCAGGGACGAGGGGGATCGGTGGCGATGCACGACCTTGTGCATGCAGGCAGCGAGCTCGTTGTCGGCACGCCAAGAAACCTCTTCGAGTTGAGTGCATCAGCCCAGAGCAGTCTCCTGCTTGCAGGAGGAATCGGAATCACGCCATTGCTTTGCATGGCGCAATCACTGGCGACTGCCCGCCGGCCGTTTTCTTTGCATTACTGCACTCGCTCTGCCGAAGCGACGGCCTTCCGCGGCGCGCTCGCGGCAGCGCCTTACGCGGCGCAGGTGCACCACCACTACGATGATGGCACGCCCGAGCAAAAGCTGGATCTGCCTGCTCTGCTGTCCTGCCCTCAGCCTGGGATGCATCTGTACACCTGCGGGCCATCCGGCTTTATGGATGCGGTCCTCGCAGCGGCGCGGGCCTCGGGCTGGCCCGAGTCTCAGTTGCACTACGAGTTCTTCAAAGCCGAGCCTCCGCAATCAGAGAACGATGGCAGCTTTGAGGTCCAGGTGGCGAGCACCGGCGAGGTCATCCCTGTAGCCGCCGATGAGACGGTGCTAATGGCTTTGGCCGCACACGGGATCGAACTGCCCGCCTCGTGCGAACAAGGCGTCTGCGGTACTTGCCTCACGCGTGTACTGGGTGGCGAACCCGATCACCGTGATATGTACCTCACCCCGGAGGAGCAGGCCCAGAACGACCAGTTCCTACCGTGCTGTTCCAGGTCGAAGTCCGCTCGTCTGGTGCTCGATATCTGAGTTCAGGAGCAATCGCGTAGCACGTGGCCACTGCCAGGCGATTGCCTTTGATCCAGAGTGTCCTGGTGGATCGAAAACGGAGCCTCGATCCGATATCGCGCGTCTGCGTTCAGTGCACCCCCAAAAGCAGGGACTGCAACAACGAAGAGGATGGGGTCGAAAAGGTCCTCATGAGCCCACGTAAATTCTTAACCGGAGAATCGGATGCGTACGATCAACCTTGCCTCCCTCACCGCGGACGCGAAATTCAACCGATTCCATCTCAGCATATTGCTGTGGTGTGCATTGATTATCGTCATGGACGGCTACGACCTTGCCGTCGCCGGAATTGCGCTACCGAGCATCATGCAGGCGATGTCGATCGAGCCGGCGCATGCCGGTTTAATGGTGAGTTCGGCGCTCTTTGGCATGTTGTTCGGAAATCTGCTCTTCGGCACGTTGGGTGAGCGCATCGGCCGCCCCAAAGCCATTGCGATCTGCGTGTTTTTGTTCAGCGCGTTCACGGCCGCGGCCGGCCTGACCAACGACCCCAAGACCTTTGCGCTGGCCCGCTTCGTGGCAGGCCTGGGCATCGGTGGAGTGATGCCCAATGTGATCGCGCAGATGACGGAGTACTCGCCAAAGCGCATGCGAGCCATGTTGGTCGCGCTGATGTTCAGCGGATATTGTGTTGGTGGGGTGCTGGCGGCAGTGCTTGGAAAATCGCTGATTGAGGTCCATGGCTGGCAGTCGGTCTTTCTCTTGGCCGCCGCGCCGATCGTGTTGATCCCGTTCATCCTCCGCAGCATGCCTGAGTCGGTGCCGTTCCTCATTCGGAGGAAGGACGCGCGCGCGTTGCAACAGCTCGCCGCGAAAATTGATCCCACGTACACACCCCATCAGGATGACACCTTTGTCGGCATCGGCGCCGAGCAAGCCGGTGCAACCGCGCCGGTCAGGCAGCTCTTCCAGGACGGTCGCACGCCGAGCACCGTACTGTTTTGGCTGTCATGCGTGATGTGCCTGTTCATGGTGTACGCGCTGAGCTCCTGGTTGACCAAGCTGATGGCTTCGGCGGGCTACAGCATCGGCTCAGCCTTGACTTTCGTGATCGTGATGAACCTGGGAGGAATTTTGGGCGCGATCGCTGGCGGCTGGCTAGCGGATCGGCTCCACATCAAGTACGTGCTCGCAAGCATGTATCTGATTGCGGCAGGCTCGTTGGCCATGCTGGGGCAGGAGGTCAGCACTAGCCTGCGTTATGTGCTGATCGGTCTTGCAGGCGGAACGACCATCGGTACGCAGATCGTAGGCTGCGCCTACGTGGGCCAGTTCTACCCGAACACGATTCGTGCAACCGGGCTGGGATGGTTCCTTGGTGTCGGGCGTGTGGGAGCCATTGTGGCGCCGATCGTGATTGGTGCGCTTGTGGGCGCCGAATTGCCTCTGGGGCTCAACTTCGTTGCCATCGGCATTCCAGGCTTGCTGGCGGCGATCTTGATCTTCTGCATTGACCATGCGAAGTCGGCATCGAATGAAAAGGAGGCGGCCAAGGAATCGTGGGCGACAGGGCGGCCTGCTGCAGGCGTGGTATTGGGCCGCGACTCTTGATCGCTGTGATCTAACGACTCTTCATAGAACATGCCCCACCACAGCTCCGAAAGAACTCGCCATGAATGCCAATCAGCCAGCATCGCCGGAAGGCGCGCCTAGTATTGCTTCTTTCTTCATCGTCATTGCAACCGATCATCCTGGCATGTCTGAAGTGCGTGCGCGGGTACGGCCGTCGCATCGCATTTGGCTGCGCGAGCATCCGGGCCACGCGATCAATGTTGTCCATGGGGGGCCGTTGCTGGACACGCAAGGCGCCATGGATGGCACGCTTCTCGTTGTGCAGGCGGCGCATATCGACGACGTGCACGCCTTCGTGGCCCACGACCCCTACGTACAGGCAGGTCTGTTTGCCGAGCTGTCGGTTCGCACATGGGAATGGACCTTGGGGCGGGGAACCTCATAAATCCTGGGTACAGGCCTCCTACCCGCCGCTCAAGGAACGGACATCCGGACGCGGAGGCGAAAAACCTTACCGGGAGGAATTGCAGTCGGTCTTGGCCGTCTGGTTGATCAGTTCGTTGCAATAGCCGCCCACGACGGGATTTAACGCACTCCTAGCGTCTAGGTAAACACGCGTTGCGGCACGCCGTTGGCGTCGAAGTCCTGGCTCGTCAGCACGGCGCTTCTTCGAGCGCATTCACGTGGCGTTGCAACTGGCGAACGAACTCGGAGAACTGGGGTGTCTCGTCTGTACTGGAGCGCTCGAACTCCTTATAGGGCGTGACGGCTTGCAATACTTTGCCCACGTTGGTCGGTGTGACGACATCGATGGCTGCACGGTTTCCGAGGTTGGAATGGGGCTTGGTCAACAGACGATACAGCGCCCAAGAATCTACATGCGGGCATTGGTTCATGAGCGCTTGGGCCAGCCGGCGCTTGAGCGGCACCAGTTGCCAGTCGGGAACGCGCTGCCCCCGGTTGCCCAAGCTGATGGACAGTAGCTTGCCTGCCTTCAGCTCGCGGTTGATCTGGTCTTTGGACTTCCCAGCCAGCTTCCCGAACAGCGCGACCGGCAGATTGTTCGGCGACTCGTACATGGCCAGCATTTCCTCACGCTCGCGCTGGATGGCAGAGACCTCCGACTCAGGAGCATGCGCCGGAGGCGGCGGCACCTGCGACAGGCGCTGGAACGTGATTCCGCCGCTGTTGGGGGTCACGACGATGGGCGTGGCCGCCACGGGCGGTGAGCCGGAGACACCGGGCTCGGCGACCGTCGGGGCCACGTCCACCGCTTCCTCCACTTCCGCCATCGCTGGCACCCCGTCGATACGGATGGTCAGGTGCGCGCTCGCAGCTTGCACTTCGCCCTGTTCGAGCAGGTCCAGGCGATCGGCCCAGTCCTGCATCATGCGGCGACGCGGCTCCACGTACTTGGCGTGGTTGTAGGCCGAACTCACCTTGTTGGGGTCGGAGTGCGAAAGCTGCGCGTCCACCCAAATCTTCGGGTAGCCGATCTCGTTGAGTGCCGTCGAGATGGTGCCGCGGATGCCGTGCCCGGTCAGGCGCCCCTCGTAGCCCATGAGCTGCACGGCCTTGTTGAGGGTGTTCTCGCTGATGCGTTTCTTGAGTTCGCTGCGGTGCGACAGCAGGTACTTCTGCGCCGGCCGCATCACGCCCAGGAGATAGCGCACGATCTCGATGGCCTGCAGGGACAGGGGCACGATGTAGGGCGGCACGTCCTGCGGCCGCTTGCCGGCCTTGCGCATTTCGTCCTGGAGTTGCTTGACGACCTCCGGCGGGATGATCCAAAAGCCCCGGTCGAGGTCGAACTGCTCGGGTTCGGCCAACCGCAGCTCGCCCGTGCGCACCCCCGTCAGGAACAGTAGCCGCACGCCAAGCTGGGTCTGCCAGCCCCGGGGGTTGTAGCGTCGCAGCTTCTGAAGGAACTCGGGCAGTTCGGGCAGGTGCAGATAGGGGTTGTGGGCCACCGGGGGCTTGGGCTCGGCCACCACGTCCAGGTCCGCAGCCGGGTTGACTTCCAGCCCCTCGGCGATGACCAAGGCATAGCGGAACATCTGGTTGAACCAGGTGCGGACCTTCTCGGCCGTGGTGAACGCCTTGCGCTTCTCGATCGCCGCCAGGACGCCCAGGAGCTGGGGCCGGCGAATGTCATAGATGGACATCTTCCCTAGGGTGGGCAGCACGTCCTTGTTGAAGATGCGCAGGATCTGCGAAAGCGTACTCTGGCGGCCTTCCTTGAGTTCCTTGCGGCGATGCTCGACCCAGGCATCGAAGACGTTCTTGAAGGTGTATTCGCCGGCCAGCTTGGCCGCGTGCCGACGCTGATCGCGTTCGATTTGGGGATCGATCCCCCTGGCGATCAGGGCCTGGGCCTTGTCCCGCTCGGCGCGGGCCTCGCGCAGGCTGAGGGCAGGATAGCCGCCCAGGGCCATGCGCTTTTGCTTGCCCAGCCAGGAGTAGCGGAACATCCAAGACTTGCCGCCTGCGGCAGAGACCATCAGGCTCAGGCAGTCGTTGTCGTAGAGGGTGTAGCGTTTGCCGGTGGTCTTGGCCTGCCGGACGATCAGATCAGAGAGTGCCATTTCGAGGCTCCTAAGTAATGACTTAGGCCCTATGCTCGTCATGGTTCCCGCTCAGCCCCAGCAACTATCCGGAAGCCGCCTCACCCGTATTCCTGTGCCTAGATTGGCGCCTAAAAAAGGCTGGCTGTGGGTGGATTTCCGTGGCGCTCGCTGGAATGAAAAAAGGGGCCGAAGCCCCTCTTTTCAACGACTTACAGACGTCAGTAGAAGTCTGTAGATCATAACTTGGAGCGGGAAACGAGGCTCGAACTCGCGACCTCAACCTTGGCAAGGTTGCGCTCTACCAACTGAGCTACTCCCGCATTTACTACTCTGCGTGCCAATCTGGAACCACTCGGTGTGCACCGGGCTTTCCAAATGCAACGGAAACCTGGAGCGGGAGACGAGGCTCGAACTCGCGACCTCAACCTTGGCAAGGTTGCGCTCTACCAACTGAGCTACTCCCGCAGGATCCTGCTGACTTCTTACTTAAAACGCTACTTCTGCGCCGATACTGCTTACATCACGCTGCGTTCTTGCTGCTTTTCGCTTCGTTCGGTTTGTTTCGTCAGAAGCGAGAACAGGATTATGGCAAACCGGCGCAGCATTCGTCAAGCATATTTTTCACCGGATCTTCATTTTTGTGCGGTGGCCTCTCCACTCAGGCCGCTGCGCTCGCGAATCTGCGGCCACGCCAGCTTCATGTAATAGAACATCGACCACAGGGTCAGCACCGCTGCCACATAGATCAGCCACGCGCCCAGCACCGAAGCGTCGACGATACCCAGCAGGCTGTCGTTGAAGAGCAGCAGCGGTATCGCGATCATCTGGAAAGTGGTCTTGAGCTTACCGAGAAAATTCACGGCGACGCTCTTGGAGGCCCCGATCTGCGCCATCCATTCGCGCAGCGCCGAGATGGTGATCTCGCGGCCGATGATCACCAGCGCGATCAGGTCGGCGACCCGGCCCAGTGCAAGCAGGGACAGCAATGCCGCCGCCACCATCAGCTTGTCGGCGACCGGATCCAGGAAAGCGCCGAAGGACGATGTCTGGTTCCAGCGCCTTGCCAGGAAGCCGTCCAGCCAGTCGGTGACCGCTGCAATGATGAAGAAACCCGCTGCCGTCATGTTCTTGGCATGCATTGGCAGCCATGCCTCGGGCAGGTAGTAGACGCCCACCACGAGGGGAATCATGGCAACACGGAGCCAGGTCAGCAGGATCGGTATATTCAGCGGCATGGGGGCTCGAAACGGGACGACGGCAATGGGCAACCCCGAGATTGTCGCCTATTTCAACGGGAACCGAGCATTTCCTGCCACACGGGCCTCGGATTTGACCGAATCAATGCAGCTGCCGATAGATTTCCTCGGCCAGCGCATGTGAAATGCCGTCGACGCTGGCCAGTTCGTCAATGCTGGCCGCAATGACGCCTCGCAGGCCGCCGAAGCGGGTGAGCAGCTTTTGCCTGCGGCGGGCGCCGACGCCTTCGATCTCCTCCAGCCGCGAGGTGGTGCGCACCTTGGCGCGGCGCGCACGCATGCCGGTGATGGCAAAGCGGTGCGCCTCGTCGCGGATCTGCGCCACCAGCATCAGGGCCGCGCTCCCCTGCCCCAGTTCCAGCGAGGGACGGCCGTCGGCAAATACCAGCGCCTCCAGTCCGACCTTGCGGCCTTCGCCCTTGGCCACGCCGACCAGCAGGCCGATATCCAGGCCGAGTTCTTCGAATACCTGGCGCGCGACCTCCACCTGGCCCTTGCCGCCATCGATCAGGACCACAGTGGGCATCAGCATTGACGCGGCAGGCGTGCCCGCCGCATCGGGCATGTCGCCCTGCCCGCCTTCGGGGACGCCCTGCTGCGCCTGCTCCATCAGCTCCACCAGCTTCTGGTAGCGCCGCGTCAGCACCTGGCGCATGGCGGCGTAATCGTCTCCGGGCGTGATGTCCTGGATGTTATAGCGGCGGTATTCGGCGTTCTGCATCTCGTGATGGTGGAAGACCACGCAGGAAGCCTGCGTCGCCTCGCCCGCGGTGTGGCTGATGTCGAAACACTCCACGCGCAGCAGCGCCAGGTCCTCCATGTCGATGCCGATCGTGTCCGCCAGCGCGCGCGTACGGGCCTGCTGGCTGCCCTGCTCCGCCAGGCGGCGGGATAGCGCCAGTTCCGCGCCTTTCTGGGCCATCTCCAGCCAAGCCCGGCGCTGCCCCTGCGGCTGGCGGACCAGCGTGACCTTGCGCCCGGCCTGCATCGACAGCGCCTCCAGCAGTGCCTTGCCCGGCGGCACGTGACTGACCACCAGGATCGGCGGCACGGCCTGGTCCAGATAGTGCTGCGCCATGAAGGCGGACAACACCCCGGCTGCAATGCGCTCGACCGGAATACCGGCGGGAACGGCCGCCGCGCTTTCATCGCCGGCCTCGGCCGCAGCGCCCGCGGCGGCTTCGTCCTCATCCTCGACGATCATCGCGCCTTCCTCGACGTGAGCCGGGAAATATGCCTTGTCACCCAGGTGCCGCCCCCCGCGGATCATCGCCAGGTTGACGCAGGCGCGGCCGCCCCCCACTGCTACCGCAAGCACGTCGATGTCGCTGGCCTGCCCGACCTCCTCCACCGCCTGCCGGCTGAGCACGGTGGACAATGCCCCGATCTGGTCCCGCACCGCAGCCGCCTGCTCGAATTCCAGGCGCCCTGCATGCTCTTCCATTTTCGCCTGCAAGCCCTCTAGCACCTCGCTCTGCCGCCCCTGCAGGAAGCGCGCCGCATTGCTGACGTCGCGCGCGTAATCCGCCTCGCTGATGGCGCCCACGCATGGGCCCGTGCAGCGATGAATCTGGTGTAGCAGGCACGGCCGGGTGCGGTTGGTGAAGACCGTATCCTCGCAGGTGCGCAACTGGAACACCCGCTGCAGGATCTGCATGCTTTCCCGTACCGCATGGGCGCTCGGGAACGGTCCGAAGTATTGGTGCCTGCGGTCGGTGGCGCCGCGGTAATAGGCCATGCGCGGGAAGCGATGGCTGGTCAGCTTGACGAACGGATACGACTTGTCGTCGCGGAACAGGATGTTATAGCGCGGCGCCAGCGCCTTGATGAGGTTGTTTTCCAGCAGCAGCGCCTCGGCCTCGGTGCGCACTACCGTGGTCTCCATGCGCACGATCCTGGCCACCATCATGGCGATGCGCGGCGACAACAGCGTCTTGTTGAAATAGCTGGCGACACGCTTCTTCAGGTCGCGTGCCTTGCCTACGTAAAGGACATTGCCGCTCGCATCGAAGTAGCGATAGACGCCTGGCAAGCCAGGCAATTGCGCGATCACCGCCTTGGCATCGAACGGCGCCTCCGCCAGCGCCTCGGGTGCGAGTGCGGGTTCGGGCGTCGCTTCACCCGGCGCCGCGGGCAGCCCTTCGGGCTGACCGGCGGCGGGCGCGCCTAGATCGTGAGTTTCGGGTTCCTGCTGCGACATCGGGAGGGAGTTGGCCGTGAGGGGCCCGTTTCGCACGTGGCCAGCGGGGCCATGCGCAACAGGCTCTAAAATCGCAAGTTTAGAGCAAATCCTTGCCAACACACGCCGCCATGCCTGTCCAACCCGACCGCGCCATCCGTTCCTGGGACATCTTCTGTACCGTTATCGACAATTTCGGCGATATCGGCGTCTGCTGGCGGCTGGCACGCCAACTGGCACAGGAGCATGGCCACGCCGTACGCCTTTGGGTGGACGATCTCGCCAGCTTTGCGCGCCTTGCCCCCGGCCTCGATACAGCCGCGCCCCGGCAGGAGCTTGCCGGCGTGACGATCCTTCCCTGGCGGCGACCGGACCAGGAAAGCGCGCAGGAGAGCACGGCCCGCTTTGCGGGCGTCACGCCGCACGATGCGGTAATCGAAGCCTTCGCATGCGACCTGCCCGAGCCATTCCTTGCCGCCATGGCCGCGCGCGCGCCAAAGCCGGCATGGCTCAACCTCGAATACCTCAGCGCCGAGCCCTGGGTGAGAGAACACCACGGCATGGCCTCGCCGCATCCGCGCCTGCCGCTGGTCAAGCATTTCTTCTTCCCGGGCTTCGAGCCCGGCACGGGTGGGGTGCTGCGCGAAACCATGCTGGGCATGCAGCGGGAACACTTTCGCGCCAGCCCCGCCGCACAGGCTTCGCTATGGCACCGCCTTGGCTTCGAGCCCATCGAAGGCGCCCTGAAGGTCAGCCTGTTCGCCTACCGCAATGCCGCCCTGCCCGCACTGCTGAGCCAATGGCGCGATGGCTCGGAGCCGGTCCAGTGCCTAGTGCCGGCGGGCCTGGCCGCGCGGCAGGCCAGCGAATGGTTCGGCGAGGCCGATTGCGCGCCTGGCAGCGTTTTCAGGAGTGGCCGCCTGACCGTGCAGGTCGTGCCCTTCGTGCGCCAGGAGCACTACGACGAACTCCTGTGGCTATGCGACCTTAACTTCGTGCGAGGCGAGGACTCATTCGTGCGCGCGCAATGGGCTGGCCGGCCTTTTGTCTGGCAGATCTACCCGCAATCCGACGCGGCGCATATGGTCAAGCTCGACGCCTTCCTTACGCTAATCGTGCAACGGATGGAACGCAGTGGCCAACCGGAGGCGGCCGCTGCACTTGCGAACTTCTGGCACAGCTGGAATAGGGATGATGGATCACCTGACTGGCCCGGACTGCGTGCGCATCTGCCATTGCTCGCCCGTGCCGCCGAGCAATGGCAGCGCAGCCTGCTGCACCTTGGCGACCTGGCGGCAAATCTGGTGGCGTTTTGCGAAAATCGGGTAAAATAGCGGGTTGATTTAATTCTGTTGGCGACCGGGCCGGAAGACGGATGCGCCCTGTGCGAGCGATCGGCCCCTGGCATGCGCCACGGCACAAGCGGCGCGGGGCCTTAGCGTAAAGGGCACGGGTCGCGCGCACGGACACCGCTAGCGCCGTGCGTCGGCAGCGCGCCTTCGCCATACCGAATTCCGAGACATTCTTTTTCAGGAAATTAGTTCAGATGAAAACCGCACAAGAACTCCGCGTCGGCAACGTATTCATGATCGGCACCGACCCGATGGTCGTGCAGAAGGCTGAGTACAACAAGTCGGGCCGCAACTCCGCCGTGGTCAAGATGAAGTACAAGAACCTGTTGACGGAAGCCCCGGGCGAAGCCGTCTTCAAGGCCGACGACAAGTTCGAAGTCGTGATGCTCGAGCGCCGCGAATGCACCTACTCGTACTTCGCCGACCCGATGTACGTGTTCATGGATACCGACTTCAACCAGTATGAAGTCGAGCAGGACAGCATGGGCGACTCGCTGAACTACCTCGAAGACGGCATGAACGTCGAAGTGGTGTTCTACAACGACAAGGCCATCTCGGTGGACATGCCCACCACGCTGGTGCGCGAAATCATTTACACGGAACCGGCCGTCAAGGGCGATACCTCGTCGGGCAAGGTGCTCAAGGGTGCCAAGATCAACACCGGCTTCGAACTGCAAGTGCCGCTGTTCTGCAATATCGGCGACAAGATCGAAATCGACACCCGTACCGGCGAATACCGCAGCCGCGCCAACTAAGCGCAGCTTGTTCGCCGCCATCCCCACGCGGATGGCAACAAAGAAAAGGCAGCCCAGGCTGCCTTTTTTTACTCTTTTGCCCCTTTCGCGGGTCAGGCGATCAGGTCATGCGACTTGAGCACGCGCAGTGCCGCGGCGTACTCCGGCTCCTGCATCAGCTTGTTCCAGTCCAGCGGCTTGCGGCGTCCGAACAAGCGGCGGATGCGTCGTTGCGAATCCTTGCCGATGCGTACATCGAGCTCACCGAGCAACTGGTCCGCACGCTCAGGATGGTTGCAGATCAGCACCATGTCGCAGCCGGCGCCAAGGGCCGCGCGCGCGGCTTCGGTCACCGTGCCCGCGACGCTTGCGCCTTCCATGCTCAGGTCGTCGCTGAAGATCACGCCCTCGAAGCCAAGCTGGGTGCGTAGCACGTCCTGCAGCCAGTAGCGCGAAAAACCGGCAGGATGCGGATCCACCTTGGGATAGATCACATGCGCCGGCATCACAGAGGACAGCGCCATCCCCATCCACTCGTAAGGACGCGCATCCTGCGCGAGGATCTCGTCGAGACCGCGCTCGTCCACCGGCACCGCCACATGCGAATCGGCGGCAACAAAGCCGTGGCCGGGGAAGTGCTTGCCGCAATTGGCCATGCCGGCCAGCAGCAGGCCATGGGTCAGGTGGTTGGCGAGCATCGTCACCACGCGCGGGTCGGCGTGGAAGGCGCGGTCGCCGATCACGGCGCTGAGCCCGTAGTCCAGGTCAAGCACCGGGGTGAAGCTCAGGTCGATATCGCAAGCCCGCAACTCGGCTGCCAGCACGTAGCCGCAGCTGACGGCAGCCTTGGTTGCCGCGAGCACATCGCGGTCCCACAGCGCACCCAGCCGGGCCATCGCGGGCAGGTGCGTGAAGCCGTCGGTCTTGCAGCGCTGCACCCGGCCGCCCTCGTGATCGATGCAGATCAGCACGTCATCGCGCACGGCACGGATCTCGCGCGTCAGCGCCTGCAATTGCGAGCGCGACTCGAAGTTGCGCGCAAACAGGATCACGCCGCCGGTCAGCGGGTGGGAAATGCGGCGGATATCGTCCGCATCGAGATGCTTGCCTTTGACATCGAGTACAACCGGGCCCGGCCGTTTGCCGGAAATCTTCTTGATCATTTGAAATCTTCGCTAGGCTTGGGGGCGAGCGGCAGGCCGGCGCGGACGTCGGCACCGCCGGGCTCGGCGATCGCAAAGGCGACCGCATAATCGTGTTCGTCGCTGACACTGACCCGGACCACGAGGCCGCGCTCCCGCAACCAGGTGTCGAGCTCGCCATGGCAATGCGCATAGGGCTCGCCGGAAGGCAGGTTCAGCAGTTCCATGGCACGCCAGGTCATCGGCCAGCGCATGCCCAGGCCGATGGCCTTGGAGAAGGCCTCCTTGGCGGCAAAGCGCGTCGCCAGGAACGCGAGCCCGCGCTTTTCGGAGCGCGCCTTGCGCGCATGGTACTTCCGGAGTTCCTGCGGCCCGAGCACCTTTTCGGCAAAACGTCCGCGCGTGCGTTCCATCACGCCCCGCACGCGGTCGATCTGGATGATGTCGGTGCCGAGGCCGTAGATCACGCTGCGGCGTCCGGACGGGGATAGGTGGTGCCCAGGCGCGCCGCCACCATGATGGCTTTCATCTCGCGCACAGCGTTCTGCCAGCCGACAAAGACCGCATGGGCAACGATGGCGTGGCCGATATTCAACTCCTTGATGCCATGCAGTGCCGCGACCGGCTGCACATTCGTGTAGTGCAGGCCGTGGCCGGCATTGACCACCAGCCCGAGCCGCACGCCCGCGTCGACGCCTTCGGCAACGCGGCGAAGCTCGGCGGCCTGCTCCCCGGCGGATTGCGCGTCGGCATAGCGGCCGGTGTGCAGCTCCACCACCGGCGCGCCACAGGCGGCGGCGGCTGCGATCTGGTCAGCCTGCGCATCGATGAAGAGCGAAACGCGAATGCCCGCATCGGCAAGCTGGCGGCAGGCGGCCTTGACCTGCTCGAAACGCCCGGCTACGTCCAGCCCGCCCTCGGTGGTGACTTCCTCGCGCCGCTCGGGCACCAGGCAGACATCCTGCGGACGGATCGTGCAGGCGATGTCGAGCATTTCCTGGGTGATCGCGCACTCCAGGTTCATGCGCGTGGCCAGCAGCGGCCGCAGCGCATGCACGTCGGCGTCGCGGATATGGCGGCGGTCTTCGCGCAAGTGCAGGGTGATCAGGTCGGCGCCGGCCTGCTCGGCCTGCAGTGCTGCCTGGATCGGATCGGGATAGACCGTGCCGCGCGCATTGCGCAGCGTGGCCACGTGGTCGATATTGACGCCAAGGTCGATGACGCCGGGATGCGCGTGGAAAATCATGCGGGAGGGCTCGAAAGGCTCGGAGATATTCTCAGAGATAGTGCAAATCGATCAGGATCTGGCGCGTCTTCAACGGCGCGCCTTGCAGATAATAATGCAGCAGGAAGCGCATCAGCGCACGACTTTGCGTGACAGTTTGTGTCCGTCGATAGTCGTCCTGCGACATGTCGAGCAGCGTCTGCCCGGAAACCACCGGCCACGAGGACGGATCGCTGGCCTGCGCGCGGCGTACGCCACGCTCTGGCTGGTAGACATAGTCCTGCCCCGGCTCGACCGTCTCGCCCGAATTGGCGCATTCATCGAAGGCCACCGCAAAGCCGGTTTCCTGCAGGAGCACGCGCTCGAAGCCGCGCAGCACCAGGCCGGCCGGCTCGCCATGCGAAAGCCGGGTCAGCGTGGCCATGTACTGGCGGAACAGGGCAACGTGCGCATCTTCGCGGGCGCAGAAACGCAGCAGCAGTTCGTTGAGATAGAACCCCGAGAGCAAGGCGTCGCTGGCCAGCGGCAGCATGCCGCCAACCCACTCCGCGCGCGTCAGTGTCTTGACTTCGCCGCGGCCGCTCCAGGACAGCGAGATCGGCTGAAAATGCTGAAGCACCGGGCGCAGCGCCGAATGCGGCCGCTTGGCGCCCTTGGCCACCATGGCCACGCGGCCGTAATCGCGCGTGAACACATCGAGGATCAGGCTGGTCTCGCGGTAGGGCCAGGCGTGCAACACGAAGCCGGGCTGGTTGGCCACGCGCAGTTCGGTGCGCGCCGGCACGATGCGCAGCGCGCGATCCATCATCGCGCGCTGCTCGGCCACTTCCATGCCGGGCACGGCATGGCTGCCCAGCAGTTCGGCCGCTTCTTCCACCACCGGGTCTGTGCGACGGGCCTTCAAGGCAGGCCCGCCAGCTCTGTCACTCATAGCCGTAGGCGCGCAATCCAGCTTCGTTGTCGGCCCAGCCGCTCTTTACCTTGATAAACATTTCCAGGTAGACCTTGCCGTCGAACAGCTTCTCCATGTCGATGCGGGCTTCGGTGGAAATGGTCTTGAGCTTGGCACCCTTGTTGCCGATGATCATGGCCTTGTGCCCGTCGCGCTCGACCAGGATGGTGGCGAAGATACGCCGCAGCCGGCCTTCCGTCTCGAACTTTTCGATGATGACCGTGCTGGTGTACGGCAATTCATCGCCGGTCCAGCGGAACACCTTCTCGCGGATGATCTCAGAGGCCATGAAGCGCTCGCTGCGATCGGTCATGGAGTCGGCGTCATACATCGGCTCGCCTTCCGGCAGGTACGGCCGGATGATCGCCAGCAGACGCTCGATGTGGTCTTGCGTCTTGGCCGACATCGGCACCACTTCCGCGAACTGGAACTGGTGGCCCATCTTTTCCAGGAAGGGCATCATCACCTCTGCCCGGTCCGCGCCAAGGCGATCGAGCTTGTTGGTGACCAGCAGCACCGGCACCTTCTTCGGCAACAGCGAAAGCACCTTCTCGTCGTCGGCGCCGTAGTAGCCAGCCTCCACGACGAACAGCACCAGATCCACCGACGACAGCGTCGAGGTGACCGCGCGGTTCAGCGAGCGGTTCAGCGCGCTGGCATGGCGCGTCTGGAAGCCCGGCGTATCGACGAACACATACTGGGCATCCTCGGTAGTCTGGATGCCGACAATGCGATGGCGCGTGGTCTGCGCCTTGCGCGAGGTGATGCTGATCTTCTGGCCAACCAGCGCATTCATCAGGGTGGACTTGCCGACGTTGGGACGCCCGACAATGGCCACGGTGCCGCAGCGGAACGCCGCGGATGGGGTACCCGCGGCGGCTTGCCGCGGATCGGTAGATTCGGTCATTCCTTCAACCTGAGAGACAACTGGGGATCGGGTGGCACCGGTTGCTTGCGCGTCTTGCCGGTGCGCTCGGCCCGGCTGCGCTTGAGCAACTGGGGCACGAGCTTCTGCACCTCGTCGAGCGCCAGCTTGGCGGCGGCCTGTTCGGCGGCACGG
>Ga0255338_1002664_pt1 | contig 24682 bp, 21 predicted proteins | sample MeOH1_35cm_T4_19_FD_203715 | JGI IMG/M metagenome (GOLD analysis project Ga0255338, IMG submission 203715) | Sandy soil microbial communities from University of British Columbia, Vancouver, Canada - MeOH1_35cm_T4_195 | ecosystem: Engineered > Artificial ecosystem > Sand microcosm > Unclassified ...
ACGAACACGGAAGCGCTTCTTGGCGCTGCTCTTGGTCTTCATTTTGGGCATGTGAATGCTCCTTTTTCATTGTGCTCGTGAGGCGTCTGCAAACTCCTTGCAGCCTTGATGGCCCCGAGCCACTTGGGTGACGGCCTTGCGACCTGTCACACCTGCGAAAGGCAAAGCCTGTCGCACCTGCCGGACCGCGCTCGCACGCCATCCGGCAAATCACATCATGCCGATGCAGTTGGCGCCGCGTCGCCCGCCGGCTTGGCCACCGGCTTCTTCTTGCCTGGCGCGATCATCATGATCATCTGCCGGCCTTCCAGCTTGGGGAACTGCTCGACCACGATCAGGTCGGCCAGTTCATCGCGGATGCGATTCAGCAGCGCCATGCCGATTTCCTGGTGCGTGATCTCACGCCCCCGAAAACGCAGCGTGATCTTGCACTTGTCACCCTCGGCCAGGAAGCGCTTGATGTTGCGCATCTTGATGTTGTAGTCACCATCATCCGTTCCGGGGCGGAACTTGATTTCCTTGATCTCGATGACCGTCTGCTTGGCCTTGGCTTCCGCCGCGCGCTTTTGCTCCTGGTACTTGAACTTGCCATAGTCCATCAGGCGGCACACCGGCGGATTCGCCGTTGCGGCGATTTCCACCAGATCCACGTCCAGCTCACCCGCCATGCGCAGCGCCTCTGCCAGATTCACGATCCCCAGGGGCTCGTTGTTCGGCCCTGACAGGCGAACTTCCGGGGCCATGATTTCACGGTTCAGGCGGTGCTTGCGTTCCTCGCGGTGGCGACGGTCACGAAATTCAGTAGCGATGGCTCAAATCCTTCAACATTTTTTGCTGCGCAAAGACAGCTGAAAACCGCCCATCCCCACGGACTAAAGCATGCATCAACTTCAGATCAGGCTTTAGACGTGATGTCTTCGGCGATGCGGTTGACAAATGCATCAAGAGACATCACACCGAGGTCTTTATTGCCTCGGGCGCGGACTGCGACGGCGCCGGCTTCCCTTTCCTTGTCGCCCACGACAACGATGTAGGGCAGCTTCTGCAACGAGTGCTCGCGTATTTTATACGTAATTTTTTCGTTGCGCAGATCAAGATCGACCCTAAACCCTTGATTCTGCAGCGCTTTGGCCACGTTTTGCGCGTATTCGGCCTGCGCATCGGTGATATTCAGCACCGCGACCTGCACCGGCGACAACCAGGTCGGCAGCGCGCCGGCGTGCTCCTCGATCAGGATACCGATGAAGCGCTCCAGGCTACCGACGATGGCACGGTGCAGCATCACGGGCCGATGGCGCGCACCGTCCTCGCCGACGTACTCGGCGTCGAGACGCTCAGGCATGGAGAAATCCACCTGGATCGTGCCGCACTGCCACTGACGACCGATGGCATCCTTGAGCGTGTACTCGATCTTCGGGCCATAGAAGGCGCCGTCGCCCGGGGCGATCTCGAACTCGCAGCCGGCCGCGCGCAGGCTTTCCATCAGCGCGTGCTCGGCCTTGTCCCAGCTCTCGTCGCTGCCGATGCGTTTTTCCGGGCGCGTCGCCACCTTGTAGATGATGTTGGTGAAACCAAAGTCCTTGTAGACCTTCTGCAGCAGCGCACCGAACGCCACGCACTCGGACAGGATGTCGTCCTCCGTGCAGAAGATGTGACCATCATCCTGCGTGAAGCCGCGCACGCGCATGATGCCGTGCAGGCCTCCGGTGGGCTCGTTACGGTGGCACTGACCGAACTCGCCATAGCGCAGCGGCAGGTCGCGATAGCTCTTGATGCCCTGCTTGAAGATCAGAATATGGCCGGGGCAGTTCATCGGCTTGAGCGCGTAGTCGCGCTTTTCCGATTCCGTGGTGAACATGTTTTCGCGGTACTTGTCCCAGTGGCCGGTCTTCTCCCACAGCGTCTTGTCGAGGATCTGCGGGCCCTTGACCTCCTGGTAACCGTTGTCGCGGTAGACCTGGCGCATGTACTGCTCGACCTGCTGCCAGAGGCTCCAGCCCTTGGGGTGCCAGAACACGACGCCCGGCGCGTGCTCGTCGATGTGGAACAGGTCCAGCTCCTTGCCCAGCCTGCGGTGGTCGCGCTTCTCGGCCTCCTCCAGCATGGTCAGGTACTGCTGCAGTTCGTCCTTGGTCGCCCAGGCCGTGCCATAGATGCGTTGCAGCATCTCGTTGTTGTGGTCACCGCGCCAGTAGGCGCCAGCCACCTTCATCAGCTTGAAGAATTTGAGCTTGCCGGTGCTGGGCACGTGCGGGCCGCGGCACAGATCCTCGAACCCCCCTTCGCGGTACAGCGACACATCCTCGTTGCTCGGGATGCTGGCAATGATCTCGGCCTTGTAGTGCTCGCCAATGCCCTTGAAGTAGGCCACAGCCTCATCGCGCGGCAGCACGCGCCGCACCACCGGCTCGTCCTTGGCAGCCAGTTCGGCCATGCGCTTCTCGATTGCAGCGAGGTCTTCCGGCGTGAACGGGCGCTTGCAGGAAAAGTCGTAGAAGAAACCGTTCTCGATGACCGGCCCAATCGTCACCTGCGCCTCGGGAAACAGCTCCTTCACCGCGTAGGCCAGCAAGTGGGCGGTCGAGTGACGAATCACTTCCAGGCCATCGGCGTCCTTGGCCGTGACGATGGCCAGCGGCGTGTCCGCCGTGATCTGGTAGCTGGTGTCCACCACCTTCGCCTCGTCACCCCGGCCGATCTTGCCGGCCAGCGCCGCCTTCGCCAGCCCTGCGCCGATGGAAGCCGCCACTTCGGCCACCGTCACCGGCCCGGGAAATTCACGTTGGGAACCATCGGGAAGCGTAATCTGGATCATGATGCGTCTGGAGAAAAAACAAAGCGCGGTAAGGACCGCGCTTGTTGATGGAGGGGATGGCTGTTGACGCCCGAGGCGCGCGGAACTGCAACCTCAGGACCTTGATAACCTGACTGTCGTCGTTCGCGGTGTCATAACCGGGCTGCCTTTCTCGCTCTTGTAGGTGGTTTTCTGGAAAAGAGGTAGTTTAACCGTTGATGCCGATGGCGCGCCGATGTCAGCGCCTGGTAAAGAACGGTATCGACATGCGGCCCGCGTCATCGAAACCGCCCGCCTCCACGTTGGAAACACAAAACCTCGTGCGTCGTGCCGCCTTGACCTGGGCACGCGCCCCCTGAGACTGGAGATTGACCATGAACCTGCTCGGCCCCACCCGCACCATCACCGCTTGCGCCCTGGCCGCACTGAGCCTCACGGCCTGCGTGGTGGCCCCCTACCCGGCGGCGCCGGTCGCCTACACCACGCCAGGGGAAACGTACACCGTGGCGCCGATGGCACCACCCGCCCCCTACGTCGAAACAGTGCCCGCCATGCCCTATGCCGGCGCAGTGTGGATCAACGGCTACTGGAACTGGTCTGGCGGCCGCCACCAATGGATGCCCGGCCATTACGCCCGCCCGATGCCCGGCTACCACTGGCGACCGCACCGCTGGGCACCATCGCCCCGCGGCGGCTGGCAACTGCATGGTGGCGGCTGGGCCCGATGAACCACTCGGCCGCACCAGGCCTTCGTGAAAAAGCCCGCCGGCGCGCAGCCGGCGGGCTTTTTCACTGGGCCGGAACGTTCAGTGGAACTGCTCTTCTTCGGTGGAACCGGTCAGGGCCTTCACGGAGGAAGAACCACCCTGGATCACGGTGGTCACGTCGTCGAAGTAACCGGCGCCCACTTCCTGCTGGTGCGACACGAAGGTGTAGCCCTGCTCACGCGCTGCGAATTCGGGCTCCTGCACCATGTTCACGTAGTGCTTCATGCCTTCGCCGCGGGCGTAGGCGTGGGCGAACTTGAAGGTGTTGAACCAGTTGATGTGGATGCCTGCCAGCGTGATGAACTGGTATTTGTAGCCCAGGGCCGACAGCTCTTCCTGGAAGGAGGCGATCTGCGAGTCGTTGAGGTTCTTCTTCCAGTTGAAGGAAGGCGAGCAGTTGTACGACAGCAGCTTGCCGGGGTTGGCGGCCAGCACGGCCTGGGCGAATTCACGGGCGAAGCCGATGTCGGGCACGCCAGTTTCGCACCACACCAGGTCGGCGTAGGGCGCGTAGGCCACGCCACGGCTGATGGCTTGCTCCAGGCCGTTCTTGACGCGGTAGAAGCCTTCTTGCGTGCGCTCGCCGGTCAGGAAGGGCTTGTCGTTGGCGTCGTGGTCGGAGGTGATCAGGTTGGCTGCTTCCGCGTCGGTACGGGCCAGGATGATGGTGGGCACGCCCATCACGTCGGCGGCGAAGCGGGCAGAGATCAGTTTTTCGCAGGCTTCTTGCGTGGGCACCAGCACCTTGCCACCCATGTGGCCGCACTTCTTCACGGCGGCCAGCTGGTCTTCGAAGTGCACGCCGGCAGCGCCAGCGGTGATCATGTTCTTCATCAGTTCGAAGGCGTTCAGCACGCCGCCGAAACCGGCTTCCGCATCGGCCACGATGGGCAGGAAGTAGTCGATGAATTCCTTGTCACCGGGATTGATGCCACGGCCCCACTGGATTTCGTCGGCGCGCTTGAAGGTGTTGTTGATGCGGCGCACCATGGTGGGCACCGAGTCGTAGGCGTACAGCGACTGGTCGGGGTACATGGTCTCGGACGTGTTGCCGTCGGCAGCCACTTGCCAGCCCGACAGGTAAACGGCTTCGAGGCCCGCCTTGGCCTGCTGCATGGCCTGGCCAGCGGAGATGGCGCCGAAGGCGTTCACGTAGCCCTTCTTGGCACCGCCGTTGACCTTCTCCCACAGCTTTTCTGCGCCACGCTTGGCCAGCGTGTGCTCAATGGGCAGCGAGCCGCGCAGACGCACCACGTCAGCCGCGGTGTAGCCGCGCTTGACGCCCTTCCAGCGCGGGTTGGTCGCCCAGTCTTTTTCAAGAGCGGCGATTTGCTGTTCGCGGCTGAGCTGCTCAGAGATGGATTGCGGCATGAGAACCTCCAGAGGGTAGTGAGTTGAAGCTTGAATCGGCTCGTTCGCTGCAGCATGAGGACTGCAGCGATGTCGATGGCTTTACTTTAACTCTTCTATAAGACTCAATTCTCATCTTATGTCTTATACAAGACTTTTTTATTTTTGTTTAAATTCAATGACTTGCAATATAAATTCCTCAATACGAAATTTAATTTCCCGTATTGAGAAATGATTCAGTGACGCAGCCGTCTTTGATTTCACTTTATGAAAATGCGTTTTCCCATTGTGAATCACGCTTCAGAGGCCTGCGCGTGGCGGCCAGCACCCGCCGCGGTCGGCCGCGCCCGCGTCTCCTTCACGTCAGCGCCACGACGCTGACCACGATGCCGTCGGCATCGGCGTACAGCCAGTCGCCGGGACGCACCCACACGCCCTGCAGCTGCACTGCGATGTCGCGCTGGCCTTCCTGACGTCTCTCCGTCGGCCAGGGCATCGACGCCAGGGCACGGATGCCGACCTGGCACGCCGCCAGCTCGGCTACGTCGCGCACGCAACCGTCGATCACCACACCGGCCCAGCCATTGCGAGCCGCGGCGGCCCCCAGGTTGCCCCCGAGCAGGGCGCGGCGCAGCGAGCCGCCGCCATCCACCACCAGCACGCGGCCTTCGCCGGCCGACTCCACCGCAGCCTTGACCAGCGAGTTGTCCTCGAAGCACTTCACGGTCACGACCGGACCACAGAACTGGCGCGCCGCGCCGAAGTCACGGAACACGGGCGGCAGGACGCGAAAGCCCCCCGAGGTGTCCTGCTTGCGGGCATCGCAGAGGTCACTGGTGGCGAAGGAGATAGGTTTGGAAGACGACATGGAAGACCTGCTTTCAACAGCGAATGACGAGGCTGCGAGGATACAGAGCGCCATGCAGCGATGCAGCCCCTTGTCCAGAGGCAAATTCGCAACAAATGCGTGCGAAAAAAGTGCCTGTTCACTTGGAAACACGTTTTTTCTCCAGTAGCATGAGAAGCGCCAGTAGAGATGCCGTTTTCGCTGGTGATGAACCCAATTCCACAACAGGACAGACAATCATGGCAACTGCAAAGAAAGCCCCGGCAAAGAAAGCTGCACCCGCGAAGACAGCCGCCGTAACGAAAGCCGCTCCGGCCAAGAAAGCCGCAGTGAAGGCGCCTGCGTCCTCCGCTGCGCCCGCCAAGAAGGCGGCTCCTGCGAAGAAGGCCGCCGCCACGAAGGCGCCCGCCAAGAAACGCACCCCCAATGCCGCCTTCATGAAGGCCCTTACCCCCAGCGAGGCACTGGCCGCCGTGGTGGGCAAGTCCGCGCTGCCGCGCACGGAAGTGATCAGCAAGCTGTGGGCCTACATCAAGACGCACAAGCTGCAGGATGAAGTGAACAAGCGCCTGATCAATGCCGACGCCAAGCTCAAGGAAGTCTTCGGCAAGGCCCAGGTGTCGATGTTCGAGATGGCCGGCCTGATCGGCAAGCACCTCAAGTAAGACCTCTGCACCCCAAAAAATGGCCGGTATCCACCGGCCATTTTTGTTGATGCCCCGCAACGAGACCCCGCCATTCCCGCTCAACGCCGGCGCAGCGCCGCCTCGGTGATGGCGCCGAGCGTGCCGCGCGTGGTGATCACGTCGGGATCGAGCATCACCTCGATCAGGGTGCCTTGATCGCGCGCCAGCGCCGCCACCAGTTCAGGCTCGAACTCGGCAGTGTGCGTGACACGCGCGCCGGCATAGCCATAGGCGCGGGCCAGCGCCACGAAATCAGGGTTGTGCAATTGGGAGCCGCTGACGCGCCGCGGATACTCGCGCTCCTGGTGCATGCGGATCGTGCCGTACATGCCGTTGTTGAGCAGCACGATGATGCTCTTGCCGCCATGTTGCACCGCAGTGGCCAGCTCCTGGCCGTTCATCAGGAAGTCACCGTCGCCGGTGAAGGTGAGCACCGCGCGTCCCGTCAGCAGGCTCGCCGCGATACCCGCCGGCACGCCATAACCCATGGCGCCATTGGTCGGTGCCAGTTGCGTCTTGTGTCCCTTGGCGAGGCCATGATGACGGAAGAAGCGATGCAGCCAGCTGGCAAAGTTGCCCGCGCCGTTGGTCAGTACGGCATCAACCGGCAGGTGTTTCTGGAGCGTCGCCACGATGGCCGGCATGTCGATCTCGCCCGGCAGCGCCTGCGGCACGAGGTTGGCCTCGTAGTCGGCATGCACGGCCACCGTCCAGTCCCCCCAGCGCACCGAAGGCGGCGCCTCGATGTCCGCCAGCTGGCGCGCCGCCGCGCCCATGGTCGCGCACAGCGCCAGATCGGCCTGGTACACCCGGTTCAGCTCCTCCGCGCTGGCGTGGATGTGGACCAGCTTCTGCGTCGGCCGAGGCGCCTCCAGCAGCGTGTAGCCGCCCGTCGTCATCTCGCCCAGGCGCGGACCCAGCGCCAGGACCAGGTCGCTCTCGCGGATGCGCGCGGCCAGCCGAGGATTGATTGCAATGCCGACATCCCCCGCGTACAGGGAATGGTGATTGTCGAACGTGTCCTGGAAGCGGAAGGCATTGCCCACGGGCAGTTGCCAGGCCTCGGCAAAGCGTTGCAGCGCCTGTGCCGCCGCCGGTGTCCAGCCCGAGCCGCCGGCAATGACCAGCGGACGCTCGGCCTGCTGCAGCAGCGCGCGCAGCCGGTCCAGCGCGTCGGGATCGCAACCAGCCGCCACCGGCTCCACGCGCGGCAGCGGCTCGGCCTCCACCACCTGCGTCAGCATGTCCTCGGGCAGCACCAGCACCACCGGGCCGGGCCGGCCGTTCATGGCGGTGGCGAAGGCCCGGGCCACGTACTCGGGAATCCGGCGCGCGTCGTCGATGCGCTCCACGCGCTTGGCCAGGCCCCGCGTACCCGGGCCGAAGAAGGCCCCGAAATCGACCTCCTGGAAGGCCTCGCGATCGCGTGTGTCGCTGGCCACGTCACCCACAAAAAGCACCATGGGCGTGGAATCCTGGAAGGCCGTGTGCACCCCGATGGCGGCGTTCGCCGCCCCCGGGCCGCGGGTGACGAAACAGACGCCCGGACGGCCCGTCAGCTTGCCCTGCGCCTCGGCCATGAACGCCGCGCCGCCCTCCTGCCGGCAGACCACGAAGCGGATGCGCTCGGCGTGGGCATGAAAACCGTCAAGCACCGCGAGGTAGCTCTCCCCCGGCACGCCAAACGCATGGGTCACGCCCTGGGCCAGAAGGCATTCGACGAGAAGATGGCCGGCGATTTGGTGCTTCATGCGATGATTTTGCCCGCTGGCTGGCGGCAACGGCGCCACGGTGGAGAAGGTGCGCGAGCGAAAGGACTTCTTTACAACTTTGAGCCACCCCAGGTCGGCGCCAGCGCCGCCCGGACGTTGCATTCCAGAGAGGACTCCGATGAACCCCATGTGCTCCCTACCCCATCGCTGGCGTCCGCTGGCACTTTCGCTCTGCGCCGTGCTGACGGGCTGCGCGGTTGACAGCGGCGTGTACCAGCCCCCTTACGGCACCGCCCTGCCCAGCGCAGGCTACACAGAGGCCCTGTCCCAGGAAGTGGTCAGCGTCTATGCCGACCCGCCGATCATGCAGCCCGAGCCCATTCTGGTGGACTGGGCACCGCCACCGATGCTGGTCGAAACCCCGCCGCCCATGCCCTTCCTCGACGCGATCTGGATCGGCGGCTACTGGATCTGGCTCGACCAATGGGTCTGGGCGGCCGGCCGGTGGGCGGCGCCGCCCCGGCCCCACTACCACTGGACACACCCCTACTACGAGCATCGCGGCGGCAGGGTGGTGTTCATCCCCGGCTACTGGGCCCCGCCGGGCGCCTTCTTTGCGCCACCGCCCCCGCATGCGTCCATCAGGCTGGTCCAGGCGCCGCCGCGCATCCGCCCCGGACCGCGCCCCTCTGGCCCACCCGGGGTCTTCGTGCCACCGCCTCCCGGCTCCCGACCGGGGTTGATCGTGCCGGCGCCGGTCGGCACACCCCCGGCCGTCGTGACCGGCGCCCCGCCCTTGATCGGCCCGGGCATGCGCGTGCAGCCGGGTGGCCCCGAGCGGGGCGGCCCCCAGGTGACCCTCGTCGCGCCACCGGGCGCGACGAACCTCGGCCGGCCGTTCACCCGGGCGGTGCCGGCGCAACCGCATGTAGCCGCCAGCCAGCAGCCCGTGGTGCGCGCCCTCGCGCCGGCCCCGATCTCGCGAGAGCCGGTCCCCTCCTTCGATCCCGGTCGCAGGTCCGCCCCCTTGCCGCCGGCGCAGCCCTTGCGTGGTGTCTTGCCCGCGGCCCCGGAACGCATTCGGCCGCAGCCAGCCCCCGGCCTGCCCGGCGTCCAGCCGGCGATGCCGGTGCCCTCGGTCCGCCCAACGGAGCCGATGCCCCCCATGCCCCCCGCCCGCCCGGCGGGACCGGTGATCCGGGAGCGCGTCATGCCGCCCGAGCCCGGGATGCAACGCCCTTCACCGCCCGCGCCATGGCCCGATGCGCGCGAAAGGTCGGCACCGCGCAGCCCCTCGGTGCAGGAGCGACCCGCGCCCCAGCCCCCCGCCGTGATGCCGCGCGAGCCTTCACGGCCGATGCCGATGTCACCCGGCACGCGCCCGGACGCCGGGGCCATCCCCGCGCCCGCCCCTGCCCCACGCGGGCCTGCGGCGGAACGGCGCATGCCGCAGCGGGAGGCCGACCGGGCCGATGAACGCCGCCCCGCCGACGCACGGTCTTCCCGCCCGGAACGTCAGGAACGCCCGGAACGCGGCTCCCGCGAGCGGGCGAACGACTGAAGCCCCGAGGCGGGCTCGGCAGGACTCCGGAGCATCAGGCCGGCCGCTTCGTGCGCCGGCCTACGTTCAGCGCCGCGCCGACGCTCAGCAGTAGCACCAGGGCCGCGCCCAGCAGCGTGGCGGCGTACCAGCCCCGGTCCATGAACACGCCGAAGATCAGCGGCGAGATGGCGAAACCCGTGTCCAGCCCGGAATAGACCGTGCCATAGACCCGGCCGGTGGCGCCCTTGGGCGTCGCCTTCTTGATCATCATGTCGCGGCTCGGCCCGCCGATGCCAATCGCGAAACCGGTGGCCGCCAGCACCACCATCGTGCCGACACCGCCCAGCAGCCCCGTCGCGCACAGCGCCAGCAGCGCGGCGCCACCGCCCATGGACCAGGCCACCACCCGGTCGCTTTGCTGCGGCAGGCGCGCCGCGACAAAACCCCCGGCGAACATGCCCGCTGCACTGCAGAGCATGTAGGCCGTGACGGTCATCGTCGCCGCCTCAAAGCCCACCTGGTGCACGGCGCGCAGGATGGACACGGCGTAGTTCTGCACCACCGACAGCGTCATGGTGGACAGCAGGAAGAAGCCGAAACACCACCAGATCACCGGCAGCTTCAGGAAGGCCACATCGCTCCCCGTCGGCGCGTCGGCGTGGCGCACCACCACCTGCGTGTGCAGCCGGTCACGTTGCCACAGCAGCACCAGCAGCAGGGCGGCGTACATCAACGCCGCCACCAGGTAGGCCATGCGCCAGCTCGACACCGCGTTCAGCAGCGCGAAGAACACCGGTGCCGCCGCCCAGCCCAGGCTGCCCGTGAGTCCGTGCGCGCTGAAGGCATAGCCCAGGCGCGGTGCCGAGACGCGCTGGTTCAGGATGCTGAAATCCACCGGATGGAACGGCGCATTGCCCAGGCCGGCCAGCACCGCCACCACCATCAGCCCCGCATAGCCCGAGGCATTGGCCCCCGCCAGACACGCGGCGATGAACAGCACGAACGAGCCCACCAGCACCGGCCGCGCGCCCACGCGGTCCACCACGAAGCCGGCGCTGGCCTGTCCGACGCCGGAGACGACGAAAAACACGCTCATCAGCAAGCCCAGCTCGGCGTAGCTGAGGCCGAACTCCTTCATGAACACCGGGAACAGCGGTGGCAGCAGCAGGTGCGCGAAGTGCGAGCTGGCGTGGGCCAGCCCGACCAGGCCGATCACGGCGGCGTCCTGTCGCAGCGGCACCTCGCGTGCGGGAGGAGACGCGCCCATGGCGGCGGAGACAGTGGTGGATGCGGTAGTCATCGGCACATGCTAAGGGCGGCCCGGATTTCCGATAATCGCCAAACCGACAAACAATTGCTGAAACCCGCCATGCCGCCCCGCCCCCAGCCCCCCACCACCCCGGTGGGCAACACCGATGCCTTCACGCCCTCGCCGACCCGCCCGGTGCGGGTACGGGCCCGGGTATTGCCCGCAGACGCCCACCTGGAGCCGCACCAGCACGCCTGGGCCCAGCTGTCCTACTGCGACCACGGCATCATGCAGGTCACCGTCAACACCGGCGAGGCCGTCACCTACATCGTGCCGCCCTCGCGCGCCGTCTGGATTCCGCCCGGCGCCTGGCACGCCGTCACTGCCCTGGAGGCGGCGCAGCTGCGCACGCTGTACGTCCATGCCAGCGCCGTGCCTCCGCCCTGGAGCAGCAGCCGCGTCATCAAGGTCAGCGCCCTGCTGCGCGAGTTGATTCTGGCGCTCGACGACAACCCGTCCGAGCCGCGCGAGCAGGCCCTGACCACGCTGATCCGCGACGAGCTTGCCGTGGCCGACACCCAGGCCCTGGGTGTGCCCCTGCCTCACCCGCAGACCGGCGACAAGCGCCTGCGCGCGCTGTGCGACGCCGTGCTGCGCGCGCCCGCCGAGCGCGCCACTCTGGCCGAGTGGGCGCGCGACAGCGGCGCCAGCGAACGCACCATGGCGCGCCTGTTCCGCGACGAGCTCGGCCTGAGCTACCAGCAGTGGCGCCAGCAGGTGGTGCTGGCCCACGCCCTGCCCCTGCTCGCGCGCGGCCTGCCGGTCAGCCAGGTCGCCGCCGCCAGCGGCTACGCCAGCGACAGCGCGTTCACCGCCATGTTCAAGGCCGCCATGGGCCAGCCGCCGAGCGCGTTCCAGGAACAGACCGGGCAGGCCTCCGCGCCAGGAGTGCGCCGACGCTGAACGCCCTTTCGCCGCGCCTCGTCGTTGCGGCCACAATCAGTCCATGTCGCCCCATCACCCCGCCCTGCGCGGTGGCCTGCTGGCCCTGCTGGCGGCCGTCCTGTTCGGCGTCAGCACGCCGCTGGTCCAGCGCTTCGGCGCGGGCCTGGGCGCCTTCAGCACCGCGGCGCTGCTGTATGCCGGCGCGGCGCTGGTCGGCGCCCTCCTGCGCCAGCCCGTGGAGCGCGAAGCGGCGCTCAGGCGCGGCGATGCCGGGCGGCTGCTGGCCATGGCGGCCTTCGGCGCGGTGCTCGGGCCGGTCGCGCTGGCCTGGGGGCTGCAGCGCACCAGCGGCACCAGCGCCTCGCTGATGCTGACGCTGGAAGCCGTCTTCACCGCCCTGCTGGCCCGGCGGCTCTACCGCGAAACCATGGATGCCCGCGTCTGGAGCGCCGTGGCGCTGCTGCTGGCTGGCGGCGCCGTGCTGGTGCTGGACCAGGGCCGGACGGGCACGCCGCAGCTGTGGGGCCTCTTGGCCGTGGGCGCCGCCACTGCGGCCTGGGGCGTGGACAACACCCTGTCGCGCGCCTTGGCCGAGCGCGACCCCGGCCAGGTGGTGCTGGCCAAGGCCCTGCTCGGCAGCGGGGCCACCGGCGCGCTGGCGCTGCTCCTGGGTGAGCCGCAGCCGCCGCTCGCCCAGGCCCTCGCCCTGCTGGCCGTGGGCGCCACTGGTTATGGCCTGAGCCTGCGCTGCTACCTGCTGGCGCAGCGCGCCTTCGGCGCCGGACGCACCGGCTCGGTGTTTGCGTTCGCGCCCTTCGTCGGCGCCGCGGGCGCGCTGGCGCTGGGCGAGCGCGGCGCCAGCGGGGGCCTGGCCGTCGGCGGGGCGCTGATGCTGGCCGGCGTGGCGCTGCACCTGGCCGAGTCGCACCGCCACGAACACGTGCACGAGGCGATGGACCACGAGCACGCCCACACGCACGACGACGGCCACCACACCCATGCGCATGACCCGATGCCCACCGGCCCGCACAGCCACTGGCACCACCACGAACCGATGCGCCACAGCCACCCGCATGTGCCGGACATTCACCACACCCATGACCACGAGTAGCGCCAACGGGTGGCCGTCCTGACACTTCGGGTACCGCCACGCCGCGCACGCATCCCTCCTCCTGACCATGCCGCCGACCCCGCCCTCCGCCCCCTTTCACCAAGGCCTGACCACCGTCGAGGCGCAGCGCCGCCTCGCCGCCGACGGCCCCAACCTGCTGCCCGGCAGCGAGCCGCCCACGCTGTGGCGCACGACGTTGACGGTGCTGACCGAGCCGATGTTCCTGATGCTGCTGGTCGCCGGCGGCATCTACCTGCTGCTGGGCGACCGCGCCGAGGCGGCCTTCCTGCTGGTGGCGGTGTTCGCCGTGATCGGCCTCACGCTGGTACAGGAGCGCAAGACGCAGCGCGCCCTGGCCTCGCTGCGCGACCTCTCGGCGCCGCGCGCGCTGGTGATCCGCGACGGCCAGGAAGCGCGCATTCCCGGCCGCGAGGTGGTGCGCGGCGACCTGTTGGTGCTACGCGAGGGCGACCGCGTCGCCGCCGACGCCGTGCTGCGGGACGGCCAGCTGACGGCCGACGAATCGCTGCTGACCGGCGAAGCCGTTCCGGTGAACAAGCGCCCCACGGCCGGCGCCGCCACCACCGACGCCATGGGCACGCCCGGCGGCGAGGACACGCCCTGGTTGTTCGCCAGCACCGTCGTCACCAAGGGTCTGGGCGTGGCCGAGGTGCGCGCCACCGGGGCCGCCACCGCCGTGGGCCGCATCGGGCAGGCGCTGGCCACCACGGTGGAGCCGCCGTCCGGCCTGCAGCGCGCCTCGCGCCGGCTGGTCCGGCTGCTGACCGGACTCGGCCTTTCGCTGGCGGTGCTGCTGGTGCTGCTGAACTGGCTCTGGGGCGCTCGCCCGCTGCTGGACAGCCTGCTGTCGGGCATCGCGCTGGCCATGGCCATCCTGCCGGAGGAAATCCCGGTCATCCTCACCGTGTTCCTCGCCCTGGGCGCCTGGCGCATCTCGCAGCGCAAGGTGCTGACGCGGCGCATGACCGCGGTCGAGGCCCTGGGCGCCATCACCGTGCTGGCGGTGGACAAGACCGGCACCCTGACCCAGAACCGCATGACGGTTGCCGAACTGTGGGCCGACGGCCAGGGCTTCCGGCACGAGGGGGAGACGGCGCTGCCCGAGGCCTTCCACCCGCTGACCGAATTCGCCATGCTGGCCACGCCGGCCGACCCGTTCGACCCGATGGAAAAGGCCATCCAGCAGTTCGGCCGCCACTGGCTCAGCGGCACCGAGCATGTGCACGCCCACCTGACGCCCGAATGGGCCTACGCCCTATCGCCCGACATCCTGGCCATGACCCAGGTGTTCGCCGAAGGCCACCCCGCCGACCGGCCGCACCCGCATCCGCATGACCACCTGCTCGCCACCAAGGGCGCGCCCGAGGCCGTGATGGACCTGTGCCACCTGCCGTCCGAGGAGCGCGCGCGGCTGCTGCGCGAGGTCGAGGCCCTGGCGGCGCGCGGCCTGCGCGTGCTCGGCGTGGCGCGCGGCCACTGGGTCGGCGACGGCAGGGCGTCGGATGGTGAGCGGCCGCTCAGCCAGCACGACTTCAGCTTCACCTTCCTCGGCCTGGTCGGCTTCATCGACCCGCCGCGCCCCGAGGTACCCGCAGCGCTGGCCGAATGCCGCGGCGCCGGCGTGCGCGTGATCATGATGACCGGCGACCACCCCGCGACCGCGCGCGCCATCGCCCAGCAGGTCGGCCTGAGCGAACGCCCCGAAGTGCTGAGCGGCGCCGAGATGGCGACGCTGCCGGACGACGCCCTGCGCCAGCGGCTGCAGGAGGTGGACCTGTGCGCGCGCCTGCAGCCCGAACAGAAGCTGCGCCTGGTGCGATTGCTCCAGCAGGGCGGGCAGGTCGTGGCCATGACCGGCGACGGCGTGAACGACGCCCCGGCCCTCAAGGCCGCCGACGTCGGCATCGCCATGGGCGAGCGCGGCACCGACGTGGCGCGCGAGGCCGCCGCGCTGGTGCTGCTGAACGACAGCTTCGCCAGCATCGTCGCAGCCGTCCGACGCGGCCGGCACATCCACGACAACATCACCGCCGCCACGCGCTTCGTGTTCGCCGTCCATGTGCCGGTGGTCGCCCTCACGCTGGTCCCGGTGCTGCTGCACTGGCCCGCCCTGCTGCTGCCGGTGCACATCATGCTGCTGCAGCTGCTCATCGATCCGGCCTGCTCCGTCGTGTTCGAGGCCGAGCCCGAGGCGGCCGACCTGATGACCCGGCCGCCGCGCCCGCCCGATGCCTCGCCGTTCTCCCCGGGCAATCTGGGGCTGGGCCTGCTGCAAGGGTTGGGCCTGGCCGCCATGCTGCTGGGCGGCAACGGCCTGCTGCAGGCGGCCCACTGGCCCGCGGCGGCGGCCCGTGGCACGGTGTTCACCGCCCTGGTACTGAGCCTGTTCCCCCTGATCCTCGCCAACCGCCCGCGTCTGCTGCCGACGCGGACTGGCCCGGCGGCACGCAACCCCTGGCTGCCGCCCATGATGGCTGCCGTGGCCGCCGTGCTGGCCCTGGCGCTCGGCCTGCCGCCGCTGCGCGACGTGATGGGCTTTGCCGCCCCCGCCCAGGCGGGCTGGTTGGCCGTGGCGGCGCTGGTGCTCGTGTCCGGCCTGTGGCTGGTGGCGGTGCGTCGGCTGGTTGGCAGGACGCGCGCCTGAGCCACCCGCGCCCCGGCGGGTGCGCTGGCGCGGCGCTCGGCCCGGTGTGTGATTCGGCACACAGACAAGACCGCCGCGCGCCTTCAAGCTGCCCATTTGGCACCCCTGCCAAGGCGTTCGCCGGCTCTCACGGCGGCGCGGCTTGACCCCATGTTGTGATGGAGGGCCCCCATGAAAGCGCTCATCCTCAGTGCAGACCACTTCGAAGACTCGGAACTGCTGGTCCCCTACTACCGCCTGCTGGAAGCGGGCCTCGACGTGGACATCGCCGCCATCGGCCGCGGCAAGATCAACGGCAAGCATGGCTACCAGGTCGAGGCCAACAAAGCGCTGAAGGACGTGAACCCGGCCGACTACGCCCTGCTGGTGCTGCCCGGCGGCAAGGCGCCGTCCGAGCTGCGCAAGCAGAAGGCGGCCCAGCACATCGTGCAGGCGTTCTTTGCGCAGGACAAGCCCGTCGCCGCCATCTGCCACGGCCCGCAGACGCTCATCAGCGCCGGCCTGCTGCAGGGGCGGCGCGCCACCTGCTACCCCTCCGTCGCGGCGGAAATGGGTGACGCGGGCGCCCTGTACGAGGACAGCGAAGTCGTCGTGGACGGCAACCTGGTCACCTCCCGCCAGCCGTCCGACCTACCCGCCTTCATGCGGGAGACGCTCAAGCTGCTGGCCTCGCGCCAGGCCTAGCCCATGACCGTGCGCGCCACCGCATCCACCCCGATCGCCGAGGCGGCGCATGCCTACGCCGCCCGGGGCTGGTCGGTGATCCCGATGCAGCCGCAGGGCAAGCGCCCGCTCGTGGTCTGGCGCGAATTCCAGCAGCGCATCGCCAGCGCGGACGAGATCGAGCACTGGTTCCGCCACTGGCCCGACGCGAATCTGGGCATCGTCACCGGGCAAATTTCGGGCATCGTGGTCGTCGATGTCGATGCCCGCCACGGCGGGCCGGGCAGCGTCGCCGAAGCCGAGGCCCTGCACGGCCCGCTGCCGGCCACCGTGGAGGCCGCCACGGGCGGGGGCGGCCGCCATCTCTACTACGCGCACCCCGGCACGACCGTGCCCAACCGCGTCGCCATCCGCCCCGGCATCGACGTGCGCGGCGACGGCGGCTGCGTCGTGGCGCCGCCCTCGGTCCACCCCAGCGGCCGCCGCTATGCCTGGGTCACGCGCCACGCCCCACACGAGATCACGCTGGTGCCGCTGCCGGTCCACTTCTTTGGTCCGGCGGGCGCCATCCAGCCTCCCGGCCACCCCCGCCAGCACTGGCGCCAGCTGATCCGCGAGGGCATCCCCGAAGGCCAGCGCAACAACACCCTCGCCTCGCTGACCGGCCACCTGCTCTGGCGCGAGGTGGACCTCGACGTGGTGCTCGAACTGATGCTCGCCTGGAACCGGACCCACTGCCGCCCGCCGCTGCCCGATGAGGAAGTGGCGCAGGTGGTGCAGAGCATTGCGCGCACGCACGAGCGCGGCGCTTCCGGGCCGTCCTGACCGGCCCCGGGCAACCCGGCATGCAACGGCTTTGCCCGCCGGCAAAGCTCAAGAAAACCAACGCAGGAATGCGGCGGCGGTGAGCGCCACCACGGCCAGCGTGGCCAGCGCGTGCCAAGCCCTCAACTGCGCCCGATCACTCCAGCCGGTGCCGCGATAGAGGTACACCGCGGCCAGCATGAAGCCCGTCGCGGCGCATGCCATCTTGAGCAGCAGCGCGGCGACGGCGATGCCGTGGATGTCCGGGAAGCGTCCGTAATAGAGCCAGCTGACGCCGCCAAAGGCGCCGCCGCTGGCCGCCTGCGCGCCCCATCCGACCAGCATGACCCACGCCAAGGTTCTGCGCAGGCCGGCCGCCCCCTGCCCCGCCCACAGCGCGAAGGCAGCGCTGCCCACCACCGCGACAGCGCCGAAGTTGTGCACCACCTGGATGGCCGCATAGGCCAGGTTCTGCAGGTCCATGCAGGCTAGTTGACGCTCACCTTGACGCACTGCTCCACGCCGATGGGCGTATGTCCCTTGTCCACCACCTTGATGCAGATGCTGTGCGGGCCGGGCGACAGGGTGGCCAGCGCATGGCTGCCCTTGAGTTGCCGGACGACGGCCACTTCCTTGTCATCCACGTACAAGTGCACATGGTCGCCCCGGGGACCGGGCACGACTTCATAGACCAACTTGTTCTGGGCCATGGCACTGAGCGTGGCCCCCTCCATCGGAGAACTGATCGTGACGGATGCGTTCTGCGCAAGGCTGATCTGCGCGCCTGCCAACAGCGCGACGCCGAGCAATGAACCGATGGACAAGTGACGCATGGCGACCTCCTGATCGTGAGGATGCGGGCTGGACCCGCCACATCCCCTCTGGCCAGTCTAGGTGGCGTTCATCCATCGCGCAAAGCCATGGAACTGCCGCGATGGCATGACGGGTCGGCGATCCCGGGTTCTGGCACGCGTGCCGGGGGGACCGGGGCCGGAACGACCCGCAAGTGCACGGGCTGCTCCGGCCGAAGTGAGACATGGAATACAGGCCTTGGGGCCGTCATGCCGTCGGGCACCGAGAGCGAAAAGCGTTGCAGCACCATGGCCGCGATCACCGTCATCTCGGTCATGGCCAGGTGCTGCCCCAGGCAAACGCGCGGGCCGGCGCCAAATGGCAGATAGGCGCCGCGGGGAAACGCCGGCGCCTCGGGTCCGAAGCGCTCGGGCCGGAATGTCAGCTGGTCGGGGAACCACCGGGAATCGTGGTGCATCAGCTGCACCGGCACCATGAACAGGGTACGGGCGGGGAATTGCCATGCTCCCAGGGTGACGGGCCGGGTGGATCGGCGGCTGCTGAGCACCGGCGCCACCGGATACAGGCGCATGGTTTCCTGGAGCGTCTGCGTCAGGTAATGCAGCGATGGCAGATCCTCCGCGGTCGGCACGCGGCCTTGCAGCACCCGCCGGACCTCCTCTGCCGCCGCGGTCTGTGCCGCCGGGTTGGCGCCCATGCACCATGCCCACCAGGTCAGCGTGGCCGCGACGGTCTCGTGGCCGGCCACGAAGGCCGTCATGCATTCGTCGCGCACGGCGCGCAGCGGCCACGCCGTCGCATCGTCGCGATGAAGCCGCAGCAGACGGGTCAGCAGGTCATCCGGCCAGGCGTCACGCGGCGAGGTCAAACGGGCTTGCAGGTGGCGGTCGATCAAGCCATTGAGCGCCGCCAGGGCTTGCCGCTTGGCGCGTTTCCAGGGCACCCAATGGGGCCAGCTCGCGGGCCAGTAAAGCTCGTCATTGGCCATCGCCAGGAGCGTGCGCAAGGTCTTCTCGGCCATGCGGGCGTCATCGCCGATTTCGCTTGAGAACATCATCCGCACGATCACATCCATCGCCAGCGACGTCAGCGCGCTCTCAATGGGGAAGGTCTCGGCGCCCGTCGGCCAGCGAGAGATCGCCTGCCTGGTGGCCGATGCCATGGTGGCTGCGAAGGCCTGCACAGCCTTCGGAGTGAAGCTCTGCTGCAAGGCGTGCCGCTTGCCGCGCCACGCATCACCCTCGGCAATGAACACGCTGTGCCCCTGCAGCTGGGCAAAGACACGCATGCCGCGCTCCCAGCGAATCAGCGCGTCGTGGTGCGTGACCAGCAACTCGCGCGCAAGCTGCGGGTCGGTGACGACGACCAGATGCTCCGGGCGGATGCGCAGGTGAACCACATCGCCAAGCTCCCGTTGCCACGCGGCCAGCGTGCCCGGCAGGTCGCGCGACATGCGCTTGAGCAAGCCCCAGCCGGTCAGGCCGGCAGGCGGTCCGGGCGGCCAGACACCGGGAGGATGGGGGACTGGCGCTTGGGCGGTCGGACCCGCATGGAATGGACAATCGGAAGAGGTTGAGGTATTCATGCCTCGCATTGTTTGAAATCACACGGCTGCCGTCTTGAATGCAAACGACACGGCCACAGTCCTTGCGTCTTCCCGCACCTGATCCATGGTCCTCTCCGCGCCATCGCCCGTCGCACCGCCCTGTCCCGATCCGCTGGCACGCGCTCCCCGCGTGCCCTGCTCGGGCCAGGCCGGGCACGACCGGCTGTACCTCGCACCCCCCGCCTTGCAGGGCGCGGTCGTGGCGATCCTCTGCCGCGATACGCGCGCGTTGGACCTCACCTGCGCGCAGCGCCTGTCGCACGTCCCTGCCTCGCCACTGGTGTGTCTTTCGTGGTTCCAGGGTCTTGATGCGGGCTTGGTGGAAAGCGCCAGCGGCGGCCCGCTGTGGCGGCCCTTCGGCGCGTCCGTGATGCTCTCGGGCAGTCAGTCCCGGCCCACCGTGAGCTGGGCACCGACCACGGGGCGTGGCGGCATGGTGTGCTTCACGGCGGATGTCGCGCGCAAACTGCTGGGCATCGACCTGGCCGCCGTGCACGACCGCTTCGTCGCGGCCCATGAGGTCCTCGGCGCCGCCTGGTGGCCCTTCCTGGAGGCGCTGCGCCATGCCCCCGACGATGCGGCCACGCTGGCCGTGCTGGAGCAGCAGCTGGCGACGCGCTGGCAATCGCTCCAGGGCCGCCTGTCGCCCACGCCATCGCTGCGGCAGATCGGCCGCCACTGGGTCGAACGAGTGGCCTGGCAAGCCCACGAATGGCAGCGTACGCACAGCCCGCGCCAGGTCGAGCGCCGGATCAAGTCGTACAGCGGACGATCGCTGCGCGAGTGGCAATCGCTGGTCAGGACCGAAGGCCTGTTCTTCGCCGCGCGGGAGCAATTCGAAGCCGGCCAGCCCTTCGACTGGGCGGGACTGGCCCATGACGAAGGCTTTGCCGACCAGGCGCACCTGAGCCGCACCACCAAGAGGATCACCGGCTTTTCGCCAGGCGAGTTTGCCCGGCGCTTTGCCGAAGACGAATCGTTCTGGCTCTATCGGCTATGGATGTGACGCTCGCGCGCCATCAGCAAACGATGAGGTCCGTGTGCCCGAAGCCCTGGGCGTAATCGAGCACGGAAATGACCGTGGGCGTGACGCGGAACAGGCGGACCTGCTCCGGGGTCGGCATCGGGAATGGCAGCGGCTTGGCCTCGGGGTATTTCAGCGGCAGCATGCGCAGGACCTTCTCCGCTTCGGCCCGGTCCTCCACCGCATGGGCGCGTGCCGCCATCGACAGGCCGGTGATCGCCATCAGGTCCGCCGTGTCGTGATCGATGGTCAGCGAGATCCGGTCATCCAGCGCCAGGTTCCTCGCCTTCTGGCTGTCCAGTCCGCAGAGGAAATACAGGACCAGGCCCTCGTTCACGTAGCCGACGGTCGTGGCCTGGGGCCAGCCATCCGGCCGCAGCGTCGCCACCGTCATGATCCGGTGCTCGTCCAGCAGCGCCAGGATCTTCCGCCTCATTTCGTCGTTCATGAGTCGCCTCCACCATCGCCAACAGGCGAATGTGCCGCGACATTCTGGGCTGCTTGCGGCGCGCGGCCTTGATGGCTGTCACATCGCCATCCGCCCCGGCATCGACGTGCGCGGCGACGGCGTCGTCGCGCCGCCCTCGGCCCGCCCCAGCGGCCACCGCCATGCCTGGCTCACGGGCCACACCTCGCGCGAGATCGCGCTGCCACCCTGCCCACAGGGCCATAAAAAAAACGCACATGTCGCAGGACATGTGCGTTTTCGTATTGGTTGCGCGGGCAGGATTTGAACCTGCGACCTTTGGGTTATGAGCCCAACGAGCTACCAGACTGCTCCACCGCGCGACGCAGACTTTAACACGAATAGCTATATCAATTTATTATTTAAAGAATTAAGGTTAGATGCGCCAGGAGCTATCCCGGGTTCTGCGCAGGCGCCAACACCTGAGAGAAGCCGCCATGAAGCCCTCAGCGGCGTTCAGCAGAGTCAACGGCTGCCCGCGCATTCCAGCTCGAACAGCGGCACCTCGGCCTGGCGGCTCAGCCACACGCCCCCGCCCAGCTCGGTGAACCCTTCTGACAGGCCGCGCCGGTACAGCTCGGCCCGATGGCGGAACAGCCGCGGATCGGTCAGCTCATCGTCGATGATGTCGCGCTCATAGTCCTCGCGCGTCACCGCCTCCACATACAGCGCGCCCCGGCACAGCCGGCCCAGGTTGCGCAGCGCCAGCTTCAGGTCGGACGGGTTCAGGTAGGGCAGCACGCCCTGGCAGATCACCAGGTCAAACGGCTCTGCCGAGCGGTAGTCCACCACCGAACCGCGCTCCCAACCGAAGCGCCCGCACAGGTGCTCGCTGAACTCCACGCCGTGGTAGCTCGCATCGGGAAAATGCTGCGCCAGCGCCTCGCGCCACAGGCCAATGCCGCAGCCCACATCCAGCACCCGGCGCACCGGCACGCGCAGGTACTTGAGGTAGCTGCACACAAAGGCGCCCAGCCGCTCGACGTGCGCCGGGTCCACCACGCTTGTCTTCTTGTCGAAATAGAAGCGCTGGTAATACGCCTCGTCGAACCAACTTCCATCTGCCGATTTCACTCACTGTTCCTTTCGCGGGGGCCGGGTGCCGAGAGTCGTCAGAAGATGCCGCCGCAGGGGCCCGAGTATCGGGCACCCGCCGCGGCGACCCCACATCACCGCTCGGGACCTTGCCCGCATCTGGCGCGGCTGCCGTGGCGCGCGTCCCACGCAGTAAGGAAACAGCCAAGATCGGTCCCTAGACTCGCCCGTTTTTCAACAATATTGAACTCTTATGACTTTTGCGGTTGACAAGATCACAATTTCTCGTCGGCATGCGCTGACCGCACTGGCCGGCGGATCGCTGGCAGCGACCTGGGCGGCCTGGGCTGACGACACGCAGGCGCCGGTGAAAATCGGCCAGACCATTGACTTGACCGGCCCGTTGGCCGACCTCGGGCAGGCCCTGCAACGCGGCGCGCAGGTCTGCTTTGCCGCGGTCAACGCCCAGGGCGGCGTCAACGGCCGCAAGATCGTGCTGGAGACGCGCGACGACGGCTACGACGCCAAGCGTGCAGCCGCCAATGCCTCCGCCTTCCTGGCCGACAAGGACACCTTTGCGCTGTTCAACTGCCTGGGCACGCCGATCGTCGAAGCCATGCTGCCGCAGGTGGTCGAGAGCGGCATCCCGCTCTTCGCCCCCACCACCGGTGCCATGCTGGCGCGGCCCAAGAGCGTGCGCAACATCCTCAATGTCCGCGCCAGCTATGCGGAAGAGGCCGAGCAGATGGTGCAGCATCTGTCGAACATCGGCATCAAGCGCATCGCCGTCGCCTACCAGAACAACTCGTTCGGCAACGAGGTGCTTGAAAGCGTGCGTGTCGCCATGGCCAAGCGGCAACTCCAGCCCGTGGAGACGGCCTCCATCGAAAGCAACGCGAGCAACGCACCCGCCGCTGCGGGCAAGCTGGCGCAGGCCGCGCCGGAGTCGGTCATTGCGGTGCTGGCCGGCAAGCCGGCACTGGACTTCATCAAGTCGTTCCGCGCGCAGCGGCGTGGCGTGCCGCTGTATGCGTTCTCCGTCATCGGCGCTGCGACGACCCTGCGCACGATCGGCGATGACGCGGTGGGCGTTGCCGTGACCCAGGTCGTTCCTTCCCCGGCCAGCCCGTCGGTGGCGGTGGTGCGCGACTTCCACCAGGCCTGGAAGGCGGCCAGCCCCAACATCGAGCCCTCGCACCTGGCCCTGGAGGGCTACATCAACGCGCGCGTGTTCGTCGAGGCGCTCAAGCGGACCGGCCGCAACCTCACGCGCGAGCGCTTCATCGAAAGCGCCTGGGCCCTGAAGCATGCCGACCTCGGCGGCTTCGACGTCGCCTTCAGCGAACCCGGCAAGGGCGCCTCGCGCTTCGTCGAACTGACCATGCTGGGCCGCGGCGGACGGTTCATCAGCTGAGATTCCCCGACCGGGCGGCTGGCTTGTGCCCTCGCGCAGGGGCCGGCCGGCGCAGCACAGGTCAGACCTTGCGCTGGGCGGACACGCGTTCCACGTCATCCCACCGCGCGCTCCCGATGAGCTGCGGCGCTCACGCCAACGCCTCGGCCAGAAGATGGCGCCGCATGGGCCCAGGCATCGCGCACCTGCCGGCGCACAGCGCCAGCTCGGCCACGCCGATCGCGGGGCCGGCCGAAACAGCCACCAACCATACCCCATTGAGCGCGGACGCACCCGCTGCGAACTTGATCAGCGCACCGGATATACTTTTCGTAACAAAATCGCCTGCGGACCGGATCACTACAACCGTGCGGCGGACAACACAGAAGGGACGGCGGGATTCATGGCTGAATTTAGTATGAGAAATTCGTACTACAAACCGGGCGCCGGGCCTGATGACAAGCCGCCTTCACCACTTATTCTCGTCCAACTTAGACCGCAAGCACCAGATATGGCCTGCGCCTGATTGCGGCCTACATTGCGTTAGACATTTACTTCTATGAAACCTCAAATTCTGTTTTGCGCTATGGTTATTTCGAGTTTGGCGGCGTGCGCGAATATCAACCAATATGCGGGTGACAACGCGGCACTAATTCCAATCCAGTGTGGCGCTGAAATTCGGGACCCTCAGGGCAAGCAATTCAAAGTCTACAGCTCAATCAATGAAATCGATGGTTCCTTCACCGCAGCGGGCGGGGGGTGCCCCAATCTAGCGGTTTATCGAATCAAGCCCGGACTCAGACACCTTAAAGTCATACCCAATTTGGATAACGACGGTAACCCAGCACTCTTATTCGCGACTGTAGATGTATCTGCCGAGCTGAAGCCATCCGAAAAATATGAGCTATTGACGAGCTTTTCGGGCGCGAAGATCACCATTCAGGTAAGAGAGATAACAACAGGGAAAATAGTTGGTACCGGCGAGTCATCCGAAATTAGGCAGAGTTCAAAGGCAAATGCGGCCTTGCAGGCAGTGCCGCTTCTAAAGAGATAGGCGGCTCGAATGTGCATGTCTAACATTTCTACAGGGACTTCTACAGGGACTTCCCGCTGAGTCAACCAATCATGTTGGTGGTTTCTTCCTTTGATTCGATATTCATTCCTCTCGCGACAGTGAGTGGGACGTATTGACCGAAGGCGCCACCATGC
>Ga0255338_1002665_pt1 | contig 24679 bp, 23 predicted proteins | sample MeOH1_35cm_T4_19_FD_203715 | JGI IMG/M metagenome (GOLD analysis project Ga0255338, IMG submission 203715) | Sandy soil microbial communities from University of British Columbia, Vancouver, Canada - MeOH1_35cm_T4_195 | ecosystem: Engineered > Artificial ecosystem > Sand microcosm > Unclassified ...
CAGGTCGAGGGGGTGAGGCGCAGCGCGAGCATGAGCCGATGGAGCGGCGCAGTCGAGCAGCAGGACTTCATGCAGGCGGCAACGCGGGCCAACCGGCCGCGCTCGGCGCTCTGTAGACGTTCGCGCTGGATCAGCGCGACGAGCTCGGGAGTCGAGTTCACGCGACCAACCTCCGGGTGAGGTATCGAAGAATGTCGATGCCCATTCTTGACGAAGGTATCGAAGATTGTCAATACTGCTCCCGTGAAACGGCTAACCGATCCGGACGCGCTCCTTCTCCAGGGCGCCGCCGACCCGACCCGACTCGCCATCCTCCGCCAGCTCGCAACGGGCGACGGCGTGTGTGCGTGCGACTTCACTGCCTGCTGCGACGTGGCGCAGCCGACCGTCAGCCATCACCTCAAGGTGCTGCGCGAGGCAGGGTGGGTGCGCTCCGAGCGCCGCGGCTCGAACATCTGGTACTGGCTGCGCCCGGAGGCTGTCGAGCGACTCCGCCAGATCGCAGGCGAGCTCGCTCCGGGCCTCGGAGTGCCAGCGGGTCGATCTCTCCCGGTAGTCCAGCCGACCGCCTGACCCGAACGCCTGCGGCAGAGCGTCCTGCCGAGCCCGGTCCTCGCTGATCTGCGGTCGCCGGCCCAGTTCGACCAGGTCACGGCATCGGTCGGACCCGAGGAGGTCGAGGGTGCGCTGCGGATCTCGTCAGACGCGGGTCGGCACGCCGACTGGCTCGCGGGCGACCTGGAGCTCGGCTTCGAGCGGCTCTACCTGCACAACGTCGGCGTCGACCAGCCGCGGTTCATCGACACGTTTGGTCGCGACGTGCTGCCCCAGTTGCGGGCGCCGGCTCAGCCCTCCGCTCGGACGAACGCGACGCAGCACAGCCCTTCGGCTGGCCGCGCGACCGCGCGATAGCCCGTCTTTCCGAGCGCTTCGGCGGCGCCGTCGAGCAGGGCGAGATTCATCGAGCAGGTCAGCTCGCGGTGGCGCTCGACGAGGACGTGGAAGGGGCAATTCCTCAGCCGGATCGTTCCGTCGGGCTCGGTGAACGGCTCGTACCCCTCCGCCTCGAGCAGCGCGACGAGGTCGGCTGAACTCTCCGTCGCGAGCGCCGCCCCCCGGTCGCGGGCCGCGTCGAGCACGGTTTCGCGGGCTTCGGCCGCCCGTTCGACGCCCTCGGCCAGGATCTCTGCTGCGACGTCGTACCCGCGCGGCGGAAGCTGGACGGACACCTCGCGATCCATCGGCCGGACATAGAACTTTGCCGGCCTGCCCGCGCCCGGCCCGGTCCGCCCGCTTCTCCGTCGGAACACGACGTCGAGCAGCCCGGCGTGGACCAGTCGATCGAGGTGGAAGGCCGCCAACGGGCGCCCGATCCCCACGCCCGACGCCGCCGTGTCGCGATCGACCGGCCCGTCCTGGCGCGCGACGAACTCGTAGAGCCGACGGCGGATCGGCTCGGCGAGCGCCGCGATCTGATCGAGGTGCTCGGACCGGGGACGCGTCATGGTCGAAGTCTATGACGAACGACGACTAGCACAAGTGTTGACATTCGCTCGGCTCCGGACGTATAAGGAGTGAACATTAGCAATAGAACCCTATGGAGGCGCCATGGAGATCCGCCACGCGCGGTCACAGCTCATCCCGTCGAGCGCGAAAGGCCAGCCGATCCCGGGGCTTGCGAAGGCCGGCGCACTCGTGATCGCGATCGGGCTGCTCAACGATCTCGTCGAGCACACGTTCGTGTCTCACGTCCATGAGGCCGTCGTCGGTTCGTTCCCGGTCGGTGAACACGCCGCGCATCTCATCGTCGTGGCCGGGATGGCCCTCGTCCTCGTCGGCATCGTTGCCGATGGGATCCGTTCGCAGCGCCGGTCGAGCCGGTAGGAAGGGACTCTCACGATGCCGTTCGGTGATTTCGTCAACCAGATCCCGCCCATCGGGTTCCTCGTCGTCCACATCGTCCTGTTTGCGGCCGGGGCGTACTTCGCCTGGCGGTCGTTCGGCGCCGGGGCGACGACCCTCGGGTGGGGGTTCTCGCTCTTCGCCCTCGCCGAGATCAGCTACATGACCTACCACCTCGACTGGACCGTGTTCCTGTTCGCGCACACGATCAGCGAGGTCCTCGACCTGTTCGCCTTCGTGCTCGTGTTCGTGGCCGCGACGCGCACGGTCCTGTCGAGCTCCCCGGCCCGGGCGCGGGCGTAGCGGGATGACTTTCGCTCGTCGGGCCCTCGTCGCCGCGGTCGCCCTGCTCGCGCTGCTCCTCGCCGGCTGTTCGTCGTCGAGCGGCGCGTCGGGCCCGGTCGCGACCGACACCGTCGACCTCCCGCCGTCGTATCGGTTTGCCCCGGCGGCGATCACCGTGAAGGCCGGGACGACGGTGACCTGGACGAACAACGACCACTTCACCCATTCCGTCCAGTTCCTCGACGGTGGGCTGCCATCCGACCCGCTGACGATGGAGCCCGGGCAGTCCAGGACGTTCACGTTCCCGACGCCCGGGACCTTCAGCTACCAGTGCCACCTTCATCCCCAGAACATGAAGGGGACCGTCACGGTCAGCCCCTGAAAGGAGCAGGTCGATCGCCCGCCGCGCGCTCGCCACGCTCGTGCGGAAAAGGGGCTCATCGGCACTGGTGTCTCGGCCTCGCGAGACGGCATACCGAGCATGTCCTGCGCTGAGGCGGGCGATCAATCGATGGGTCGGGGGACTGGTGATGGCTACGACGATGACGATCGTCAGCACGCGGTCGGGGGCCGTGGGTGGCTCGGCCGCGGATGACGTTCGGACGTTCAAAGGTATTCCCTACGCGGCGCCGCCGTTCGGTGCAAACCGGCTCCTCCCGCCGCAGCCGGTCGAGCCGTGGACCGGCGTGCGGGGGGCACTCGCGTTCGGGGCGGAGCCGCCTCAACCGCGCTTCCTCGCGGAGCTCCTGTTCGATCCCACGGCCGTCGGGGAGGACTGCCTGAACCTGAACGTCTGGGCGGCCAAGGGCCGAGCCAGCGGACTGCCGGTCATGGTCTGGATCCCGGGTGGCATGTTCGAGGTCGGGACGGGCGCCTCGTACGACGGCAGCCGGTTCGCCCGCGATGGGGTCGTGTGCGTGACGATCAACTACCGGGTCGGGCCGGAAGGGTTCCTCTTCGTCCCCGACGGGGATGCGAACCTCGGCCTCCGCGACCAGATCGCCGCGCTCGAGTGGGTCCGCGACAACATCGCCGCATTCGGTGGCGATCCTGCGAACGTGACGATCTTCGGCGAGTCCGCGGGGGCGATGAGCGTCTCCGCTCTGCTCGCCGTGCCCCGTGCCGAGGGGCTCTTCCGACGGGCGATCATCCAGAGCGGCGCGGATCGGGTCATCTCGGCGACGAGCGCGGAGCGGGTCGGCCAGTTCCTGGCGGAGCGACTCGACGTCGAGCCGACGCGCGCGGCGATCGCGACCGTCCCGCCACAGCGGGTGCTCACCGCGGCCGCCGCGCTCAAGGCCGACCTGCTCGCCGATCCCGACCCGGAGCGCTGGGGCCTCGATGTGGTCTCGACCACGCTTCCCTGGCAGCCGGTCGTCGACGGCGCGCTGTTGCCGGGCGGACCGAACGAACGCGTTGCCCGCGGCGCGAGCGCGGACGTGGCGATCATCGCCGGCAGCAATACCGAGGACTGGCGGCTCTTCGCTGTCATCGGCGGCGCGATCGACGACGAGACCGACGACGCGCTGACAGGACCGGTGGCGGAGCATGGCTACCGCGCGGCCGCGACATACGGGTTGTCGGAGGACGTCCTGGCCGGCTACCGCGCAGCGCATCCCGCGGCTTCGCCCGGCGATCTGCTCGCGGCGATCCAGACGGACTGGTGGTGCCGGATGCCGGCCATCCGCCTCGCCGACGCGCACGCGAGGCGCCGTGGCGGAACGTGGATGTACGAGTTCGCCTGGCCGTCGCCGACGCTCGGCGGCCGCCTCGGGGCCTGCCATGGCCTCGAGATCCCGTTCGTCTTCGACACACTCGACAAGGGCGCCGACCAGATGGTTGGCGAAGCGCTCGGCGACCATCCGCCGCAGCCGCTTGCGACGGCGATGCACGACGCGTGGGCATCGTTTGCGCGGAGCGGAGACCCGGGTTGGCCGAGATACGACGTCGATCGGCGCGCGACGATGCGGTTCGACACAGCGTCGGAGGTGGTGGACGATCCTCGGGCGGTCGAGCGCGCGCTCTGGTCGGGCATCCGGTAGGCACGGACCGTCGCCGTCGCGACGGCGTCCCGCCCCGCGAGCGAGCTGAAGATCGAGATCGTGGGCTTTGACTGACCGCGTCTTCGCCACTACCCTTCCGCGCGAAGGGGAGTAGTCCTTCTCCGGCAGATCGACATGCTGACGCGAGAGCGTCCGGTCGCCGGGCCCGCGAGGGCGGACGAGACCTTCGACCCATCGGCACCCGTCGGAGTTTGCGGTGCCGGGTCGAAGGCGTATCGAAGCCTCCGCCCCGGGCCGCCGGAGGAGATCTTGAACGCATTCCTGCTCAGCTTTGCCGTGATCTTCGTCGCCGAGCTCGGCGACAAGAGCCAGCTGATGGCGCTCGCCTTCGCGACCCGCTACCGGGCGATCCACGTCCTCGTCGGGATCAGCCTCGCGACCCTCCTCGTCCACCTCGGGTCGGTCGTCTTCGGGCACGCCGTCGGCGCGGTCCTGCCGACCGAGGCGATCGCGATCGTGGCCGGGATCGCGTTCTTCGGGTTCGCCATCTGGACGCTCCGCGGCGACACCCTTGGTGAGGAGGACGAGGCGCGGGCGGCTCGCGCGGCCGGCTCCGTGATCCTGGCGGTCGGGACGGCGTTCTTCCTCGCGGAGCTCGGCGACAAGACGATGCTCGCGACGATCACCCTCGCGACGCGCGAGGATGCGCTCGGGACCTGGCTCGGGTCGACGGCGGGCATGGTCCTCGCCGACGCGATCGCCATCGGCGTGGGTCGACTTCTCGGGACACGACTCCCCGAGCGGGTGATCCGCTACGGCGCCTCCGCCGCGTTCGCGATCTTCGGGACGTTCCTCATCGTCGGCGCGCTGGCCTGAGCCTCGAGTTCGAGGGCGCGCCGGCGGTCATGCCTTCGGGATGGCCTTGGCCGGGTCGTAGAACGGCTTCGGGACGACGACGGCGCGGACCGTGTCCCCGGGTGTCCGCACCGTGACCTCGCGACCCATCTCCGCCAGCTCGATCGGGAGCATCGCAAAGCCGATGTTCCGCTCGAGCCGCGGCGACCAGCACGCCGAGGTCACCTTGCCGACCTGCCGCCCGTCGGCGAGGACGGGGAAGACGTCGATCATCTCGTTGTCGATGTAGGTCCCGAGCGGCGCGCCGTCGATCTCCACGCCGACAAGCTTCCTCCGGACCCCCTCCGCCTTGATCCGCTCGAGCGCCGCGCGGCCGACGAAGTCGTCCTCCTGCCCGAGGTCGACCATCCACGGGTAGCCCATGTCGACCTCGAATGGGTTGGTGTCGAGCCACATGTCCGCGCCGTAGGCCAGGATCCCGGCCTCGATCCGCCGGATGTGCGACGGTCCGATGACCTCCATACCGTACGGCTGGCCGGCCTCGAGGACGCGATCCCAGAGCCGCATCCCGTTCGCCCGGGCGTCGAACAGGTAGATCTCGTAGCCGATCTCGCCCGTGTAGCCGGTCCGCGAGACGACGACCCGAAGATCGTCGATCCGCGCCTCGAGCAGGCCGTAGTAGGGGACGTCGAGCACCGGCGAACCGACGAGGTCGAACAGGACCTCCCTCGCCTTCGGCCCCTGGACCTGGACCGGCGCCACGTCGACCTCCCGGACGGTCACGTCCATGCCGGACCCGTACGCGACGCCGAGCGCCCAGAGGTCGACGTCGCTGTCGGCCAGCGACAGCCAGAATCGGTCCTCCGCGAGCCGGAGCAGGACCGGATCATTGATGATCCCGCCGTCCGGCGCGGTGATGAACACGTACTTGCAGCGACCGACCGGGCACTTGTGGAGATCGCGCGGGACGAGCATGTTCGCGAGCCGGAACGCGTCGTGGCCCGTGATCTCGATCTGGCGCTCGACGCCGACATCCCACAGCGTCACCCCGTTCACCAGGTGCCAGTATTCGGCCACGGGATCACCGTAATGACGCGGGTGGTAGAAGTGGTTGTAGACGCTGTACATCCGCGGGCGATGTCGCCGCGAGGCGTAGAAGTACGGTGACTTCCTGATCCGGGTGTAGAGCAGGATCCCCGGTCGCTCGACGATCTCGTCCACGGATAGGCCCCCCGACCCCAGCTGACCGACGACCCATTGTCGCGCGCCGGGGAACCCCGTCCGACCCGCTCGCCGACCGCCTAGCCTGCCGTCGCGGGCGGAATGTTCTGGTTGACGCGGAAGAGGTTGCCCGGGTCATAGCGCGCCTTGATCGCGGCCAGCCGGTCCCAGGTCGCGCCGGGGTAGGCGTCCCGGATGCGCCCCGGACCCTCGTTCTCGAGGAAGTTGACGTACGCGCCCGGCTCGCCTTGCTGGAGCGAGGCGGCGAACGCCTCGACCCATTGCTCGCGGATCGGCCGGTCGTCGGGACCCTCGTAGAACGCGGCGACGTTGACCATGATCCTGCGGTTGCGATGGGCGAACGCGGTGGCGTCGGCCGCGACGCGCGCCATCGCCCCACCGAGGACCCGGAGCTGGGCGACGCGCATCGTCGCGTCCGAGGCCGCGAGCGTCTCGACGATGGTCGTCGCGACCTCGCGATCGATCGTGTCGACGAACAGGGTCCGGCCCACGGCGGTCGGGTGGTAGCCCTCGCCCGACTGGTAGATGCCGGGATAGCTCATCGGCCCGAGCATGTCTGCCAGCGGCGTGGCGAGCGCCCGGAACGGCGACAGTGCCCGCTCGCCAGCCTCCGCGTCACCGGCGTGGACGAGCATCGCGAAGACGACGAGCTGGCCGTGGACCTCCTCCGGCACGAACGGCATCGGGGGCGCGGGCATCACGTTCGCGATCGTCGAGAGCTCCTCGGGCGCGGCCTCGGCCGCGGCGATGAACCCGGCGACGACGTCCGGCGTGGCCGGCAGGATGAGCATCCCGCCCACGACCTCGCCCAGCTCGTGGAGCCGGAGCTGGAACCGGGTCACCACGCCGAAGTTGCCGCCACCGCCACGGATCGCCCAGAACAGGTCGGGGTGGTGCTCCGCATCGACCCGGAGCAGCTCGCCGTCGGCGGTCACGACCTCGGCGGCGAGCAGATCGTCGATCGTCAGGCCGTGCTTGCGGACGAGGTACCCGACTCCACCGCCGACGGTCAGCCCGCCCAGCCCGACCGAGCCGGTGTCCCCGAAGCCGGTCGCGAGACCGTGCTCGGCCGCCGCCGTCGTGTACTGGGCGGCCGTCACCCCCGGCTCGGCCCACGCCGTCCGGCTCCCCGGATCGATCTCGAGCGCCCGCATCTCCGAGAGGTCGAGGACGATCCCGCGATCGGTCGTGCACTGGAGGCTGTGACCACCGCTCCGGACGGCGAGCTCGAGGCCCGATTCCCGTGCGATCGAGATGACGCACGCGACGTCCGCGGCATCGGCGGCACGGACGATGACCGGCGGTCGCGGATCGGAGCCCCCGTAGAAGATCGTGCGCGCCTGGTCGTAGTCGGCGTCGCCGGGGGTGATGACGCGGCCGTGGATCTCGACGCGTAGCTGGTCGATCGACAACGGCGCGCCGGATGGTGAGGCAGGCATGGATCGGACCCTCGGTAGGACGGATGGGCTGTTTCCTTTCAGACCGCGTCGCTGACGGCGATTCATCGGTCCACGGCCGATGAGTCCGGGTGACGTCGGCGGTCTGAATGGGTGGCGCCGGGGTCGTTGCTCCCCGGCGCCTCCGATTGTCGGGGTGTCCGGCGGGTGGTGGCGGCCGGGGCGACGCCGCCCATACACTTGGCGGCGATGACTGATCTCGTTGACGTTGGGCCGCGCGGCGACGGAGCGGTGGGGACGGAGGCGCTCGAGTCGCTGCTCGAGCGGCATCGCGTCGAGCTGACGGGCTACTGCTACCGGATGCTCGGGTCGGCGTTCGAGGCCGACGACGCGGTGCAGGACACGTTCGTCCGCGCGTGGCGCGCGTACGACCGCTTCGAGGGTCGGGCGGCGCTGCGGTCGTGGCTGTACAAGATCGCGACGAACGTCTGCCTGTCGATGCTGAAGTCCGCCCAGCGGCGGGCACGCCCGATGGACCTGGGCCCGGCGGGGACGGCGGATGCCACGCTCGGTCCGGCGTTGTCCGAAGGCGTCTGGGTCGAGCCGGTCCCGGACGCGCGAGCCGTCCCGTCCGGCCGCGACCCCGCCGAGACGGCGGTCGCCCGTGAATCGATCCGACTCGCGTTCGTCGCGGCGCTCCAGCATCTGCCGCCCCGCCAGCGCGCCGTGCTGATCCTCCGGGAGGTCCTCCACTGGCACGCCGACGAGGTTGCCGAGCTGCTCGGGGCGTCGGTGGCCTCGGTCAACAGTGCGCTCCAGCGGGCCCGCGCCACGCTCGCGTCGAAGAACCCCGACGCCGACACCGTACGGGCGGACGAGCCGATGGACGACGAGAAGGAGGCACTCCTCCGCCGCTACGTCGACGCGTTCGAGCGCTACGACATGGACGCGTTGACCGCGCTGCTCCACGAGGACGCGACCTGGTCGATGCCGCCGTACGAGCTCTGGCTCCAGACCCACCTCGACATTCGCAAGTGGTGTCTCGGGCCGGGGATTGGCTGTCGAGGGTCGCGCCTCATTCCGACGATCGCGAACGGCGCGCCCGCGTTTGGTCAGTACAAGCCGAGCCCGAACGGCGGCTGGGACCCGTGGTCGCTGCAGGTCCTGGACCTGTCAGCCGACGGGATCAGCGGGATCATCTTCTACCTCGACACCGCGCGGATGTTCCCACTCTTCGGCTTGCCGCCCCGGATCGAGGCCTGACTCCCGGAGCCCGACGACTTCGTCGAGACCGACGAACGCGAGCAGCTGCGCGAGCTCCGGCGATGCGTGCGTCACCCGCAGGTCACACCCGCCACGTCGAGCGGCGAGCGCCAGCCGCGCGAGCATGTCGACCGTCCCGGCGTCGGTCTGCGTGAGCCCACGGACGTCGCACTCGATCGGGTCCGCGGTGCGCTGATCGTCGCCCGGCCCCGGTCGATCGCTCGTCCGCCGGCGGTCGTCGGCGGGCACGCGGGGGCGATGGACGGCCCTCGACTTGGGCGAGCGGTGCTCGGCAGCGGCCAACGACCAGGACCTCCTTGCCCGTCAGACCGCCGCAACGACCCGGACTCATCGGTCGATCGCCGGGTGGTTGACGTCGAGCGCGAGCACGACGAATCCTTTGCGGGCCCCCCGCCGATCACCGTCATCCGGGTGATTCGCGCGGCGTCAACACCGCCCACCCCGCCCACCACCTGCCGCTGCGGTCGGCCGTCCTCGACGTCCCGGCCCCACAGAGGGCGCGCCCGTTCCCTGTTCGTGGTCGGGCCGCCGTGGAGACCCCGCTTGCGCCGACCGTCACTGCGCCTGCCCGCGCTTACCCTTGCCCTGGCTGCCGTCCTCCCGGCGCTGCCGGTGTTCCATCCGACCCCGCCACCGCCCGCACCGCCGGCCCCCGCCACAACGGTGGCCGAGGCGCCGACGGCCGGGCTCAGGGCTGCCCCCACGGATCCGCCGGACGACACTCCGTCCGTCATGTCCGCGAGTGAGCCGCCCGCTCTAGCCGACAGTGCCGGCGCGGACGCCCGTGATCCCGACAGGATCGCCAGCCTCGCGTTCGACTCGTTCATGCGGCGCTACTGGGACCCGAAGCTCCGGTTCTTCTACGCCCGAAGCGACCACTCGAACGCCGGACGGAATCACATCCGTCCCGGCGAAGGGCACTACTCCGACTTCTGGTGGGAGGCGCAGCTGTGGGACCTCGTCATCGATGAGGCAGAGCGGACCCGCAGCACGGAGGCGATCGCGATGGTCCACCGCGTCTACGACGGGTTCGTCGCCCAGTTCCCGGACTTCGGCTCGGACTACAACGACGACCGTGGCTGGTGGGCCCTCGCCTCGACCCGCGCGTTCGAGCTCACGCATAACCGGCGCTACCTGCACCGCGCGGAGCAGCTCCTCGACGGCATCCTCGGTCAGCGCGACGGGACGTACGGTGGCGGGATCTGGTGGCGGCGGAGCGTCCGCGACCAGAAGAACGTCGCGACGAACGCGCCGGCCGTCGAGACCGCGATCCGGCTCTGCCGGATGACCGGGGACCAACGCTACTGCGACGCCGCCGGGTCGCTGTTCGGCTGGCTGGACCGGAGCATCCGCGACGGCGACCGCATCCTCGACCACATCGAGGGTCCCGGCGACGGCCGGCTCGTCGACTGGCAGTTCACCTACAACTACGGCACCTACCTGGGTGCCGCCACGCACCTCTACCGCCTGACGGGGGACGAGAAGTACCGCGACAAGGCGATCCAGGCGGGGGAGAAGGCGATCGCCGTGCTCGCGCCCGACGGGATCCTCCACCCGGAGGGACGCGGCGACGCGGGTGGCTTCCGCGGGATCTTCGTCCGCAACCTCGCGTTCGCGGCGCGCCAGCTCCACCGGCAGGACTTCCTCGACTTCCTCGGCCGGAACGCCGACGCGGCGTGGGCCGCACGCCAGGAGGACGGGCTGATCGGCGAGTCGTGGACGTCACGAGCGACGGGCGTCATCGAGAGCCTGACCGCCCAGTCCGGGGTCGCGGTGATCCAGGCCGCGGCCGACGCCGACCGCCGCACGCCCTGACGCAGGGGCCGGGCGTCAGCGTCGCCGGCTCGTCGCGAGCCACGCGCCTTCGAGCGCGAGCTCGACCGCCGCGTCGGCCAGATAGATCCGGGAGATCCGGCCAGTCCCGGCATAGACCAGATCGACGAGACCGAACGCCGCCGCTGAGGCCGCGCCGAGCAGGGGATCGGGGTTCCGCGGCCCGGCGATCGCCCTGATCGTAAGGACGCCACCGATCGTGGCCGCGAGGACGCCGACCGTTCGGACGAGCCAGTCGTCCGTCTTCGGGCCCGTCACCGCCTCGAACGAGCGGAGCGACACGAGCGGCCACAGCCCGGTGGCAACGTAGTAGCCGCCCTGGGCGAGCGCGACCGCGCGGCCGTCCACGCCCGACGCCAGCTCGCGTGCAAGCCGCTGCCGCGCAGTGGGCCGGCGGCGGCCGAACCCGGGGAGAAGGCTCATCCGAGCGTGAACGCGACCGCGACGACGCCCGTCGCCGACGCGTCCGGCAGCTGGTCGTAGACGGAGACGCTGAGCTCCTCTTCGTCGCCGTACGCAGTCGCGGCGTCGGTCAGAGTGTCGAGGTCACGATGGGTCGCGGCCCACGTCTCGACGAGCTCACACAGCGCGTGGGTCCGGTCGCGGAGCGCCGGGTCGACGTAGACCTCGATCGCCTGGTAGCCCCGGACCACCCACGGGATGGCGCAGCTCGCGTCGTCCTCGGGGACCGGGTTCGCGGTCGGGCGATCGACGTCGCCTGGGTAGTCGACGGCCCCCGGATCCTCGTAGCGGGGGATCCGCCGCTCGAAGTCACTCATCTGCCCAATCGTCCCGCACCGCGGCCCGCTGACCGTCGATCCGATGCGGCCCGTCGGTTGCAGTTCCGTTTCGAGCCGTCGCTCGTCCCGCACGAGGCGGCGTCCGCGTGCGCCAGACCCGCGCGAACGCGTCGCCGGCGCTGCTAGGCTCGCGGCGTCGTGGCATCCACCATCCCTGCCCACCGCCCCCTCCGGATCGGGGTCCAGCTCCCCGAGGTCGAACGCGAGGTCCGCTGGGGCGAGTACGTCGCGCTCGCGCGCCATGCCGAGGACATCGGGTTCGATGCGATCTGGCTCGGTGAGCACCTCCTCTACCGGTTTGCCGACGGGTCGTCCCGCGGGCCGTGGGAGGCCTGGACGATGCTCGCCGCGCTCGCCGCGGCGACGTCCCGCGTCCGCCTCGGGCCGCTCGTGGCCTGCACCGCGTTCCACAATCCGGCCGTCCTGGCGAAGCAGGCAGCGACGCTCGACGAGATCAGCGGCGGGCGGTTCGTCCTCGGTCTCGGCGCGGGATGGAACGAGACGGAGTTCCGGGCGTTCGGGATCCCGTTCGACCATCGGATCACCCGGTTCGAGGAAGCCTTCACGATCATCCGGACGCTGCTCCGCGAGGGATCGATCGACTTCGCCGGCACGTACTACGAGGCGCGCGACTGCGAGCTCGTGCCCCGTGGGCCGAGCCCTGGCGGGCCGCCGATCCTGATCGGCTCGACCGGGCCGCGGATGCTCGCGATCACGGCTCCCCACATGGACGCGTGGAATGCCTGGTATGCCGACACCGGGAACACGCCCGACGGGGTCCCGCCGCTTCGGGACACGGTCGACGCCGCAGCCGTCGCGGCGGGGCGCGATCCGGCCGAGATCGAGCGAACCGTTGCCGTGCTCGTCCGGGCCGGCGGTGGGACCGGCCGGGTCATGGGAGACACATCCGAGAAGCAGGGCGTCGGGCCGCTCACCGGCTCTCCGGACCAGATCGCGGCCGAGCTCCGCCGGTACGCCGCGGCCGGGATCAGCGAGGTCCAGCTCGTCGTCGACCCGATCACGGAGTCGGCGCTCGACGAGCTCGCACCCGTCCTCGAGCTGCTCGACGGCCCCCCGCGATGACCTTCCGAGGGCCCAAAACCCTGCCTCGATGGGGTACGAAGGTACGCTCGACGCGTGCGAACCCCGTGCTAGCATCCGGCCCGCGATGCGAAGATCGAATCGGGGCTGGTCGCTCGCGACCGTCGCGTTCGTCGCAGCCCTCGTGGCCGCGTGCGGCCCCGGCGCCACGCCCCCGCCCGTCGCAACGCCCGATCCGACGCCCGTGATCACCCCCAATCCGCATCTCGCCGAGCCCGCCTCGGTCGACGAGGTGTTCCGCCTGCTGACCCGGGCCGGGCTCCGGATCACGCCGAACACGGCCAGCACCGGCGCGGACGGCCAGCTCGTCAAGCGGATCAATGCCACGTACATGGACTGGCCGCTCGTCCTGAGCCAGTACTCGAGCACGGCCGCGCTCCGCAAGGCCGAGCGGTTTGGCGCGAAGGTTCAGCCGCGGCAGGGCGACGCCCCGTTCACGTTCGCCGGGCTCAACATCCTGGTCGAGTTCGGGCCGCACGCGTCGAATGACCGGGTCCCGGCCTCGCCTTCGCCCGCCAAGCGCGACGCTGCGATCGCGCTCGTCGCGGCGCTCGATTCGCTCCTCGGACCGTTGGTCCAGCGATCGGTGACGCCCGTGCCGCTGCCCGCGGCCGTTGCCTCGCCGGTGGCGGGCGCGTCCGCGGCCGCCGCGTCCCCCGTCGGGAGCGTCGCGCCGTGAGCGCCATTCGCGCCCGGAACCACGGGCTCCGCAGCACCGACGAGGTCTCGCTGCTCGACAAGCGGATCATCGAGCACCTCCAGCAGGATGGCCGGCGGCCGTTCACCCAGATCGCCGCCGAGCTCGGCGTCTCCGAGGCCGCGGTCCGCGCCAGGACGAACCGGCTCGTCGAGCGCGGGATCCTCCAGGTCGTGGGTGTCACGGACCCGCTCAAGCTCGGGTTCCACCAGCAGGCGATGATCGGCGTCCGGTGCGAGCGGAACCGCCTTCTCGAGGTCGCCAACGCCGTCTCGGCCTTCCCCGAGGTCGACTACGTCGTGGTCACGGCCGGTGCGTTCGACCTCCTCATCGAGGTCGTCTGCGAGGACAACGAGGCGCTCCTCCAGTTCCTCACCGAGCGCCTCCGCGCCGTCGAGGGCGTGCGCGAGACGGAGACCTTCGTCTACCTCCGGATGGTCAAGCAGACCTACCAATGGGGGACCCGCTAGCCCGCCGATCCGCTCGGTGCGACGAGGCAACGGAAGCTGGCTCGTCGATCGCCCTACCGAGGGTCGCGGGTCCGTGAGCGGCTAAGATGGCTTGAAGGGTGCCCTCGGGAGGCCCCGGGGGCAATGGAGGCGCGCCCGTGCCGGCCGAACCGGTCCTCGTCCTCATCGTCGTCGCCGTCCTGGCGAACCTCGCCGTGATGTCCGCCGTCCTCGTGCCGGCGGCGCTGGGTCGTCGTGGGCCGCTCGGGGTCGACCTCGGGCACGACGTGACGGAGCGCCGGACTGCCGAGATCGCCGCCGTCATCGGTGGCCACCTCGATCCCGAGGAGGAGTCCGTCGTTCCCGCCTGGGCGTACGACCGGGTCGTCCGGATCGTCAGCTGGGTCTTCATCCTCGCGACCTCGACGATCGTCGCCGTCACCGGGCTGTGGCACGAGACGCAGCCGGTGATCTTCGTCCTCCTCGCGCTGGCCGGGCTGTTCGTCCTCGTGATCCACGATCTGCTCCCGGCCGAGGTCCTCGGCCCGGCGAAGTTCGTCCTCGAGGGGTCGGTCGCGATCACCTTCGCCATCCTCCTCGTGATGTTCACGGGCCGGGCGGCGAGCCCGTTCTTCTTCGTCTTTCCGCTCATCGTCGGCGGTGCCGCGCTCGTCGTCAGCTCGCGCGTCACGGTCGCCCTGGCGGCTGTCGCAAGCCTCGGTTACCTGGCTGCCCTGACGCTCGGCGCGCCCGAGCCGCTCGGCGCGACGACCGTTGCGACGGTCGGGATCAACCTCACGGCGCTCATCCTCCTCGCCTACGTCGCGATGGTGATTGCCCGCGAGCAGCGCCGGGCCCGTGACGCGGCGATCCGCCTGTCGACGGTCGATCCGCTGACGGGGCTGTTCAACCGAACGTTCTTCTTCGCGGCGGTCGACCGCGAGATCGCCCGGAGCGCCCGGTCCGGGCGTGGCTTCTGCCTGCTGATGATGGACCTCGACGAGCTCAAGACGATCAACGACCGGCACGGCCACTTCGTGGGCGACCGGGTCATCGGAGGGGTCGGCGAGGTCATCCGCGACGGCGTCCGGCGGATCGACATCGCGGCCCGGTACGGCGGCGACGAGTTCGTCGTCCTCCTGCCGGAGACCGACCCGACCGGCGCGTACGTCCTTGCCGAGAAGATCCGGATCGGCGTCGCCGAGCTCGTCCTGCCCGGGATGGACGTCCGGACCTCGATGTCGGTCGGGGTCGTCAGCTACCCGGGCGACGGGCGGAACGCCGACGAGCTGCTGATCAGCGCCGACCAGGCGATGTACTCCTCGAAGCGGAGCGGCAAGAACCGGGTGATGGGCATCCCGGTGGGTAGCGGCGGGCGGACGGGCGACTCGGTGTAGCATCGCCGGGTGAGCTCGCACGATCCGGCGGACCCTCGCGACGCCGGGCTCCCCGTCACCCGGCCGCGCGGCTTCTCCACGAGGGCCATCCGCGCCGCCTCGCGCCCGCCGAAGGTCGACCAGCGCCCGACGACCATCCCGATCTACCAGACCGCGACGTTCGCATCCGCGGATGCCGCCGAGCTCGGCGAGGTCCTGGGCGGGCGGGTACCCGGCTACGCGTACAGCCGGATCGACAACCCGACGACGACGGCGCTCGGCGACGCGGCCGCGGAGCTCGAAGGCGCCGAAGCCGGCATCGCGCTGGCGTCCGGGATGGGGGCGATCCATGCCGCCCTCGTCTCCGTCCTCGGGGCCGGCGACCGGGTCGTCTGCACGCAGGCGGTCTACGGCACCACCCGCTCACAGCTGACGAAGGTGCTCGGCCGGTTCGGGGTGACGATCGAGTTCGTCGACGCGACGGACCTCGATGCGGTCGAGGCCGCGCTCGCCGCGGCGCCGACCCGCGTCCTCTACGCCGAGACGATCTCGAATCCGAGGATCGTCGTCGCCGACCACGCGGCGCTTGCGGACCTCGCCCACCGCCACGGTGCCATCTACGTCGTCGACAACACGTTCGCGTCGCCGTACGTCTGCCGTCCGATCGAGCTTGGCGCGGACCTCGTCGTCGAATCCGCGACGAAGTATCTCGCCGGGCACAGCGACGTCGTGGCCGGGGTCGTGGCGGGCAGCCGCGAACGGATCGCCGCGGTCCGCGACGCCCAGATCGACACGGGCGGCACTCTTGCGCCGCTCGCCGCCTTCCTCGTCCTCCGCGGGATCGCGACGATCGCCGTGCGGATGGAGCGGCACGCGGAGAACGCCGCGGCACTTGCTGCGTGGCTCGAGGATCAGGAGGGCGTGGTGCGGGTCTACCACCCGTCGCTCGCGAGCCACCCGCAGCGGACAGTCGCCGCCCGGCAGCTGACGGTCGGCGGCGGAATGCTGGCCTTCGAGCTCGCCGGGGGTCGCGACGCGGGCGGCGCGTTCATCGACGCGCTCCGCTTCACCGAGCTCACCGCGTCGCTCGGGAGCGTCCACACGATGGTCGTCCATCCACCGTCGACGACCCATCGCCAGCTCGACGAGGCGCAGCTGGCCGAGGCGGGGATCGCCCCGGGGCTGCTTCGGGTGTCGGTCGGGCTCGAGGACCTCGAAGACCTCGTCGCCGACTTCGAGCAGGCGCTCGAGGCAGCGCGACGTGCGGGCGAGACCCGGGCGGCGGCGGACGCGATCGCCGGCGACGGCCGCGTCCGCAGCAGCTAGGAGCGTTTCCTCATCGCGACGATAGCCGCGGGACGCGCGGACGCTCGACCACTCCGCCCCGACCCGCTGAGCCGGCTCGGCGCGGCGATCTGGGCGCTGTTCACCTCGGTGAACTTCGCCGTGCTCCAGATCATCCTCCTCGCGATCGCCGCGACGATCGGGATGACCCTGCGCCAGCTCCCGGACTTCGCGTTCCGCTCGCTGACCGACCACGCGTCCGAGATGGACAAGATCCATGCCCGGTACGACCCCGGCCTCGGCGCCGCGGTCGTCGACCTGTTCGAGCGGCTCCAGCTGTTCCAGGTGTTCCGGTCGTGGTGGTTCGGCGCGGGCCTGATCGTCCTGATCATCTCGATCGTCATCTGCACGCTCGACCGGACGCCGCGACTGTGGCGCCAGTCCGCGCACGTGCGGGTCGTTCAGCCCGAGCCGTTCTTCGATCCGCGGCTTCCGGATCGGGCGCGGATGCCGGGCGTCGCCGCGGCGTCGGTCCGGTCCGTCTTCCGGCGGCACCGGTTCAAGGTCCGCGAGGCCGAGGTCGACGGCGTCCGCTACCTGTACGGCGATCGGAACCAATGGACGAAGCTCGCGACGCTGTCGACCCACCTCGGCCTGATCCTCTTCCTCGTCGCTGCGGCCGTCACGTGGAAGCTCGGCGATGAGCAGCCGCTCGTCGTCGCCGATGGCGAGACGCTGACGGTCCAGCCGATCGGGACGCCGGGCCTGCTCCTCGTCCGCAACAACGGCTTCTCGGCCCCCGGGTTCGAGACCGGCCAGCCGACCGACTTCACGACCGACCTCACCGTCTACCGCGACGGGCAGGAGCTGGCCCGGAAGACGATCCGGGTCAACGACCCGCTGTCCGTCGGCGGCTACACGTTCCACCAGAACGGCTTCGGGCCGGCGCCCGACCTGGTGGTCCGCGACGGGGGCGGGGCCGTCCTGTGGTCGGGCCCCGTGCCGTTGACGAGCCAGAACGACGGGCTGCCGTACGACACGTTCGCCGTCCCGGGGCGCGACATGGGCCTCGAGATGCTCCTCCTCCGCGATGCCCAGAAGGTCCCGACGCTCCTCGTGATCCCGTATCGCGTCACCACCCCGGCGGGCGGCGGCGATCCGGTCGTCGAGCGCGCCGGCGCCATGCCGATCCAGGCCGGTGAGTCGAACACGCTCCCGAACATCGATTTCAGCGTCGAGCTCCGGCGGGTCACCGACTTCACCCTCCTCATCGCGAAGCACGACCCGGGGCAGGGGATCGTCTGGGGGGCGTTCGGCTTCCTGATCGGTGGGCTCCTCGTGACGTTCTACCTGCCACGCCGGCGCGTCTGGGCACGGCTCACCCCGGCCGGCGAGCTGTCGCTCGTCGGGCGGTCGGACCGGTACGTCGACTTCGACCGGGAGTTCGGCCGGCTGCTCGACGACCTCGTCGCCGTCCGCACGCCCGCCTGACGGACCCGAGCCCGCCGATGGCCACCCTCGACGACCTGCGGCACGCGATCCTCCCGGGGGCCCGGATGCTCGAAGGCGGCGACGGGGCGCCGCGCGAGCTCGCCTGGGTCCGGGTGATGAAGGCGCGGGTCCCGGCGTTCGATGCCCTCGAAGCCGGAGATGTCGCGATCGTTCCCGCCTCGGCGCTCGCGGTCGTTGCGTCTGGCCCCGCCGAGCTCGATGCACTCGTCGACGCATGCGCCGGCGCGCGCGTCGGCGGGCTGATCCTTGTCGACGTCGACGAGGAGGTCGCCGGTCGGACGCAGCTCGACGCGCTCGAGGCGGCGGTACGCGGGCGCGGTCTCGCAACGGTGCGGGTCGAGCGGAGCGATCCGGGTCAGCTCGAACGGAGCGTCATCGGGTACCTGGTGAACCGTGGCGCCGAGCTGGAGCGGCAGGCGATCCTCCTCGAGGAGCGGCTCGAATCGCTCGCCCTGGCGGGCGCTGACCTCAACGGGCTCCTCGGCACGATCGGCGGGTTCCTCGGGCGGGCAGTCGCCCTCGAGGGTCCGCGCGGGGAGGCGCTCGCCGTGCACGCCTCGCCCGGCGTAGCCGACGCTGGGGCGGCCGTCGCGGCGTACCACGCCCGGCCGCGGGCGGGTGCCCTGCGAGTCGTGCTGCCTGGCGCGGCAGCGGGGTCCGCCGGCGGCGCAGCCGGTGGCGATGCCGCCGGCAGCCTCGTGCTCCTCGGCGAGCGACCGCCGTCCGAGCTCGAGCGGGTCGTCACAGGGCGGATCGCCGGCCTCCTCGCCCTCGAGCTGGCCCGCGCCGAGGCGGTCCGCCGCGCCCGCGACACGGTCCGTCGAGCCGAGCCGCTTCCATCGAGCGGACCGCCGTGGGTCGTCCTGGTGGCCCGCCAGCGCGGTCCCGGGATCGACGACGGGGTCGAGGTCCGCGACCGGCTCAGGCGGGACCTCCGACTGCTGGCGTCGGCGCGCCGGATGGGGCTCCGGGGCGACGCCCAGAGCCTCGAGCTGCGGGCGGTTCTCGCGGCCGACCAGGCCGACCCCGACGCGCTCGGTCTGGCGGCCCGGATCGGCGCCTTCCTCGGCCGCACGGTCGCCGTGTCCCGGACGTTCGACGAGCCCGAGGATCGGCCGGCCGCCGAGGCCGACGCCCGGGCGACGCTCGAGGCCGTCGAGCCGCTTCCGGAGCCGCCGCCAGTCGCCAGCGCCGACCGCCTGCCGGCCTACCGGATGCTCGGTCACCTCCACAACCTGCCCGACGGGCCGCGGCTGGCCCGGGCGCTCCTCGAGCCGCTGCTGACCGGCCGCGCCGACGTCCGGCGCGAGCACCTGGCCACCCTGCGGGCCGTCCTCGACCAGCCCGGCCTCGCCGAGGCCGCCGCCGCCCTGGGGGTCCATCGCAACACCGTGGCCTACCGGGTCCGCCGGATCGAGGCGCTGACCGGCTGGCGGCTCGCAGATCCCGAGCTCCGGCTGCCGCTGAGCGTTGCGCTCAGACTTGTGCAAACAGAACAAGTCGGAACGACGTAGACCCGCGCCGGGCGGCTCGAACCGCTCTCGCTGCCTGATATGCTCCCTGCAACCGGATTGGGTGGTGTCGTCTTGGTGCGCGGTGCACAAGATCGACGCGTTCCCGGCAAGGAGGCAGGATCGGTGGTGATCGCGGAGGCCGTCGAGGGCATCGAGAAGATCGAGCAGGCGCGGGAGAGCGGGATCCGCTTCGTCCAGCTCCAGTTCACCGACATCATCGGCCACGTCAAGGCGGTCACGATCCCGATCCACCGGCTCGAGGACTCGGTCCGTCACGGCACGTGGTTCGACGGCTCGTCGATCGAGGGGTTCACCCGGATCGCCGAGTCCGACCAGTACCTCATGCCGGACATGAACACGTTCGCCGAGATCCCGTGGCAGAAGGGAAGCGGGCCGCGCGGCACCGCGCGCGTCATCTGCGACGTGTTCACCCCGAACGGCGAGCCGTTCGCCGGCGACCCCCGGTTCATCCTCCGGCGGCAGGTCGAGCGCGCGAAGAAGCTCGGCTACATCGTGCACACCGGTCCCGAGCTCGAGTTCTTCCTCTTCCGTCGCGACGAGAACGGCGAGATCAAGCCGCTTCCGCACGACCAGGCCGGGTACTTCGACTTCTCGACCGACCTCGCCCAGGAGATCCGCCAGGACATGGTCGACGCCCTCGAGGCGTTCGGGATCCGGGTCGAGGCGGCCCACCATGAGGTTGCCGTCGGCCAGCACGAGATCGACTTCGAGTACTCCGACGCGCTTCAGACGGCCGACAACGCGATCACGTTCAAGTTCGCGCTGAAGGCGATCGCCCAGCAGCACGGCCTGTACGCGACGTTCATGCCGAAGCCGATCCACGGGATCAATGGCTCGGGCATGCACACCCACCAGTCGCTCTACTCGATCACCGACAGCCGGAACGCCTTCGCCGATGGCGACAACGCGTATGGCCTGTCGGATACCGCGCGCTCGTACATGGCCGGTATCCTGGCCCACGCCCGCGGCATGTCCGCGGTCCTCGCGCCGCTCGTCAACTCGTACAAGCGGCTCGTCCCAGGTTACGAGGCGCCGACCTACCTGACCTGGGGCCGGACGAACCGATCCGCGCTCATCCGGGTGCCGAAGGTGTCGCCGGGCAAGTCGATCGAGGGGACGCGCGCGGAGGTCCGCTGCCCGGATCCGTCGTCGAACACCTACCTCGCGTTCGCGGTGATGATCGCGGCCGGTCTCGACGGCCTCGAGCGCGGCCTGACGCTCGGCGAGCCCGTCGAGGAGTCGCTCTTCGAGATGGATGCCGCGACGATCGCGTCGAAGGGCATCCGTGAGCTGCCGGGGACCCTCGGCGAGGCGATCGACGAGCTCGAGAAGGACTCGGTCGTCCGCGAGGCGCTCGGCGACCACGTCTACTCGCACTTCGTCGAGGCGAAGCGCGCCGAGTGGGACGAGTACCGGACGCAGGTCTCGCAGTGGGAGGTCGAGCGCTACCTCGACCAGTTCTAGGTCTCACGCGGCTCAGGGCTCTGCCGCGGACGGGGGTGCCGCGGCGGAGCCCGATGGAACGGGCGGGCCCGAGAGGGGGACCCGCCCGTTTCGATTCCTGCGGCGGCCGTGCCGGAGGTTCGTGCCGGCGTGCAAGGTTCCGTGACGTCGTCATTCCGCCGCGCCGTCGTTCCGCCCGAGCGGCGGTCGAGTACCGCCATGACTGCCGAAGCGTCAAACGAGCACCTGAAGCGCCAACAGCTGGTCGTGGAGCTCGCCGGCCGCGGTGGCTGGAGCGCGGTCGCCGAGCAGGCGATCGATCGCGGATGGATCCGGTCCCGTTCGATCGACGTTCGGCTCGACCGGGCGGCGCGACGCGAGATCGCGGTGGTCGAGGTGGTCGACCTGTTCGATGACGTCGCTGAGGCCTGGCGCGGGTTTGACGCCAAGATCGCGACTGTCCGACGCGACGCCGCCGCGCGGGATCTCGCCGGCGCGCCAGCAGTCACGATCTCCGGGCTCCTCATCGTCCGCGGAACGCGTCGGAACCGCGAGCTCGTCACGGCGTTCGCCCGGCTGTTCCAGACCCATTTTCCCGGCATCGTCGAACGCCTGGCTCGCGGCCCTGCACGACTCGCGCCGGCCGATGCCGACCGAGCCCGGCTTCGCCTGGACCGACGTCGCAGGCACTCGACTGATCGCGGCGCGGCTCTGAGCTGATCTTCAACGGCGCCGCAATTGCCGGTGCATCGAACCCACCTTCGCCAGCGCGCCCGGTCGGCACGCTGAGCCGCATGACTGCGCCGCGCCTTCGCGCGCTGCCACCGATCGACCGGGGAATCGTCCCTGGCGTCGAGCGCATCGCGGTGCTCCGCGCATCGGCACTCGGCGACTTCATCTTCGCCCTGCCGGCGCTCGACGCCCTGCGCGCCGCCTACCCGTCGGCCGAGATCGTGCTGCTCGCCCGCGATTGGCATCGCGACTTCCTCGCCGGACGTCGCAGCCCGGTCGACCGCGTCATCCCCCTGTCGCGCGGCTCGTTCCCCGGCGACTCGCCGACCCCGGCCGGTGGCCGACGGGCCTTCGCGACGATCGCGGCCGAAGGGTTCGATCTCGCGCTCCAGCTCCACGGCGGTGGCCGGCACTCGAACCCCGTGGTGGCCGGGCTCGGCGCTCGCGTCACAGCAGGCTCGCGAAGCCCGGACGCTGCACCGCTCGACCGGACGATCGCGTACGAGTTCTTCCAGCACGAGGTCCTCCGCGGCCTCGAGGTCGTTTCTCTCGTGGGTGCGACGCCGGTCGGGCTCCTCCCGATCCTCGCCTCTCGACCCGCGGATCGGGCGGAGGCCCGCGCGCAACTCGACGATCTGGTCGATCTCGAAGGCCCTGCCCCGATCGCCGTCCTCCACCCGGGCGCATCGGACGAGCGGCGGCAATGGCCGCCGGAGCGCTTCGCCGCCGTCGGCGACCGCCTCGCTGACGCCGGTGCGGTGGTCGCGGTCACCGGGATGGCGGCCGAAGCGGATGTCGTTCGCGGCGTGGCCGGCCGGATGACGAAGCCGGCAGCCGATCTGGCGGGGCGGCTCAACCTTGGTGCGCTCGCCGGTCTCCTGGAGCGGGCGTCCGTCGTCGTCTCGAACGACACTGGCCCGCTCCACCTTGCCGCCGCGCTCGGCCGGCCGACGGTCGGGATCTTCTGGTGCGGCAACGTCATCAGCGCCGGGCCGCTGGCGCGGGATGCGAACCGGGTGGCGATCGGGTGGCGGCTCGAGTGCCCGGTGTGCGGCGTCGACTGCATGAAGGGCGTGTGCGCCCACCGCGCGTCGTTCGTCGCAGACGTCCGGGTCGACGAGGTCGCCGACCCCGCGCTCGAGCTGCTCCACGCCTGAGACCGGGTCGACCGCCGCGCCGCCCGACCTTTGCTATCATCCGCAGGCCCTGTGCAACGGGCGCTTTCGGTCGGGGCGTGGCGCAGCTTGGTAGCGCGCATCGTTCGGGACGATGAGGTCGTGGGTTCGAATCCCGCCGCCCCGACCATTTCGAGTACTCGCGGAACGTACGCGGCACGGCCCCAAAACGCTGTTAGCATCGGCCGACAGGTCGCGACGCCCGGGATCCTGTCGCGACGACATCCGGGGGCGCCGAACGGGTGACGATCGAGTGACCAGACCCCGCTACGACTTCGTGATCGTCGGCGGCGGCTCGGCCGGCTGCGTCCTGGCAAACCGCCTGTCCGCGGATCCCTCGGCGCGCGTCCTCGTCCTCGAGGCGGGCCGGCCCGACTGGCCGTTCGACGTCTTCATCCACATGCCGTCGGCGCTGACGTTCCCGATCGGCAGCCGGTTCTACGACTGGCAGTACGAGAGCGAGCCCGAGCCGTTCATGCACGGCCGCCGGATCTACCACGCCCGTGGCAAGGTCCTCGGCGGCAGCAGCAGCATCAACGGGATGATCTTCCAGCGCGGCAACCCGCTCGACTACGAGCGATGGGCGGCCGATCCCGGGATGGAGACGTGGGACCACGCCCACTGCCTGCCGTACTTCAAGCGGATGGAGGACTGCATCGCCGCCGCGCCGGACGACCCGTTCCGCGGCCACGGCGGGCCGCTCACGCTGGAGCGCGGCCCGGCGACGAATCCGTTGTTCCGGGCGTTCTTCGACGCGGCCGTCGAGGCCGGGTACGAGCGGACGCCGGACGTGAACGGCTACCGCCAGGAGGGCTTCGGCCCGTTCGACCGAAACATCCGGCGGGGCCGCCGCTGGTCCGCCGCGCGGGCGTACCTGCACCCGGTGATGGACCGGCCGAACCTCACCGTGAGAACCCGCGCCTTCGTCACGCGCGTGCTGTTCGACGCACGCCGCGCCATCGGTGTCGAGGTCGCAAGCGGCCGCGGGACGGAACGGATCGACGCCGGCGAGGTGATCCTCGCCGGCGGCGCGATCAACTCGCCGCAGACGCTGATGCTGTCCGGCGTCGGCCCGGCGGCCCACCTCCGCGAGCATGGCATCGACGTCGTCGCCGACCTGCCTGGCGTCGGCGAGCACCTCCAGGACCACCTCGAGGTCTACGTGCAGCACCGCTCGCTCCGCCCGGTCTCGATGCAGCCGCACGCGACCGAGAAATGGCGCCGCCCCTGGATCGGCTTCCAGTGGCTCCTCTTCCGAAGCGGCCCCGGCGCGACGAACCATTTCGAGGGCGGCGGGTTCGCGCGATCCAACGACGACGTCGCCTACCCAAACCTGATGTTCCACTTCCTCCCGCTCGCCATCCGCTACGACGGCTCGTCGCCGGCGGGCGGCCACGGCTACCAGGTCCATGTCGGGCCGATGTACTCGGACGCGCGGGGCACGCTCCGGTTGAGGTCGGCGGAGCCCTGGTCGAAGCCCGCGCTCCGCTTCAACTACCTCTCCACGGACCAGGACCGGCGCGAGTGGGTCGAGGCGATCCGGGTCGCGCGGCGGATCCTCGACCAGCCGGCGATGGCCCCCTACAACGGCGGCGAGGTGTCGCCTGGGCCCTCGGTCGAGACCGACGAGGAGATCCTTGACTGGGTCGCGCGCGACGCCGAGACGGCTCTCCATCCATCGTGCACCATGCGGATGGGAATCGACGGCCGGTCGGCCACCGACCCGATGACGATGCGGGTCCACGAGACCGACGGGCTGCGGGTGGTCGATGCC
>Ga0255338_1002666_pt1 | contig 24674 bp, 20 predicted proteins | sample MeOH1_35cm_T4_19_FD_203715 | JGI IMG/M metagenome (GOLD analysis project Ga0255338, IMG submission 203715) | Sandy soil microbial communities from University of British Columbia, Vancouver, Canada - MeOH1_35cm_T4_195 | ecosystem: Engineered > Artificial ecosystem > Sand microcosm > Unclassified ...
GCGTGCCGTGACCAAGTGCAAGCTGGGCATCGTGCTGAACCACACGCCGGCCTTCCCCGCCGAGCCGCAGCGCGAGGAGGACCGCCGCGCCGCCCGCATCGACGACGGCCTGAACGTGCGCTGGTATATGGACCCGGTGTTCCGCGGCCAGTACCCGGCCGACGTGATCGAGTACCTGGGTGCGGACGCGCCGCGGATCGAGGAGGGCGACCTGGCGACGATCCGGCAGCCGCTGGACTTCCTGGGCGTCAATTTCTACACCCGCAGCTTCATCTCCACGCAAGACCCGGCCGTGCCGGCGCCCGGCAAGCAGGGCTTCACCGACATGGGCTGGGAGATCTACCCCAAGGCCCTGACCCAGCACCTGGTGCGCATCACGCGCGAGTACACGCCGCCACCCATCTTCATCACCGAGAACGGCATGGCCAACGCCGACCAGGTGGTCGACGGCAGGGTCGCCGACGTCGAGCGCATCGTCTACCTGCGCGAGCACCTGAAGGCGCTGGCCAGCGCGGTGGAGCTGGGCGTCGACGTGCGCGGCTACTTCTACTGGAGCCTGCTGGACAACTTCGAGTGGAATTCGGGCTACACCAAGCGCTTCGGCCTCTTCCATGTGGACTACGCGAGCCAGCAGCGCCTGGCCAAGGACAGCGCGCATTGGTATCGCGAGTTCATCCACGCATTCCAGGGGCATTGAGATGTCGGGCTTGAGCTTTCGCGCCGTCACCAAGAGCTATGGCGAGGGCAACAAGACCCAGGTCGTGCGCGGCCTGGATCTCGACGTGCAGGACGGCGAGTTCATGGTGCTGGTGGGCCCCTCGGGCTGCGGCAAGAGCACCTCGCTGCGCATGCTGGCGGGGCTGGAGGAGGTCAGCACCGGCCAGATCTTCATCGGTGCGCGCGAGGTCACGCGCCTGCCGCCGGCCGAGCGTGGCGTGGCCATGGTGTTCCAGAGCTATGCCCTCTATCCGCACATGACGGTGGCCGAGAACATGGGCTTTGCCCTCAAGATGGCCGGCCGGCCGCGCGCCGAGATCGAGGGCGCGGTGCTGAAGGCGGCGCGCAGCCTGCAGCTGGAGGCGCTGCTGGCGCGCAAGCCGCGCGAGCTGTCCGGCGGCCAGCGCCAGCGCGTCGCGATCGGCCGCGCCATCGTGCGCCAGCCCCAGGTCTTCCTGTTCGACGAACCGCTCTCCAACCTCGATGCGGCCTTGCGCCACGAGACCCGGCTGGAGCTGGCGCGCCTGCACGAGGAGCTGGGCGCCACCATCATTTACGTGACCCACGACCAGGTGGAGGCCATGACCCTGGGCGACCGCATCGCCGTCTTCAACGAGGGCCGCATCGAGCAGGTCGGCCCGCCGATGGAGGTCTACGAGAAGCCGGTCAACCGCTTCGTCGCCGGCTTCCTGGGCTCGCCGCGCATCAACTTCCTGCCGGCCGCGCTGCTGGGGGTGCCGCTGCCGCCAGGCGCCGAGAGCGTCGGCCTGCGGCCCGAGCATCTGCGCCTGGCGCCGCCGGGCGCGGGCCTGGCCGGCGAGATCGCCCTGATCGAGCACCTGGGCGACGCCAGCATCGCCCATGTGAGGCTGGCCGGTGATGGCGCCCCGGCCCAGCCCCTGGCCGTCAAGCTGGCGGCCGGAGAGCCCTGGCAGCGCCACCAGGCGGTGGGCCTGCAATGGCAGGCCGACAAGTTGCTGGCCTTCGATGCCGCGGGCCGGCGTCTGTGATGGCAAGGGAGCGTTTGCGATGAGTTCCGGTTTCCCCAGGCTGCTCGCCGATGTCGGCGGCACCAATGTGCGCTTCGCCAGCCAGTTCCTGCCCGAGGGGCCGCTGCTGGGCATGGCCAGCTATGCCTGCGCCGACTTTCCCGGCCTCTGGGAAGCGCTGCAGCACCACCTGCTGGTCCAGGGCCTGGCGCGGCCGCGGGCCTGCGCGATCGGCATCGCCACCGCCATCACCGGCGACCAGGTGCAGATGACCAACCACCACTGGGCCTTCTCGATCCGGGCGCTGCAGCAGGCGCTGGCGGCCGAGCGCCTGCTGGTGATCAACGACTTCACGGCCTTGGCCCTGTCGCTGCCGGCCCTGGCGCCCGAGGCGCGCCGCCAGGTGGGCGGCGGCGCCGCGGTGGACGGGGCGCCGATCGGCCTGGTCGGCCCGGGCACTGGCCTGGGCGTCTCGGGCCTGCTGCCGGGCGTCGGCGGCACGGGCCTGGCGCCGATCGGCGGGGAGGGCGGCCATGTGACCCTGTCCTCCTTCGAGCCCGAGGAGGATGCGGTGCTGAAGCTGCTGCAGCGCCGCTTCGGCCATGTCTCGGCCGAGCGCGCGCTGTCGGGCCCGGGCCTCGCAAACCTCTACCAGGCCCTGGCCGAGGTGCGGGGTCAGGCCGTGCCCGAGCGCGATGCGAAGTCCATCACCGCCGGCGACGACGAACTGGCGCGGGCCACCGTCGAGCTGTTCTGCAGCCTGCTGGGCAATGTGGCCGGCAATGTGGCCCTGACCCTGGGGGCGCGTGGCGGGCTCTACATCGGCGGCGGCATCGTGCCACGCCTGGGCGAGCGCTTCGACCGCTCGCGCTTTCGCGAGCGCTTCGAGGCCAAGGGGCGCTTCCGCGACTATCTGGCCGCGATTCCGGCCTATGTGGTCAGCGCCAGCGATCAGGCGGCCCTGCTTGGCGCCTGCCGGGCGCTGGACGCGGGCCGGCACTGAGGGCAGCGGGCCGCCTCAATGCGGACCCGGTTCGGCCAGGCGGCCGGAGCGGGGGGCGACCCAGTCCAGCAGGGTGCGCGCCAGCTGGCGTGGGTCGATGGGCTTGGAGACGTGGGCATTCATGCCTGCAGCCAGGCATTCCTGCTGATCCTCCGGCATCGCTGCGGCGGTCATCGCGATGATGGGCAGATGCGCCGCCTGCGGCAGCAGCCGGATGGCGCGCGTGGCTTCGGTGCCGTCCATGTCAGGCATCTGCATGTCCATCAGCACGACGTCGAAGGCGGCCTTCTTGACCCAATCCACCGCCTCCAGGCCGTTGTTGGCGATGCTCACCTCCAGCCCGGCGATCTCCAGAAAGGCGCTGGCCACCTGCTGGTTGACCGGGTTGTCCTCGACCAGCAGCACACGGGCCCCGCGTATCGTGCCCATGGTCTCGGCCAGATCGGCACGGCGGGCGCTGGCCGGCGGGCGGGGGGCGTCATCGGCATGCTGGAGCTGGACGATGGCGTCGAACAGACGCGAGGGGGTGATCGGCTTGATCAGCATGGCCGCGGCCGGCAGCTCGCGCAGGGCCTGCTGCACCTGCTCGCGGTTGTGCTGGGTGGCCATGACCAGCACGGCCAGCGCAGGGCCGCCACGGTCGGCAGCGACGGCACGTGCCTGCAGGACCAGGTCCAGCTCGGCGGTCTTCCAGTCGAGCAGCAGCAGCTCGTAGGGCGCCAGGCGATCGGCGCGGCGGAGCTTGAGCAGGGCATCGTCGGCGAAGGAGGCGGTGCCCACCTGGAAGCACCAGCTCTGCAGCATCTGCTGCAGGATCAGGCGCGCGGTGGGCTGGCTGTCGACCACCAGGCTGCGCATGCCACGGATGCGGTGCAGATCGATGCGCTCGGCGGCCGGGCCGGCGACGCCGAACTCGGCGCTGAAGCTGAAGGTGCTGCCGGTGCCCGGGGCGCTGTGCACCGAGATGTGGCCGCCCATCAGTTCGACCAGGCGCTTGCAGATCGCCAGGCCCAGCCCCGATCCTCCGTACTTGCGCGTGGTGGACCGGTCGGCCTGCTCGAAGGCGCCGAACAGGCGTGCTGCCTGCTCGTCGGACAGGCCGATGCCGGTATCGCGCACGCTGAAGCAAAGCCTGACCCGCTCCGCATTGCGCGACTCCAGCCGGGCGCCGATGACGATCTCGCCCTTGGGCGTGAACTTGATCGCATTGCCGACGAGGTTGTTCAGCACCTGGGTCAGGCGCAGGGCATCGCCCAGCAGGCGCTGCGGCAGGTCCTTGTCGATCTCGAAGAAGAGCTCCAGCCCGGATTCCTCGAGCTTGGCCGAGAACAGGCTGCCGACGTTCTCTATCGTGTCCTCCGGGCTGAACTCCTCGGCCTCCAGCGCGATCTTGCCGGCTTCGATCTTGGAGTAGTCGAGGATGTCGTTGAGCAGTGACAGCAGGGCCTTGGACGAGGTCTGCACCTTGGAGAGGAAGTCGCGCTGCCGCTCCTGCAGCTCGGTTTCCAGCACCAGATGGGTCAGGCCGATGATGGCGTTCATCGGCGTGCGGATCTCGTGGCTCATGCTGGCGAGGAACAGGCTCTTCGCTTCGGTGGCCGCCTGAGCGGCGTCGCGTGCGGCGGCCAACTCCAGGTTCCTGCGGTGTTCGCTCTCATGCATCTTCACCAGGCGCGCATACAGCATGCCGTTCTCCAGCAGCAGCTCCAGCAGGACGATGCCGCAGGCCAGCAGGCCGAAGATGCGGCCGGCGTAGAAGCCCAGGTCGTAGCGGCCGGCGTTCAGCATGGCCGACAGGGCGATGTCTCCAAGCCAGGCGCCGAGCGCCACCATCAGCCAGAGGTCCAGCACCGAATGGGGCCGCCGCCGCCACAGCACCAGCAAGGCGACCAGGCAGAACAGCCAGACGCTGCCCACCGTGCCCAGCATGAACGGCGTGTAGTGATTGCCGGCCATGATGGCGGGCAAGGCCGATTGGCCGGTCGTGGCCAGCAGGATCAGGCACAAGGCCATCATCAGGGCCATCAGCGGTGGGCCCAGCGCCGTGCCGCGCCGCGCCGCGCCGTCGGCCGCCTCGCCTCTCTTGAGCAGGGCGTAGCCCAGCACGAAGAGCGGGAAGCCGCCGTGCCAGAACATGTAGATCCAGGCGGTGCTCTGCGGGCCGGCGCCTAGCAGGCCGCTCGGGGTAAACAGGCCCGGGAAGGTCAGCGCGTGCCCCACGGTCATCACAGCAGTGAAGAGATAGCCGCTGCCCAGCAGCAGCAGGGCGTGCGAGCGCAGGATGCGGTACTGGCCGAACAGCAGCACCGCTGTGATCAGGTCGATGATGACGAGGGCGGCCTCGTAGAGCGGGATGAAGGCGGGCAGCGGCGCCAGCTTGTGCTTGGCCAGCGGCGCGAGCGCGCAGAACAGCAGGGCCGAGACCAGCAGCACGGCCAGCGCGCGGCGGGTCTCGGCCCGCCCCGCCGGCTGATTCAGCAGAAAGGCGGGAGCCTCCTCGGGCGGAGGTGCAGGCACCGCGGGCGCGCCGGCGCCCGCCACTGCGGGACTCGTTTGTTTCACGTCGCCTCCCTGGCACTGCTGCCGTGCGCTCGTGGTCAGTTGCTGCTGTTGTGTCTCGATACTCGGCGAAGTCGGCGCGGGGTGCAATGCCTTGCTGCAAAAGATACAGCGCCCCATGGCCCTGTATGGATTGACATTGGACCGTTCGCGCAAACGCGATATGCTGATTCGCACTGCGGCGCCTGCCTGCGCCATGGATCAGGGAGAAGACCATGAAGAGATGGCAATCTCGGTGTCGTATCCGGCGGCTTGCGCGTTGCGCGCGCGATCCCGCAAGCGAGGGGCGCTGACCCTCGTCACGCCAGGCCTGCGCCCGATGCGCGCCTGCAGCTCATCAGTGGGAAGACCCGATCTGCCGGCCCCGAGCCGCGGCCGGCCCTCGGTCGGTTCTGCGGCCGGCGGTGCCGGCCGAGGGGAGAGGCAAGATGACTGACGAGACCGCCGAAGCAGAATCGGTACCCGTCGTGCTGTTCGTCGACGACGAGCCGTCCATCCTCAGCGCCCTGCGCCGCCTCTTCCGGCCGCTGGGCTACCGTGTGCTGCTGGCCGACAGTGCCCGGGCCGGGCTGGCCACGCTGGCCGAGGAAGAAGTGGATCTGGTGGTCTCCGACATGCGCATGCCCGAGATGGACGGCGCCCAGTTCTTTGCCAAGGTGCGCGACCAGTGGCCGGGTGTCGGCAGGATATTGATGACGGGCTATGCCGACATCGAATCCACCATCGCCGCCATCAACCAGGGCGAGATCCACCGCTACATCGCCAAGCCCTGGGACGACCAGGATCTGCTGCTGTGCGTGCGCGATGGCCTGGTGCGCCGGCAGCTGGAGCGCGAGAACCGCGCGCTGATGCAGCTGACCCGCGCGCAGAACGACGAGCTCCGCAGCCTCAACACCGAGCTGGAGGGCCGGGTGAGGTCGCGCACCCAGGAGCTGGAGCAGGTGAACGCCATGCTGCACAAGGCCTTTGCCCAGCTGCAGGAGAATTTCCTGCTGTCCATCAATGTGTTCTCCGGGCTGCTGGAGCTGCGCGACGGCGGCCTGGCGGGCTATTCGCGCCAGGTGGCCGAGCTGGCGCGGCGCGTTGCGCGCCAGCTCGATGGCGGCCCGCAGCTGGAGCAGGACGTCTATATCGCCGGCCTGCTGCACGAGATCGGCAAGATCGGCCTGCCGGACGCGCTGCTGCGCAAGCCGTTGTCGGCCATGACGGGCGAGGAGCTGGTCCGCTACAAGCGCCACCCGCTCAACGGCGAGGCGGCGTTGCTGCCACTGGCCCAGCTGCAGCGCGTGGCCAAGTTCGTCCGTTCCCACCACGAGCGCATCGACGGCAAGGGCTTTCCGGACGGACTGCAAGGAGACGAGCTGCCCTTCGGCGCGCAGATCCTGGCCGTTGCCAGCGACTATTTCGCCCTGCAGGCGGGCCGCCTTGCCGAGCGACATCATGCGGCCTCGGAGGCCCAGGCCCTGGTGCTGGGCGGTGCGGGCACGCGCTACGAGGCCAGCGTGGTGCGGGCCTTCGCCGCGGCCGTCAAGGAGGAGCCCGCCGTCAAGTCCACCGACCGGGCCGTCCATGCCAGCGAGATCGAGGCGGGCATGGTGCTGGCGCGCGACCTGCTGAGCCCGCAGGGCACCTTGCTGCTGGCGGCCGGGTTCGTGTTCGACAGCCGCGTCGTGCGGCAGATCCGCGAGTTCGCGCTGCGCGAGGGCGCGCGCATGGTGCTTCACGTCAAGCTGCCCGATGCGCAGGCGAGCACCACCGGGGACGCCTGAGCGCGCGCCCCCGGCAAGCCACGAGGAGTGCAGGGATGTCCGAGAGAATTCTGCTGGTCGACGATGAGCCCGGCATCCTGCGGGCCCTGCAGCGCCTGCTGCGTCACGGCCTGCCGGCCTATGCCATCGAAACCTTCGCCGACGCGGCGGCGGCGCTGAACCGGGCGCGCGAATGCGCCTTCGCGCTGGTGGTCTCGGACTACCGCATGCCGGGCATGAGCGGCGTCGAGTTCCTGCAGGCGCTGCGCGAGCTGCAGCCGGACTGCGCGCGCATCATCCTGTCAGGCTATGCCGACTTGAACGGCCTGGTGGCTGCCATCAACGAAGCGGAGATTTCGCGCTTCATCTCCAAGCCCTGGACCGATCACGAACTGCTGTGCACCCTGCGCCAGGTCCTGCGCATCCGCGAGCTGGCGCTGGAGAACCAGCGCCTGGCCGACCTCGTGAGGCTGCAAAGCGGGCAGCTTTCGGCCCAGGAGGCCGAGCTGCGCCGCCTGGAGCGGCTGGAGCCCGGCATCACCCAGGTCAAATGGGGGGCCGACGGCTCCTTCATCCTGGAGGATCCCAGCGAGCCGTCCTCATGAATGCCCGCCAGCAGCCGGCGGTACCCGGGGCGGATTTCCGGCTGGCGCTGGATGCCGTCACCGCACCCGCGTATGTGCACGATGGCGGCCGGATCCTGTTCGCCAATGCGGCCATGCTGCGCCTGCTGGGCTATTCGCTGGAGAGCCTGCAGGCCATGCCGTTCTTCGCCTGGGCGGCCGAGGAGTTCTCGGAGGCCCTGCGCAGCTACGGCGCGCGCAGCCTGGCCGGCGAGGGCGAGCTGCCGGCCATCGAGATCGAGGCCAGCACCGCAAACGGCTCGCGGCGCTATCTGGAGCTGACGACGCGCCGCCTGCTGCTGGAGGGGCGGCCCTGCGCGATGATGACCTGCCAGGACCTCAGCGACATCCGCCACGTGCAGACCAGCCTGCTCGACGTTGGTCGGGTGCTGCACCAGATCATCGAGAACAACCCGGTGGCGACCTTCGTGATCGATGCAGGCCATCGGGTGACGCACTGGAACGCCGCCTGCGCCCGGCTGACCGGCGTCGATGCCTACGACCTGCTTGGCCACAGCGATGCCTGGAAGGCCTTCTATCCGCAGCCGCGCCCGCTGCTGGCCGATCTCATCGTCGACGGCTGCGCCCAGCCCGAGCACGAACGCTTCTACAGCGGTCGCAGCCGGCCATCGACACAGATCGAACAGGCCTTCGAGGCCGAGGACTTCTTTCCGCATCTTGGCGGCGAAGGGCGCTGGCTGCACTTCACCGCGGTGCCGCTGATGGACAGCCAGGGCCGGGTGGTCGGCGCGATCGAGACCCTGCTGGACATGACGCGGCGCCGCGTCGCCGAGGAAGAGCTGCGGCGCCACCGCGATGAGCTCGAGGGGGTGGTGGCCGATCGCACGGCCGAACTGCTGAGCACCCATCATGAGCTGGAGGCTTTTCTGGAGAACGCCTCGGTGGGCATCATCGCCACGGCCAACCAGCGCATCGTGCGCGGCAACCGCAAGTTCAGCGAGATCTTCCAGCTGGAGCAGCGTTCGGCCCACGGGCTGCCGACCCGGCTGTTCTTCTGCAGCGATGCGGACCATGCCGAGCTGGGCCGGCTGGCCTATCCGCGGCTCTCCCAGGGCGAGCCCTTCTCGCACGAGATGGAGCTGCAGACCCTGAAGGGCCAGAAGCTCTGGGTGCAGTTGATCGCCTACGTCTCCAACCCCAGCGCCCCCACCGCCGGTACTTGGTGGCTGCTGCAGGACCGCAGCGAGGTGCGGCGGGTGCAGCATGAACTGCAGCTCAACTACGAGCGCATCAAGCAGACCAATGCGCGACTGGAGGAGGCGCAGAACCAGCTGCTGCAATCGGAGAAGATGGCCTCGATCGGGCAGCTGGCGGCCGGCGTGGCCCACGAGATCAACAACCCGGTGGGCTTCGTCAGCTCCAATCTCGGCTCGCTGCGGCGCTATGTCGGCTCGCTGCTCGAGCTGCTGGCCTTCGTCGAGCGCCTGGACACGCAGGCCCTGCCCGCCGCCAGCCGTCAGGAGCTGGCGACGCTCAGCCGGACCCTGGACCTGGACTTCATCCGCGAGGATCTGCCCCAGCTGCTGGACGAGAGCGAGGACGGCCTGCTGCGCGTGAAGAAGATCGTGCAGGACCTGAAGGACTTCTCGCGCGTCGATCAGGCCGACTGGCAGGAGGCGGACCTGAACGCCGGGCTGGACTCGACGCTCAATGTCGTGATGAACGAAGTCAAGTACAAGGCCGAGGTCAGGAAGCAGTATGGCCGTCTGCCGCCGGTGCGCTGCATTGCCGCCCAGCTCAACCAGGTGTTCATGAACCTGATCGTGAATGCGGCCCATGCCATCCCTGAGCGCGGCGAGATCGTGCTGGCCACGGCGGCGCACGGTGACTGGGTCAGCGTCGAGGTGCGCGACGACGGCTGCGGCATGACGCAGGAGCTGCAGCGCCGCATCTTCGAGCCCTTCTTCACCACCAAGCCGGTGGGGCAGGGCACCGGGCTGGGCCTGTCGCTGTCCTTCTCCATCGTCCAGAAGCATGGCGGCCGCATCGAGCTGGAGTCCAACCCGGGGCAGGGCAGCTGCTTCAGGCTGTGGCTGCCGGTGCGGGGCCCGGCGCCGGCCGCGCCGTGCTGAGCGCTTGGGCCGAGGCCGCCTACATCTGCTCCCAGGGCAGGCCGTCGAAGCGCCAGCCGTTGCGCTTGCCGCGCTGGAAGTTCTCGTCGGGGTCGCCCTCGAAGCCGTGCAGCACATTGATCAGCTCGCTGAAGCCGGCGGCGGCCAGGGCCTCGCCGGCGGCCAGGGTGCGGGTGCCGGAGCGGCACAGCAGCACCAGCGGCCGGGCGAGGTCGCCGCCGGCCTCGCGCCGCACCTGGGCCACGAAGCGCGCCGCGTCGGGCTGCATCTCGGGGTATTCGTACCAGGCGACATGCACGGCGCCGGGCGGGTGGCCCACATAGAGATATTCCAGCTCCATGCGCACGTCGACGAACAGCGCCTCGGGATGGGCTTGCAGGTAGGCATGGGCTTCTTTGGGGACCAGGTGCTTCATGGGGATATTGACGTCATCTCTAGAATGGATGCATGAACGCCCCCACTCAAGCCTATACGCGCGGCGCGCGACTGCCCGAGATTCTGCAACAACGCATCGTCATCCTGGACGGCGCGATGGGCACGATGATCCAGCGCTACAAGCTCAGCGAGGCCGATTACCGGGGCACGCGCTTCGCCGACCACCCCAAGGACCTGAAGGGCAACAACGATCTGCTGGTGCTGACCAAGCCCGAGGTGATCTCCGAGATCCACGAGCAGTACCTGGCCGCCGGGGCCGACATCATCGAGACCAACACCTTCGGCACGACCTCGGTGGCGCAGGAGGACTACGGCCTGGGCGAGTACGCCTACGAGATGAACGTGGCCGCCGCCAGGCTGGCGCGCGCCGCCTGCGACAAGTACAGCACGCCGGAGAAGCCGCGCTTCGCCGCCGGCGCGCTGGGCCCGACGCCGCGCACCGCCAGCATCAGCCCCGACGTCAACGACCCCGGCGCCCGCAACATCGACTTCGACACCCTGCGCGCCGCCTATTACGAGCAGGCCAAGGGCCTGCTGGACGGCGGCGTCGACCTGTTCCTGGTCGAGACCATCTTCGACACGCTGAACGCCAAGGCCGCGATCTTCGCGCTGGACGAGCTGATGGACGACACCGGCGAGCGTCTGCCGGTGATCATCTCCGGCACCGTCACCGATGCCTCGGGCCGCATCCTCTCGGGCCAGACCGTGACGGCCTTCTGGCATTCGGTGCGCCATGCCAAGCCCTTGGCCATCGGCCTGAACTGCGCCCTGGGCGCGACCCTGATGCGGCCCTATGTCGAGGAGCTGGTCAAGGCGGCCGGCGAGACGGCGGTCAGCTGCTACCCGAATGCCGGCCTGCCCAATCCGATGAGCGACACCGGCTTCGACGAGACGCCCGAGGTGACCGGCCGGCTGATGCGCGAGTTCGCCGCGGCCGGTTTCCTGAACATCGCCGGTGGCTGCTGCGGCACGACGCCCGCGCACATCGCCGCGATCGCCCAGAACGTCTCGGCCTACCGGCCGCGCGCCTGCGGCCAGCGCTTCTTCAGCGAGCTCGTCGAGGCGGCGTGACGGCGCCCGGTCAGGCGAGCTTGAGCAGCTTTTCGTAGTTCAGCAGCAGCCTGAGCTCATGCGGCGCCAGGCTGGCGGCGATGGCCTGGGCGGCCAGGCGGGTGTCGCGCGGCACCGGCTCGCTCAGGGGCGCGCCGCTCTTGCCCAGCAGGGCCGCGACGACCGGCGCGTTGGCGTTGGGGCCTCGCCTGGCCACCACGCCCACCTCGCCATTGGCCAGGCGCACCAGGGTGCCGGGCGCGTAGAGGCCGACGGCCTTGATCAGGGCGGCGCCGGTCTCGTCGGGCTGGCCCAGCTCGTCCAGATAGGCCGCCCGCGCGGCCTGGGCGCCGGACAGGGCCTTGCGCGAGCGCCGCGGCGAGAGCCGCGCGCCGTAGAGATCCACCCGCTTGAGCACCCGGGCCATCTGCTCGGGCATGCTGCGTCCGGACAGCGCGCCGGGGCCGGCCTCGTGGTGCAGGCGCACCACCTGCAGCCACAGCGAGTCCCGCACGCCCAGGCTGCGCAGCAGCTCGGCGCTGCGGTCGCCATGGCCCGACAGGTCATGGCGCTGGGTCTCGCTGGGCTTGTCGGTCTGGCCGGCCAGCCGGTCCTGCAGCGGGCCGATGCTGAGGTTCATGCTCAGCGCGGCCTGGGCCAGCACCTGGCGCAGGTCCTCGGCCCAGCCCAGCTGGTGCGCGCAGAGCTCGGCCAGGGCCAGGCTCAGCAGGGCGTGGCGGGCGCTGTACTGCTGGTGGTCCTGGCTGGCCTCCAGGATCAGCAGCATCAGCGCGGCATCGGTGTGCTGCTGCAGGCGCGCCAGCATCTCCTGCTGCAGGGCGGTGAAGCGCGGCAGGAAGTCCTCGGCGCGCGGCTCGCGCAGCAGGGCATGGCAGCGGCCCTGCAGGTCGATCCAGGCGGCATGGTTGTTGAGCGGCGGCGCCGGCCCGGCCTTGTCCGGCCGGGCCGTGAAGTCGCCCTTGGCCTTCGAGATTTCGCCCAGGGTGGCGCCCTGGTGCATCATCGTGTCGACCTTGTGGGCCAGGGCGCGCTGGTAGTCGCGGGTTTCGTGGGCCAGCACCCAGGCGCCGCGCTGGATCAGCTGCTGGACCTGGGGGCTGTTGTGCAGCACCTGGCCGCGCGCGAACAGCAGCTTGCCCTCGGCGTCGCGCAGGGAGAATTCCAGCACCTGGCCGAGGCGCAGGCTGTGGGGGGGCAGGGGGATGAGGTCCAAGTTGTCTCGCGATGTTCTTCCTCTGCTCGGATTGTCGGTCGCCGCCGGGGCGGGCTTGAGCCGGGGCGCGACCTTGTGCGTAAAATCCGCCACGGTCCGAGGAGCGTTGCGACGGGGTGTAGCCAGCCCGCCAGGCTCGGACGAGCAGCCCAGGCTGCCCCCAACGACGCTCACCGATCCATGAGTTTCTTCGTGGCCGCGGTGAGTTCGCGGCCCCATCTCCCGCAGTTCCTGCCGAGGCCGCCATGACCGCTACCGCCACCGCCCCCACGATCACCCCGCCACCGATGAAGCTCTCCGGGCTGGAACCGGTGCAGATCGGCGCCGGCACGCTGTTCGTCAACATCGGCGAGCGCACCAACGTCACCGGCTCCAAGGCCTTCGCCCGCATGATCCTGAACGGCCAGTTCGAGGAAGCGCTGGCGGTCGCGCGCCAGCAGGTCGAGAACGGCGCCCAGGTCATCGACATCAACATGGACGAGGCCATGCTGGACAGCAAGGCCGCGATGGTGCGCTTCCTGAACCTGATCGCCTCCGAGCCCGAGATCGCGCGCGTGCCCATCATGATCGACAGCTCCAAGTGGGAGGTGATCGAGGCCGGCCTGAAATGCATCCAGGGCAAGGGCATCGTCAACTCGATCTCGCTGAAGGAGGGCGAGGCCGAGTTCAAGCGTCAGGCCAAGCTGCTCAAGCGCTACGGCGCCGCCACCGTGGTGATGGCCTTCGACGAGCAGGGCCAGGCCGACACCTACGAGCGCAAGATCGAGATCTGCGCGCGCGCCTACCGCATCCTGGTCGACGAGGTCGGCTTCCCGGCCGAGGACATCATCTTCGACCCCAACATCTTCGCGATCGCCACCGGCATCGAGGAGCACAACAACTACGCGGTCGACTTCATCAACGCGACGCGCTGGATCAAGCAGAACCTGCCGGGCGCCAAGGTGTCGGGCGGCGTCTCCAACGTCTCGTTCAGCTTCCGCGGCAACGACCCGGTGCGCGAGGCCATCCACACGGTGTTTCTGTACCACGCGATCCAGGCCGGCATGGACATGGGCATCGTCAACGCCGGCATGGTGGGCGTCTACGACGACCTGGAGCCGGTGCTGCGCGAGCGGGTCGAGGACGTGGTGCTGAACCGCCGCCCGGACAGCGGCGAGCGCCTGATCGAGGTGGCCGAAAGCGCCAAGGGCGCGGCCAAGGACGACTCGGCCCGTCTGGCCTGGCGCGCCGGCAATGTCAACGAGCGCCTCTCGCATGCGCTGGTGCACGGCATCACCGACTTCATCGTCGAGGACACCGAGGAAGCCTGGCAAGCGATCAAGGCCGACGGCGGCCGCCCGCTGCATGTGATCGAGGGTCCGCTGATGGCCGGCATGAACGTGGTCGGCGACCTGTTCGGTCAGGGCAAGATGTTCCTGCCCCAGGTGGTGAAGAGCGCGCGCGTGATGAAGAGCGCGGTGGCGCACCTGGTGCCCTATATCGAGGAGGAGAAGCGCCAGCTGGCCGCGGCAGGCGGCGACGTCAAGCCCAAGGGCAAGATCGTGATCGCCACCGTGAAGGGCGATGTCCACGACATCGGCAAGAACATCGTCACCGTGGTCCTGCAGTGCAACAACTACGAGGTGGTGAACATGGGCGTGATGGTGCCCTGCCAGGACATCCTGGCCAAGGCCAAGGTCGAGGGCGCCGACATCATCGGCCTCTCGGGCCTGATCACGCCGAGTCTCGAGGAGATGCAGCATGTCGCGGCCGAGATGCAGCGCGACGACTATTTCCGCCTGAAGAAGATCCCGCTCTTGATCGGCGGCGCCACCACCAGCCGCGTGCACACCGCGGTGAAGATCAGCCCGCATTACGAGGGCCCGGTGGTCTATGTGCCGGACGCCTCGCGCTCGGTGGGCGTCTGCACCGAGCTGCTGAGCGACGAGCGTGCCACGCGTTTCATCGACGAGCTGAAGGCCGATTACGAGAAGGTGCGCGAGCTGCACGCCAACAAGAAGCAGACCCCGCTGGTCACGCTGGCGCAGGCGCGTGCCAACAAGGTCAAGCTGGACTGGGCCAGCTACCGGCCGCCGGTGCCGAAGTTCATCGGCCGCCGCATCTTCAAGAACTACGACCTGGCCGAGCTGGCCCAGCACATCGACTGGGGCCCGTTCTTCCAGACCTGGGACCTGGCCGGGCCCTTCCCGGCCATCCTGAAGGACGAGATCGTCGGCGCCGAGGCGCAGCGCGTTTTCAGCGATGGCAAGCGTATGCTGCAGCGCCTCATCGAAGGACGCTGGTTGCAGGCCAGCGGCGTGTTCGGCCTCTATCCGGCGGCCCAGGTCAATGACGACGACATCGAGATCTACACCGACGAGAGCCGCTCCGAGGTGCTGATGCGCTGGCACGGCCTGCGCATGCAGTCGGAGCGCCCGGTGGTCGACGGCATCAGGCGCCCGAACCGCTGCCTAGCCGACTACATCGCGCCCAAGGGGGGCGTGCCCGACTACATCGGCCTGTTCGCCGTCACCGCGGGTCTCAATGTCGACAAGAAAGAGCAGCAGTTCCTGGCCGACCACGACGACTACTCGGCCATCATGCTGAAGGCCCTGGCGGACCGCCTGGCCGAGGCCTTTGCCGAGCGCCTGCACCAGCGCGTGCGTCAGGAGTTCTGGGCCTATGCGGCCGACGAGGCGCTGTCCAACGAGGAACTGATCGCCGAGAAGTACCGCGGCATCCGCCCGGCGCCCGGCTATCCGGCCTGCCCGGACCATCTGGTCAAGCGCGATCTGTTCCGGGCCCTGAACCCCGAGGAGATCGGCATGGGCCTGACCGACGCGATGGCGATGACGCCGGCCGCCAGCGTCAGCGGCTTCTACCTCGCCCATCCCGAGGCCAGCTATTTCAACGTCGGCCGCATCGGCGCCGACCAGCTGGCCGACTGGGCGCAGCGCTGCGCGCTGGAGCAGAGCGCCGCGCAGCGCGCGCTGGCGCCGCTGCTGGGCTGACCGACTGACTGACGACTGATTACAACTCCGGGTCGGCGCTCGGCCCGGAGGCGGCGTTGCAGTGGCATCCTCGATTTCAGGAGTCACAACGATGAAGATGCCCCTCAACGCCAGCCAGACCATCGCCGTTGCCGCGATCGCCGCCGCCCTGCTGGGCGGCGCCTTTGCGCTGGGTCGCTCGACCACGCAACAGCCGGCCCCGCAGAACGCCGCACTGGACCAGCCCGCGGCGGCGAACAATGCGGCGCCGCCGACCCGGGTCGCCGAGGCGCCGCGCCCGTTGCCGAGCCCGCAACTGCAATCGCAGCCGCAGCCGCAGCCGCAGCCGCAGCCGCAGAGCGCGCGGCTGTGCGAGGAATGCGCGCGCGTCGTCTCGGTGCACATGGAAGAGCGCCAGGGCCAGGGCAGCGGCCTGGGCGCCATCGGCGGTGCGGTGCTGGGCGGCATCCTGGGCAACCAGGTGGGCGGCGGCACCGGCCGCAAGCTGGCCACCATCGGCGGCGCCGCGGCCGGCGGCTACGCCGGCAACGAACTGGAGAAGCGCCACAAGAGCAGCCGCGTCTGGGTCGTCAAGCTGGCGGACCGGGATGGCAGCACGCGCCGCCACGAGCAGGCCCAGAACCCGAACCTGCGTGCCGGCGACATCGTGCTGCTGCGCGATGGCCAGTTGCAGCTACAGCCGCGCGGATGAGCGCGGCGCCCGTCCAGGGACGTGTAACAGACATTGACATCTGTGAGGCCGGGATTTTGCGAGGCCGGCCGCCGCGTGGCATGCTGAGGGCCGTTACAAATACAGGAGGTCTCCTCATGTCCAAGAATGTCCTGCTCCTTCCCGCCCTGCTGCTGGCCGGCGCCAGCGCCCTGGCCCAGCCGGGTGCGGCTTCCAGCCCCAGCAAGTCCGAACTGGCCCGGCTGTGCGCCGATTGCTCCTGGGTGGCCGATGTGCACACCGAGGAGCGCAAGGGCAAGGCCAGCGGCCTCGGCGTGATCGGCGGCGCGGTGGTCGGCGGCCTGCTGGGCAACCAGGTGGGCGGCGGCACCGGCAAGAAGATCGCGACCGTCGGCGGCGCGGTGGCCGGCGGCTATGCCGGCAACGAGATCGAGAAGAACGCCAAGTCGCACAAGGTCTGGGTCGTCAAGCTGGTCGGCAAGGACGGCAGCAGCCGCAAGCACGAGCAGGCCCAGGACCCGAACCTGAAGGTCGGCGACACCGTGCAACTGCGCGACGGCCAGCTGCTGCGCCGCTGAGTTCTACACTGGTCGGCCGCGGCCCGGCTGCCGCGCCGACTCGGTAGAAGCTCAGACGTGAACACCAAATTCCTCGAAACCCTGGTCGTGCTGTCGCGGGTCGGCAGCTTCCGTGAAACCGCCCAGGTGATGATCACCACCCAGGCCGCGATCTCGCAGCGCATCGCCGCGCTGGAGGAGGAGCTGGGGGCCGACCTGGTGGACCGCAGCGCGCGCCGCCTGACCCTGACCCAGGTGGGCGAGCAGGTGGTGCGCCAGGCCGAGCGCATGCTGGCCCTGGAGCGCGAGTTGAAGCTCTCCACCCGGCCCGATGCGCCGGCGGCCGGCCGGGTGCGCATCGGCGCGATCGAGTCGGTGGTGCACACCTGGCTGTCGCCGCTGATCCGCCAGCTGGCCGAGCGCTATCCGCAGATCAACCCCGACATCACGGTCGACACCGCGCGCAATCTGCAGGACCAGTTCCGCCTGCGCAAGCTGGACCTGATGATCCAGAACGATCCCTTTGCCGAGGCCATCGGCACGCTGGACTACCGGGTCACGCCGCTGTGCGAATTCCCGCTGCGCTGGGTGGCCCGGCCCGAGCTGCTGCCGGCCAGAGGACGGCTGACGGTGGAGGCGCTGGAGCGGGTGCCGCTGCTGACCTTCTCCAAGACCTCCAGCCCGCAGGCCCATGTGCGCGCGCTCTTCGTCGACCGCGACACCGAGCCGCGGGTCTGCAGCTTCCCGTCGGTCGAATCCATCATCCAGCTGGCCAGCGACGGCTATGGCATCGCCGCCATCCCGCCGGTGTTCGTGCGCCAGCAGCTGGAGCAGGGCCTGCTGTGGCAGTGCGAGGGGCCGCCGCTGCCCTCGATGTTCATCACCTCGATCAGCGAGAGCCGCGTCAGCACGGCGGTGCGCGAGACCGCGGGCCTGGTGCGCGAGGTGGTGACGGACTTCTGCGAGCGCGTCGGCGCCGACTGGGCGCGGCCGCTGGCCAGCGAGGCGCCGTAAGTCGGCGACCGGGTCTTCAGTTGGCGACTTTGGGCGGGTAGCTGCCTTCCTTCTCGGCCTGCGTGAAGGCGTTGAGGAAGAACAGCATCTCCTGGCCCTTGGCCACCGAGGCCGCGGTCACACCCTGGCTGTCGGGGGCGCTGGGGCTGATGCCGGCGGCCGCCAGGAACAGGCGGAAGGTGATGAAGTCGTTGCGCTTGGCGGCCGCGACAAAGGCATCCTGGTCATAGAACTTGAAGCCCATGGCGGTGAGCTCCTTGCGCGCACCGATGAAGGACAGGTCCAGCGACTCGCCGATGGACTTGCCCGATGGGCCGGCCGGGGCGACCGGGGCCGGCGCCGCCGGCTGGGCCGCCACCGCCACCGCCACGACCTTGGCCGGCTGCAGCTGGGCGGCGGGGTCGGCCTCCACGAGCTTGCCCTCGATGGCCGGCATCAGCCGCACCAGCTTGATCGGATAGCCGGCGTCCTGGATGCGCTTGTGGAAGTCGTCCATCGTCGTCACGATGAACTTGCTGGAGTCGCCCAGGCCCACGGCGCCGGTGATGGCGCGGCCCAGCATCGCGCCCAGGCCCTGCACGGAGGAGGACGTGGTCATGCGGTAGTACAGCCCGTAGTAGTTCAGCCGGTAGCCGTTCTCGTAGCGGAACAGGCAGGCCATCACGCGGCTCATCTCGCCGTACTTGCCATAGCTGTCGTTGGTGCCGTCGATGCTGAACAGCGCGTTGTCGCATTTGGGCTCGTGCGCATTGAGGCCGCGCGAGCTGATCTTGCGCAGCTCCATCTGGGGCAGGGTGCCCTTGGGCGTGGCGAGCGGCGCAAACTCGTCGTTGATCTTGTTCTTGGTCGCATAGACCTTGACGGCCGACATCACCATCTCGCGCAGCTTGGGCAAGGCCGCGTCGTCGGCCTGGATGTCGTAGACCGCGAAGGTCTGCTTCACCGATTCGGTGTCCTGCAGGAAGTCCGTCAGTTGGGCCTGGGCCGACAGCGACCAGGTGAGGGCGGCGGCGGGTGCCGCCAGCTTGAAGGCAAGGCGCATGTATCGAGAGGGGGAGACAAGAATCGGCGCTCAATATATCGAGCCCCGGCGGCCCTCCCGGGCTGCGGGCGGCACGGGTTCACCCGCCCGGCGCCCATCCATGCAGGAAGTCACGGCGCGAGCGCTGCCGGTGTGCGAAAACCGCCGCTGTTGTGGCGGCCGCGCTTCATCCATCAGCCCCGCTGCGGCGCGCGCATCTGCACGCCGTCGGCCTGCAGCTCGCGGCGGATGCGCTGCGCGAAGGCCAGTGCGCCGGGCTGGTCGCCGTGCAGGCACAGGGTGTCGGCGCGCACCGGCACGCGCCGGCCGCTCTGGGCCGTCACCGTGCCGTCCAGCATCTGGCGGACCTGGGCCAGCGACTGCTCCTCGTCCTCGATCATCGCGCCGGGCAGGCTGCGCGGCGTGAGGCTGCCGTCGTCCTGGTAGCTGCGGTCGGCGAAGACCTCGCTGGCGGCGCGCAGGCCCAGGCCTTCAGCGGCCTCGATCATCACGCTGCCGGCCAGGCCGAAATAGACCAGGCCGGGGTCGAAGTCGTACACGGCCTGGGCGATGGCCTCAGACAATTTGCGGTCCTTGACCGCCATGTTGTAGAGCGCGCCATGCGGCTTCACGTGGTTGAGCCGACCGCCCGCGGCCTGCACGAAGCCGGCCAGCGCGCCGACCTGGTAGAGCACCATCGCATAAGCCTCGGCCGGCGACACCTTCATCTCGCGGCGGCCGAAGCCCTGCAGGTCCGGCAGGCCCGGATGGGCGCCCACGGCCACGCCCTTGGCCAGCGCGGCGCCGACGATGCGGCGCATGGTCGGCGGATCGCCGGCATGGAAGCCGCAGGCGATGTTGGCCGACGACACGCAGTCGAGGATGGCGATGTCGTCGCCCATCGCGTAGGCGCCGAAGCCCTCGCCCATATCGCAATTCAGATCCAGGCAGTTGAGGTCGATGATCTTGGTGCTCATAGGAGTGCGTCCCTCAGGGTGGCGAGCGCCTGTTCGCGCTGCAGGTAAAGCGTCTGCGCCGCTTCCAGCGTCACGATCTCGAAGCGTAGCGTCTGCTGCGGCGCCAGCTGGGCCAGGCGCGGCAGGTCCACGCTGATCACGTGGGCGATCTTGGGATAGCCGCCGGTGCCGTGGCGCTCGGCCATCAGCACGATGGGCTGGCCGTCGGTCGGGACCTGGACGGTGCCGAAGTTCATCGCTTCCGAGACCAGCTCGCCCGGCTCCTGGCGGCGCAGCGGCGGCCCTTCGAGCCGGTAGCCCATGCGGTCGGATTGCGGGCTGATGCGGTAGACGGCGTGCGCGAACTCGGCCTGGGTCTCGGCGTCGAACAGGTCCCAGTGCTCGCCGGGCATCGCGCGCAGCCAGGCCGGCGCGCCGGGCTCGTCGCGCGGCAGGCTGCTGGGCAGCAGCGGGTGGGAGCGCGGGCCGCGCGCCGGCGGCGGCGGGGCCAGGTCGGGCGCCCGCAGCACATCGCCCTTGCGCAGCGCGCGGCCTTCCAGCCCGCCGAAGCCGCCGCGCACATAGGTGCTGCGGCTGCCCATCAGCAGGGGCAGGTCGAAGCCGCCGTGCACCGCCAGGTAGGCGCGCAGGCCGGCCACGCAGGGGCCGAACTCCAGCACGGCGCCGGCCGGCACGTCGGTGGCGCGGTCGGGCCGCAGCGGCCGGCCATCCAGGCGCGGCGAGAGATCGGCGCCGCAGATCGCGATGCGGGTGGCGGCCTCGAAGCGCAGGGTCGGGCCGGTCAGCACGATCTCCAGGGTGGCCTCGTCGCGCGCATTGCCGGCCAGCAGATTGGCCAGGCGGTGCGACCATTCGTCCATCACGCCGCAGACCGGCACGCCCAGGCTCTGGTAGCCGTAGCGGCCGAGGTCCTGGGCCTGGGTCTGAGCGCCGGGCTTGAGCACCTCGATCCTCATGGCGCGGCCCGCTCGCGTTCGGCCAGCAGGGCCCGGTAGTCGGCGGGCGTGATCGCGACGAAGCGGATCGCATCGCCCGGCGCCAGCAGGCAGGGCGGTTCGGCCGCCGGGTCGAACAGGCGCAGCGGCGTGCGCCCGATCAGGTTCCAGCCGCCCGGCGTGTCCAGCGGGTAGATGCAGGTCTGGCGCCGCGCGATCGCCACCGAGCCCGGCGGGATGTGGGTGCGCGGGTTGGCGCGGCGCGGCATCTCCAGGCCCTCGTCCAGCCCGCCGATGAAGGGGAAGCCGGGCGCGAAGCCCAGCATGTAGACCCGGTGCGGCGAGGCCAGGTGGCGCTCGACCACGGCCTCGGGCGCCAGGCCGCAGCGCGCGGCCACGTCCGCGAGATCGGGGCCGTAGTCCGGCTCGGCCGTGCCGTAGCAGACCGGCACCTCGACGACGCGGCCGCTGTCGGCCACGCCCTCCAGCGGTTCGGCCAGACGCTCGAGCAGCAGCTCGCGCAGGCGCTCGAAGGGCGTGGGGCCGGCGAGGTCGTTCGCCGGGCCGCTCCCGAGAACGGCCGGGCCCCCTCGGGGGGCCGTCCTCTTGCCCGAGGGCAGGGGGCTGACGAAGCACTCGGGCCGGTAATGCAGGGCGACGGTGGTGAAGGCCGGCACCACGTCGCGCACGCCCTCGATCGGCTGCTCGCGCAGGCGCTGCACCAGGGCATGCACGCGCGCGCTGGTGGCCGGGTCCACCTCGGTGCCCAGGCCGACCAGCAGGCAGCGGTCGCCGACCGCGTCGATGCGCCAGCGTTCGCTCATCGCCGCCTCAGCCCATGGCCCGGGGCAGGACCATCACGATGTCCGGGAACACCGTGATCAGCGCGGTGGCCAGCACCAGCAGCAGGAAGAAGGGGAAGGCCATGCGCGCCAGCGTGAACAGACCCTTGCCGGTGATGCCCTGGATCACGAACAGGTTGAAGCCCACCGGCGGCGTGATCTGCGCCATCTCTACCACCAGGATCAGGTAGATGCCGAACCACAGCGGGTCGATGCCGGCGGCCTGCACCGCGGGCAGCAGCACCGCGGTGGTCAGCACGACGATGGAGATGCCGTCCAGGAAGCAGCCCAGCAGCACGAAGAACACCGTCAGCACGGTCAGCAGGCCGTAGGCCGACAGGTGCATGGAGGCGATCCACTGCGCCACATTGGCCGGCAGGCCGGTGAAGCTCATCGCGCTTGTCAGGTAGGCCGCGCCCATCAGGATGAAGGTGATCATGCAGGAGGTGCGCGCCGCGCCCATCAGGCTGGCGAGGAAGGAGGCGCGGTCCAGCGAGCCGCCCAGGCCGGCGATCAGCAGAGAGCCGATCACGCCGATGGTGGCGGCCTCGGTGGCAGTGGCGATGCCGGCATAGATGGAGCCGATCACACCGGCGATCAGCAGCACCACCGGCGCCAGCAGGCGCAGGCGCTTGAAGCGCTCGGCCCAGCCGACATGCTCCGTGTCGCGCGGCACCTTGCCCGGATGGCGCAGCGACCACAGCGCGATATAGCCGGAGAACAGCACCATCATCATGAGGCCCGGCAGGATGCCGGCGGTGAACAGCTTGACGATGGAGACCTGGGCCGCCACGCCGTAGACGATCATCACGATGGAGGGCGGGATCAGCAGGCCCAGGGTGCCGGCGCCGGCCAGCGAGCCGATGCTGATGCTCTCGTCGTAGCCGCGCGCCTTCAGCTCGGGCAGGGAGATCTTGCCGATGGTGGCGGCGGTGGCCGCCGAGCTGCCGCTGACCGCGGCGAAGATGCCGCAGCCCAGCACGTTGACATGCACCAGCCGGCCCGGCAGCGCGTTGACCCAGGGCCCCAGGCCCGAGAACATGTCCTCGGCCAGCCGGGTGCGGTAGAGGATTTCGCCCATCCAGATGAACAGGGGCAGGGCGGTCAGGGACCAGCTGGCGGTGGCGCCCCAGCCGGTGGTGGCGAAGAGCACGCCGGCCGGCGCATCGGTGAACAGCATCAGCCCGGCGATGCCGCAGCCGATCAGGGCCAGCGCGACCCAGACGCCCAGGCCCAGCATCAGGAAGAGCAGGGCCATCAGGACGCCCGCTTGTGCAAGATCGCTCATCGGAGGAGTCCTTCTTTCTTATTCGGTACGGGCGGCTTCGCCGTCCGGCGCATCGCTCAGGGGGCGGCCGCGCAGGCCGCGCCACAGGCGGTCGAGCAGCATCAGGGCCAGCAGCGCCATGCCGATGGCCATGGACAGCTGCGGGATCCACAGCGGCACGCGCAGCATGCCCTGGGCCACCTCGTCATAGCGCCAGGAGTCGAGCACGAAATTGGCTGTGTGCCAGGCGGCCCAGCCCGACAGGGCCACCCCCAGCGCCGAGGCCAGCAGCTCGAAGCCGCGCTCCCAGGCCTTGGGCAGGAACTGCAGGATCAGGGTGACGCGGATGTGGTCGCCATGGCGCATCGCATAGGGCAGGGCCAGAAAGGCCGACGCGGCCATGGCCCAGGCGGCGAAGTCATCGGCCGCCGGGATCTGCTGCCCCAGCAGCCGCGCCACGATCTGCGCGGCGATCACCAGGCCGATGGCGGCCAGGGCGATGGCCGAGGCCGCGCCGGAGGCTTTGGAGAGACGGTCGAGCACGGCCATGGCGCTTTACTTCCTGTAGGCCTCGAGCACCTTGGCGCCGTCGGGGCCGGCCTTCTTGGTCCATTCCTCGGCCATGGTCGCGCCGATCTTGTTCAGCTCGGTGGCGATCGGGGCCGGCACCGGGTGGACCGCGATGCCCTTGCCGGCCAGGGTCTGGGTCAGCTTGGCGGTCAGCTCGCGGGCCTGGGCCCAGCCGCGCGCCTCGGCCTTCTTGCCGGCGGCCAGCACGGCCTCGCGCTGCGCCGGCGGCAGGGCGCCGAGCGAGCGCTTGTTGGCGATGACGATGGCCTGCGGGATGAAGGCCTGGGCGTCGTAATAGTGCTTCACATAGTCCCAGGCCTGGGTGTCCACGCCGGTGGCCGGCGAGGTGATCATCATGTCGATCACGCCGGTGGAGAAGGCCTGCGGCACCTCGGCGGTCTGGATGGTGGTGGGCACCGCGCCCATCAGCGTCACCATGCGGCTCGTCGAGGCGCTGTAGGCGCGGAAGCGTGCGCCCTTGAAGTCGCCGATCGCGGCCACCGGGTTCTTGGTGTAGATGCCTTGCGGCGGCCAGGGCGAGCCGTAGACCAGCACCAGGCCCTGCTTGTCCAGGCGGGCGGCGATCTGCTCGCGGGCGGCCTTCCAGAGCTTCTCGGAGGCGTCGAAGGAGCTGGCCAGGAAGGGCACGCTGTCGATCTCGAACATCGCGTCCTCGTTGCCCAGGGCCGACATCAGCACCTCGCCGATCGGCACGATGCCCTGCTGCACGCCGCGCTTCACCTCGGGGCGCTTGAGCAGCACGCTGTTGCTCTGCACCTTGAATTCCAGCTGGCCGCCGGTGGCGGCCTTCACGTCCTCGGCGAACTGGCGCACGTTGACGGTCAGGTAGTTGGCATCGGGTTGTTCGGCCGACATGTTCCAGGTGGCGGCCTGGCCGAGGGTGGCAGCGGACAGCAGGACGGCAGCGGCGGCGGCGCTGAGCGAGAGGCGTTTCATCGAAGGCTCCTGATGGGCTTGGGGGTGCCCGAATGTCCGGCAATCGCGACCAAAGGTCGACCGAGAAATAGTGATCGGCATCGACAAGTTTTGCTGATCGTGCCGGGCTGCTCGGTGTTAACCCTGGGTGCCCAGGCCCCGGCGCAGCTGGATCGCCTCGGCCATGTGGGCGGGGCTTATCGTGGCGGCGGCGTCCAGGTCGGCGATGGTGCGCGCCACCCGCAGCACGCGGTGGTAGCCGCGCCCCGACCAGGCCAGGCGCGCCGCGGCCTTCTGCAGCAGGGCGCTGGCGGCCGGCTCGGCCAGCGCATGGGCGTCGATCTGGCGCGCGCTCAGGCGCGCATTGCTGCAGCCCTGGCGCGCCAGCGCGCGCGCATGGGCGGCCGCGACGCGCGCCGCCACCACGGCGCTGGTCTCGCCATA
>Ga0255338_1002667_pt1 | contig 24643 bp, 39 predicted proteins | sample MeOH1_35cm_T4_19_FD_203715 | JGI IMG/M metagenome (GOLD analysis project Ga0255338, IMG submission 203715) | Sandy soil microbial communities from University of British Columbia, Vancouver, Canada - MeOH1_35cm_T4_195 | ecosystem: Engineered > Artificial ecosystem > Sand microcosm > Unclassified ...
CTGGCCGCGCCCTGAGTGCCGGTGCTGCTGGCCGCGCCCTGATAGCCGGTGCTGCTGGCCGCGCCCTGAGTGCCGGTGCTGCTGGCCGCGCCCTGATAGCCGGTGCTGCTGGCCGCGCCCTGATAGCCGGTGACATGGCTTTCGTCAGATTTAACCGCGCGCGACCAGACGTAATCCCATGCGCGCATAACCAAATCGCCGATGGATATTTCGACACCGATCGTGATCGTGGCTGATGCTACTTTCGAACAGCCGATTTGCCGGCTGAGCTTCCCGCCTTGCAGCACATTGCAATAACGCGAACCCGCCGGGGCGTAGAATTCAAAGACGGACAAGGGGTGTTCGTCGGCGTCACAGGCATGGAAGCCGGAAGAGCAGGCAGCGACAGTGCCCTTGTGCTCGTAGGTTTTCCCGATCTCGAACTGATAGCCACGGCATGCAAGGTTCTGATCGAACCCCTTGATGCTGGCGATCGTTACAGGCGCGGTCTCAGCGCTCTTTTTCGCGCGAGGTGTCTTGGTAGCTGCCATCGGGTGTCTCCCTTGCGGCCCGGAACCAACGGGCTGCTTGGGGACCTTATCGTTATAAATTTCTCACAGGTCAAGCGCCAAAATGAGAAATTTACAACACCTGCGATTTAGCTCTAAGCGGGTGTCGCTAGGACCCGTGGGTTCAGACCGTAAGATTCTTCCTATGCTTGTTGGAAAACGCGAGATAGAACGTAATGAGAACAAGCGGAGGCGAGTCGGTGGATACGGACATAGCGCTAGAGGCCCCGGCCTGTGACCGCGGATGTGCCCCTTGCTATCGTCGGTGCGCCGTGGCGCGGATTATGCGCGCTTGGTGGCAACGCGAGGAAGAGCGGCTTCTTCGCGAGCGTCCCGGTCTGAGGTCACCGCATCGGGTAGCCTGGCTATCCGCCCTGTCGGAAGCGCAAGGATATCTCGCACGACTTCAGCTAGATATCGTGGCTGATCCTCGGCCTTCGCTGGCAGCGCCGCCAACGCGGTTTCGAACGCCCGCTCTAAGTCTTGTTGCGTCGGAACCGGCGCCAATCGCCCCCGAGCTTCGTGTACGAAAAATTCGGGGATAGACGATCCAAGGGCCTCCAGCACCAGCCGCAGGTTGCCGACCGATGGCTCGCTCGGGACCTTCTTGTCGTTGCCCTTGAGTTGCGAAAAGAATGACGTGTTGACCCCGGCTCGCGTTGCCAGCTCGTTGTTCGATATCTTGCCGGGGCGCGGCATCGCCATGAGCCGGCGATAGATCGCCCGCGCGCGCATCTCCGATTCGCGCTTCTTCGATGCCTTGTCCGCCATGCCGTAAATATCCCACGACGGCGGGAGCGGAGCCATTTGATATATTTCCAATGCTCAGGCCTTGCATCGTTGGAAATTTATAATAGAGTGCGTCGCTATGAGCATCATGACAGACGCCGAGCTTCTTACCCAGGTGGAAGCGTTCCTCATCGAGACAGGCATGAAGCCGACCCGCTTCGGCCGTGAGACGATGGCCGATGGTGCGCTCGTGCAGCACTTGCGTGCGGGCCGGTCCTTGTCGCTGGCGAATGCGAACAAGCTGGTCACGTTCATGGCGCAGTACGCTGCGCAGCAGGCGGCCGCATGAGCGTATATTTCATCACCGCGCGATGCTTGGGCCTCGGCAAGATCGGGTTCGCCAAGAATCCTTGGAACCGACTGCTAAAAATGCAGGTGGATAGCCCGGTTGCACTCTCGCTGGAACGTGCGTTCGATGGCGGCCTTGACCACGAACGAGAATTGCATCGCCAGTTCGCTTGCGATCGAGTGCGAGGAGAATGGTTTAATATATCGCCCGAGCTTGGCGCCTTCATGGCTACCCAACCCGCATATGTGCATCCGATGCGCGGATACTCGGCCCGCGACATGTCAAATTTGCTTGGCATCAGCATCTCCTATGCCAGCGAAATTCTGAGTGGGGTTCGCCGCCCCTCGCGACCCCTCGCGATCAACATCTTCATGAAGGCAGGCCGTAAATTCGGGCCAGTCGCCGACCTGACGGATGACGACATCGCGACGCTGGCCCGGATCGAGGGGATTGCGGCCTAATGCTTGCGCCTCTCACCCGGGAACCGCAGCACCTTTGCCTTGGCGCGCTCTGCCTTGATCTCGCTTGCGACCGCCCGTGCGTCGACCGTGAGCGACAGGAACAGATCCTCGACCATGGCAAGCCGGATGCCGGTCTCGACACCGATGAAATGGACCAGATGGTCCCGCCGCTCGATGCGCGGCTTCGTCTGAACCAGGATTGTTCCGGTAAAAATAGTCTCGACGTCGCAGCGATTTTTGCTCGCCATACTTGCCCTCCCCAGAGCGTGGTTAGCGCGACCCATGACCGGGCTGCCCCCGGTTCTTCTGGTATCATGCGTGCAAATACAGTGCCCTGCAAGCTGGGCTGGTCCTTGCATGCAATCTGTTCGCCCGCTGCGCAATTGATCCATGTTGCGCTGTCCGGATCGGGTAGCGCCGAAATGGATGAGGTGACGGCGTGACGCGGCGAGCGAAACGCGAGGACGGGGCCGGCTATCCAGTCGATACGCTGGAGCAAATGGCCGCGATCCCTGTCGATGTTCTCCCGCGCTTTCTGGCCGAACTCCCCGTCATGCTGTCCGAAATTCGTAAGATCAAGATGGCCGTCGATATCACGAACGAAGCGATGGGCGAGGATGTTCTCAAGGCGCCCGCGTTGGTTGGCGTCGTCTGGATTGATGATGATCTGAAAGAGTACACCACCACCATCGACTTCGCTGGTTTTGGTGACGAATATCCTGATGGGATTAAGCTGCACGGCAAGATTGATAGCCTCTCCCCCGTGACCGACACCCTCGGTCACCTCCTTGGCCGTGCCGCTCAACACGACGGCACGGCCAGCTTTTCGGAGGGCGAGTAGATGGGGGTGGGACCGATCCTGCGCGTGCAAGACAGCGTCGGTCGCGGGCCGTATCGCCCCGGGTTCAGCTATCGCTGGAGCGATCCGAATGGCCCGAACTGCCCGCCATGGTGGGAAGAACTCGGAGAGGATATGGCTTCGGCCCATCGTCGGTTTTCTGGCGATCTTCATTATGGTTGTGGGTTCAAGGATTACGCACAATTTGAGGCGTGGTTCAGCCCCCGCGAGCAACGCGCGCTTGATCGGCTCGGCTATCGGCTGGTAGCCATCATTCCTGATGCGATCATCGCTGAGACCCCACGTCAGGTAGTCTTCGGCTCGATCCGACCGCTCGCCTACGTCTCGCATTTCTTCAAGTTGGGTAGCCGGGCTGCTCATGACGTTGGCCGGGTGCTGGCAGCATGATCCCCCACGCCATCATCATCGTGTTCAGCGCCAGTGCCGCCTTCCCCTTCGCCTGGGCAGCGCCCGGCTGGCAAACCCGCAAGCCTGTCCACGATCGCCGCGACGTGTTCGCCGAGGGCGCGGGGGTCTTTTTCATCGCCGATGCCCACGGCGCTGGCTTCATTTCCGGATGTGTCGACCAAGATCATAACGGGAGAGATACTCATGCTGGATAGCAATGTCGTTCCGCGCAAGGCGCCAGTAACGGAAGCACAGTTCCTCAATGCCATGGTGACTGGTCTTGCTCGCGCTCAGGCATCGCTCGGCAGCCAGAAGGCTCTGGCCTACGTCATGGACCTGTCGACCAAACAAGTCGGCAACATCATGGCTGGCGGCTCCACGGACCCGAAGCGCCTGTGGGACGTGCGCGAGGCAGAGCCGTCTGCCCTGGACGATATCGCAGACCTGTACGGTTGCCGCGTCGTCCCGAAAGAGGCAGTCTGCTCGACGGATGCAAAGCTTTCCGTGGCGACATGCGCGCTGCTGGCCAAGGCGATCGATGCGGAACTCGATGGCATCGAAGACCACCGGGAACTGCTCGGCATGGAGCATGAGCTCCGACAGCTTCGCGCGCTGATAGATGCGCGGATAGTTCGAATTACCGCGCTGCGTGCACCGCGAGAAGTCGCATGACCATCACCCTCGCCCTCACCGTCGTCGCCGCCGCGTTCGCGCTGCTGGCGATCGTCGTGGGCGTCGCGGCTGCTGTTGTTGGCTGGGCGACGGAAGGGGATGCGTGGTGACGGTCTCCATCCTCATCGGCGATGTCCGCGAGCAATTGGCGATGCTGCCGGATAATTCGGTCGATCTGTGCCTGACCTCACCGCCGTACTGGATGCTGCGGGATTACGATGTCGCGGGCCAAATCGGCATGGAGCCGACCTTGGCCGAGCACCTTGAGGTTCTTGTAGCGGTTTTCGAGGAAGTTCGCCGCATCCTGAAGCCACATGGCTCGTGCTTCATTAATTATGGCGACTGCTACGCGACGACGCCCAATGGCCGATCTGCGGCGGACGGCAAGGTGCTGAGCAGCGACGATCGCACCTTTCGCGACAAGCCCTTCAGCACCATCGGCGGCGGTATCAAGCCGAAGGATCTTCTGATGATTCCGAACCGGCTCGCCATCGCCCTGCAGGATTCCGGCTGGTGGGTTCGCTCCGAGATCGTGTGGGGCAAAACGAACCCGATGCCGGACTCGTCGGGATCGCAGCGACCCGCCACGGCGCACGAGAAAATCTTCTGGTTCGCGAAATCCGATGACGCGCCGATCTGGCGGGCCAGAGACACCGGCGAATTATCGTTCGCGCCCGACCTGACGCAGCGCTGCCCGCTAATCACGGACCCGGAACGCACCGGCGCACGGTGGCTGAACATCGGCACGTTCTACGACGCCAACGCCGTGTTGCAGGGTCGGACATCGGACGAGGATGCGAACGGTTATCGCGGCGGATCGTATATCGGTGGCGAGCCTGGGCCGCGCACGACCAAGGGCAACAAGCGCGTTAAGATGCCCGATGGCTGGGACACTGGCGCGGGCGGGCATGGCTCGCACCATCGCCAAGGCCGCGAGAAGGGCAAGACGCGAACCGTAGATCCACGCCATGCCGAGCATATCAACCATACCGACATCGCCAATACGCCGCGTGGAGAGGGCCGCTACCTCCGCAACTACGAGCCCGCCGAACTGGCCGTTTGGGAAATGGCGATCGAGCCTTTCAAGGGCGCGCATTTCGCGACTTTCCCGACCGAGCTTGCGCGCCGGGCGATCCTCGCCGGCTGCCCGGTTGGCGGCACGGTATTGGATCCGTTTTTCGGCGCCGGCACAACCGGTCTCGTCGCCGACCGACTGCAGCGCGACTGCATCGGCATCGAACTCAACCCGGCATACGCGGCCATGGCGCGCGCCAGAATCGACGGCGACCGTGGCGGCCTGCTCGACGGAATGGAGGCAGCATGACCCTGGCACCAACCACCATCGCGCTGATCGAGCGCGGGCCGGCAGGCGATATCCGCGATAGCCACCGCCGCGTCTATGACCGCATCGTCGCTGCCGCACGCGCCGGCCAAGGGTGCCCGACAAACAGCGAACTGTGCGAGGCGACAGGTGCGGCATCGGCATCGTGTATCAGTGCTGCCGTCAGGAGTTTGGAAAAGCGCGGCCTGATCTCCGTCACCCGCTATGGCGTCGGCCGCGATGTCTCCTTGCCGTCGCTCGGGCTTTCCTGCGCCCCATGGCAAGGTAACCGAGAGATTCATTGGCGGCATCGCCCCGGGCATATCCGCGTCGCGCACAATCCAGTTCCTCGCGCAAAATCCGCAGCTGCCGAAGAAGACAGGGTTGATGAGGATCATCTCCCCCCAGCCGTCTACCGCGATCCTTGCCCGCGCTGTGGAACTCGCATGGATATCGGCTGCGGCCATCAGCCCATCAGGATCGGGATGGGGGCTTTCGCATGAACATCTTCCGCAACTGGCTCACCCGCCCGTCAACCCCCTCCGAGGCAGCCCGCGCGCTGTCCCTCTCCGGTCACGCGCAACACCACGCCCGCGTCCTCGCCCGTGTCGCCGAGATCCGCGCGGACCTCGCGGCGGGCAAACGCCGCCCGATCGCGCCGCGTGATGAGGTTGTGGCCGGGGTTGAGAGGCGGCGGCGAGCGAAATCCTGACGAAATTCGCCGGGGCGGTTTGGGCCGCGCTCCGAGGAACAGCGAAGCACGGCCCGTTGCTCACCGAAACAGGAATATATCATGGAAGCCTTTGACAATGAAACCGGGGAGATCATCGCTCCCGCAGCGGATGGGCGGCCTCTTCGCCCCGCCGCGAGCACGCTGGGGCAATTCATCGCCCTGATCGAAGATGGCCAGTTCGATGCTGATGTCGCCGTCGATCTGAAGTCCATGGCGGCCGAGCTTCAGGACATCGCGGCGACCCAGGGCACGGCCAAGGGGAAGCTGACGATCGAAGTCGACTTCAAGGTCAACAACGGCATGTTCGTCATCGCCGCCAAGTACAAGATCAAGCTGCCGGAACCAGTCCGTGCCGCCTCGGTCGCTTGGACCACCGAAGACAACCGCTTCACCCCGCACAAGCCCAATCAGGGCCAGCTCTTCGGCGTTCGCGACGTGTCGTCCGGCGCCGGCATCCGCAACGCATAAGGACCCGAGACCATGGACACCGAAATCGAAGGCGTCGTCAACCAGGCGCGCGACCTTATCGAGGATTACATCCGCCCGGAAATCGAGACGTTCAAGGAGCCCGGAACCGGGGTCGAAGCACCTATCGTGCTCGGCAAGGATGGCGCGCGCGTCCTGCCGCAGTCCGTCTTCGACGAATACCGGGACAAGCCGCTTCGTCGCAAGGGCACCGCCACGCTGCTCGATCTGGACAGCCTCATTGCCCATGTCGCGCGGTTCAAGGATGACGACACGCTCATCTTCGCCAATGACGACCGCACCAGCCCGACCCTGACCGCGGTTATCGACTATCACCGGGCCGGCGCCGAGGCGGACCCGCGCTTCGGCCAGCACCGCGCCAAGTTCGCTTTCCCGCTGTCGGACGAATGGAAGGCGTGGACGTCGCAGAACAAGAAGCCGATGGCGATGGCGGATTTTGCCGCGTTCCTCGAAGACCGCATCGTCGATGTCCTCGACGATACGACGAACCTGCCTGACGATATGCAGCGCTTCATCACTGCGATCGGCGGCAACATCGCTTCGCCATCGAAGTTGATGGAAATTGCGGTCGGCCTCAAGGTCCACGAGAAATCCCAGGTCGGCGAGACGGTGAACCTGTCGAGCGGTGAAGGCGAGATCACGTTCGTCTCGCAGCATACCGACGCGAAGGGTGCTCCGCTCAAGGTGCCGAACCTGTTCCTCATCGGTATCCCGGTCTTCAAGAACGGGCCGACATGGCGCATCGCGGTTCGGCTCCGGTATCGCAAGCGCGACGGCCTGAGCTTCTGGTTCGAGATGTGGCGGCAGGAGCCTGTCTTCGACGCGGCATTCAAGGAAGCGCTCGACCGGGTCCGCAGCGAGACCGGCCTTGCCGTTCTTCTCGGCTCGCCGGAATCCTGATCGTGGTCGGGGGGATAACAATTGATGAAGGGGCCGCCTTTCGGGGCGGCTCCGATATCAGCGCTGTCCCGATGGCGGCGCACTGAGATGCGCGGCAACGCCAGCAAATACCCGGACAAGAAGCTCGGCCGCGTCGATGCGGAGGCGCAGATGGTCGCGTTTCTCTGCGGCGTCACGCGGCCCCTGCGCGCGGCTATCACGGTGGATAGTCTGGTCGCCCGGTTCAATGTGACGCCGAAAACGGCGCAGTACCGGCTTATGCTGCAACAACAGCGCTGGGCGGCGGAATGAGCGCGTTTGCGGCCTTTCTGGACGAGCCCGACACGCTCGCCCCGCTGTTCCCGGTGCAAGCCCCTGATGGCCGGCGGGATTGGGCGGAGGCGGATCGTCAGGCGACGTTCCGGGGTCGGCTGCGCATGGTGGCGCCGTCGCTGATGGTCTTCGCGAACGCCAATGCGGGCAAGCGGGCGCGGCACCAGGCGATCAAGGAAGGCGTCCGCGCCGGGGTCTTCGATATCACCGTCGCATCCGGGACTGTCGGGCACCGGTTCACCGCATGGCCTGAGTTCAAAGGATATGCCGGCGGTCGCCCCGGGAAGCTCTCGATCGATCAAATCGAATGGGGCAACACGATGTGGCGCGCCGGGCATCACGTCGCCTGCTTCTTCGATCCGGATGCCGCGGTGGAGTGGATTCGTTCCATAGCGCCGGGTGCGTTTGTTGATCGGGTGGGGCGGCTGTGAACGCGCCGGCCCGCATCCGTCTCGACGAATCCGCACGCGAGCGCGACCACCGCCGCGTCATCGCCATGCACTGCCCCAGCGGCAGCGAAATGGACATGGCGGCGCGCGTGGATATCGCGACGATACGGGATGCGGCGTCAGTCGGGATGCGGCGGGCCACGGACAGCGCAGCAGTCATTCTCGGCGAGATATCGCGGCTGGCGACATCAGCGGTCTACGCGCCGCTCCCCACAAGCGAACTGATCCGCATCAAGTCAGCACTAGACCTCGCGATGATGGCGGCCCGGTCGATCGACCGAGTAACACGGAATGGATGACGACGGCGTGGATGACCCCGACAACATCAATGGATACTGGGATAGCCTGCCGGAGCGCGCGGTGGATGATATCCCGCCGCCTGCCGAAGATACTGAGACGCCGCGTCTGCGTGTCGTCGACGAGAGCTTTGAGGTGGCTGAACCAAAGCCACTTGTGGCCGCGACCCCATTCACATGGCGGGCGACGGCCGACATTCCGAAACGCCAGTTCGTCTACGGAAAGCATCTGATCCGGAAGTTCATCGCGCTTGACGTGGCAGCCGGCGGGGTCGGGAAATCTTCGCTGAAGATCGGCGAGCTTCTGGCTATGACATCGGGCCGCGATATCTACGGCAAGGGATTGCCTGAGGGCGCGCTCAACGTCTGGATGTGGAACCTCGAGGACCCGCACGACGAGATCGAGCGGCGCATCCATGCGACTGCCCAGCGGTTCCGGATCACGCCGGAAGAGACGGCCGGGCGCCTATATGTCGATAGTGGCCGCGACCAGCCGCTTGTTATGGCCGTAGAAGGCCCTGACGGCGCCATGATCGTCAGGCCAGTCGTGGACGCGCTTATAGCTGAGATGATCGCCCGAGAGATCGACGTGCTCCAAATCGACCCCTTCATCAGTTCGCATGCCGTCTCCGAGAATGACAACAACGCAATCGACCTTGTCGCCCGTGAATGGAACGTTGTCGCCGAGCGCACCGGGGCAGCAGTCAATCTCGTGCATCACGTCCGCAAGCAGAATGGCGAGGCGGCCAATGCGGACAGCGCGCGCGGTGCCTCCGCCCTGATCGGGAAGGCCCGTTCCGTGTTGGTCTATAACCGCATGAGCGAGGATGAGGCGAAGCACCTGGGCATCGAAGAGCAGGAGCGCCGCTTCTTCTTCCGCGTCGATAACGACAAGGCCAACCTCGCGCCACCCGAATCCGGCGACTGGTACCGCATGAACAATGTGGATCTGGATAATGGCGACAGCGTCGGCGTCGCCTGCGCGTGGTCACCTCCAGACCTGTTCGACGGCATGACGTCGAGGCATCTCTATAGCGTCCAGCGGGCTATCGCGGATGGAGATTGGCGCGAGAACGCGCAGTCCAATGAATGGGTCGGGAACCCGATTGCGAGCGCTCTCATGCTCGATCTGGATGATGAAAAAGACCGCAAGAAGGTAGCCCGATTGCTCAAGGCATGGCTCCGGGAAGGCGCGCTTGAGGTCGTGGAAAAGGAGGATCGGAAGCGCATGAAACGCAAGTTCGTGGTCGTCGGAAAGTGGGTGGAATTGTGATTGCCTCACCTGTGAAATCGCTGGTGGGGCAAGGTGTGGCAAGTGGGGCAAACTGGATAGCCCTGACGCCTGCCCCACCACCACCTCCCTCCCGTAGGGAGGTGGGGTGGTGGGGCAGTGGGGCAGGGTCGGCGGTCATGGGTGGGGCAAGGTGATGCCGGAACGTGTCCTAGTTTGCGGCGGCCGCGATTACTCCGATCAGGCGATGCTGTTCGGTGTCCTCGACATGCTGGCAGAGGAACGGGTGATCAACGCGATCATCCAGGGCGATTGCCCGACCGGTGCGGATCATCTGGCGCGCATGTGGGCAATATCCCGCAACCACCACTTCGATCGCTTCCCTGCTGATTGGGACAAGCACGGACGAGCCGCCGGTCCTATCCGCAATCAACGCATGATCGACGAAGGCAGGCCGACGATGGGGCTGGCATTCAAGGGCGGTCGTGGAACTGCGGACATGGCTCGTCGCCTGCGAGCCGCTGGCATCCCGGTCCATGAATATCCTGAGGGCCACCCATGACCCTCCGCTCCTCCCTCGCCCCGTACTCCGGATCGATGCGCGATCCTGATCCGACAAAGGCCAGAACCGAGGCGCGCAGGGCATGGCACGACCACGGGCTGGTCCTGATCAATCCGGCATGGATCGCGGGATGGGCCGACCGGCAGCAGCTGATCAATCTCGCCGACCGGGTGCATGGGCCGAGGCCAAGTGGCTGATCCTGCCCACCTAAACCGGGTCAGGGGTATCGGTAATTGGAGTGGAAGTTATGGCGACGGGCGGGGACATGGTTGGAAAGATTGGGAAAAATCGCGCTCCCAAGGAGATCAAGGCGATGACGACCAAGCACGAGCGGGTCCGTGTCGGCAAGCTGCTGCGCCGGGACCGCACCGATGCCGCGGTTGAACTGGCGCGTGTGACGGCGCTTGCCGAGGTCGGGGCCGGTCGGATCAAGAATATCGAGGCGACGTACATCGGGCCGACACCGGAGCACGCCAAGCAGGTGAAATTCGAGGAGGTGACGGTCGAGAAAGATGGAGCCGGCCGAGAGGTGAAGGCCTTGCGCCGGGTCAGCGTCAACCGGGTGAAGCAGCTGTACGATCGCGGGGTATTCACCGACGATACCTACCCGGCCTGTCTCTGGTACCAGCGGCAGTGGGAGGCCTGCGGGTTCATCTTGGGTGCCTCGGCGGCAACCTGGGGCGAACAGGTGCGCGGGACCCCGAGCTATGGGTTCGGACCCAAGACACCGGCACAGCTGGAGGCGCGGCATAGCTTCCGCCATGCTCGCGGTTTCATCCCCGGTGACCTCGTCGGGATATTCGAACTGGTCGTGCTCGATGAGCATTCGATCCGGGACGCGGCGCGGTTATCGCGGTGTCGGTTTTCCAGTGGCCCCAAGGCGGTGCAGGCAGCTGCGTTGCTGCTGCTCGGCGGTGTCGGGCATCTGCTGCCGGTGCGCGCCGTTGGGGCTCCTGGGAGCGAGCCTGCGGACCTGAAGAGCATCGACCGCCTGCGTAAGGCCGAGGCGCTGCGGGATGGAGCGACGGTCGCGGGCGAGCGCCAGGCGGCAGCCGATGCGGCTGCCCGACTTCGAGAGCGGGTCGATCCGATCTTTATCGATGCGCACGGGTATCTCCGGCTATGGGATCAGATCGCGGCGATTACGCGGTTACGGGTCGCCGGGGTGCCGGATTCGGAGATTTTGGCTGGGTTGGGAGAATGATCATGGACTGGAATAGCTTCGCGATCGGGATGGGTGTCGTGTCGGTGCTGTCGCTGGTCGTCGGCATGGTCGAGTGGCGTCTCTTCCGGCAATGGGATGCGGCGCGTACCGAATTGATCGCGGCACAGCGCGAGTATATCGATGGCGCTGACCAATTGCTCGGGAAGATCATCGAGAGCCACCCATCGCAGGAACTCAGGGATATCTGGGCGATACGGGACGGGGCACCGGAGCGATGATCCCGGACGACTGGAAGCTGTGGCTCGCCGTCTTCGTCATCGCCATGCTGGCCGTGGTGATCAATGGGATCGATCGTGATAGGAACGGGCATGGGTGAAATGACCGAGATACAGGCGCTCGAATACGCGCTCGATAGCTTCGCATGGGGCACCCACTTGGCTGACCTTGAGCCAATGGGGGTCATTATCGCGATGATCAAGGAGCGCAGGAGGCGCAAGGAAACGATGATTAAGCTGGTTGCCCGAGAACTGTGGCGGACCAACCTGCTACGGGACGCCACCAAGCCCGATGGAATTCAGAACCTCGCATGGGAGGATCTGCTTAAGGCCGCTAGATCCGACGTGATGGCGAAGGTTCTGTTTGACCGCGTGCGAATGCAGGCCCGCGCCGTCCTAACCGCCATGCGCGAACCCACCGACGCGATGATCCGCGCGGCCGGATCAGGCCCGGCGGATCTGTCGTGCTGGCAGCGCATAATCGATGCCGCGCTGGAGGAGGGATGATGGCCAGATGCCCATGCCCACGCTGCGATGCCGTGAAGCCAGGACGAGGTCCCCATTTCATCGGCCTGGATACAGCCGCATCGGGTAGCGATAGAACGATCTATGCCCTTTTCGAGGTTGGGCCGGATGGGCAAACCCGAGCGCTCGCTATGAGTGATAAACCGTTTGATATCGAGTATCCACGACCGCGACATTGAGCGACAATCTGGCGCCGCGCACCAACCTTCAGCAAATCAGGCTTGACGACGGGAACCGACGAATGTAGGAAATGCCAGTCAATCAACGCGTCCAAAGCACATCGAAGTCAACCCGGAGCATTATCGCTGCCGGGTTTTTTTGTGCCTTTCGAGCCGTTTAGCTCGCCGAAGCGCCAGCATAGGCCGCCACATGCCCAACCTCTTCCACCGCATCGGCGACACCGCCGAGCGCATAGGTGCCAGCATCGCCGCGCTGGGCCACAGCATCGCCCTCCACCTCGAACTCCACTGGGCCGAGTTCCGGGGCAACCACAACCGAGCCCTCAAGATCCTGGAGCGCATCACCATGGCCGATCTCACCGCCCTCTCCGCCGCCGTTGACCGCGCCGTCGCCAAGAGCGTCGCCGATGCTGCCGCATTGCAGGCCGCACTGGATGCCAATGCCAGCCTCCAGCCCGGTATCGATGCACTGACGTCGAAGCTCGATGCCATCGCGCCGGTGCTGCCGGTCATCACTGCCGAGCCGGTGACCGAGCCGACGGCGCTCGATCTCAACCCTGCGGCCCGGTAAGCCGCGAACCGAAGTGAGGCCGTCATGACCGCGAAGAAAGCCGGCGGCAGCGGTCCTGCGAGGCTGCATCGCGCAACCGGGAATCGCCCTGGTCCGGAGACCAAGTACAGGCCGGAATATGTCGAGCAGGTGCGGAAGCTGTGCGCGATCGGCGCGATCGACGAGGAGATCGCTGATTTCTTCAAGGTCTCTCGCCGCACGATCACGGCATGGAAGATGCGGTATCCCGATTTCCTCGAGGCCCTGAAGCTCGGCAAATCCGCAGTTGATGACCGCGTCGAACGCAGCCTCCTCCAGATGGCGCTTGGCTACGAGCAGGACGAGGTCAAGATCTTCATGCCGGCCGGTGCCGACGAGCCGGTCTATGCGCCGTACCGCGCCAAGATCGCGCCTAGCCCGACGGCTGCGATCTTCTTTCTGAAGAACCGGCGGCCTGACCTGTGGCGGGATGTGCATCGGCTCGACCACAGCGGCTCCGTTGAGGTGACCGGCGCTGGCATCTCTGGCCTGCTCAATGCCGCGAAGGACATCCTGGATGCCAAGCGCGCAGGAGGCGAGTGACTGGCTCCAGCTGCGCGGCATCTGGCGACAGGACCCGCTCCTCTACGCGAAGCAACGGCTAGGCCTGAACCCCACTGTTCAGCAGGGCCAGCTGCTCGATGCCATTGCGCCTGATGGCGCCAAGGTCAGCGTCCGGGCCGGTCATGGTGTCGGCAAGTCTGCAAGCGTCGGGTCCGCCATCTGGTGGATGCTCGAATGCTTCGACTACCCAAAGATTCCCTGCACCGCACCAAGCGCGTCGCAGCTACGGGACGTGCTCTGGTCCGAGCTTGGCAAATGGGCGCGCCGGTCGGATGATCTCAGCCGGGCGCGCGGCATCCCGGAAGATCTCTGGCTGTCCAATCTGTTCACGATCAATCAGGACCGCATCGCCGATAAGGGCGCGCCGGACCAGTGGTTCGCTGTTGCCCGTACCGCCCGCAAGGAAAACCCCGACGCGCTGCAGGGGTTCCATGCCAGCGGGATCAGGATCAGCGCCGACGGCGAGACGATCGAGGAAATCGCCGAAGACGGACAGATCATGTTCGTGGTCGAGGAAGCCTCGGGCGTCGCCGATGCAATCTTCGAGGTCGCTGAGGGCGCGTTGTCCAGTCACGGCGCCCGCCTTCTCATGGTCGGTAACCCGACTCGCAACACCGGCTATTTCGCTCGTTCACACAAGCAGGACCGGGCGGACTTCAAGACCCTGCACTTCTGCTGCGCCGATAGCCCGCTCGTTGATGCCGGTTACCGCGACAGGCTAGTCCGCAAGTTCGGCGAGGGCTCTAACGTCGTCCGTGTCCGCGCCGACGGTGAGTTTCCGAAGCAGGATGATGACACGCTCATCGCGCTCGAGGAGGTTGAGGGCGCGATCGAGCGCACCAATCCAGCACCATCCGGCGAAAGACGGATGGGTGTCGATGTCGCACGCTTCGGTGACGACCGTACCGTTTTCATCCTGCGGGTCGGGAACCAGATCGAGGAGTGCGAGATCAGGTCGAAGCAGGATACGATGGCATCGGCTGGCCAGGCCATGGCGTTCTACAAGAAATGGCGCGCGGATAAGGTCTATGTCGATGCCAATGGCGTCGGCGCCGGTGTCGCGGATCGGCTGGCGGAACAGAATATCCCGGTCGTTGCCGTCATGGTCTCCGAAAAGGCCCCGGAGCGGTCGCAATGGTCGAAGGTCGATGGCCAGCCCGCCAAGATCCGGGACCATATCTGGATGGAAGTCGCGCAGTGGATCCACGACGAGGAGCCATGCTTCGGGCCCCTGGAACGTGACACCGCGGAGGATCTGGCTGGCGAGCTCGCATCGGTGAAGTACAAGATCGATTCGTCCGGGCGCGTCGTCGTCGAATCCAAGGATGAGATGAAGCGGCGCGGTCTCCGCTCACCGGATATCGCGGATGCCGTCGGCCTCACCTTTGCGCCGAGCGACTTCAACATCGACACATTCATCAAGGCGTATGGCGGATGACCCGACGAGCACAGCGCCGCGCTCGTGGGCGGCAGCAAGGCCAGGGCGCAGCAGCGGCCCAGCCATTTAACGATTCGTTCCAGAACCTGCAGGCGCGCCTCGGCACCGGCTCGGGCAATATCGGAGATGCTTCGGGCTACGTCCAATCGAACCTGATCACGCGCATGCCCAGGCAACTGGAGTTCATGTACCGCGGATCATGGATCGTCGGTGCGGTAGTCGATTCGGTCGCGGATGACATGACGCGCCAGGGCGTCGATTTCGGGACAGCGATCGATCCGGATATCGGGTTGGCCATGCAGGCCCGGCAGGACGATCTCCAGCTTTGGACCGGCATCAGCGACACGATCAAGTGGGCGCGGCTCTACGGCGGCGCGATCGGCGTCATGCAGATCGATGGGCAGGATCTTTCGACCCCGCTCGACGTCAAGACCATCGGCAAGGACCAGTTCCTCGGCGTCCTCCCGCTGTCACGGTGGGAGTTGAACCCGAATACGACCGATCTCGTGACGAACATGGGGGCATCCGTCGGCAAGCCGGAAATCTATACGGTTGGCCCAAACGCGACGGCGTTGCAGAACAAGGAAATCCATCACACCCGCGTGATGCGGATCGAGGGAATCAAGCTCCCCTATTTCCAGCGCCTTGCCGAACAGGGCTGGGGCCTGTCGGTCATCGAACGGATGTACGACCGTCTCCTCGCCTATGACAGTTCGACCACGGGCGCAGCGCAGCTGGTGTTCAAGGCGTATCTGCGGACGCTCAAGGTCGAAGGCCTGCGCGATATCCTCGCGCGCGGCGGCGCGGTCTTTGATGCGCTGGTCAATAACGTCGAGATGATTCGTCAGTTCCAGTCGACCGAGGGTCTGACTCTCATCGATACGAAGGACGAGTTCGAGGCGCTGACCTACACCTTCGCCGGGCTCAACGACCTCCTGCTCGGGTTCGGGCAGCAGATCTCGGGTGCGACCCAGATCCCACTGGTCCGCCTGTTCGGGCAGTCTCCGGCCGGCCTCAATGCTACCGGCGACAGCGACATCCGGAACTATTACGACACGATCAAGTCGCGGCAGGAGACTGATCTCCGCGCGCCGGTCAACCTGATCATGGATTGCCTCTACCGCTCGGTGACGGGCAAGTCGCCGCCTGCGGGCTTTCGACCCCAGTTCAATCCGTGCTGGCAGCTGTCCGAAAGCGAGAAGGCGGAGATCGCCAAGAATGTCGGTGACACCGTCGGCGCGGCCTACAATGACCAGATCATCAGCCGCTCGGTCGCGCTGAAGGAGCTGAAGCAGTCCGCCGAGACGACGGGCGTCTTCAGCAATATCACTGACGCCGACATCACCGAGGCTGAGAACGAGCCAGACCCGATCATGGGCGAAGACGGCGAGGATGACGATGGACCTGTCCCCGCACGCGACCCGGCTGATGGCGAGAGCGGAACGGCGAGGAGCCCGGTTCCAGGACCGAATGCCGGGGCAGAAGAGCCACCAGCAGGCGATGAAAGCCGAAAGGTTCTACGGCTCGCGGCTACGTAGGATCGCCGCTCACATCGGCGAACTGGTCAGCGCGAATCCTCCGGAGACGCCAGAGCAATCGGCGACCCTGCTGGATCATCTCCGCCGCTACTCGCTCGTCATCACGCCGTGGGCGAACAGCGTGGCGCAGCAGATGATCGCCGATGTCGCCCGCGAGGACCGGAATGTCTGGCGGGCGCGCGGCGCCGAGATGGGCCGGCTGCTGCACCGCGAGATTGAGACGGCGCCGACCGGTCTTGCGATGCAGCAGATCCTCGCCGAGCAGGTCGGGTTGATCACGTCGCTACCGATCGAGGCGGCCGAGCGCGTTCATAAGCTGACGATCGAGGGCATCACGAACTCGACGCGGGCGAAGGAAATCGCGGCCGAGATCATGCGCACCGGCGAGGTGACGAAATCCCGCGCCATGACGATCGCGCGGACCGAGGTATCGCGCACGGCCACGACGCTGACGATGGTGCGGGCGCAGCACGTCGGCTCGACCTATTTCGAATGGGTGATCGCAGATTCGCGCGCCCGGCCTTCGCACAAGGCATTGAACCATCAGCGGTTCAGGTGGGACACGCCACCGGAGTGCGATCCTGGGTATCACGCGCTGCCGGGCTGTATCTGGAACTGCAGGTGCCGCCCGCGCCCGATATTCGACGGCTGACCATGGTAAAGCTGGTTCGGATCCACATCCAGGTTCGTGACACTGCCCCTGCGCTTCACGGTGCTGGCGTCATGTGTGTCGACCCCGACGGGCGCATCCTGTTCCTGAAGCGGAGCGAGGCCGCCGGCAGCCATCCCTCCACATGGTGCTTTCCGGGCGGTTCGATCGAGCCGAGCGAAGGCGCCAGATCCGCGGCACGGAGGGAGGCGAGGGAAGAGGTTGGCGTCAATGTCGCCGCTCCGCTCACCGGGCCGATCGATACCCGGATGGGATTTGCGACCTATCTGGCCAGGCTCGCCCGGCAGTTCGACGTCGTGTTGAATGATGAGCATACCGACGCGGTCTGGGCATTGCCGACAGCCGCGCCGCAGCCGCTGCATCCCGGAGTGGCTGCTACACTGAAAATGTTGGTCAACTAAAGGGAATTATATACATGACTCCCTTTTCCTCTCACGCCATGCGAGCCAAAAGGGAGTGTTGGTCGGCCTCAATCCGAGCGCAGGCCATGTCGAAAAAGCGGGTGCTCAATTCGACGCCAACGAACTTTCGTCCAGCGCGCAGAGCGGCAATCGCAGTGGTCCCGGAGCCCATGAAAGGATCGAACACGATGGCCGGATCGGTGGCTTCAATGGCTTTGGCCGGAAGCTCAAGCGGGAACGGCGCGGGATGATCGCTGCCAATATCAGGCCGCATAGACCACACATCCCCAAGCCCGGATACGCCCCGCGATTTCAGGCGGAAGGCGGGCTTTGCTATGAGCATGATCCATTCGCTGGTCGGCATGAAGGAAGCGGGACTGTAGTTCATGCCGCCAGGGCGCGCCCATGTGATAATCTGGCGCAATTCCACCTCGGGCGGCATCAATTCGAGCGGCGTCCAGAGCTTGGTCCCGATGACGCGAGGCTTGTGGTTATAGAATATCGCGCCGCCGGCAGAGAGGCCCGCCCACATCGCGCTTACAACAGCGCGCTGCCAAGCAACGTATTCCTCCCAATCCATCGTGTCTTCGTGCTGACCATACACGATACCGACGCCTCCATCGGCCCCGGATTTCCACTTTGCACGCCCGCCAGCGCCAGCCTTATTGCCGGGTTTCCAGTGCCCCAAGCGCGCCCACGGCGCTCCACCGAGGTTGTAGGGCGGAGAGGTGACGGCAATATCGAACTCGCCGACATGCGGGATCGCGTCGAGGCAATCAGCGCGGTAGAGGGTTGCGTTTCCAATCTGAACTTTTTCCATTCTACTCTGCCCTCGCCTTTGCGACCTTCTTGGCGCGTTTTTTCCGGTCCTTCGCTGCGTCGGAGACCGGCTTGGGCCGGTAGCGCAGCACCACGTCCGCGATGGCGTCCAGAATGGCTGGCGGTTTCGGAGCCTCGCTCATGCGACCAGCCCGGCATAGGTGAGGCGCTTGCCCGCCGAACTGGCGATGAAGCTATCGAGCCGCGCCAGCGTGTGACGCTTCACGTCTCCCTCATTCAGGCGGAACGCGAACTCGTTGACGTAGCGGCCAAGGTGCTTCGGGCTGGCGTGGTGATAGACGCCGATCAGACCGCGCTTGAGCACCGCGAACACGCTCTCGATGCCGTTCGTGGTGACGTTGCCGCGCCGGTATTCGCCCGCACTGTGGTTGATCGTGTCGTGCTTGTAGATCAGCCCGCCGAGGCGGTTGTAGATGGCGCTTTCGTCAGTGTGAATGGTCGAGCCCGCCTCGATATGACGGTAAGCGAAGCCTGTAGCGGTGCGGCGCGTGACCATGCTCGGCACCTCCGCCTTGACCCGGCCCGTGCTGCGCTCGCGGGCGGCGATGACGGCAGTCTTGCCGATCGCTCCGCGCCCCAAGCCCTCGCGCTTGGCCGCGTGCTTGTTCTTCTCGACGCCGCCGACGTAGGTTTCGTCCACCTCGACAATGCCGGTCAGCTTGGTCAGGTCGGAGCCGCAAGCCTCGCGCAGCCGGTGCAGGATGAACCACGCCGTCTTTTGCGTGACGCCGATCTCCTTCGCTAGTTGCAGGCTGCTGATGCCCTTCCGGGCCGTCACCAACAGATACATGGCATAGACCCACTTGTGCAGCGGGACGTGGCTGCGCTCGAAGATGGTGCTCGTCCGCACGGTGAAATCCTCCTTGCACTGGTTGCAGCGGTAGTAGCCACCCTTCCGCGTCGTGATGCGCTCGCCCATGCCGCACACCGGGCAGCGCGGACCTTCCGGCCAAAGCCGGGCTTCAAGGTAGGCGCGGGCTGTCTCGGCATCGGGGATCATGGCGAACAACTCGAAGGTGGAAATGGTGGACTTGCTCATGGCTTTTCCCTTGGGTTACCGGGCAAAACTAGCCCGAAAAGGCGAGGGAGTAAAGTATATAATTCCCCAACTAAACCGGATCGGCCTTAGGCCCGCTACCGAATATCCAGTCCTGCCGGTCCAGCGCAGCCCGCGCGATCTCGTGAGGATCGCCCTCGCCAGCCTCGATCCTCCGCAATGCCTGCCGCAACCGCTCGATATAGTCCGCCGCCTCCCAACCGGTGCCTTCCTCGGCCGGTCCATCGAACTCGACGGCCTCGAGCCTCGCCCAGGTCCGCAACTCTTCGACGATCAATTCGGCGTCCGACCGCATCGTGTCCCTCAGCTCATGGAGCCCAAACAATGGTTTTGCCCCGTTACGCCCTGAAGGGCAACTTCAATGGCGCGCTCGCGAACGCCGCCAGCTTCAAGCTGAACAGCCTGACGGCGACCATCGTCCTGACGAACGCGGGCGCCCCGGTCAACGGCACGAGCGGCACCGGAGCCGGTGTGGCCGTCCCGGGCCAGTTGTTGGTCGATACGACCAACGGGGTGCTGTACATGAACAGCAACACCCAGGCCTCGCCGACATGGTCCACGCAGGGCGGAGCGGCGATCGAGCAGCAGACGGTCGCGGACGGGCTCACGGCGAGCACCACGCAGACGCTGGCCGGTGCGCTGGCCCTGACCGCGAGGATCAACCGCGTCACGACCAGCGCGACATCGGGTAATGCCGTGAAGCTTGCAGCCCTCTCCCCCGGCCAGTCGCAGACGATCTACAATGCCGCGGCGAACCCGATCAAGGTTTTCCCCGCCGCATCCGGTGTCGCGATCGATGGCGGCACGGCCGGCGCCGCGGTCACGCTGACCAACGCGCTTCGCGCGGTGTTCACTTGCACCGCCGCCAACGTGATCGTCAGCGCCCAGCTCGGCGCGGTCTCCGCATAATCCGATGCGCGATCACTTCGACAGGGCGGCGTTCGATCGCGATGTCGCGGACATGGCGACCTATGCGCCTGAACAGATCGGGCGGACACAGTTCCTGACGCCCAAGGGTTATCTCTACTGCACCGGAGTCCGCATCGCCCGCACCGGGCCGATGTTATACCGGTCGGACGAGCCCGCAGTTGCCGAGGTGACGCCGAACCCCGATGGTTCGATGACGGTCATCGTCCGCGATGCCGATGTCCTGTTCGCGGCTGAAACGCTCGAATCGTTCAACGGCATGGATGTCACGGATGACCATCCGGACGCGATGCTCGATCCGGACAGCGACCGCAGCCTCTCTGCTGGCACGATCATGAACCCGCGTCGCGGCGAAGGGCTCGATTCCGAGTATCTGGTCGCCGACCTCCTGATCAAGAGCGCCAGGCTGATCAAGGCCATTCAGGCCAGGAAGAAGCTGCAAGTCAGCTGCGGCTACGACGCCGAGGTCGAAGAGATCAAGCCGGGACTGGGCCGGCAAACCCGCATCGTCGGAAACCATGCGGCAATTGTTGATCGTGGCCGGGCGGGTCCGGCGTGTGCAATTCAAGACGAGGAGCCAACCATGGCAACGCCGAAGAAGAAGTGGTTCGACCGCCTGCGCAAGGCATTCAAGGACAGCGACGAAGCTGGGCTCGAAGCCGCGCTGGCCGCTGCGCCGGAGGACATGACCGATGAGGATGACGACGGCACGCAGCGTGTCGAGATCGTCGTCAGCGCCGCGCCTGCCGCCGCAGCCGATGATGACACGGAACTCGAAGGGCGGATCGCCAAGATCGAGGAGGGCCTGACCGGACTGACTGCGGCCTTCGACAAGTTCGTCGCCGACAATGCCCCGCCGGCCGATGATGAGGTCAAGCCGACGAATGACGAGGATGCGGACGAGGAAAAGCCCGCATCGTCCGAAGAGGTGATGGACAGCATCGCCAAGGCCGAGTGCATCCTCCCCGGCTACAAGCCCGGCACGATGGATTCGGCGGTCGGCAAGACCGTCACGGCGCTGCGTCGCGATGTTCTCACCCGCGCGTTCGCCGATACCGCGCGCCGCCCACATGTCGAGGCGATCGTCGGCAAGGAGGCTGATTTCGCCGCGATGAGCCCGCGCGAGATGCGCCGGGTCTTCGACGGCGCCGCAGCCGTGGCCAAGATGGCGAACAACGCACCCCGCGTGCGCCTCGCCGACATTCCGCAGGGCCGGATGACCCCGGAGAAGATGCAGGCGGCCATCATCGCCCGCCGCGCTGCCCGCAAGTAACCCTCCCCTCTCACCAACCCCTCAAAGCAAGGAACCAGCCATGACGGCAATCACCCTGCGAATGAACGCCGCCATCGCTGGCGCCGTGACTCGCTCCTACCCCGGTCAGGTGATCTCCCAGGAGATCGTCGACGCCAACACGCCCCCCACTGCTTACGGCCAGCCGGTCAAGCTTGTTTCCGGCAAAATCCAGCCGATGGGCAGCACCGATGCCGCGACGCTGATCTATGGCATCACCGTTCGCCCGTTCCCGAAGACGGACAACACCGGCACCTCGCCGGGCTATGGTGCCGGTACGCCCCCAACCTCGGGCATCATCGATATCATGCGCGTCGGCTTCATGGGCACGAAGCTTGCGCTCGGGACCGCCGCTCGCGGTGCTCAGGCGTATGTCGTCACGACGGCAGGCGGGACGGTCAACATCGGCGACATCGTCGATGCGGCCAGCCCGGCCGGTGGCGGCACCGCCGTTGCTCCGGCCAACTGGTATTTCACCGGCGCCGCCGATCCTTCCGGCAACACCGAAATCTCGGTCGGCATCGCCTTCTGATCCTCCCGGCCCGGGTAACACCGGGCCACCACGCCCTTTCCCTAAAACCCGCTTGGGCGAGCGGACCCGGTACCGTCGCGATGACGGCCCCATTCCCTTTGTTGGAGCCCCTGAAAATGATCTATCTCCGTCAGCGGGACCGTGCGCCCGCCATCGTGACCGACCTCATGACAGGCCTGTCGGTGCCCAGCCGCAAGCTGCGCCGCTTCCACGACGAGTTCGCCACCTACGACCGCGCCACCATGGATTCGGCCGGCGCGTTCCTGGTCGGCGAACTTGAGCGGCTCGACCCGATGATCCATGAACCCCTGGTCAGCGTGACTTGGGATCGCGACATCGATCTGCGCACCGACGTCCAGATGGGCGACGAGCAGTCGAGCTACACGACCAGCACGTTCGCCTCGACCGGCGGCGTCACGCCCAGCGGGATCAGCTGGGCCGGTAAGGAAACGACCACCCTGCCGCGCACTAACGTCGACATCGCCAAGATCGTCAATCCGTTGACGCTCTGGGCCGAGCAGGTCTCATACTCGCTGCCTGAACTGATGTCGGCTCAGCTGCTCGGCCGTCCGATCGATACCCAGATGCTTGCCGGCCTGAACCTGAAGCATCAGATGGACACCGACCAGATGGTGTACATCGGCGATACGGTGCTGGGGAAGACCGGGCTGCTCAACCACACGCTGGTGACCAACGTCGCCAATGTCGCGGCTGGCTCAGCTGCCGGCGGGCCGCTCCAGTGGATCAACAAGACGCCGGACGAGATCAAGGCCGACGTCAACGAACTGCTCGTCTCGGTCTGGGCAGCCAGCGGCTTCAAGGCACCGCCGAACAAGCTGCTGCTTCCGCCGATCCCGTTCGGCTATCTCACCACGACGCTGGTCGGCAATGCTGCCGGCGACTCGATCCTGAAGTGGCTGCGCGAAAACAACGTCATGACCGCGCAGTACAATATCGACCTCGATATCCTGCCGGTGAAGTGGCTGGACAAGGCCAACATCAATGGCCCCGGCGGTGCGGCGGCGACCTATGACCGCATGGTCGCGTACACCCAGAAGTCGGATTATGTCCGTTATCCGCTGGTGCCGCTCCAGCCGATGCAGCCGCAGTATCGTGGGATCTGGATCGATGTGCCATATTTTGGGCGCCTCGGCTGCGTCGAAGTCGTGTACCCCGAGACGATGGGCGCGCGCGACGGCGTTGGCTGATCGACATCCCGGGGCGCTCCCGCAACACCACCAATAGCGGGAGCGCTCCATGGCTTTCACCTATGGGCAATTCGTCGAATCCTTCCCGGAATTCGCCGACCCGGAAACCTACCCGCCGGGCACCTTCGAATTCTGGAAGGGCATCTCGGCCCTTTCCCTCAACTCCTGCCGCTGGGGGGCACTGCTCGACTTCGGCGCCCAGCTGTTCATCGCGCACAACATGCTCGAGCAAGCCCGGGCACTGAAGGTCGCGGCGAACGGCGGAACATCCGTCGGCCAGGTCACCGGCCCGCTGAGCGCCAAGGCGATCGACAAGATCAGCATGGCGTTCAACACCGATGCAGTGACGCTCGAAGGTGCTGGCGACTGGAACGCCACGACCTACGGTATCCGGTTCTTCCAGCTTGCGCTGATGATGGGCTCCGGCGGCCTGCAATTATGAAGAGCGGGGTCAGGCTCGTTCGCGACAACTCGCCCGCCCTGACCCGCGCGATTGCCGCCCTGACGAAGACCGCCTGTCTGGTCGGGTTCCCGGCATCGGAAGCCGAGCGCAAGCCGGAACCGGGCGAGAAGGACCAGCCGATCACAAACGCGGCGCTCGGCTATATCCACGACAACGGATCGCCCGCCGCGAACATCCCGGCAAGGCCCTTCATGGTGCCAGGGGTAACGGCGGCGGCGGGCCGTATAACGACGATCTATTCGAAGGCAGCCAAAGCCGCGATGGGTCAGCCATCCTCTGCCGACACGATTGTCGACACAGCGCACAACAAGGTCGGCCTGACCGCACAGGATGCGATCCAGTCGAAGATCGAGGCTGGCATTCCCCCGCCGCTATCGGAACGAACCATCGCGGAGCGCAGGCGCAGGCGCGGTGCCGATGCACCAGAAACGCCGTTGATCGACAGCGGTCAGATGAAGACCGCGGTCACCTATGTGATCAGGCCGAAGGGCAAGAGCTGATGCCGGATATCGACCTGACCGACCTGCTCTCCGACCCGGATTTCGCCGAACAGCTGATCGTCATGCGGCGCCGGCAGGTCATCGATCCGATCACCGGCATCGCGACGGCGCAGAGCAACATGGTCGCACCGAAACCGCTCGGCGTCGTCATCCCGCAGGCCGACCTCCCGATCCAGCGCGGGCCCG
>Ga0255338_1002668_pt1 | contig 24642 bp, 14 predicted proteins | sample MeOH1_35cm_T4_19_FD_203715 | JGI IMG/M metagenome (GOLD analysis project Ga0255338, IMG submission 203715) | Sandy soil microbial communities from University of British Columbia, Vancouver, Canada - MeOH1_35cm_T4_195 | ecosystem: Engineered > Artificial ecosystem > Sand microcosm > Unclassified ...
TTCCGGCACTGTTTACAACAACAATCCCGCGGGAGGCTGCGTAATCTGCCGCGCGTGTAGATGGATTATGATCGCCGTCCATATCAGTTGCAAACACGTGATTCTGTGAAGGATCATCGAACTCGGTGTAACCTAAAGACGAATTGATGAGATCGGCACCAACACTGTCGGCATATTCAGCGGCACAGGACCATAGATATTCTTCGATGATATATTCCGTTGCAGCTTCTTCACTGCGCAACAGCCAGAACGATGCGCCCGGAGCTGTACCGACGTGCAACCCCGGCATATTGCCTCCGATGCAGGACAGAACCATTGCTCCGTGGGTATTGTCTTCATACACGCTTGTATCACCTGCAACAAAATCCCATGTACCAAGAATCTGTCCGTTCGTGCGCAGTGAATCGTACATCGGATGTACGTCAACGCTGTTAAATCCGGCATCAATGATCGCAATCACGATTCCTGTGCCGGTATAACCTGCATTGTGCAAACAAACAGCACCAATCTGGTTTGCCTGATCGTAAGCCTGGCCGTAGTTGAGCATGGTTGACTCTACATTTCCCGTACGATCAGCTGAATTACCAGACGGAGAAAATGTTTCGTTCTCAATTACTGCATCGTCATTTCCATTCGTGGTACGCAGTCCGACAAATGTTGTACTTACCACGTAAGGCAGGGAATTGATAGCAACAAGATCAAGTGTATCTGCAGTGATAATCACCACGCCGTTCAGCCATTTCGACTGAGCATGTACAGTTACTCCTGTAGCTGCGACACCTGCAACGTATACGGGGCTGCATGGAAGGTCAGTCGAATCAATTCCGATTCCCATATTTGCACGACGTTGCAATGCACGGGCCGACAAATACGCAGACGGATTGGAAACCGAATAGGTCGTATTCCCTTTATCGGAGAACTGAACCCAATATTTCATCGGCGTCTGAGCAGAAGCTCCAAGACCAAACAGCAGTACAAATGTAGCGAGTAGCGTTTTTTTCATAAGTGAAACTTCAAAATGCATGAGCTCTCCGGATGCGCAGGTTGATCCAGCGACCGGAGAATGTAAATTTATCTTGGACCGTAATCAACCAACTTAATAGTATAGATCACTCCGGCGTGAATTCTGTTCAGCACCGGAACTGAACCGAATCCTGTATCGCTTACGTCAATCACATTCTTCTCAATGAGCCCGATATTTTTCGCGTAGCGTTCCCTGTATGTGCGGTGATTGATCAGGTTCACTTCATTTTTCTGTTCTACAAGACACGTCGAATCAAGGCTGAAGCTCCCGATTGTGTAATGTTCGTCAACTTCTTTGTATTTGTACGTCCATTGCCCCTGCGTGTTGTAAACGTTCCCGTCCCAGGTATCACCAACATTCATTGGAAACGTCAGACGAAGAAAGCGTTCGTTTTCCTGCAGCTTTTCTCCGGCGCTATTGGTGCGCGTAAAGGCCCATACACGGGAGAGATACCACGGAATGCTGTCATAAGGCAGATTCGGATTGTACATGCGCTTCCAACGCTCAACCCGTATCGCAGGACGACCTTGATTGTCTGTGAACTGCGATTCGAGAATTTCCTTTACCTGGTAACGGTACACATCCGTGTCGCCCTGGAAATCATCGTACACAGTTGAATCAACTTCGTACACGACCCAGTGTCCCACTTCTGTCGGAAAATAATTCCACCCGATATCGTTCGTCACATCAGTATCGTTTCTGCACGAAATCAATACGAAAGCGGTTATAATAAATACAGGGTACAGTTTCTTCATGCTTTCACAGAGTTACCTGTATTGACCTTCTCAGAAGCAATTGGCTGATCAATCCTGCGATCAATAAATCCTCCGCCAACCAGGTCATCTCCTTCGTAAAATACCGCAGATTGCCCGGGAGCAACACCCATGACCGGAGAATGGAATACGACTTTGATCTTTCCGTCTTCTTCCGTCAGAGTGGCCATTGCTCCTGCATCTTTGTACCGGATTTTTGTAAGCGCGGTATAATTCTCCGGAAGCTTTTCATACTTCACGAGATTGTAGTCGCGGATCCACATGGTCTGACGCTCGAGTTCTTCTTTTGTACCGAGAACCACCGTATTTGATTCCGGATCAATACTCAATACAAACATCGGTTCACCCAAAGCAATCTCCAGCCCTTTCCGCTGGCCGATTGTGTAGAATGGATACCCGCGATGGGTTCCGATAACTGAACCGTCTGTACGCACGAAGTTTCCTCCTTCTACTCTTTCTTCGAGACCTGGAACTTTATGCTTCAGGAAGGCCCGGTAATCATTGGCAGGAATAAAACATATCTCGTAACTCTCACTCTTCTTTGCAAGATCACCGTAACCGGCATCTGCCGCCATCTGACGGATCACCGGTTTTTCATACGTTCCTAACGGGAAAATTGTACGCTTGAGACTTTCCTGGGAAAGTCCCCACAACACATACGACTGATCTTTCTTCTCGTCTCTTCCCTTTGAAATAACATAGCGGCCGTTTTCCTCCCGCACTGATGCGTAATGTCCCGTTGCTATAAAATCGCAACCCAACTGATCAGCCCGCTTGAGTAATGCATCCCACTTGATGTGCGTATTACACAGCACGCATGGATTCGGAGTTCTTCCAGCAAGGTATTCCTCCACGAAATTATTGATGATGTGCTCACCGAATTCTCCACGTATATCAAGAATGTAATGCGGGAATCCTTTGTCCACTGCAAGCATGCGCGCATCATTGATAGAATCGAGACTGCAGCATCCGGTCTCTTTTTTCGATCCGCCGGCAGAAGCATAATCCCACGTCTTCATTGTTATACCAATGACTTCATACCCCTCTTCATGCAACATGAGCGCCGTTACCGAACTGTCGATCCCACCGCTCATGGCCACTAAAACTTTTCCTTTGCTGTTCACTGCTGATTTCCTCCGCTTCCCGGATTTGCCGGATCAGGATTATGGTTCGGATCCTGTGGATCTTCAATTGTTTTATTTAAATCTTCCGGACTGATCAATTGTTCCTGGCTGGTCATCTTTCCGAACTGCCATGTCTCCGTTCCCTTCACTGTTCCATCGGAATTGTAGTACGTCCACTTGCCATGTTTCACGGCATGCTGGTATGCACCAATGATATTAATTCTGCCATCTGCAAAATACCATGTTGCTGTCCCTTCCATATTACCGGCAACATAAGTGGCTTCCATCTTTTTCTGTCCGTCGAGATAATACTCTACATACGGCCCTTCTTCGAGGTTGTTTTTGAAATTGGTAATGCTCGCCGGTTGTTTTGTTCCCGGGTGATAAACAATTGCTTTTCCTTCCTTCTTCCCCATTACCCACGTCTCCGTTGAAAGGAATAATCCGTCCATGTTATAAAAATTCCACGTGCTGTCTTTCTTCTGGTTCACATACTTTCCCTCTGCCTGCAGCTTCCCATCGATGTAAAACATCTTTGCGTATGAAACAGGACCCCCATCCAGAAAATTCATCTCAGTCATCTTCAACCCTTCCGTATCGAAGTAGGTGAAAATACCATAGGGTTTGTCGTCTTTGAATTGTCCGACATAAATAACAGTTCCCTGATCATCCAGTTTTTTCCATGCTCCCTGTTTCTTTCCGTTGGCATCAACGGTATTCGGATAGACACCTGCCGGAACCTGAGCTGCCAGCAATGCCGGGATCAGGAACACAGCCAAAGCCAGTACCTTTCCTGAACTTCGCATAACGCGGACAGGAATCACAGAAGGCTTTCCGGATTTTGAAAAAAGACCTGAAATTAGCTCAAAAACGTTGAAAATCAGCGACTTTAGCATAGTGTACAAAGTTACGAATTAATTGATTGGATGAGGCCTGCAAAAGGCACGCCATTCACCCGTATAAAGCTCAAAGCCTGTTAAAGTTACAGAATACAGAAAGTTACAATACTTCAAACGATAATTGAGCCCCTGAATTGCCGATAATGTACACGAGTTTTTGACAAGTACCCTTATTTTTCCGATGAATTGAACGGTTTTGAAGGCACAAACTGTGAACATTCCGGCCCCTATTAACGTATACAAACGCAAGGCCTGGCAGGTCTCACCGGATTTTTTACACATCTTACGATATTATTACTGTGCGGCGCGAAAGAGGTGCGTTGAGTTAGCTCATCGGCTTGATTCTGAAGCGCTGAATTTGTGTAAGGCCGGCAGTAAACAGTGAGCATAAACATACACTTATGAAGAAAAAGCTACTCGCACTTCTCGCCATTCTGATTTCCATTCACGGATTTGCAACACACATCGTAGGCAGCACACTTACCTATGTGTACAATGGCGGCTCAAGCTATACGTTTACGCTCAAGCTCTATCGTGATTGCGGATCGGGATCAGCTGCATTTCCGAACAATGTGACGATCAATGTGCGTGGATTGAATGGAGCCGTATTTGCACCTACAAAGGATTTCACCATGCCAGGTGGCACAATAACGAACATTCCATCCAACCTCGATACCTGTGCTGTTCCACCGAATCCTATGCCCTGTGTGCAGGAACGGATTTATACGGCAACGGTGACTAATCTTCCTGCAAATCCAGGTGGATATCATTGCTACTACCAGGTGTGCTGCCGTAACCTTTCTACTACCAACGTAAACGCATCCTGTAACTGTATCGGTTCCAGCGTATACACTTACATACCGGGACCAACTGCTGCGTGGATGGAAGATTTTACGCTCGCAAACGGAACCACTGTTGATGCAGGAACGACTGCATGGACACGTTCATTGGGAACTACACCTCCCGGATATGCACAGGTTCAGAACAATCTTTTTGAAGTTCAGGGTGCAAACAATGCACAGGCTACTTGGCTTTCACAGCAGATCAATATCTCCGCGATTACGGCTGGTGTCAATCTCAGTGTGAATCTTTCGGAAGTCGGGACGATGGATGTGAATGATTCGATACTCACCTATTACAGTATCAACTCCGGCCCTTTTGTTCCATTTGCAGTGAACGGCGCAATTGCAGATGACTTTACAGCGGCGAATGCTACTTCCGGTCCGGTCACAGGAAATACGGTGCAGATCATGATCCGGGTCCATTACGATGGTTCATCTCCTACTTCGGAATTATACAGATGGGACAACGTGAATGTGATCGGCAACGACTTCATGGCAAACAGTTCGCCAACATTCACGGCGTTCCCCCCGCTTTTTCTTTGCCAGGGAAACCTGTTTACTTTTAATCACGCTGCAGCAGATGCCGATGGTGATTCGCTCGCCTATTCATTCTATACTCCTTATAATGATGTTGCGCCGACCTTCCCGTCAAACACCGCAACATTTACGCCTGTAACCTGGTTGGGCGGATTCGGAGCGACCAATCCGCTGGGTGGGCCACCGCTTTCACTGAGTCCGACAACCGGAATGATGAGCGGAACTCCGACAATGCTCGGGCAGTTCGTAGTAGGCGTACGTGTGCGTGAATACAGAAACAGCGTCTTACTCAGCGAAGTGACGCGCGATTTCCAGTTTAATATTACTTTCTGTCCGCCACCTGCACAGGCTCTTATTGTTCCCGGTGATACGATCAATGCGTGCTCCGGATTAAACGTAAGTTTTCCGAATAACAGTGATCCTGCAGCCAACAACTGGACGTGGGATTTCGGAAACCTTGCTTCAACCACCGATACATCCACACTTGAGTTTCCTTCATATAGTTATCCGTCACCGGGAAGCTACACAACCATGCTCATCATTAATGCCGGTACATCATGTGCCGACACCAGCTATGCGTCGGTTGATGTAGGTTTCGCCAATGCGAATTTCACCCACAATGCACCGCAGTGCGCGGGAACAAACGTTACGTTCACAAACAGTTCCACCTGCTCGCCCAATACTACGATCAGCGGATATAACTGGGACTTCGGCGATGCAACAACATCGACGCTCACGAATCCGACCCATGCATACGCAACGGGAGGAACATACACTGTTACGCTCATTACTTATACAACTTTGGGTTGTACCGATACACTGCAAGTGCCGATTACGATTACTCCGACACCGGCGACACCAACTGCAACAAGTAACAGTCCGGTTTGTACAGGAAATACAATCAACTTAAGTACACCGGTTGTTGCCGGAGCCACTTATTCGTGGACGGGTCCGGGTGGATTTACTTCTGCACTGCAAAACCCAACGCGCGCAGGTGCTACACTTGCGATGGCAGGAACTTACAGTGTTACTGTGACTGTTGGTGGCTGCACCAGTGCCGCAGGAACAGTAACAGTGGTTGTCAACGCCACTCCTGCACCGCCAACGGTTTCGAGCAACTCGCCGATCTGTGCCGGCAGCACGCTGAACCTGACTGCATCCAACATTGCAGGCGCAACCTATGCGTGGACAGGTCCGAACAGTTTTTCATCTGCATTGCAGAATCCTTCAATAGGTGCTGCAACTATAGCAGCAAGCGGAACCTATTCGGTTACTGCTACTGTCGCAGGATGTCCGAGTGCAGTGGCGACAACCGTCGTGACTGTAAGTCCGGTTCCGGCCACTCCTTCTGCAAGCAGTAACAGTCCGGTATGCCAGGGAAGCACTATCAACCTTACTACTCCTGCGGTTGCGGGAGCAACTTATTCATGGACAGGACCGAATAGTTTCTCATCTGCATTGCAAAACCCGACGATAGCAGGTGCAACTGCGGTTAATGCAGGAACATATTCAGTAACGGTGACTGTTGGGGGATGCCCAAGTCTCGCCGGAACAACTACTGTTGTTGTTAATCCTACACCAGCTACCCCTACTCCGACTAGCAATAGTCCAGTGTGTGTTGGAAGTACCATCACACTAAGCACTGCTGCGGTGGCCGGAGCCACCTATTCGTGGACCGGTCCCGCAGCATTTGCTTCTGCATTGCAGAATCCAACCCGTCCTGGCGCAACACTTGCCATGAGCGGAACATACAGCTTGACAGTTACTGTCGGCGGATGTACAAGTGCTGCAGGAACAGTTGCCGTAACAGTAAATCCTACACCGGCCGCTCCTACTGCATCCAGCAACTCACCGATCTGCGCAGGATCAACGCTGAATCTTACGACACCGAATGTTGCAGGTGCAACTTATGCGTGGACAGGCCCTAACAGTTTCTCTTCTGCTACACAAAATCCATCCATCGCAGGAGCTACGGTTGCAGCAACCGGAACGTATTCTGTAACTGTAACCGTTGGCGGATGTACCAGTGCATTCGGAACAACTGCTGTTATTGTGAATCCTATTCCTGCAACACCGGCACCGGGAAGCAATAGTCCGGTGTGCTCAGGAACAACATTAACTCTCACGACCACGGCAGTTGCCGGAGCAACTTACGCGTGGACCGGACCCAACAGTTTCTCATCTGCAGTACAAAATCCAACCATTGCCCTGGTTACAGTTGCGGCCAGCGGAACTTATTCGCTCACCACAACCGTAAACGGATGCACAAGTGCAGTCGGTACAGTAGCAGTGGTTGTCAATCCAACGCCGGCAGCGCCGACAGCATCCAGCAACAGTCCGGTTTGCGCAGGATCTACTCTTAATCTTACGGCATCCAACATTGCCGGTGCAACCTATTCGTGGACCGGCCCGAATGGTTTTACATCCTCCACACAAAACCCATCGATCGCAGGAATAACAGCAGCGGGAGCAGGAACCTATTCTGTGACTGCAACTGTTGCAGGTTGTACAGGTACATTCGGAACAACTACAGTTGTGGTAAATCCGATTCCGACCACACCAACACCTGCTTCAAACAGTCCTATCTGTATCGGACAAACGCTGAACCTGACAACTACAGCAGTTGCAGGTGCGACTTATTCCTGGACGGGTCCGAACAGTTTCTCCTCCTCACTGCAGAATCCTAGTATTGTAGGAGCAACAGCAGCCGCTACAGGAACTTATTCACTTACAACCACAGTTGGCGGATGCACAAGCTTAACCGGAACAGTTGCAGTAACAGTGAACTCTGCACCTTCATCGCCAACATTGTCAAGCAATTCACCGGTGTGCACGGGTACAACGCTTAACCTTACCGCGTCGCTTGTTGTGGGTGCCACCTATACATGGACCGGTCCGAACGGATTCACATCCTCCCTGCAAAACCCTTCAATTGTAGGTGTAACATTGGCAGCTGCGGGTACTTATACCTGCGTAGTAAACAATGGTTGTGCAAGTACACCTGTTACTACTGTCGTAACGGTGAATGCGACGCCGGCAGCGCCAACCGCTTCGAGCAACAGCCCGATCTGCGCCGGTTCAACATTGAATCTTACCGCGTCAAATATTGCAGGTGCTACTTACTCGTGGACGGGACCAAACAGTTTTACTTCATCAACCCAGAATCCATCGATTGCAGGTGCTACTGTTGCTGCGTCAGGAACTTATTCGGTGACCGCAACAGTTGCAGGATGCCCAAGTGCATTCGGAACTGTAACGGTTATTGTGAATCCGATTCCGGCAACTCCTGCACCGGGAAGTAACAGTCCGGTTTGTACGGGCAGCACTATCACACTCACCACAACCGCAGTGGCGGGTGCTACGTATTCGTGGACAGGACCACCTGCCTTCTCCTCTGCATTGCAGAATCCTACACGTCCGGGAGCTACCCTTGCGATGGCAGGAACGTACAGTCTCACTGTCACCGTAAATGGTTGCACCAGCGCAACAGGAACAGTAAACGTAGTTGTGAATCCGACTCCTGCAGCTCCAACGGCCTCCAGCAACAGTCCGATCTGTGCGGGATCAACGTTAAATCTTAACGCGTCGAACGTTGCAGGTGCAACTTACTCCTGGACCGGACCGAATGGTTTCACTTCCACCACACAGAATCCATCCATCGCGGGTGCAACAGTTGCAGAGAGCGGAACGTATTCAGTAACTGCAACAGTTGCAGGTTGTCCGAGTGCCTTCGGAACGACAACAGTTGTCGTGAATCCTATTCCGGCTGCACCAACTCCATCCAGCAACAGTCCGATCTGTGTTGGACAAACTCTTAACCTCACCACCAGTGCAGTTGCAGGTGCAACTTACGCGTGGACCGGTCCGAATGGATTCACTTCCTCAACACAAAATCCGAGCATTGCCGGTGCTACACTTGCGGAAGCGGGAACATATTCGCTTACAGTAACAGTGAACGGTTGTACCAGCAGTTCAGGAACTGTAAACGTTTCTGTAAATACTCCTCCGTCTGCACCGGCCTTGTCGAGCAATTCTCCGGTGTGTACAGGAAATCCGCTTAACCTCACCGCTAGTCTGGTTGTTGGCTCCACCTATTCATGGACGGGTCCGAACGGATTTACTTCCACCTTGCAGAACCCTACGATTGCAGTAACAACACTCGCTGCTGCAGGAACATACACTTGCGTAGTCAATAACGGATGTGCGAGTTCCCCGGTTACCGTAGTGGTAGTTGTTAATCCGACTCCGGCAGCTCCTGCTGCTTCAAGCAACAGTCCGCTTTGCGATGGTTCAACAATTAACCTTACGGCATCCAATGTTGCAGGTGCTACTTACAATTGGAGTGGTCCGGCTTCTTATTCTTCCTCTACCCAGAATCCGTCGATACCGGGAGCAACGGTAGCCAACTCCGGTACTTACTCTGTCAACGTAACAGTGAACGGATGCACAAGTGCCAACGCAACGACCAACGTTGTGGTCAATCCGATTCCGGCATCGCCATCACCAACTGCGAATTCTCCGGTGTGTACAGGCGATACATTAAACCTTACGACTTCAGCTGTTGCCGGAGCCACTTATTCGTGGACGGGACCGAATGGATTTACATCTTCGTCTCAGAACCCATCCGTAACCGGTGTTACACTTGCAGCTGACGGAACTTATACCTTAACCGTATCCGTACTCGGTTGTACCAGTGCGCCAGGAACAGTTGTAGTGGTTGTGAATCCAACGCCTGCTGCTCCTACCGCATCCAGCAATAGCCCGATCTGCGACGGAGATCCGTTGAACCTCTCTGCTTCGAATGTTGCAGGTGCTACGTATACATGGACAGGTCCGAATTCATACACGTCATCTACACAGAATCCAACCATCGCTCCGGCGACTTTGACAGAAGCAGGAACATATTCTGTGACTGTTACGGTTGCGGGATGTACAGGCACTTCCGGTACCACAACTGTTGTTGTAAATCCAATTCCGGCGACACCGGTTCCGGCATCCAACGGACCAATCTGTATTGGACAAACACTGAACCTTACAACATCGGCAGTGGCCGGCGCAACTTATGCATGGAACGGACCAAACGGATTTACTTCTTCTTTGCAGAATCCAAGCATAGTTGGTGCAACTACTGCAGCTTCGGGAACCTATTCACTTACAGTAACTGTGAATGGATGTACCAGCCCGGTAGGAACAGTCGTTGTCCTGGTAAGTAATAATCCTCCATCTCCGGTTGTTTCATCAAACAGCCCTGTGTGTTCCGGACAGACACTGCAACTGACTGCAGATACGATCGCAGGTGCAACGTATACCTGGAGCGGACCGAACAGCTTCTCCTCTTCGAACCAGAACCCGACAATTCCGGGCGTTACGGTTGCAGCCAGCGGAACTTATACTGTAATCGTGTTTAACGGATGTGCAAGCGCTCCGGCAACCGTTACGGTAACGGTGAATCCGACGCCTGCAGCACCGAATGCAAACAGTAACAGTCCGGTTTGCGAAGGCTCAACGATCAATCTTACTTCCAGCTTGGTTGCCGGTGCAACCTATGCGTGGACAGGTCCAAACAGCTTCAGTGCTTCTACACAAAACACTTCAATCCCGGGAGCAACCAGTACGGAAGCCGGCACTTATTCCGTGACGGTTACGGTAAACGGATGTACCAGTGTTGCGGGTACTGAACTCGTAGTTGTAAATCCAACGCCGATAGTAAGTGCAGGAAGTTCTCAGACGGTATGCGCGAACAACGCGATTGTGGTACTCTCTGCAACTTCCACAACGGGAGCCGGAAGCTGGACGACAAGCGGAACAGGAACTTTCTCCCCTGCACCGAACATTCTGAATCCGACATATAATCCAAGTTCTGCAGACACTGCAGCAGGAAGTGTAACACTCACCTTCACCTCATCGAACAACGGTGCATGTGCCCCTGCCAATGATCAGATCACCATTACCTTCACTGATGCTCCGACAGCGAATGCCGGCGCAGATCAGTCGGTGTGTGCAAACAACGCCGATGTATCACTGAACGGTATCATCACTATCGCGGGTGGCGGAAACTGGACCAGCAACGGAACCGGAACATTCAATCCTTCTTCAACAGCGCTCAATGCGACTTATGTACCGAGTGCTGCGGATACTGCTGCTGGAACTGTAACGCTTTACCTTACTACAACTTCCAATGGAGGATGTCTCGCAGCAATCGATTCGGTGGTTATAACGATTACGGACGGACCAACTGTTGATGCAGGTTCTACTGTATTCCGTTGTGCTAACAATCCGAACGGACAGCTCAATGGTACATCATCCACCGGAAGCGGAACATGGACAACTTCAGGCGGTGGTACGTTTAACCCGAATGCAAACACGTTGAATGCCACTTATGTTCCTACTCCGGCTGACATCGCTTCAGGAAGCGTTCTGTTTACATTGACCTCGACAGGAAACGGAACCTGCAATGCGGTGACAGACACAGTGTCCATTATTTACACGCAACCACCAACCGTTTCAGCAGGTGTCGATCTTACAATCTGCGGTAATCAAACGAGCATTGGGTTGTCAGGAACATCCACCACAAATAATGGAGTGTGGACAACCAGCGGAACAGGAACATTCTCTCCAAACGGACTGAACGGAGTTTACTTCCCGAGTGCAGCCGATACTGCTGCAGGTACGGTAACGCTCACTCTTACTTCAACCAACAACGGAGGATGTATTGCGGTTACAGATCAGCTTGTGCTTACGATCACCGATGCACCGGTTGCTGTTGCGGGAGCAGACGTTACCGTTTGCGGCAATAATTCAACTGTAACGTTGAGCGGAACAGTCTCTGTTGCGACAGGCGGACTCTGGTCAACAAACGGAAGCGGTTCATTCGCTCCTTCGACCAGTTCACTTAATGCAACCTACTCACCTAGTAGCGCTGATACAGCGGCAGGAATGATCACCATCTATCTTACCACAACCGGTAACGGAACCTGTTTCCCGACGGTTGATTCCTTGTTGGTGACATTTACCGATGCGCCTTATGTTATTGCCGGAGATACTATCCTCACTTGTATTTCTTCGCCGAACACTCCGTTGAACGGAACTTCAAGCACCGGTTCGGGAGTATGGACAACACTTGGCAGCGGTTCATTCTCTCCTAACAACACAACACTGAACGCAACGTATATTCCAGGCTCCGCTGATACGGCAGCAGGAAGTGTGCTGCTCATTCTGACTTCTGCGAACAACGGTACTTGTCTGTCAGAAGATGACACGGTGCTGATCATCTTCGCGCCGACTCCTGTTGTAACTACAACTCCGGATCAAACGGTGTGTGCGAACAATGCTGTTGTAACGGTTGGAGCAACCACTACTACCGGTACGGGAATTTGGACGACATCCGGATCCGGAACGTTTGCACCTTCCGTTACAAACCTGAATCCAACGTACACACCATCTTCGGCGGATACAGCAGCAGGAACCGTTACGTTAACATTCACTTCTACAAACGGATGCACGCCGATTTCATCAACGATCACTATTACGATCACAGATGCTCCGTTTGTGAATGCAGGCCCGGATCTGTTCTCTTGTGCCAATAGCCCGAACGCTGCAATTTCTGCGGTAGTCGGCGGCGCAACTACAACCGGAATGTGGACCACATCAGGCGGCGGATTCTTCTCGCCATCTAACACTGATATGAATCCGACATATGTTCCTGATGCAACTGATATCACAAACGGAACGGTCATGCTTGTGTTGACTTCAACCGGAAACGGACTGTGTCTCGCGGTTGCCGATACAGTAGTTCTGACCATCACTCCTCCACCAACTGTGGCAGCAGGTCCTGACCTTGTTGCCTGCGCGAACAATGCTGTTGCACTTGGAGGTACGATCACCGGAGGAGGAGGAACCGGAATCTGGACGACACCAAACGGATCAGGAGTGTTTGCTCCTTCTGATACCTCACTGAATGCTGCTTACATTCCTACAAATGCTGATACACTGATCAGTCCGGTGATGGTAATATTGACTTCTACCAATAACGGAGGATGTAATCCGGCTTCGGATACCTTGTTCATCATCGTGAACCCTGGACCGGAAGTAACCGCTGGACCGGATCAGACTGTGTGTGCAAACATTCCTACAGTGATCCTGAACGGAACTGTTTATCTCGCAAGCGGAATTTCGTGGACAACAAATGGTGACGGAACGTTCTCACCGGATAGCATTTCGCTGAACACAACATACACGCCGGGGCCAGCTGATACAACGAGCGGAACAGTTACGCTCTACATTACCTCCATCGGAAACGGATTGTGCAACGCGGCTGTCGACAGCATGGTGATAACCATTACCGATGCGCCGATTGCAGATGCAGGGCCGGATCAATCGATCTGTACCGGCACCCCGTCAGCAGTTCTGAACGGAACGGTGAGTGGCGGCGCGACAACCGGTCAGTGGACGACAAATGGTACCGGAACATTCTCTCCGAATGATTCAACACTGAATGCGACTTATACATTCAGTGCCGCGGATACCACTGCGGGCTCAGTAACTTTCTACCTGTCATCCACAAACAATGGATTGTGTCTGCAGGAAACAGATTCGATGGTCATCACGATTACTCCTATCCCGCTTGCACTTGCGGGTAACGACACATCGATGTGTGCAGACGGTGGCGGAATAACACTGAATGGCGTAATCCTCGGCGGATCCGGTACCGGTGTCTGGACGACTTCCGGTGACGGAACATTCTCTCCGAATGATTCTACGCTGAATGCTGTGTACACTCCAGGTCCGTTGGATACAGCAAACGGAACGGTAACATTGGTTCTGGATGCAACGAATTCCTGTCTGCCGGAATCAGATACCATAACGATCACGATTATCGATGCTCCGATTGTTGATGCCGGTGCCGGTGCCCTGATCTGTGCCGGTGCAAACGTTCCGCTGGGCGGAACAGTAACGAACACCACGGGTGGAACATGGACCACTGCGGGTGATGGAACATTCACGCCGAATGCAACAGCCCTCAACGCAACGTATGTTCCCGGACCGAACGATATTGCCGCAGGCAGCGTAGTGATTACGCTTACCGGTGACAGTACGGGCTTCTGTTCTTCGATCACCGACCAGCTCACGATCACAATCAACAGTACGCCGGTTGCGGAATTCTACTTCAGTGGTAACTGCGATAATGCAGCAACAGTATTTGCCGATTCATCCACAAATGTGAACGGTGCCATTACTGACTGGAACTGGACGTTCGATACGGCAACAGATACTGCACAGAACCCGACTTACACATTCGGAACAGCAGGTACTCATACTGTAACGCTGATTGTAATGACGGCTGCAGGATGCGCTGACACATTATCGCAGACTGTGACTGTCAATCCGTCTCCGCTTGCATCCTACTCTGATACGACAACCTGTCCGTACGACGGAATATTCACAGATGAATCTGCAATTGGTTCCGGTGCAATCGTGAACTGGGCATGGGATTTCGGTGACTCAACGGTTTCAACACTACAGAGTCCGACTCATACCTATGGGGATACCGGAACGTATATCGTTTCATTGACGGTGACAAGCGATTCCGGATGTATCTCCGTATTCAGTGATACCACATTCATTGTACTTTGCAGCGATACCGTATCGCCTCCTGTCTTACCGGGTGCGTTCACTCCGAATGGAGACGGACATAACGATGTCTTCATCGTACGAGGCGGACCGATGCTCGACATGCGACTGAATGTGTACAACGAGTGGGATAATCTCATCTTCACTTCAGATTCGCAGAGTGTCGGATGGGATGGCACCTACAAAGGCAAACCACAACCTGCAGGAACGTATATCTGGACCTTCACGGGTACCACTGCCGACGGAACGCCGGTGAACATGTATGGATCTGTAACGATTTTAAGATAGAAAATGTGAAACCGTCCTGACGTTGACAGTCAGGACGGTTTACGAATTCAAAATTTTAAAAAATATTATCCAATGAGTAAAAAGTACTTCGCACTCTTCGCAATTACCGTTTCGCTTACGGCAGGTGCACAGGATTTTCACCTATCACAGTACGACGCGGCTGATCTGTATATGAACCCGGGTTCGACTGGTATGTTCAAAGGTGATGCAGGTCGTTATCGAGTTGCGGCAGATTACCGTTCGCAATGGAAATCGCTTGGACTGAAACCATTCAGTACTATGTACCTCTCTTTTGACATGCCCCTTCAGAAGTATGAAGATCAATGGGGTGTCGGCGGCTTTGTTGTAAATAACCATGGAGCACCGGGACAATTCCGTACAATCCAGTTCATGGGATCCGGGGCTTATAACATCATGCACAAAAGTCCTGAGCATTACCTGACTGCCGGAGTCCAGCTGGGATTGATTTACAAATCGTACAACCAGGGAGACTATACGTACGACGAACAGTATGAATCGAGTTCCGGAACTTTCAACACTTCATTGAACAGCGGTGAGACTTTTTCGAAGTACAGCAAAACCGCATTCGATGCTGCGATCGGAATTAATTACCAATACGGTACACCGTTTCAGAAGTATCATCCATTCGGTGCTTTCTCCATTCAGCACCTTGCGATGCCGAATGAATCTCTCTCCAGCGAAAAGAACAGGATGCCGATGCGGTTTAACTTCCTTGGTGGATGTGAAATGCAGCTGAAAGAAGACTTTATGCTGGCGCCACGGATGTTGTATATGTATCAACGAAAGGCCTGGGAGTTCAGTATCGGTACAATGGCTTATTACACAATCAAAAACTCTTCACTTGATGCAGTCTTCGGAGTAGATTATCATCACAAAGATGCCCTCGTTGCACACATTGGTTTCCGGCAGGGTAAAAGTATTTTCCGTTTCAGCTACGATATCAATATCGCCGGCCTGAACGATTACACCAACGGAAAAGGTGCATGGGAATTTTCCCTGATACTGGTTGGAGCGAAAGATCAGCCGCTTTTCAAACCGCTTTTTTAGTGCCTGGATGGATTTGAGCCACTGATTCGCAGATCATGCGGGTTTTTCAGATTATTATTTTGTTTTTTCTTTTTGAAAGAACGGAGAAAACGATTCGCACAACCTTAGTGACCTGTGAACACAGCCTGACCTGAACCCGTCGAAAGATGGCAAAAAGCACCCGCGCTCCTATGCTATTCCTTCACCAACTTCTTTTTCCACCAGGTACGTATTCCGATCAGGAGAATTACGCCCGATCAGTTCGGCTAAGAATCCCGCAAGGAAAAGCTGCGTGCCGATGATAATGCACGTGAGTGCAATATAGAACCACGGACTTTCGGTAACGCGTTCTTCATGTCCGTGATGGTAAACAATCCAGAGCTTGTGGGCACCAAGCCATGCAGCTGCGAAAAAACCCATCATAAACAGCAATGTGCCCAGCAATCCGAAGAAATGCATTGGGCGCTTTCCGAATTTGGTAACAAAGGAAATAGAAAGCAGATCCAGGAATCCATTCACGAAACGCTCAAGTCCGAATTTCGTAGTACCGTATTTTCGCGACTGATGCGCAACCACCTTCTCTCCTATTTTCGTGAAGCCTGCGCGTTTTGCAATCACGGGAATATAACGGTGCATTTCTCCATACACCTCAATGCTTTTCACTACATCCGAACGATAGGCTTTCAGTCCGCAGTTGAAATCATGCAGGTGAATCCCCGACATTCTTCTCGCCGCCCAATTGAACAGCTTTGTAGGAATTGTTTTGGTGACCGGATCGTAACGTTTCTGTTTCCATCCCGAAATCAGGTCAAATCCTTCAACCGTAATCTGTTTATACAGGTCCGGTATTTCATCCGGGCTATCCTGAAGATCGGCGTCCATTGTAATTACAACATCACCTTTGCAGGCCTCAAACCCGGTTTGAAGTGCGGCTGATTTTCCATAATTCCTTCTGAACTTGATTCCACGCACGCAAGGATTTTTCTCAGAGAGCGATTCAATTACTTTCCACGATTTGTCTTTGCTTCCGTCATCGACAAAAACAATCTCGTACGAAAAATTATTCGCTCCCATTACTTTCACGATCCAATCGTGAAGCTCCGGAAGAGATTCGTCTTCGTTGTAAAGCGGGACAACAATGGAAATCTGCATATGCTATTGTTGTGGCGGATTATTCTGTTGAGACGAAAAATTCTGCTGACCACCTTGCGGAGGCATACTCGGGAACGGTGCGTTCGCAGGAGGGAAAAATTGAGCCGGTGGCGGATCTTTTTTCATAATTGCAGCGAGAATCAGATTGAACAGTGCATAAATAATCATTCCGCCTACCAAAGTCATGATTGCAATTACTACAGGCTGCATAGCCCACTCTGCCCAGCTCATCGCCATGTCAATGGTCTCCTGGGGCAGACCCTTATCTTCCATCTTCGCACGCTCTATGAGCAGACGATCCTGCGCCAGCCCCGGTGCGATAAACGTCGAAAATACAACAGCCCAGATCGTCATGAAAATGCAGTAGACAAGGCTCTGTAACATAAGGTGCTTGTAAGTCTCACCAAAAGTCAGATAACCTGTCCCCTGATCCCTCCACTTCTTGACACCTACACAAAGAAAAGTTATTACCACACCGTATGAAATGAAATTAAGGACTTCAGGAAGCTCCAGAAGATAGATCAGCAATGATAATATGATCACCGCAATCGATGAAGCAGTTCCGAATATTGCTGCGTGAGAGAAACGTGTCTTGCTCATGAGAAAATAGTTTTCAGTACGAAAATCGTGAACTGTACTGACTGCTATCGTCAGCACGGTTTCAGGGTGCAGCAAAGATAGAATAAAGCCGAGGATGGTGACAATACGGTCAAATTCTGCATTTCTGCTTAACAGAAATTGACAGATGTTATCTTCACTACAGGTCAGGCGTCAAATAACAACATTCATGTTCCATGAAGACGCTGACCTGTATCGCCCTGTTCTGTTTTGGATATTCTATTCACGCTTAAACAGTGAAAGTCACGATGTTTCGCGACACCGCACCCGATGCTTTGTGGAGCCGGTCGGCAGCAACGTAATCTGCTTTTCTGTGAAGGGAAAAGACACCTATTACGCGACCTGCACATTTCCACTCCTGATCGCAAGAAGGATATATGCATTACGTGTGCTTGCCTGTTTCTTCCGAATCGTCACATCGCAAATCTATTGTGGCATCCTTCGGGAAAATGATTACTCACTGTGGTCGGGACGAAGGATCATCCGGGAGGTTAAATTGTGGTCGATGGGCTACCGGAATGATCAGTAAGCAATGCGCAGTTTTCAGTATGTAATGCGCAATATGCAGTATGCAGTAAATCAGCAAGAAACAATACTGCATACCGCGTACTGAAAACTGCGCACTTTTGTTACCTTTGTCCCGGGTAAGTCTTATACGACCAGCTCCTGCTGAATCCCCCAGGTCCGGAAGGAAGCAAGGGTAAGTGGTTGTAGCGGTGCGATGTAAGTAGCTTACCCACTTTTTTTGCCCTGTCGTGAAAATTCCGGTTCCGCTGATTGAAAATGAAGCCTTCACCATCCGCTCCTATGCGATGAGTGACACACATCCGCTTCACCGGATGATGAAAGAAAACCGGAAAGACCTGCTCCATACATTTCCGAAATCGGTTGAAGGCACCACTACGGTAATGCGTACCCGAAAATACATTCTGGAGAAACAAAGTGAACGGAATTCGGGATTGATACTCGTCTGCGGAATTTTTACTGCCGAAGATGATCAGCTCATCGGGCATATCCTCTTTACGAAGTTCGACTGGTCGGTTCCGAAATGCGATATGGGATATTTTATTTCCTCCCCTCATGCAGGAAAAGGGCTCGCTACCAAGGCCGCAAGCGCATTCGCGAAGTGGGGATTTTCTGTATTGAAACTTGAAAAAATCACCATGCGCATCTGGCCGGAGAACAAGGCTTCTATTGCAGTTGCGAAGAAGCTCGGGGCGCGGGAAGCCGGACTTGCAAAACGCGATTTCCGGTCACATGATGGAATGATCATGGATTGCGTATACTATGAGCTATATCGATAGCCGTTCACCGTTAGTTCATTCATCGTTCACAGTACCGGGATCGTGAAGGATGGCACTTGTTCACAGTTATTGTCCCGATTGTCAATAAAACGGTGAACTGTAAACAGTCAAACGGTGAACGTTTCAGTAAATTCGTGCTCCAAATCAACACACCACCATGAAATTTTTCATCGATACAGCTGATCTCGCACAGATCAAAGAAGCACAGGATCTCGGAGTACTTGACGGAGTAACCACTAACCCATCTCTGATGGCAAAAGTGGGCATCGCCGGCAAAGAAGCGGTGATGAAGCATTACGTCGATATCTGTAACATCGTAACCGGCGATGTGAGTGCTGAAGTTATCTCGACTGACTATGAAGGCATCATCCGCGAAGGAGAAGAACTTGCGAAACTTCATAAACAGATCGTGGTGAAAGTTCCGATGATCAAAGAAGGGGTTCGTGCCATCAAATATTTTTCCAACAAAGGAATCCGCACCAACTGTACACTTGTGTTTTCCGCAGGACAGGCTTTACTTGCAGCGAAAGCAGGAGCGTCGTATGTTTCTCCTTTCATCGGCCGCCTCGATGATGTTTCTGTAAACGGACTTGCCCTGATCGAAGAGATCAGAACTATCTACGATAATTACGGTTACCGCACAGAAATTCTTGCCGCATCTGTCCGTCATCCGATGCACATTATCGAGTGTGCGAAAATCGGTGCAGATGTTGCAACCTGTCCGCTGAGCGTAATTACCTCCTTGCTGAAACATCCGTTGACGGATAACGGGCTTGCACAGTTTCTTGCTGATGCAAAAAAGTTCGCGTAGCATTTTCCGCCCCCGATGACGCTGAAATTGACTGCAGCCGAAGCAGAGAAGCCCGACAACTTACACAGGGAAATTGCGTATAGATTGTAACGATGTCACTGATCTACCTGAATTCCGACAAACCCGATCACGAGCAGATTGTACGTGCAGCTGAAATACTCCGTGCAGGCGGAATCATCGTTTACCCTACTGACACAGTTTACGGAATCGGGTGCGACATCATGCAGCCAAAAGCACTGGAGAGACTCTGCAAGCTGAAGAATATTCCGGTTACGCAGGCGAACTTCTCGATCATCTGTCATGATCTCTCCCACCTTGCCGATTTTACGATTCCGATCAAGACCCCTGTTTTCCGTGTTCTGAAAAAAGCACTTCCCGGACCGTATACTTTCATCCTCGATGCGAATCACCGCGTTCCGAAATTTTTTCTGCACAAGAAAAAGACGATAGGAATACGGGTTCCCGATAATAAAATTATAAGTGAAATTGTAAAAGAACTCGGTAATCCGATTGTTTCCTCCTCTGCACATCAATCGCAGGAAGAACTGGATGACTTTGTCGCTGATCCCGAATCCATTTACGAAAAGTTCAAGGATAAAGTTGAGCTTGTAATCAACGGAGGATATTGCAGTAACCAGGTGTCTACTGTCATTGATGCAGCAGGTGGTGCCTGCGTAGTAACAAGGCAGGGTCTGGGCGAAACGGATCATCTCTGGTAAATGTTTCCGGTTGTTCCCACGTACTATTTTCTAAGTTTGTAATACACTATCACCTGGTTCATATTTGCAGTGTTCATCATTGAATCCGCAGGGAACAGGAAACCGTGAACAGGAAACCGTGAACCGACCAATCAGGATACTCCGAATAATCAATCGCTTCAACCTTGGCGGACCAACGTATAACGTTGCGTATCTCACGAAATATCTTGCGCCTGAATATGAAACTTTGCTGATTGGCGGAGAGAAAGACGCGTCGGAAGCCGATTCGGATTTCATTGTGAAAAATCTCGGCCTGGAGCCGAAGATTATTCATGGAATGAAACGCAGCATCAATCCGTTCAGCGATTACAAAGCATACAGGGAAATCCGCAGCATCATTCGGGAGTTCAGGCCAGACATTGTGCATACACATGCTTCCAAAGCCGGCGCCCTGGGACGATATGCCGCGATCAAAGAAAAAGTTCCGGTGATCGTTCACACATTTCACGGGCACGTTTTTCATTCGTACTTCAGCGGCATTACTACTTCGGTTTTCAAACGGATTGAGCGTTATCTCGCGAAAAAAAGTTCGGCAATAATTGCGATCAGCGGGATTCAGAAAAAGGAACTGTGCGACGAACACCAAATCTGTTCACCCGGGAAAGTAACTGTTATTCCACTGGGCTTTGATCTTGACCGCTTTCAGCAGGGCAATGGAGAAAAGCGCAGTGCCTTCCGAAAGGAATGGAATATCGGAGAGGATGAAATTGTTGTTTCAATTATAGGCCGTTTGGTGCCGGTGAAGAATCATAAATTGTTCATCGATGCTGCTGCAGCCATACTTCAATCTGAAATCCGGAATGTAAAATTTCTGATTGTCGGAGACGGGGAACTGCGAGGTCAGCTGGAAGAGCAGGTGAATGAATTATCCATGGGCACTCCCTCCATAAAAGACCGGGTGATTTTCACATCCTGGATCAAGGAAGTGGATCAGGTCCTCGCAGCGAGTGACATTGTTGCGCTCACCTCCTGGAACGAGGGTACGCCGGTTAGTCTCATCGAGGCACATGCATCCTCATGTCCTGTTGTCACTACGCGCGCAGGCGGCGTTGAAGACATCGTTCAGCATGAACAAACCGGATTTGTGAGTGATCCCGGCGACACTGACACATTCACAGCCAACCTGAAAAAGCTGATCAATAATCGGGAATTGAGGCTTTCTATGGCTTCCCGTGCACGTGACAGAGTGTTAAAACAGTACAGCTATCAGCGTTTGGTTAGTGATACGAGCCGTCTATACAGGCGTTTGTTGTCCCCAAATGGGTAAAAACCGCTGATTTTGATACCTTTGTCGCAAGCAAAACCGCTGTATGAAATCAAAGGTTTTTACCAGACTATTCCTGATCCTAGTTCCTGTGGCTCTGCTCAGCCTGAGTAGCTGCAGGGTATTGTTTCCGAACGTAATGCTTACAACAACCAGCAAGTATCCGTTCGACACGCTGAAATTGGACTCTGCAACTTTTGCAACAGAGTACAGGCTGGCTCCGGATGACGTTATTGAGTTCCGTCTTTTCGCCAACGATGGTTTCAAAATGATTGACCTCGTTAATTCCGGGAATTCCGCCAATAACATTATCAGGCAAGGATTCGAATACACACTCGACAGCCGGGGTTTTGTAAAACTTCCGCTATTGGGTCTCGTGGAAATCGACAGCATGACGATCAGGGAGGCGGAAATGTATCTTGAGACCCGATACTCCGATTACTATGTTAAACCGTTTGCAATGATAGAGGTTGTTAACCGGAGGGTCATCGTTTTTCCGGGAGATCCGGGTAACGCTAAAGTTCTGTCCCTTGGAAATAATACAACCGTGTTTGAAGCCATTGCAATGGCGGGAGGAATTTCCGCAAGCGGAAAAGCACATAAAATTTCATTGATCCGACAGACAGACAACCCGAACGATCCGTTGGTATACAAGCTCGACTTATCGAGAATGGAAAATATTGCACAGGGCAATATCGTACTCCAGTCCAATGATATTATTTACGTGGAACCCAGAAAACGATATGCATCCCGGACCTTGCAGGAAATTACGCCTGTAATGTCGCTTTTCAGTACGGCCATTACGATCTATTTCCTCATCGCGCGACTGTAGACTATGCTGCAGGCACAGATGAACGACCGGACTGAAACGTTCGACAGGTATAAAGAACGCCTGACGAACTTCAGTGTAGAGTTTGAATTCGGCCTGTTTCTTTTTATTGCACGCAAAAGTCTGTTATGGATCATGCTGCTGATGGGCCTTGCTGCCCTCTCCTCCTGGGTGTACCTCCGTTATTCACAGAATTATTACCAGGCGGCTTCCGTTGTTCAGATCAGCGTAGATAATACTTCTTCGAGAGTACTGGACATTAACTCCGCTTTGCTGGATGACGGCAATGAGGTGGCTTCTCTTATCGAAGTAATCCGCTCCGAAGTTTTCCTCAAACGGGCACTCCTTAAATTACCATTGCAGATAAGTTATTATGCGGAAGGAAGAATCAAAACCAATGAACACTACCGCTCCTCTCCCTACACAGTTTCCTACCTGATCAAAGACAATGCTGCTTACGGAACCAGGAACGATATCACATTCAATGCCGATAACGCGTCCGGTAAAATAACCATAAATGAAGGAGGTGTTCCGGTCGAAAAACCGTTCACGGAAAACACCTGGGTAGAATTTACGAATGTGTCTGTAATGGTTTCAATCAACAAACCCGGCTTACAGAGCATGCTCGCCAATGATAAAGGCAGTAATCAGTATTATTTTACGTTTAATGATCCGGATCTGATTGCAGATTATTATGCGCCGCAGCTGACTGTAGTTCTCGTGAATGAAGCTGCAAAGACAGTCAGGATTTCTTTCGAGACCAATAATCCACAGAAAGCATTTGATCTCGCCAATTGTGTCGCGAAAGAGTTCATCGCATACGATGTCGAACGCCGGAGTGAAAGTTCAAAAACAGTACTTGCATTTGTAGATGATCAGTTGGCCCAGGTAACCGCACGGATGAAATCCTCGGAAGATTCATTGGACAAGTACAAACAGAAGATGGGACCTGATCGCGACCCGGAGTTACTCGCGTTCAATTTTGGCCGCTATGGATCGCTCGAAGCCCAGTTAACAGAACTCGATCTTGAAATCCGTGTATTGGAACAGGTTTCGCAAAAGCTCGCTGATCCCAACATGGATGTGAAAGCGATTTTCGCTTTGGTATCGGGCACTGGAAACAGCCAGGCGATGACACTTCCCCTCACTAATCTCGCCCGTTTGATTGATGAGCGGGAACAGGCATTGTATGTTGCGAAACCTGAAAGCGAAGAAGTGAAAGCGCTGGATTTTCAGATCGATGTCCAGAAAAATATGCTGATCAACAGCATTGCCACCACACTTCAGCAGGACTACATACGGCGGGCAGCCATTGAAGAGAAAATGAAGACGTACACTTACAGCGGAAACTCCGGGTCGTATGACAGTGCGTTTAAGTATGTAGAACTTCAGCGCCTGTACAATATCAATGAGAAATTCTTTAACCTTCTCCTTGAGAAAAAAACAGAATATTCAATCGGTGAAGCAGGTATCACTGCAAATCACGTCATTCTCGAAGAAGCGAAAGTACCCACCACTCCGGTCCGCCCATCGCGTAATGCCACCATCATTACCTGCTTCCTGATTGCAACACTTGCCAGCATCATTCTTGTTATTATCCGCTACCTGCTGCATGACACCATCAACAGCCTGAATGAAATTCTGCGGCAGACCAACGCGTCCGTGAGTGCGCTGGGAATTGTTCCCAAGTACAAACACGAGATTCCTGTTTCCCAGCTGATCGTCGACAAGAATCCGAAGTC
>Ga0255338_1002669_pt1 | contig 24635 bp, 30 predicted proteins | sample MeOH1_35cm_T4_19_FD_203715 | JGI IMG/M metagenome (GOLD analysis project Ga0255338, IMG submission 203715) | Sandy soil microbial communities from University of British Columbia, Vancouver, Canada - MeOH1_35cm_T4_195 | ecosystem: Engineered > Artificial ecosystem > Sand microcosm > Unclassified ...
TGGGGCGGTAAACCATCTGGTAGAGCGGCCCAACTTTCGAGTTAACCGGACCGGGCGCTTGCGCACGGGTCCGGGTTGAACGAGCGGTTAGGACGCCCTGGAGCGAACCAAAATGGCCAAGACAAGAACGAAAAAAGAAGAACCGAGAGAGCCCCCGCCGCCCCCGGCGAAGCTGCCATTCATTCTTTGCGAACTCCAGGAACGGCTGCTGGACGCATGGAACGCCTACACCAAGGACGAGCCCAGGGCGACCGTGATCGGCCTGCTGCGCGACTGCATCAACATGGCCAACGATCTCCAGCATTGGGCTGATGAGCAGGCCGCCGAGCGCCACCAATTCAGGAAAGATCTTCTCGCCTTCGCTGAACGCATCAGGAGGATGCCTTGAAGCACTATCCTTTTCACGACTACACCTCGACCAAGGCAATCCGGAAGGCCGCCACCGCTGGGGATGTTGACGCCGCCTTTCGCCACGGGCAGGCCGTCGCCATCGCCCGGTGCCTGACGCAACTGCTGCGGCCCAATAGCGCCGAGCAGATCCGCACCCTGCCCATTCTCGGCATCAAGGAATGGGCGCCCTAACGCCCCGAGCTAACCCGGGCCGCGCTTGCGCGGGTCCGAGCGAAGCGGGGTTGAGCGAGATGGTTAGGGCGATCAATGGAGGAACCATGGAAATCACACTGAAAGATGGTGGAACGCTGGGTATCGGGTCGATGCCTGGAAGGAAGAAAAAGGCACTCTACCGGATGCATGGATGCCGGGTTGACCCCATCGCCTACTTCTCTACAGACGAAGACGCCGAATGGGTCGAGCGGTTCCTTTCGCAAATCTGCGACCTGGCCAACAAGGCACCGCGGAAGCCCTAACGCCCGCCCTTAACCGGCCCCAGCGCAGGCCGGACCTATCAGAAACCGAATCGCACCCGCGCTGGGGTCCGAGTTGAAGGGCCTGGTTGAGCGCGACCAATGGAGGAACCAATGAAGTGCCAGAACTGCGGGCAAGAAGTGAACCCGAAACTCTCGCTGAAGGAATACGAGGCGCGGGCCGTTCCGCGCCTTGAGAGCATTGATCATCTCGCCGGCAAGATCAATTTCGCTACCGACTGGAAACACACTCCCGAGGGCGAGCGGTACGAACGGCTGATGAGAGAGCAGATGGCCGACGAGGTTGCCGCTGGGTTGTAGCGCCCAACGCCAAGCTAACCAGCCCCGGCGCTGGATTAGCGACGAAGAAACCACAACCATCAGGCGCCGGGGTCTGAGTTGAGCGCTCGGTTGAGCGCGTGGAGTGAACAATGAGTGACAGCAATTCAACGGTTTCGGCGGGCATTGGTTTCGGGAGCGCCCTCGCCATTACTATCTCTTGGAGTGTGAACCACGGGATTTTGTGGGCTATCTTGCATGGCATTTTTGGATGGTTGTATGTCGTCTACTACGCGATCTGGGGGCGGTAGCGCCCAACTTTGTATTGGACGAGATCACCGCATTCCCCGCCAGTTCGCCTAATCAGCCCACCCCACCCGTAACTGCTGACGCTACCGTGGGCATCCGAATCGAATAGGCAGACCGGAAAACACCGGATCACCCAACCCCCCAGAGGAGCCATGAGGACCCGAGAGAAGAACTTCGTTGATGTCGAAAAGCTGCGGACTATTTACAGCTTTCAGATCAAGTGGAAAGGCAAGTGGGTTTTCCCTGGGAAGAACGGGGAGATCCAGAAGTTTGAAACCCGCGAAGCCTGCGACCAAGCCCGGCAGCTTTACCGCCAGCGCAAAGACCTCTTACCCGGAACCACCCAGGAGCCCCAATGACCGACGACCCGAAAGCCCTGGTGCCGCCCATGCCGGGTGATCCCGAAGCCATCGACAAAGACCTGACGATCACAGCCCTCAAGGCCCGTGTCGCAACCCTGGAGGATGGGTCGTTCTTCAAGCGGCAAGGCGCTATCTTGGTGGCCCACCGGACGGAACGCAACGAAGCCCGTGCCGCCCTCGCCTCCACCGCCCAGGCCGCAGACGAGGCGGAGCGGAGGATCCGGGAGGATGAGCGGAGACGATACCGCCCGTATCTACATCACCTCGGCAATTGCCACGCAAAACGCTGGCCCGCTGGTGAATGTAATTGCGGGCTCAAAGCCGCCACCCTCGGCACGGAGAGCGGGGAGGCCGCGTGATTCCTGTCAAGTGGCAGGCCCTGTCTGACTTCTTCAAGCAGAAGAGGGGCGAGGGCATGTCCTACCACACCATCCAGGCGTGGATGGCCCTTGGGATGCCCCACCAGCGCCCCAGCAAGCACCGCCTCTGGTTCGACCCGGAGGCCTGCTGGGGGTGGTATCTTGAGCGGTTCACCGTGGAGCGGGCGGGATGAAGTTCTGGCGAGGCAAGGACGGCATCTGGAGGGTGCGGGACACCATCCCATGCCTGCCAGCCCAGTGCGATGCCTGCAAGGCCGGGAAGTCGCACAAGAAGCACTCCAGGCGGTTCCAGAAAAGCCTGGGCAAGGTGAAGGGTGAAGCCGAGGCCCTGGCCCTGGAGGTGGTCCAGAAAGAGAAGGACCGGGGCAGGGGGGTCGAGCCGATCCCGACCCTCGGCAAGGCCGTGCTGCGCTGGCTGGCGTCCCACAAGGTGGGCACGAACCGAGACAACAGCGAGGTGAGCTGGGGGCACTGGCGGAACATCGAGGAATTCGGGCGCTGCTACCTCTACGGCATGGAGGACATGCCGATGGACCGGATCACCAACGAGGTAGTGCAGTTGGCCCGCGGTCGGCACCTCAATGGGCGCACCGGGGCCAGCGCGGACCTCTGGCTCCGGAACCTCAACCTAGTCGGGAACTGGGCCGTGGGCGCCAAACTCGTCCCGGCCCGGCCCTGGAAGGTGAAATTCATCGACCCGCCCAAGGCCCGGAGGCCGACCCTACCCATGTCCATGGTCGCCGCCTACGTTAACGCAGCCCTGGAGGTCAGCTACGTCACCAAGCGGTGGAAGGCTGAGGGCGCCGAGGTCCGCTATGCTCGGAACGAGCAGGTGAAAACGGCCCTCTACCTGATGTTCGGCCTGCTGCTGCGCGAGGGCGAGGTCCTGGGTTTCCGCTGGGAGTGGCTGGACCTGGAGAACGAAACCTACTGGCCCGGCTTTGCCAAGGGGAAGGATCTGAAGCCCGTCCCGATGCCCCAGTGGCTGGTGGCCTTCCTGAAGGTCCTGAAGGGCGATCAGCCACGCTTGGGGCTCATCATCCCCAACGATGACGGCGGACGCCATGGTCCCGGATTCACGCGCAAGGCAATGGCCGCTGCCAACCGGAAGCTCGGGGTCAAGGGGATCAGCCCCCACCGGATCCGCGGGACTCTGATGACCCAGCTCTTCCGCCAGGGCGCCCCGCCCAAGGAGGTCCAGACCATCGGTCGGCATGAGGAACTGGAGACAACGATGATCTACTACGAGGAGGACCTAGAGATCGCCCGCCGCCACATGAACGAACTCGGTGATACGATGGGACTGGCCTGAAAACACTGGCGCAGAATCGGCACACCATCTGCGCAAACCCGCACCACCCCTGGATTTTTACAAGACTACGAATCTGAGGGTCGGGCGTTCGAATCGCTCCGGGACCACCAAAGAAAAGCCCCATTCTACGGGGCTTTTCGCATATTTGGACTTGGTGACACTGCGCGATTCTATTGCTATCCGTTGCCCGTAAGTGTTGACCGTAGCGCACTGATTTTTTGAAGTGGCGCAAAATTGGCACGATTGTTCTACGCCATGTTCCACGGTTTTCACACTCGCTTGCACACCGGCTGCACAGGGTTAATCCACTGGGTAACTGATGGTCCCCCGGATCTCCATCCCATTCGATAGGTTACCCACGGGAAGTTCGGTCTCCGTGGTGGGGTGGGCCTGCCGGATGAAGATCACAGTCGGGTCAACGGCGCCGGAAACCTCACCGTAAAGGTTGGTGCAGGATGCGGATAGGGAAATACCAGTCTTCTTTCCGATCACCCCTGTGTGGAATTTTCCATTGATCGACAGGGGCGCATTGGGTGGCAGGGTGATGCAAGTTGCTCCCGCCATGGTGCCCCCAACAGTGGCTACAACCAACCGGAAGGCATAGGTGCAGATCTTCCCACTGATGGTGTAGCTGCCCTCCTGGGTGGTGTAGGTATGAGTCCCGGCCGTGCCCGAGCCCTTCATTGTTGGTGTGCAACTACGCCAAGGCGAAGGGGCTGCCATGCGGACGGCATTGGTCCCAGCGGTGACCATGTTGGGCTGGAGGTAGCGTTTGATCTGCGCCTGGATGGCGGTAGCGATCTTCGCGTGCCCGATGTCGGAGGGATGGATGTTATCTGTGGCTACGTCGCTGGTGTTGGGGTCGTAGTAGCTGGTGGCGTCGATATACATCACCTGGAGCCCGTCTGCCGCGAGATCTGAGGCAACACCCTCAGCCATCTTGCAGAAAGCCGCTGTAACGGGGTCAGAGGCGTGATTGTAGGGAGCGCCACCAGCCGCGCCCGTGGCATTCATGCGGAGGGTATTGGTGAGGAAGACCCTGGCAGAGGTATTCCCAACGGGCCCTGACCCAGCTACCCAATCAAGGTAGGTTGAAGTTGAACCCGAGGTCGCGTCCTTGCCCACGTTCTTGACCACCACATTGTGAGCACCATCCCCGAGACCGGGGATGCGGATGAGCATGGGGGTGTAGGTGATCGAACTGACGGAACCACCGTTCTGAACCGGCTGGTTCAGGTCGTAGGTTCCTTGGTCAACCCCGTCCACGACCACATTCAACAGGCCGCCCTGCCCAGCCTGCTGGATGGTGCAGATGTAGAGCACAGACCCCGAGATTTGGAAGCTGGCCGTGTCATTGAGCGTAATCGTGTATTTCCCGTAGCTCGTGACAGGGTTAGCCGACCAGGATCCTACATAAGTGATCCGTGCATCGTTGCCCTTGATCTTCTTGGAATCAGGAATGGCGAGATAGGCGCAGGCAGCGTAGAGCGCGTTTTGATAGGCGGCATAGTAGGACTTCGTTGTTCCGATGAATCGCAGGTCGTTGAACCCCGGCATGATGAAGGCGATCCCATCATCCGCCACGGGCTGGTTGTGGCACGGCACAATCCAGTCAGGGATTGATCCCCCTGAGATGGCGTTGTTTGAGAGTGTCCAGCCCATAGCTGTAGACAATAGATTAGCATAAGAATTCGCCGGGACACTAGTGCCCACACCGGCTGTAATACTATCTCCGTAGGCATAGACATTGGTTGTAGTTTTGCCGGTAGGAAGCCACGCGGTATCAATGGTCCCATCAGCTTTGGACTTGACGACACGGGAGGCCGCTGGGGTCACAGATCCACTATCGAGCGCCGCATTGTCTGCGAGGACCTTCCCCACGGACCCCGCTGGATAGGTCACGGCAGGGTTGTAGGCCACCAGCGCCGAGCCCTTGCCGGATGCCGTGGAGGCGAGATCGGTGAGCATCACCGCAAAGCTGGCGAGGTCCTGGACGTTGTCCTCCGGCCACCCCACCTGGTGCACATCGTTGACGTCGAACAAGTCGATCTTGTAGGCCAACCCCGCACCCAGCCGGAAGCTCGTGGCTCCGTTGGCGTCCAGGATGATCTCGGACCCGATGGGGGTCGCACCGTCCGCTGCGTAGACGGTCTGTGACGTGGTGGTCCCAGCCTCGTAGAACTTCACCTTCCCGCCCGGAAGCGGCACGCCCCCCACGAGGGGCTGGAATTTGATGGCAGGCGGCAGGGTCGCGGTCATGAGGATCTCCGTGGGGCCGGGGAAGCCGGCAAAGGAGTGGCTGGGGTCAGTCCTGGGGCTGGTCGAACTGGTAGGCGTTGGCGATGGGATCAGGGGTGGCGGCGCGGCTGAGCACTTTGGGCAGCTGGTTGTTCACCAGGTCCTGCATGACCTTGGAGCCCACGGGCAGCTCGGAGGCGGCCAGGAGGAGGCGTTTGCCGGCGGGGGTGGTGAGGAGGACCTTGGAAAACTTGGCCACACTCCATGCACCCGCCGCAGAGACGGGGCTGAATCGCCCCAACTCCAGGAGGCCCACACCTGTTCCCATCTGGGCCAGGCGGTTGCCGGTGGGCGGGTTCTCAGCAAACTGGCCGGCGCGTTCGACATGGCGCATCAGCTTGGCCAGGCCGTTAATCTCCCACTTGTCTTGTCCCTTGAAGGCAACACCAGTGGCCTCACCCATCTTCTCAAGGTAACCTGCGAACTTTGCCGGGCTGAAGACTGCGGACTGGTCACCACGCCCTGGATTTGTGGCCTGCTCCAGGGCGTTCTGCACCAGGCCGTAGCGCACGGCCGCCTGGCCCTTGGGGTCGAGCGTGTTGTAGAAGTTCTCCGCGCGATCCCCGCGGCCTACCTTCATGAACTGCCCGAAGATCTCGTCGGGAGTGGCAGACTTCAGCGCCGTGGCCAGGGCGCGGTCCTTGTAGGGCACCACCTGGGTCTTGTAGATCCGGTCGGCTTCACGCCAGGCCGTGGCAAGCTCCGGGCCGTTGGTCTTTGCAAAGGTCCCCATGTCCTGCTCCACGGCGTCCTTGATACGCTGGAGCATGGCCGCCCCCTCCTTGCCCACCACGGCGTTCTTGCCATTGTAGTAGTCGGCGATTCGGTTGCCCAGCGTGGAACGGAGCTGGCGCATGCCGGCGAAGCTGGTGTCCACGGCGGACTGAGGCGGGAGGGCCGCACCCACGCCACCGGGAGCACCCACAGCCTGCGCTACTACACCCTCCGCCCCTTGGGCCGGCTGGCGGTTCAGGTTGGTGGAGAGCTTGTTCACGATGCCCAGCGTGGCCTCGTCAGGCAGGCCCGAGGCCGCCAGTTCGCGCTTGGCTTCCTCCAGGGCGCGCATGGTGTTGGTCAGGGGGACCTCGCCGTAATTGGCCGATAGCGCTTCCACCTTGTTGTAGGCGCTATCAGCCGAGAGCTTCCCCTGGAATACCTTCAGGTTGCCACTGGTCTGCATGATGCGGTTCCAGTCGGAACCCGCTGCGTCGATCTCGTTCAGTAGGGCCTGGGCACCCTTGCGGCCCGCCTTCGCGGCCTTCTGCACCTGGTCCAGGTTTGTCCAGCCCTGCGTGGTCATCTCCTTCAGGAGGTCCTTGGCGGTGTTGGTAGCTGCCGCCGCGGCTTTCGCGTCCTGTCCCTGGCGGAACGTGCCCATGCCAACGAGGGGCACATTTTCCAGGGCCACCTCGAGTTTCTTGGTGCCAGGCCCCCCGGTGGCGTCCCCCACGGTCGTGGGTACGCCGAACCTCTGGCCCAGTTGCTCGATCTCGGCGGCACCGGGCTTCATCACCCCCGCGGCCCAGTTGTAGGCCTTGCCCAGGGCGGGGAATACCACCTTCTCGGCGGCACCCTGCATCAGAGGCGCGGCAACAGCGGCTGCCGTGCCTGCCTTCGCTCGGTCCATGGGCGTGCCCGGGGTCGTGAGGTAGGTCGAAGCTCCGCCCACCACGGCGTTGGCCGCGGCCCGCTGGGCGAAGGGCGCGATGGTGGGTGCCATGGCCGAAGCGTCTGCAAAGACCGTGGGTGCCGCCTGGGGAGCCATGGCGGTCATGGCGGCGGCAGGCAGCATTTCGCCCGTGACCTGCGTGAACCCGGCGCCGGTCCCAGAGGTGTTCTTCACGGCTTGGCGGTAGCGTTCGCGGTCCTCCAGGGTCTTGATGAAGCTCAGGTACACCTTGTCGTTCAGCAGCCCCGTGGCGTTGCCCGCATCGGCGGCCAGCCCTGCCACGGCCTCACCGGGCCGCTGGAGGCCCGCCAGCAGGTTCCGGGTCCAGGACTTCAGCGCAGGGCCCCCGAGGCGTCCGCGGACGGCGCCGTAGGCCGAAGCGTCCTCGTCGCTGGCCGGGGCCCACACGCCAGTCTTCGGGTCGAAGGCGTGCCAGCCTTCCTGCCCCTTGAACCGCGAATCGTTGGCCTCCTTGATGTAGACAGCGCCATCAGGGCGCTGAACCGTCTGGCTACCGTTGGGCAGGGTGAAGGGCTTCAGGCTGTCTTGCCAGTTGGTAGGCTTCACTGCCTCCACAGGCTTTCCCTGCATCCATGCGGGCTGGTCCGCCGTGGCGTCCTGTGAAACCGGCTTTCCCTGCATCCAAAGAGGATCGGCCATCACTTCACCCTTTCAATCCCATCGGGGCCCTTGTAGTGCGCCCCGGGAGGGAGCGCGGTGAAGTCGCTGTCATCCTTCACGGTCCAGACCTTGCCGCTCTGGAGGCGGGGAGGCTGCGGCTTCGCCCCACCTCGAACCAGCACCTTTTCCTGGGCGGCCTTGGCCTCAGGGCTCAGCACCTCCAGGGGGGCACCGAAACGTCCCATGCCACGCTGGTACTGGTGCACCATCTCACCCTGCTTCCCCTGAAGAAGGGCTGTCACCTGTGCGAGGTTCGCCCGGCGGGCTTCCAGTGGCAGGTTGGGGTCCAGCAGCAGACGCATCTGGCGGATGCCTTCCTCTGTGCCTCCGCCTGACCGGTAGGCGGCCTCCAGCTCGTTCGCCAGGGTGGTCTGGGTGGTGTTCGCCCGGGCGATGTCCACGTTCCCAGCCGCCCCGCGGGCTTTGTTGATCACGGTGTTCAAGGGGCCCAGGCCCACATCCGGCACGCGCTCCAGAATGTCGCTGTACTCCGACAGGTGGCTCAGGGCCGTGCCGATCTTGTTCAGCGTCTGCGCCTCGGGCCCCGTGGTGAAGCGCTGGAAGGTGGTGGCTCGTTGCTTGTGGGTGTTGGCGTTGAAGGTGGGATCTTCCGCCAGCGCCAGTTTGTAACCTTGGGCCCGCGTTGGGTCCATCAGGTCCCGCCCCGATGGGTAGGGCACCTGCCCACCAAGGAGCGCGTTTTTGTAATTCTCAACGTCTCCTGTGCCGCCCCCGCCCATGCCCGCCATGACGGTCATCATGTTCGGCTGGATGGTGGTGGCCTTCTTGCGGGCGGCCGCCGCGTCGGAGGGGCTGATCAGCTTGTTCTGCTCGTCCTGGTTGATCTTGGCTAGGGCGTCCTGCGCCTTGAATCCCACGGGCGCACCCACAGTCTGCTGGCCGGTGATGTCCGTGGTGACGGGCACCATGGCACCGCTGCGCTCCACCACTTCGGGCTTGAGTGTCTTCAGCGCGGCGTCCACCGTGGCTGCCTTGGTGAGCACGGCCTTCCGGTTGTCCTGATTGAACTGGATGAACGGCTGGAGGCCCTGGGCGATGATCGGGTGATCGCGCATGACCACCTGCATGCCCTGGGCCCACTTCTCGGGCGTGTCCGCCCAGGCGGCCATCTTGCCGACATCCTCGTTGGCCGCCTGGATGGCCTCCCGGCGCTGCTTGTCCACCTTCCCCAGGGTCTCCTGGATGGTGGCGATCTCCTTCTGGGTGTCCATCTGCTGCTTCCGGATGCCCTGGGCCTGCTTGTAGAGCCCCTTCCCCTGCGCGAGGTCCGCCAGCTGGCCCAGGTCACCCCCGGCCTGCTGGGAGAGCGCACGCATGGCGTCGTCATCCTTCCGCGCCTGGGCCATGTCGCGCAGCTGGTAGCCCTTGGCCATGGAGCCCGCCACATCGATCTGCGGCACACGGTTCAAGATCGAGAAATCCATTCCCTCAAAAGCCATGCGTCACCCCTTGTATCCCTTGTAGGTCAGCCAGTTGTTGACGCCGCTGTTAAGCGCGGAGTTCCACCCTGCCGCGCCCGCCATGGCGGCGTTCCCGCCCACGGTGGCGGCGCCCATGAGGTTGTTGCCTTGGGTCGTGGCGTTCTGCTGGCCCAGCTGCGCCAGCTGGCCGTTGGCGGTCTGCCCGATGCCGGCCACGGCGGCCAGCTGGTTGAAGCGGGTGTTCCGGTTGGTCTGGAACCGGTTGAAGGCGTTGCCGTACTCCTGGGAGCCGAAGTCCTGCCCGTAGCGGGTGAGGGCCTTGAGCGTCCCCCCGCCCAGGAACCGGCCTCCCGCCGCTGCGCTGCGCTCCAAGGCCTTCTGGCCCTGCTGCATGCGGAAGTCGTAGCCCGGGTCGGCCTGGAAGTCGGCCATGCCGAAGTCCCGGCTCAGAGATCCGAAGTCGCCCATCTGGGTGTTGTAGGTGTTGCCCGGTGGAATGACACTGGCACCGCCGAGCGTCACTCCGTCGGCCCAGCTACCACCACTCGGCCCGGGGGCGCCCCCGTTCGAACTTGGCTCATCCATGGATTTCTGCAATGCCAAGCCAGGCATGCGCCGGCCGCCAATGTCCTCGAACCCCACCGCCCCACTGGGGGACCACTGGCCCGGCGTGGGGGCCGTGGCCCCGCCCGTCTGGCCCAGGGTCCGCAGCTGCCCCGTGGCTGGCGCGGTGGGGCCATAGCCGGGCAGGCCCAGCAGGTAGGACAGCTGGCCGATGGCGGAGCCCCCGGCGTTTCGCCAGGGCGCCATGTCCGTGCGGGTCTGCTGGAATTGAGAATCGCTGATGGCGTTGGCCGAGTTGGCAGCGTCCCGGGCCCCGGAAGCCGCGGTGCTGGCGGCCTTGTTGCTGAAATAGCCGCCGACGACGGCGCCGCCGACAATAGCAGTTGCTACGGCACTCATGCAAGCCTCCTTGCGACGGCGATGGATTGGCGATAATTCACGGTGATCTCCGCCCCTGGAGGGATTTCCCTCAGCGTCCTGAGGCAGATGCCTTCAGGGGCCTCGGCCATCTCCGCGTTGGGACAGGGGTCGTGGTTGGTGAAGCGCCCTAGCTGGGTACGCAGGATCCCAAGCCGGGCCGGGCCGAGCACCTCCCCGGCGGACCGCGGGCACAGGGTGAAGACGCCCAGCCCATGAATTCCCGAGGGCCGCACCTCCAAGCCCTGAAGGTCAACATCGACCCGGTCTTCCTCGCAGGTGACCTGCGCCTGCACCTGCTCCTCGGTCATGCCGAGTTCGGCCACCACGCATTCATAGTCCAGGTGAGCCTTGAGCTTACCCGTGGCAAAGTTGTGCGGGCTCCACGGGCTGGGCACAAGAATCTCATCTTCCAGCGTCTCCAGGTCGCGGTTGCATGTGGCATGCACCGTGATCCAGAGGGTGTCGGTGATGGCGCGGCCGATCTGCTTGGCTCCAGCCTTCCCGGGGAACCAGCATGGCCCCGTGACCCGTTTGAAGTCCCCACGCTCGGTGAGCACCTCGATCTCGCCGTAGAGCACGAAATTCAGGTCCGCATGCCGATGCACCTTCCCGGTGAGGCACGTCCCGGCCGGGATGAGGATCTCGCGCCCGTAGAGCCCGTCCGCGAAGTCATGCCGAATCGGGATCTCCACCTGTGGTAACTGCAACATCACGGACTCGGCCCCGTCGATCGCCTGGCGGATGGCCAGGACCGGCGGCGGCGTCAAGGGCCGGAAGGCGACGCGAGCTTCCATCAGAGGCTCACCCCCGACCCGTGGCAGGTGACCTTGGCGGCCACGTCCGAGAAGGCCGTGATGAAGTCTCCGGCCTGGAGAATGTGGCCTTCGGCCTCGAAAGCTTCGTAGGTGCTGCTCGCTGGGATGCTGACGGCCTTGGTGACCAGGTTCGAAGCGCTGGCGGATCCTCCACTGGCCACCAGGTGGATGGTCACCAGGCGGGTGCTGGAATCGTCGTTCGTGAAGGTGAGTTTCTTGATCAGCACCTTCTCGTTGGCCGGGCATGCGTAGAGCCCCGGCGTCGCCGCGGCGGCGTTGGGGAGCTGGGTGCCCTGGATGATCTTGCGAGGCTGGACGGCCATGGGTGCTCCTACAGGATTCGAACTGCCTTGAGGGCGTTCTCCACCTCGCCGAGGCGGGTGCGGAGGTTGTTGATCGTGGCGATGGCCGCGTCTCGGTTCGCGGCGGTGTCCCAGCCGCCGGCAGCGGTGCCGGTGCCTCCGGATGGCGCGGCAGCGGCTGGGGTGGTCAGTGCAACCTGGGGGTTCCAACCGCGGTCCTGGAGGCTCAGCACCAGACCGGTGAGGGCGTCCACCTGTTGGGCCAGCAGGGCCACACGGGCGTCAGGTTCCAGGCTCTGCATCCAGTCCGGGATTGAGTCCACGGGCCGGGGGGGTTGCGGAAGATCATCAAACTCGGTGAGGACGTCCATGTCACCGGCAGGCGTTGAGATCGCCCCGCCATTTCGCGCGTAGAGCCGGGTGATCCAGGCCATCCAGGTCTGGGAGACCCTGAACCCTGGGACGAAATCGACACCGAATGGCGGCGGCGGGAGCTGTGAAACCGCCGCAGCGGCACGAGCGGATTCATTGGCCGCCTGCGTCACTTGGGTGGCGACTGCAGCTGCAGAGCTCGTGGGCGTGGCCGCCACAGCCGGGTCCAGCGCCGGGGCGCCCCAGCCTCCACCGGGGTCTTCGTCACTGCGAACGAGGGGCCGCATCAGTACCTCCCGGCTTCGACATCGAGGTTGGCGCCCAGCAGAATGGTCTTCACGGGGTCCGTGCCCCGCACCTTGAACACCAGGTCCCTGCCAAACCCGAGGCGGCGCCAGGTGGCACGGTGGCGATACTGGCCGAGCCGCCCGGCAGAGACCCACATTTCAGGGCCCCAGGTGGCCCCGCCGTCCCTGGAAATCTGGAGCATGACCTGGGGATCCACGCCCTGGCCTACGCCATCTAGCCCCACGCCGGTCTCCATCTCCAACTCGAACTTGGATGGGAAGAGGTTCACGCCCTCCTTATTCAGGCGGGGCGCGGTGCGCTCCCACGCCAGGGGATCGCCGTCGTTGGAATAGGTCTCAGCATCCAGTTGGTAAATCCGGCCATCCGTAGCGTCCCCAGCCACCCACACGCCGTAGGCGTAGGTGCAGCAGGCCACCCGGGACGGGGTGTAGGCGCCGCTCACCAGCTCGGCCCGCTCGTGCCATTGGCTGGTGTTCAGGTCGTAGCACCAGGTGGTCTCCGCACCGGGTAGGGACAGGCAGTAGAAGGCATGCCCCCCCTCGACATGGGTCCAGGCGTAGGCTGCGGAGGTGTCCCCGGCCTCTTTGATCGCCCTCTCCACCGCGTGGTTCGAGATGCGCTGAGGCTGGAATCCGTTGGCCATGAGCACCTGGCCCTTGTCGCTCAGCCAGGCCACCGTGCCGGCGAACTTCTGCGCGGTGAAGGCCGCCGCGCAGCCGTGCTCGATAAAGCTCCCGTCGATGCGGCTGAAAGGGAAGTCGGCGTCGCCGGAGTTCCAGTAGACCTCCACGCTGCGGGTCCCGAAGACCCAGGCCTGTCGGTTGTTGGCCAGAACGCCCATGACGGGATCAGGAAGACCTTCTGCCACCCCGAAGTCCTGGCCATCCCAGGTGACGCCATCGTAGAGGCTGCTGATCTGGAACTGCCCCGTACCGGGGTTGTTCACCAGGGAATAGCCGTCGATGAAGCAGACCCGACTGGCCCCCATGAAGAACTCACTGGTGATCTTCTGGAAGGTGCCGGTGATGAGACTCACCACATAACCCGAGGTCCCGTCCACCACCATCAGCTGGCTGCCGTTGTCCGCCATGTCCACGGGGCCGGCGCTGGTGCTCAGCGTCCCGGATTCGTGGGGGACCCAGTCCGGGGTCACGCTGTAGAGCTTGTTGCCACTCACCACGGCCAGGCGGCCCGTGCTGAGGGTGAAGGCCCCCCGGATGGGGCCCGCCACGATGGTGGCGAGGCGCTTGAGGCCGGGAACCATCGGAAGATAGCCGATCTCCGCATTGGGCGAGTTTCGCGACTCGATGATCTCCGGGTACAGGTTCACGCACCGCTCGTTCGCGGCCTTGAGGGACCGGAGGCGGTAGGTGGGACCGATGAACCCGGGGAAGCGCACCGTCAGCTCCCGCTCAGAAATCGAGCCAGATTGGTGCTGGAGTGCCCGCCACTCAGGGGCACGCCGTCCACTTCCATCAGGGGCGTGGTCTGGTTGGCCCGCTTGACGGCGGCCTTGGATTCGATGGCGATGTTCACGACCGCGGCCGAGGGCTCCCTGCCGTATTCCGGGGCCAGTTCCAACGCGAGGTTGTATCGGTACATCCGGGCGTACCCCGGGGGCAGGACCAGCTGCTGGTTGAGCTGCGCCATGGTGTAGGTCGGCAGGCTGTCCCAGACCCAGAGGGCCATGGCGTAGTTCTGCGCCGGGCGGGGCCAGAGGAACACCTTCCCGAGCGGGTTCTCCGGCTCGTAGTAGAGCTGCAGGGGGATGGCCGAAACGCCCTTGACGGGGATGTCGGCCCACACATCGTCCCCAATCACCTCAACCGGGTATTCCCCGGAGCCGATGAGCATGTAGGCCTTGTCGATGGCCACCGGCCGGGGGAGATCGAAGTCCCCCCCGGGTCCGATGGTGTGGAATGCCTTACCTACCGTGCAGGTGACGTCCACGCGGCTCACGCCGGTGGGGTTGGTGAGGTGCTCCAGGTTCAGCGTCTCGATGAGGCCGTTGAGGGCCTGGAGCGCGTCCCGGGCGGCCACGGCATCCAGGGCTTCGCCCGGGTTCGCCACGCCGATGAGGCGGGCGGCGCCGGTGATGAGGTCCAGGAGCGTGGCCATGGGCTAGGCCTTCGCCGGGCGGCCGCGCTTGGTGGGCGCGGAGATCTCGCCGGTCATGGGCTGCCGGGCCTCGGCCAGGGCCGCCGCCAGGCGTTCCACCTCGGCCTGAAGCTCCGCGCACTTCGCGCAGGAGGCGGACTCCTTGGCCTGCTCGGGAGCGGGGGCCCCTTCCGGCGCGGGGGTGGCGCTCCAGCCTTCCTCGGTCTTGGCGGCCTCTTCGTCCTCGGTGTGGACGATGTGGTGCTGCTTGCCCTTGTAGAGCATCTTGGGGTATTCGGTGAATTCAGGCATGTCAGCCTCGAAAGGGGGCGGGGAGCCGGAGCCCCCCGCCGTGGTTGGACTACTCGGTGATGCGGACGGCGTGGTCCTTGTAGACCAGCTGGGGATCCGCATAGAGGACGTCGATGCGGGTGTTCTCCGCGTCGTTGGTGAAGTCGCCGCCGGTCATCACGCGGAGGCTGATGCCGTCCGCGTCGAAGGTGTACCCCTCGGTCCCGGCGATCACACCCAGGGGGGCGAAGGCGGTCACGATGGCGTCACGGTGGAAGGCCAGGTTCTGCCGGTAGGAGGTGGAGGCAGCGCCCACGATGGTGATGGCCGCGCCGTTGGCGGGCAGGGCGGAGACCGTGGCGCCCGGGGCCGTGGCGTTCAGCGCGGGGCTGATGGCCAGGGTCGTGGTGGCGCCGGCGGCGGTGACGTCCGCGGTGACCACGAAGTCCCGCAGCTTGGGCAGGATCGCGCCCGTGAGCGGGTGCACCGCGTAGACGCCAGCGATCTGGAAGCTGGTGCCCGCCTTGAAGGTGTCCGCCGCGAGCGTGCCCGCGATGAGCAGGTTGGAGCCCGTCTGGCCGGCGCCGGAGACCGTCAGCCCCGCCACCTTGTTGCCATTGGTGTGGATGGGTAGGCTCTGGTTCTCGAACCAGTTGAAGCCGTGGCCGGAGTTGATGTACCCCTGCATGAACATGTCCGAGATGGCCTTGTTCGGGTTCAGGAGCACCTTGGAGGCGTCCACCAGCTCGGTGTTGGCGTCGGAGCTGATGAGCAGCGTCCGGGGGTCGGCAGGGGCCAGGAACCGCTCCAGGTAGGACCGGGCCTGGCTGTAGGTCTTCATGGTGGTGGGCACGGTGCCGGCAGTGCCGACCACGCCCGCGATCTGCTTGTAGATCTTGGAGAGCTGGTCCGCCTGGACCACGGCGGCGAGGGTGCTGATGGCGGGGCGGATGAACCGCTCGTCGTACTCGTCGATGCTCAGCGCCTTCTCGATGCTCGTGAACCGGAGGGCCACGTGCTTCTGGGTGCTGAGGGTGGAGGTGACGTAGGTCTCCACCTGGTCCGGGGCGGCGCCGCCACCGGCGAAGACCGCGCCGTCGTAGACCTTGTTGGCGGGCGGGATCTTGATCTTGACCGTGCCGCCCTTGCGGTAGCCGTTGACCTTGGCGGTCATGTCGTCTTCGCGCTCGCGGCTGATGTTGGTGATGAAGTTCATCGCCTCCTGGAGGCGCTTCGCGGAGCGCCGGGCGACCATCTGGTGGGTGAGAATCGTGTTGCTCATTGCTGTTCTCCGGGGGGCCGGTTCGATCCGGCAAAGGAGGGGTTAGGGGAGGTTCAGCGCTTCACAGCACGCTCCTGGCGGAGCCACTCGGCGTCCGAGAGCTTGCTGGGGTCCCTGCTGACCGTCCCCGTCCCCTTGAGGGGCTGGAGCGGCGCAGGGGCGCTGGTGGTTCGCTTCTGGGGGGTGGCGCTGGGCGTCTTCGCCGAGATCTCGTCCTCGATGCGGGCCAGGGCGATCTCGGCCCCGCGAGGGGTGAGACCGGCGATCCGGCGGCACTCGGCCGGGTGGGAGGCGAGGTGGTGGAGCATTTCCCCGCCGTGCACCGAGGCCATGAGGAATTCCTGCATGGTGGGCGTGGTGGGGAGGTCTTCCTCGAGCAGGTCTTCCAGGTCGGGGTGAGCCTCGTGCGCGGCCTCCAGTCGCTTGGACCAGGTGGCCTGCACTTCGGTCTGCTTCTCCCGCGCCTTGGCGGCTTCAGCCTCGGTGGCCTTGGCCTTGTCGCGGGCCTGGATCTTCATCTCAGCCTTGTATTCCGCCAGGTCGGCGAAGAACTTCAGTTCCGCGGCCTTGAATTCGGCGTAGCTGCTGAACTTCGACTCGTCCGGGGGCTGAGGCTCGGTCAGAGCCGGGGCCTCCTGGGCGGGCGCGGCGGAGCTACCGGCGCGGAGGCGGGCGATCTCTTCTTCCTGGACGGCCAGCCGCGTGGTGAGCTTCTGGATCCGCTTCTGGAAGCCGCCCATCTTCTTCTTGGGCTCGCCGTTCTCGTCCAGTTCTTCGCCGGCCGGGGGCTCGCCATTGGGGTTCGCGGGCGGGGTCTTGGGTTCTCCGTCACCCTGGACGCCAAGGGCGCCAGTCAGGGAGTCAGGAGTGGGGTCGAGGGGTTCGGTGCTCATGGAGTCTCCATGGGTGAGCCCGGCGCGGAGGCCGCCGGTAGGCCTTGGGACATGTCACCGGGCATCCGGCCCGGCTCGGGGGTACCCGGCGCGATTCCGCCACCGGTGGCGGTGTCCATTCCCTGGGCCATGGGCATGCCGCCAGCCATCGGGGGCTCAGCAGGCGTGTCCTGGTCGTCCAGGGCGGAGGGTTGAAGGGCGGGCTGGGCCAGACGCGCAAGCGCCTGCTGGATCTGCTCCAGTTCGGCCTGCATGGCGAGGGCGGAGTCCTTCTGGTCGAGCGTGGCCCAGGTCTTCAGCAGGTCGGCCTGGGTCTGCATGGCCGCGATGCGCTCCTTGGAGGCGATCTCCAGGGCCTTGCTGTCCAGCTTCTCCTGGGCGTCTTCCAGGGCCTTGGTGAGCTGGTCGATGAGCTGGCTCTGCTGGTCCATGGCGCCCTTGAGCTGCTGCATCTGGGCCTGGACCTGGGGCGGGATCTGGCCGCCGCCCTTGTCCTCGTCCTGCGCCTGGGGCGGGAGGAATTTCTTGAGCCGGTCCGCGATCTCCTGGGCGCCGGGCCAGTCCATGTTCTTGACGATCAGGTCACCGGCTTTCTGGCTCAGGCTGGGGTCCGCCTGGGCCAGCTGCATCATCGAGGCCGCGGCCTCCTGGCGCTTGGTGGCGTAGCTGGGGCCTGCGGTGACCCGCACGTCGTACTTGCCGATGCTGAGGTCGTAGAGCAGTTCCTCGCCCGTGTTGGGGTCCTTGAACTTCTGGTTCAGCCAGACCGTCTTCTCGGTGCCGTCCTCGCCGATGATCCTCGCCACACGCGGGGCGTCGTAGACCTTCGGGATGAGGTCCACCAGGACCCGGCCCAGATGGCGGATCGTGCGGGTGAGGTTGTCCACCAGGTGGTAGTTCGCCGTCCCGGACTGGTTCTGTCGGGCCCGGATGGCGATGCCGGAGGTCTCGTTCGAGTGCTGCCCCAGGGCTGAGTCGAAGATCCCCACCAGGGCCTTCATGTCGTCCTGCACCAGCAGCCGGGCGTTGGTGATGGCCTGGGTGTTCGCCTCGGCGAAGTTCCGCTGCGGGGGCGGCACGGGCTGGCCGTTCAGGCTTGTGGGCTTGTAGGTGAGGAAGGCCTGGGTCTCGGAGTTGGACGCCTTCCACTCCTTCTCCCGGCCCTCCAGCTGGCCCTCGGCCACGATCCAGGGCGCCTTCGGGGTCAGGCCAATGGCCTCGGTCTCCGTGCTCACAAAGACGTTCAGCATCCGCTGCTGGTCCTTAGCGTGCCGGATGACCCCCTCGAGGATCACCTGGCCGTCCACCTCCAGCTCGTCGCCCAGGACGGGGAAGATGGGGATCCAGCGGCCCGGCCAGAGGGTGTCTTCCAGGATCTCGGTGCCGATGATCTTGCACCACCGCACAGCGGGAATCTCGGTGTCACGTTGCTTCAGGACCACCGGGGGCACGGCCTCGGGGTTGATCTCCAGCGCCCGCTTCAGCTGGTCTTCCAGCAGCACCGTGCCGTCCGCCAGCATGAGCAGCGTGGCCTTGGTGGTGGTCATGCAGAAGTACTCCGCCACGCGGACCTGTTTCCCCTCCATCCAAGAGGGCGCTACCTGCCGGGCGGTCTCCCAGGTGCTCTTGTCCTTGCACACCTCGGCGTCCGGGTGGCGGGCCTCGAACTCCTCCTCGCTGAAGTCGTCCACAATGAAGGCCCAGCGCATGTCGCTGCGGTCGGCTTCCTTGGCGTCGGGGTCGATGTAGACGCTGAACTGGTTCCGGATGCGCTTGATCTTGATGTCCAGGTCGAAGGACATGGGGTCGGCGTACTCGGTGATCACCCGGAAGTAGCCCAGGCCAGTGTTGGCCGCGCCATTGAATGCGGTGTCGTAGGCTGCGTCAGCCCCGGAGTCGTATTCGATGTGGCGGATGAGCCCCTGTAACACCTCGGCAGTCTTTGGGTCGCCCTGGTCGTCCACCGGGGAAACCTGGATGGCCGGCCGGTTCTGCCGCTGGTCGTTGGAGACCTGCCGCACGAACTGAGGCAGGCGGTTCACCGTGAGGCAGGGCCGCTTCTGCTTCAAGCGCTTGGCCTTCATGTCGGGGTCCCACTGGTCCCCAGCGCGCATCTTCAGATCGTCCAGGCCGCGCTCCCGGATCAGGGACTCGGCCTTCTCCGCCAGCTCGAACCGCTCACGGGCCTCCTCGAGGAATTCAGCGTCCCGCGCGGCCTTGGCTTGGGCATCGTCCTTCTCGTCCACAGCAGGGGGCTTCATCGGCCCACCTCATGCGGACAATCCGGCATAGGGCAGTGGTCTTGAGCGCGGCGGCCCAGGGGCCCGAGGGGCAGGTTCGCCCTCCACTCCTCGATGCGGATCAATCGCCCGTCATGGTTCGCCAGCTGGTCGGACTGCTTATCGAGCTTCTTGTCGATCTTGTCCAAGCGGCCCAGCACCATCGTTTTGATGAGACCCGCCATGCCGCCCAGCAACACCAGTGCAAAACCAAGAATTTCAGCGACCGTCATCGCCGCCCCCCCACGTAGCCGAGGGCAACACCTGCGGCGAACCCCTCGATGCGGCCGCGCCACCGGGAGGTGGTCACGGCCTCTTTCCACGACTTCGTGGCCGCGGCCTGGGCAGCGGTAGCCTTGCGCTCCGCCTCGTAGGCCTCTCGGAATTCCGCAGAGCGGCGCTGTTCATCGGTCAGGGCCAGGGTCAGCGCCTGGATCTGCCGGTCCTGCGCGTCGATCAGTTCCCGGTCAGCGGCCAGCAGCTGCTGGGTGCGAAGATCAACAGCAGGGTCCCCACCGGCTTGAGGGGGAACGGCTGAATCAGGAAGTGCGGGTAACGGGGTGCCCACGATCTTGCGAAGGCGGCGAACTTCGGCCCACGCCCGAGCAGAGTCCGCCGCGGCTGACGCCAGCGCCTGCGAATGGTCCGGGACGGATTCAGCTGCCTGGGCATGGGTCTGGGCCTCCCCCTGGTGGATTGCGGATTGGATCTCGGATCCGTGGCCTTGGGACCGCCTGCACGAATCCACGCCAGACAGCCCCGCCAGGATCGCCAGCAGGGCACACAGGCCATAGATGGCATAGCGCGGGGTCATGGGTTGGCTCCGTCCGTGCCCGACGCACCGGAGGCGGAAGGGGCCGCGACCCCGACCTTCTTGCCGCCCACGTAGCCCGTGGTCGCGGCGGTCAACAGGAGGCCCAGGGCCACGTTCCACTCAGCAGTGAATGGCCGCCAGATGCCGATGGTGAGCCAAATCGTGGCGCAGAGGATGACCCAGAGGTAGGCGAGCTTCTTGGTCTGAGGCCCGCCACGGCCAAGCAGGGATGAGAGCCAGCTACCCACGGCGCACCTCCGGGAGCAGCGATGCGGGCAGGGCCGCCGGCCACACGGCCAGCAGCGGGTAGGTCGGAAGGTCGCCCCGGCCTTCTTGGCGGCGGCGTGGGCCCAGGCCCAGGTGGATGCAGCCGCGCTCGAAGATCAGCTGGTCCACGCCGCTCATGAACATCGGGTGGATCCACAGCTTCCGGAACGCCGTCTCGCGCCCCAGGCCCACGGGATTGAAGTCCACAGCCCTGGCATACATGTGGTCGCTGGTGAGACTTCCGCCGCAGGCTTGGTTCAGGGCGGGGCACCGGTACCCGTAGGAGACCCGCAGCGGGACACCCAGGATGGCGCGGGCCTCTTCGAGCTTCTCCGCGAGGATCTGAAGACGGTTGTCCCACCCCTTCGGCGGCTCGTTCTGGATGCCGGGGTGGTTGCCGCTGGAGATCAACTCCTCTCGGGTGAAGTGCTCCGTGAGGTCCATACCCCACGCTCACGCATACGCGAGGCTGGGGCCACGATTGGCCCACGGATAAAACGGATTACACGGAAAAGACGGAATTATTTATCCCGTCGCGGGCAGATTCTCAGGCCCCGCACCCAGCTCATGCACCGCCGAAGCCAGCCAGCGACGATGCCCGCCCAATGTCCGGCGCATAGGGATGACGCCCTCGAACTTCCGCGCGAACCAGTCCGGGTCATAGCCCAGGATCCTGGCCGCCTTGCCCGTGCTGATCCAGCCCTGGTCCACCCTCACCCCATCCATGCGTTCTCCCCCCCGCCCGCGGGGGCATCTTCGTCGTCCTCGACTGGCTTCGGCACCACCACCTCCACCGAGGCGGCCATGATCACCGCGTCGCCCTTGTCAGGGCTGCGTCCAATGCGCTTCTTGATGTCATCCTTGCTCTCCACCTGGATCCCCCTGGGCGTAGGCTTCCACCGGGGGGCGCAGAGGTCCGCCTTCAACTCCGGATCCGGCGGCAGGGCCAGGAACTGCCCCGAGGTGGGGTCCAGGGCCTCGCGGAGCTTCCAGTGGTCCTCGGCGCGCTTGTTCACGAACTTCAGCTGGCCAGACTTGTCCATGCCGTAGCTGGCGGCGGCGCCGTTGTAAGCCACGCGCTGCACCATGGCATTGTCCTCCAGGGCGTCAAAGGCAGACGCCCCGACGCCCACCACATCGACCACCGCCTGCGCTCGGTCCTTGACCAGCAGCAGCACCTGGACCGCCGTGGTCTGACCGTCCGGCGTGTCCTTGCCGGGGAAGACCTTCACCGCGTCATACCAGTGCCCGAATCGCGGCGCCAGGCAGGTCTTGTCCGCGCCACCCCGGGCGACGTCCACTCCCAGCGAGGTCATGGGCACCGCAGGCTTCGCGGTGGCCTTCCAGCGGGCCTGCGCCGCCTCGACCCAGGCGCTGGGGATCACCTGGTAGGCGTTGTCCTCCCGTCCGGCCTTGAAGTCTCCGTAGAGCATTTTGGACCGCAGGGGCTCTGGCAGGGCCTGGAGCCGGGCGACGTAGCCCGAGGCCATCAGCGCCGGGTTGTCCTGGACCTTGGCAGGGATGAACGTGCGGCTGAGCGGCTTGACCCACTCGCCGTGGACCAGCACGGGCTCACCACTGGGGCACTCCACGTCCTTGCCGTCGATGGTGGTGAACCAGCGGAGCTCGCCGGGCAGGGCTGGGTTCGGGTGGTTCTCGTCCAGCCAGGGGGCCCAGAAGTTCAGCACCCATTCGCCGTCGCTGTCCGTAGGCGGGTTGCCCGTGGCGATGGTACGGCAGCGCTGGCCTTCTTTGGTGGTGCGGTTCCAGCCCGTGACGAAACGGAACTGCGCCTCGCTGAACTCGGTGATTTCATCGAAGCCGTAGAGGTCGTAGGGCACGCCCTGGTGGTCGGTCACATCGGCGTCGTACTGCATAGACCCGAACCGGATCATGCAGCCCGGCAGGTTCCAGCGGCTCTTGCTTTCGTTGTAATCGGACAGCGTGCCGTCACCCGCCTGGGTGTAAATCTCCTTGGAGCGGTCCACGATGCCCTGCAGTGAGGGCGACACGCGGCGGAAGATGATGGCCCGGCTGTGCTGGTAGCGGGCCACACCCAGCAGCAGGTCCGTCTTGCCGCCGCCAGCCGATCCGCCATAGAACAAGATGTCGGCCTCGCTCTGGAGCGCCAGCGCCTGGGGGCCAGGGTAGGGCTTCCACCGCTTGGCGCGCAGCGCGAGCTCCAGGGCCGCCAGGGCAGCCAGCTCCAGGTCTTCCCGCATCAAGATCACTTGCTGGCCTCCACGACCCTTGCCACCAACGCCTTGAGCTGCTCGTCCGTCATTCCCTTGATGTGCTGGACCTGCAGCGGCCCGCCATCCTCACCCGTCACCTGCATGGGCAGAACCTTCGCCAGCAGGGCCATGAACGGCGCGTTGTTCTTCTTTCGTGCCTGGCGCAGGAGGAAGTCCTCCCCTCCGGCGCGCTCGGTGGCGCCCAGGATCATGTCCTTCAGAGCCTTGGTGGTCTTGTTGGGGGTGCCCTTCTTGCGGCCCTTGCCCGCGTTGGGTGGCTTGGGCTTTGCCTGTCCAGTATTTGACACTACTTTGCTGGGCTTGGTCATCACGCCACCGCCTTCTGCCGGAACTGCCACAGCGCGGACTCCACCGAGCAGGCCCAGAAGGCGATGGCCCCCTTGGCGACGAGGGTGGCCAGCATCTGCTCCTGGGCTGCCGTGGGCTTGTTGCCTGGCGCCTTGACCTCGATGTAGATGGCCCTGCCCGAGGGCGGCACCACGCCCACCAGGTCGGGGAAGCCGGCTGGGGTGGACGAGTAGCCCCCCTGGCCCCTTGCTTGGCCCTGGCGCATCCCTGCGGCCCCGGAATCCACATGGACGAGGGCGATGCCGTATTGGAGGCGGAAGGCCTGCTGGATGGCCTTCTGGACCCCCTTCTCGGGAGTGGCCCGGGGCCGCTTCTTGATGGGGGCACAGAAGCCGCCGAGTGGGGGGCCGTAGCTCATGAAAACCTCGAATCTATGGATGTCCGGGCTAGAACCCGCACCATTGCTGGAAACAGACATGACCAAAACCTCATGTCCGGAAGTGTGTCCAGGCAAAAGCCCTTACAATAAAAGGCAACGGACACCCGGTCATCTTTGAGAGGGGGGTGGGGGGTGGTGTTTTTAATAGGTGAATGACCGAGGGGGTATGCCCTACATATATGTATGCGCGCGCGCGAGATGTCCGCGGTGTCCGGGTGTCCGTTTGCTTTCGGCATAAGGCGATTTGCTCGGACATCGTCCCAGACACGGACATTAGGAAACATCGGCATGGGCCAGCCTCCGGAACCGCACCAGGGTGTTCGCGGCCGTCGAGTGGAACGGTGGCAAGTCCACGGAATACCCACAGATAGACAGCGATCCGCCATGCTCGCGGGCCGAGGATCGAAAAGATTCTAGGTAGCGGCGGAGCTTCTTCTTGGAACTCTCGTCATCGAGACGGACGGACCAGATGTCATGGGCCTTGGCGCTGAACTCGTCAGCGCCGTTCAGCTCGTACTGGGCGTAGTCGGACAGGGCCTGGAACCAGGGCGCCCCCCGGAGGATGGCGGCCTCCTTGTTTGCTTCGCCGGGGCTCATGATGGCCGCGGCGTCCAGGTCCAGCACCTTGCAGACATGGAGCATGGCCGCGTCGAAGACCGCCGAGCGGGTGAACTTCACGTCGCCCACAGGCAGCTTGCGGAACGCGGAGTAGAGGTAGACCGCCACCCGGTGGAGCCGCAGCGCCCCGCCCTCGGCCATCCATGCGTGGAACCGCTCGAAGGCGTTGTTTCGCTGGAATTTCGAGGCCAGGGGGTTCGGCTGCAGCTCCACCAGGACGATGCGCTCCTTGGTGGCCTCGTCCTCCGGGTTGATCTTGATCTCGTTGGTGCTGAAGACCACCGGCCGGGGGTAGAGGGTCATGTCCATGCCGTAGGCTTTGCGCCGCTGGAGCGCCTCACCCCCCAGGAAGGCCTTGAGGTCCTCTGAGGCTGAGCGGTCCAGGTACTGGTCCAGTTCGTCCTTGAACACGATGGGCAGGTGCAGGGCCGACTCGGTAAGCCACCCGGTTTCTTTCTCGCCGCCGAACCGCTGGGAACCGTAGGTCCGGGTCTCCCCGCTCACGGCAGCCGCAGTGATCTTCGCGGCGGTGCCCTTGCCGGTGGCTGGCCCCCCATAGAACCAGGTCCCGGGGTTGAAGCCGGCCGGGGTGCCCGTCTGGCCCAACTCCTGGGCACGCAGTCCGCAGAGCGCGGTGGCGAAGGCCACAGCCATCACGCGAACGCCGGTCTCAGAGGGTGGGGCGCCGGGGATGATCACATAGTGGTAGGCGTTCCCGATGGCCTCCTGGACCTC
>Ga0255338_1002670_pt1 | contig 24634 bp, 20 predicted proteins | sample MeOH1_35cm_T4_19_FD_203715 | JGI IMG/M metagenome (GOLD analysis project Ga0255338, IMG submission 203715) | Sandy soil microbial communities from University of British Columbia, Vancouver, Canada - MeOH1_35cm_T4_195 | ecosystem: Engineered > Artificial ecosystem > Sand microcosm > Unclassified ...
ACGGCCTGGTGCACCTGTCCGACCTCTCCTGGAACGAGCCGGGCGAGGCCGCCGTGCGCAATTACAAGAAGGGCCAGGAAGTCGAGGCGATCGTGCTGGCCGTCGACGTGGACCGCGAGCGCATCTCCCTGGGCATCAAGCAGCTGGACTCCGACCCGTTCACGACCTTCGTGTCCGTGCACGACAAGGGCTCGGCCGTGTCGGGCAAGGTCAAGACCGTCGACCCGAAGGGCGCCGAGATCGACCTGGGCAACGACATCATCGGCTACCTGCGCGCTTCGGAAATCTCCCGCGATCGCGTGGAAGATGCCCGCAACGTGCTCAAGGAAGGCGACGAGGTCAATGCCGTGGTCGTGAACATCGACCGCAAGACCCGCAACATCCAGCTGTCCGTGAAAGCCAAGGACCTGGCCGACGAGCAGGGCCAGATGGCCAACCTGTCGCAGCAATCCGCACGCGAGAACGCCGGCACGACCAGCCTGGGCGCGTTGCTGCGCGCGAAGCTGGATAACACCGATAAGCAATGACAAATGACTTTGCCGCTGTCGCGGTTTGATGACGAATGACTGTGAGGAGGCCTCATTTGCCATTTGTCATTGAGCTGCGCAGCAGCGAAGTCATGCGCGCAAAGCGAGCGTCATGACCCGTTCCGATCTTGTCGAAGAACTGGCTGCACGTTTCAGCCAGCTCACGCACCGTGACGCGGAGTACGCCGTCAAGACCATTCTTGACGCGATGAGCGAAGCGCTGGTGCGCGGGCACCGCATCGAGATCCGCGGATTCGGCAGCTTCTCCATCAACCGGCGCCCGCCGCGCATGGGCCGCAACCCGCGTTCCGGCGAAAGCGTGCACATCCCCGAAAAGCGCGTCCCCCACTTCAAGCCGGGCAAGGCCCTGCGCGAGGCGGTGGACAAGCGCACCGCCGAGATCGAGGCGCAGACCAAGTCCTAGCCGGCAAGGGCTGGCTAGAATGGGTTTCTCCACAGAGGAGCTCGATGAAATACCTCATGTGGCTGCTCAAGGCAGCCATTTTTTTTACCCTGTTCGCTTTCGCCCTGAACAACCAGGAAGATGTCACCGTGCACTTCTTCTTCGGCACGGCCTGGCGCGCACCGATGGTCCTGGTGGTCCTGGCCGCCTTCGCGCTGGGCCTGGGCATAGGCGCGCTGGGGATGGTGCCCCGCTGGTGGAAGCACCGCGTCGCCGCGCGGCGCGCGCACCAGGCGCTGGTTCCGGCGGATGCCGACGCGGCGCATACGGGGCATCATGGACTTTGACCTGAGCTGGCTGCTGTGGGGCCTGCCCATCGCCTTCGTGCTGGGCTGGGTGGCCTCGCGGCTGGACCTGCGCCAGTTGCGCATCGAGAACCGCCAGGCGCCCAAGGCCTACTTCCGGGGCCTGAACTTCCTGTTGAACGAGCAGCAGGACCAGGCGATCGACGCCTTCATCGAAGCCGTCCAGAACGATCCGGACACGACCGAACTGCACTTCGCGCTGGGCAACCTCTTTCGCCGCCGCGGCGAGTACGAGCGCGCGGTGCGCGTGCACGAGCACTTGCTGTCGCGCGGCGACCTGAGCCGCGCGGAGCGCCATCGGGCGCAGCATGCCCTGGCGCTGGACTTCCTCAAGGCCGGCCTGCTGGACCGGGCCGAGGAGGCGCTGCGCAAACTCGAGGGGACGGCGTTCGAAGGCCAGGCGCTCCTGGCATTGCTGGCCATCTATGAGCGTTCACGCGATTGGCCCCAGGCTTCGGAGATTGCGCGCAAGCTCGAGGCCTCGGGCCACGGCAGCTTCAGCGGCCGGCAGGCCCACTACCGTTGCGAGCAGGCGGCGAATGCCGCGCCCGAACAGGCGGAAAGGTTGCTGCGGCAGGCCATGCAAGCCGATCCCGGCGCGGCGCGGCCCGGCATCGACCTCGCGGCGCTGCAGCGGCGCGCCGGTGACCCGGACGCGGCCTTCGAGACGCTGGCCGGCCTCGGCCACTCGGCCCCCGCCGCCGCTCCACTGGTGGCAAGGCACCTGACCGAAGCCGCGATGGCCAGTGGGCGCCAGGCCCAGGCGCTGGACATCCTGCGCGCCAGTTACGAGCAATCGCCCTCCCTGGACGTGCTGGAAGGCATCGTGGCGCTCGAGCCGGATGCGACGACGGCCAGGAGCTGGTACGTGAAGCACCTGGAACGGGAGCCATCACTGGTGGCTGCAACCAAGTGGCTGGCGGGCGAGCGGCTGGAGCACGAGCAGTTCCACCCGTTCGTGCAGGGCGCGCTCGACCATGCGGTCAAGCCGCTCACCCGCTACCGCTGCGCGGCCTGCGGATTCGAAGCGAAACAGCATTTCTGGCAATGCCCGGGCTGCCAGGCCTGGGACAGCTATCCTGCACGACGGGTAGAAGAACTATGAAACTCAGCAAGCAAGACCTTGCCCGGGCGCGCGTGCTCGTGGTGGGCGACGCGATGCTCGATCGCTACTGGCACGGCGCGGTGGACCGCATCTCGCCGGAAGCGCCGGTGCCGGTCGTGAAAGTGACGCGAGAAGAGGAGCGCATCGGCGCCGCCGCCAACGTGGCGTACAACGTCGCGACGCTGGGCGCCAAGGCGAGCTTCCTGGGCGTGGTGGGCGACGACGAGCCCGGCCACCGCCTCGAAGCCCTCCTGCGAGAAACCGGCATCGCCACCCACCTCAAGCGCGACGCCGGCCTGCGGACGACCGTCAAGCTGCGCGTCATCGGCCGGCACCAGCAATTGCTGCGCATGGATTTCGAAAGCGAGCCCGACCACGAGGCCCTGGCCTCCCAGACCGAGGCGTTCGCTGCGCTGGCGCCGGACCATGACGCCATCCTGTTTTCCGACTACGGCAAGGGCGGTCTCGCGCACATCACGTCCATGATCGGACAGGGCCGCGCGCTCGGCAAGGCCGTGCTCATCGATCCCAAGGGTTCCGACTACGCACGCTACACGGGCGCCACCGTGATCACGCCCAACCGGCTGGAACTGCAACAGGTCGTCGGCGCATGGCGCGATGACGCCGAACTGCGCGCGAAGGCGCAGCAATTGCGCCAGAGCCTGCGGCTCGACGCGCTGCTGGTGACACTGGGCGAGGACGGCATGACGCTGTTCGACGAGCAAGGCGAAGCACATGTACAGACCCAGGCCCGCGAGGTCTTCGACGTCACCGGCGCAGGCGACACCGTCATCGCCACACTGGCGGCGCTGGTCGCGGCCGGCATGAGCCCGCGCGAGGCGATGCCGCTCGCCAACAAGGCCGGCGGCATCGTGGTCGGCAAGTTCGGCACCGCCACCGTTTCCTACGAGGAGCTTTTCGAATGAGCGCAGCGCAGAACCGCTTCAAGCAAGTGAAGCCTTGCAGGCCGCACTGCTGCGAGACGCAGCAGTTCTTCGTGCCGTCCACGCCCGCGCAGGCGGGCATGGAGCCGCGGCACTCAGCCCCTTCGGGGGGCAGCCCGGCGGCGCCGGGTGTGGGGGCACTGTCATGACACGCGTCGTGGTCACCGGCGCCGCCGGCTTCATCGGCAGCAACCTGGTCAAGGGCCTGAATGCCCGGGGCATCGAGGACATCATCGCCGTCGACGACCTCACCCAGGGCGACAAATTCCGCAACCTGGCCGACCTGAAGATCGCCGACTACGTGGATGTGGACATGTTCTACGACCTTTTCGCGGAGGGATTCTTCGGCAAGGTCGATGCCGTCTTCCACGAGGGCGCCTGCAGCGACACGATGGAGACCGACGGCAAGTACATGATGGACAACAACTACACGTTGTCCTGCGGCCTGTTCAATGCCTGCCAGGAGCGCGGCAGCCGCCTGCTTTATGCCTCGTCCGCGGCCACTTATGGGGGCTCGGACACGTTTCGCGAATCGCCCGAGTTCGAGCGGCCGCTGAACGTCTACGGTTACTCCAAGCTCCTGTTCGACCAGCGCATGCGGCGCGAATGCGGCAAGGATTTCAAGCGGACGAAGCGCCAGGTGGCCGGGTTCCGCTACTTCAACGTCTACGGCCCGCGCGAGCAGCACAAGGGCCGCATGGCGAGCGTCGCGTTCCACCAGTTCAACCAGTTCAGGGCCGAGGGCAAGGTCAACCTGTTCGGCCCCTACGGAGGGTACGCCGCAGGGGAGCAGAAACGGGACTTCGTCTTCATCGACGACGTGGTCGCGGTGAACCTCTGGTTCTTCGACCACCCGGACAAGTCCGGCATCTTCAACCTCGGGACGGGCCGGGCGCAGCCATTCAACGACGTCGCCACGGCCGTGGTCAACGCGCTGCGCACCGGCGCCGGCCAGCCCGCGCTGGACACGGCTGCCGCCGCCGCCCAGGGGCTGGTCCAGTACATCCCTTTCCCGGACGCCTTGCGCGGCAAGTACCAGTGCTATACGCAGGCCGATCTCACGGCCTTGCGTGCGACCGGTTGCGACCACGTGTTTTCCGACGTGCGAACGGGTGTCACCAGCTACATGGCGGCGCTCGCTGCCGCCTGAGTCCGAGGGTTAGCCCGGGTGCCTCCGGCATGGCCGGGGTCAACCCTGTGCAGCCAAGCCTCGTTATGGGAAGTGTCCCGCCCCACCGGCGGGCGACCGCCCCCCCTCCAGGAGAAACCATGCTGAAGAAGATTCTGGCCATTGTGGCCATGCTGTACGCTGCGGCTTCGTTCGCCGCGGTCGATGTCAACAAGGCCACCGCGGCCGAGCTCGACAGCGTCAAGGGCATCGGCCCGGGCATTTCCACCAAGATCCTCGACGAGCGCAAGAAGGGCAGCTTCAAGGATTGGCAGGATTTCATCGACCGCGTCAAGGGCGTCGGCGAAGGCAACGCCGCCAAGTTCTCTGCGGAAGGAATGACTGTGAACGGCGCCGCATTCAAGGGCGCCGCGGCCGCCAACAAGGAAGAGAAGGCGGCCGCCAAGACCGGGAAGAAGGAAGAAAAGGTCGCAGCGAAGGAAGAGAAGAAGGACGCCAAGGCCGAGGAAAAGGCCAAGAAGGCGGAGGAGGCCAAGGCCAAGAAGGAAGCCGACAAGAAGGCCAGGGAAGACGCCAAGCAGGCGAAGGCCGATGCTGCCAAGCCAGCCGCCAGCGCCGCGAAGCCCGCGGCCAGCGCCGCCAAGCCGGCGAGCGCCAAGAAGTAAGCCGTTCGTTTCGACTTCCGATAAAACCCGCCCCGGCGGGTTTTTTGTTGCCTAGACGAGCGCGATCAGGTCCGTGGTGCCGGGGTCGATCCCCGCCTGCGCCAGCAGCGCCGTCACCTGCCCGCGATGATGGGTCTGATGATTGAAAAAGTGCGTCAGCGCCTGCCACGCGGGATGCTCGCGCGGCACGCCTTTCGAGTTGCTGTAGCGCATCGTGCGCAGCGGAAAGCCCGCAGGCATCTGGCGCACCCAGGCTTCGATCGCCGCGTCGAGTTCGTCGCGCCTGGCGCGCAGGATCGCCCAATCGTCGTACAGCACCGTTTCGTGGCGGGCGCCGGGAGGCAGGTCCAGCACATCGCCGCCCAGAGCCGGTGTTTCCACCCCCTGGCTGGCGAAGCGCCGCAGCCACATCCGGTCGCCCCACACGAGATGATTCAGCGTGTTGTGGATCGAGCCGAAGAAGGCACCGCGGTCGCGCTTTCGCTCCTCGTCCGGCAATTGCTCGCAGGCCGCGAACAAGCGCTGGTTGAACCAGCGGTTGTAGCGGGCGAGGAACCGGTAGTTCTCCAGCAGCGTGTCCGTATCCATGCAGGGAATTATGGGGCGCCGGTCAGGCCTTGCCGTATCCACCGCCGCCCGGCGTGTGGATCTCGAAGATGTCGCCGGGCTTCATCTCGGCCTGCCCGATGTGGCCGAGTTCCTCGACGACGCCGCTCGCGCGGACGACGCGGTTGATGCCGACCTGCCCCGGCCGGCCGCCGGCCATACCGAAAGAGCCGTACTTGCGCCCGTTCGACAGGATGCTGGCGGTCATCCCTTCCAGGAAGCGCACGCGCCGCACGCCGCCGTTGCCGCCCTTCCAGCGGCCCGCGCCGCCCGAGCCCTTGCGGATCTCATAGCTCTCCAGCCGCACCGGAAACCGGAACTCCAGCACCTCAGGATCGGTCAGCCGCGAGTTCGTCATGTGCGTCTGCACCACGCTCGTCCCGTCGAAGCCTTCCCCCGCGCCGCTGCCGCCGGAGATCGTCTCGTAGTACTGGTGGCGTGCATTGCCGAAGGTGAAGTTGTTCATCGTGCACTGGCTGGCCGCCATCACCCCCAGCGCGCCGTAAAGCGTGTTGGTGATGCAAGTCGACGTCTCGACGTTGCCCGCCACCACCGACGCCGGTGGGTTCGGGTTGAGCATGGACCCCTCGGGGATGATCACCTTGAGGGGCTTCAGGCAGCCCGCGTTCAGCGGAATGTCGTCGTCCACCAGCGTGCGGAACACGTAGAGCACCGCGGCCATGCACACCGCCGTGGGGGCGTTGAAGTTGTTCACCTGCTGAGGCGAGGTGCCCGTGAAGTTGATCTCGGCGCTGCGGTTGGCCGCATCGACCCGGATCGCGACCCTGATGTGCGCGCCGTTGTCCAGGGGCAGCGTGTACTCGCCATCCTTGAGCTTCGTGATCACGCGGCGAACCGACTCCTCGGCGTTGTCCTGCACATGGCGCATGTAGGCCTGCACCACGTCCAGCCCGAACTGGTCGACCATCTTGCGCAGCTCCTGCACGCCCTTTTCATTGGCGGCGATCTGTGCCTTCAGGTCCGCCATGTTCTGCTCGGGGTTGCGGCTCGGGTAGGTGCCGCTGCGCAGCAGGGCCAGCATCTCGGCCTCGCGCAGCGTGCCGCGATCCACCAGCTTGACGTTGTTGATCTGCACGCCCTCCTCCTCGATCAGCGTCGAGAATGGCGGCATGGAGCCGGGGGTCGTCCCCCCGATGTCGGCATGGTGCCCCCGCGAGCCTACGTAGAACATCGGCTCGTCGTCCGCACCCGTTCCCAGGTACACGGGCGTGATCACCGTGACGTCGGGCAGGTGCGTGCCGCCGTGATACGGGTCGTTCAGGACATACACATCGCCGGGGGACATGCGCCCCGCGTTCTCGCGGATCACGGTCTTGATGCTCTCGCCCATCGAGCCCAGGTGCACCGGCATGTGCGGCGCATTGGCGATCAGGTTGCCCTGGGCGTCGAACAACGCGCAGGAAAAATCCAGCCGCTCCTTGATGTTCACCGAGTAGGCGGTGTTCTGCAGCTGCAGGCCCATCTGCTCGGCGATGTTCATGAACAGGTTGTTGAACACCTCCAGCAGCACCGGGTCCACGGTCGTGCCGGCGGCGTATCGGGTGGCACGCGCGACACGGCGGTCCAGCACGATGTGGTCGAGCGCCGTCAGCTGCGCTTCCCAGCCGGGCTCCACCACCGTGGTGGCGTTCTTCTCCGCGATGATGGCCGGGCCGGACACGACATCGCCCGGCCGCAGGTCCTCGCGCACCACCAGGGCCGCGTCGTGCCACTGGCCGCCCGAGTACATCCGCACCGTCTCACGCCGCGGTACTTCACGCACCGCGTGCACTTCATGGCGCGGTTCGGCCGGGGCGTCGCCCGTCACCACCGCCTCGACCGAGACGGCCTCGACCATCATGCCCTTGCCCTTCATGAGGAAGGCGAAGCGCTGCCGGTATGCCGCCTCGAAGCCCGCGACGATCGTCTTCAGGTCGCCGAAGGGCACCACCAGCGCCGAGTCGCTGCCCTCGTAACGCACGTGGACGCGGTAGTGCAAGGTAACCGCGCCGGCGTTCGCCTGCTGACGCTCCAGGTCGGCCTTCGCCGCGGCGCCCAGCGCATCCAGCCGTTCCGCGACGACCGGCAACGACTCCTGCGCCAGCGGCAATTCGATCGCCTGTTCGCGGATCGCGTTCTGGTCCGCCAGGCCCATGCCATAGGCGGACAGGACGCCCGCCAGCGGGTGCACGAATACCCGGCTCATGCCCAGCGCGTCGGCCACCAGGCAGGCATGCTGCCCGCCCGCGCCGCCGAAGCATTGCAGGGTGTAGCGCGTGACGTCGTAACCGCGCGCGACCGAGATCTTCTTGATCGCGTTGGCCATCTGCTGCACCGCGATGTTGATGAAGCCCTCGGCCACCACTTCCGGGCTGCGGCCGGTCCTGCCCGCCAAATCGTTGAACTTCGCCTCCACCACGTCCTGGCTCAGTGCCTCGTCGGCCTTCGGCCCGAACACCTTCGGGAAATAGCGCGGCTGGATCTTGCCCACCATCACGTTCGCGTCCGTGACCGCGAGCGGCCCGCCACGGCGGTAGCTCGCCGGGCCGGGATTGGCACCCGCGCTTTGCGGCCCGACGCGAAAGCGCGAGCCGTCGAACTCGAGGATCGAGCCGCCGCCGGCCGCCACGGTGTGGATGCTCATCATCGGCGCGCGCATGCGCACGCCCGCCACCTGCGTCTCGAACTCGCGCTCGAACTCGCCCGCGTAGTGCGACACGTCGGTGGATGTTCCGCCCATGTCGAAGCCGATCACCTTGTCATGGCCGCCGAGCTTCGCCGTCCGGGCCATGCCGACGATGCCGCCGGCGGGGCCGGACAGGATGGCGTCCTTGCCCTGGAAGGCGTGGGCATCGGCGAGCCCGCCCGACGACTGCATGAAGAACAGCTTCACGCCCGGCATCTCCGCGGCCACCTGCTCCACGTAGCGGCGCAGGATGGGCGACAGGTAGGCGTCGACCACCGTGGTGTCGCCGCGGCTGACGAACTTCATCATTGGGCTCGTCTCATGCGACGTGCTGACCTGCGTGAAGCCGACTTCGTTCGCGATGCGGCTGGCGGCCTGCTCGTGCGACGTGAAGCGGTAGCCGTGCATGAACACGACGGCCACGCTGCGCAGGCCGCGCCGGAACGCCGCCTCGAGATCCTGGCGCAGCAACGCCTCGTCCAGTGGTTCGATCACTTCCCCTTGCGCCGCGACGCGCTCCCGCGCCTCGATCACAGACGAATAGAGAAGCTCGGGCAGCACGATGTTCCGGTCGAACAGCCGCGGGCGGTTCTGGTAGGCGATGCGCAGCGCATCGCGAAAGCCCCTCGTGGTGACCAGCAGCGTCGGCTCGCCCTTGCGCTCCAGCAGGGCGTTGGTCGCCACGGTCGTCCCCATCTTCACGCACTCGACCGCCTCGGGCGTCACCGGCTCGCCCGGCTTCAGCCCCAGCAGGTGCCGGATTCCCGCGACGGCGGCGTCCTTGTACTGTTCGGGGCTCTCCGACAGCAGCTTGTACGTGAGCAGCCCGCCCTCCGGCCGCCGGGCCACGATGTCGGTGAACGTGCCGCCACGGTCGATCCAGAACTGCCAGCGCGGCCGCGAGGCGGAATCGAAGGCAGGTCGAGGATCAGTCATGGGGTCCGGAATCGGCTGTTTACCTTGGCAAATATATCGACAAAGTGCCGCGATGCTGCAGCATTGGCAGAAATGGGCCGGCCTGAGGGAGAATCCACCATCCAGGCCAGCCCGACACTGACGTCGACCGAAAAATGAGAAGCCTGCACCAGGGACACAAAGACGGGATGCTTATGCGACGACTGCTGGATTTCCTGTACGACGGTGCGGCCTGGCTGGCAGCGCTGTCGATGATCGGCGTGCTGGTGATGGTGCTGCTGTCCATCACGAGCCGGCAGTTCGGCTTCCACGTCCCGGGCACCGACGCCTATGCGGGCTACAGCATGGCTGCGGCAGGTTTCCTGGCCCTGGCCCACACCCTCAAGCGCAACGAGCACATCCGTGTCACCCTGCTGCTCGGCCGGTTCGGCCCCCGCGGCCGCCACGCGCTGGAGATGTGGGCATTGACCGCTGCCATCGGCCTGTCGGGCCTGTTCGCCTACTACTCGGTGCGCCTGGCCTGGGTCTCGCACGCCATCAACGACATGTCCACCAGCAGCGACGCGACACCGCTGTGGATCCCGCAGGTTGCCATGGCGGTCGGCACGGTGATCCTGTTCATCGCGTTCGTGGACGACTGGATGCTGGAGCTGAAAGGCCAACGCAAGAAAGCGGAACCCGAAGAGGCCCTGCACAATGAATGACGTCCTCATCACCACCTTGCTGATCGTCTCGCTGTTCGCCCTCCTGGGCAGCGGCGTCTGGATCGGCCTCACGCTGGCCGGTGTGGCCTGGATCGGCATGCAGCTGTTTTCCGCGCGGCCCGCGGGCGACGCCATGGCGGTCACCGTCTGGGGGTCGGCCTCGAGCTGGACCCTCACCGCCCTGCCCCTGTTCATCTGGATGGGCGAAATCCTGTTTCGCACCAAATTGAGCGAAAGCATGTTCCGCGGGCTCGCGCCCTGGGTCGGCCGGCTGCCCGGCCGCCTGCTGCACACCAACGTGATCGGCTGCACGATCTTCGCCGCGGTGTCCGGCTCCTCGGCCGCGACCTGCGCGACCATCGGCAAGATGACCCTGCCCGAACTGGGCAGGCGCGGCTACCCCGAGGACATCACGATCGGTTCGCTCGCTGGCGCCGGCACGCTGGGCCTCCTCATCCCGCCCTCCATCATCATGATCGTGTACGGAGTGTCCGCCGACGTGTCGATCGCCAAGCTGTTCGTCGCCGGCATCATCCCCGGCATCGTCCTCGCGTCGCTGTTCTCCGGCTACCTCGCCATCTGGGCCCTGATGAACAAGGACCGCGTCCCGGTCCCTGATCGCATCGCAACCTTCCGGGAAAAGCTGCATGACTCGCGCCACCTGATCCCGGTGGTGCTGCTGATCACGGCGGTGCTGGGCTCGATCTACAGCGGCGTGGCGACGGCCACCGAGGCCGCCGCCGTCGGTGTCGTGGGATCGCTCATCATCTCCGGCGTGCAGCGTTCGCTGAACTGGCAGACCTTCCGCGAGTCGCTGATGGGGGCCACGCGCCTGTACTGCATGATCGCGCTGATCCTCGCGGGCGCGGCCTTCCTCACGCTGTCCATGGGCTACATCGGCCTGCCCCGGCACCTCGCGGAGGTCGTCACCGGCATAGGGCTCTCGCCGTTCCTGCTGATCCTTGCGCTGGCCGTGTTCTACATCATCCTCGGCTGCTTCCTCGACGGCATCTCCATGGTCGTCCTCACGATGGGCGTGATCCTGCCCACGGTGCAGGCGGCCGGCATCGACCTGATCTGGTTCGGCATCTTCATCGTCGTGGTGGTCGAGATGGCGCAGATCACGCCGCCGGTGGGCTTCAACCTCTTCGTGCTGCAGGGCATGACCGGCAAGGACATCGGCTGGATCGCCCGCGTCACGATGCCGTTCTTCTTCCTGATGTGCCTGATGGTGGTGCTGCTCTGGTTCTTCCCCGGCATCGCGGTCTGGCTGCCCTCGAAGATGTAGCCTACGGAGCCGGGGTGGGCGTCCAGCCGCCGCCCAGCGCGCGGTACAGCAACACCTGGTTCTGCAATTGTGCCAGGTGCGTCTGGATCAGCGCCTGGCGGGCGGCAAACAGCGAACGCTGCGCGTCCAGCAGGTCGAGGTAGCTCGACACGCCGTTGTCGTAGCGCAGCTGCGAAAGGCGGAACCGCACCGCCTCGGCTTGCGCCACATTGCCCTGGGCCTGGAGCTGTTCCCCGAGCGTCGCGCGCCCGGCCAGCGCGTCCGAGACTTCCCGGAACGCGGACTGGATGGCCTTCTCGTATTGCGCCACCGCGATGTCGCGCGACACGTTCGCGGACCGCAGCCCGGCCCGGTTGCGGCCGGCATCGAAGATCGGCAACAGAAGCTGCGGCGCCGCCGTCCAGCCCCAGGATCCGCCCTGGAACAGGTCGGACAGCTGGCTGCTCGCCGTGCCGACACCGGCGGTGAGCGAGATGCGGGGGAAGAAGGCCGCGCGGGCAGCGCCGATGTTGGCGTTGGCCGCGATCAGCTGCTGCTCCGCCTGGCGCACGTCGGGCCGGCGGGCCAGTACCTCCGACGGCGTGCCCGCCGGCAGGTCGGGCAGCGTCAGCGAAGCCAGCGTCGCGGCAGGCTGCAAGGCGGGGGGCACGGGCTCACCGAGCAGCAGCGCGAGCGCGTTGAGGTCCTGCGCACGCTGGCGCTGTTGCTGCGCGAGCGCCACGCGGGCGCCTTCGAACAGCGACTGCGCCTGCCGGAAATCCAGCTCGGACGCCGCGCCGTTCTCGAACCGCAGCCGCGTGAGCCGCAGCGACTCCTCGCGCGTCGCCAGCGTCTGCCGGGTGAGCGCGAGCAGTTCGTCGTCGGCCACCAGGCCCAGCCATGTGGTGGCCACCGTCGCGACCAGGCTCACCTGCGCGGCCTTGCGCCCTTCCTCGGTGCCGAGGTATTGGGCCAGCGCGGCCTCGCTCAGGCTGGCGACCCGCCCGAACAGGTCGATCTCCCAGGCCGTCACGGCGAACCCGGCGGTGTACGCGCTGCTCGTGCCGCCGTCGGCGCCGGGCGTGCGCGACCCGGTGACGGCCGCATTGACGGTGGGAAGACGGTCGGCACGGCGGATGTCGTACTGGGCGCGCGCCTGCTCGATGTTCAGCACGGCCACGCGCAGGTCGCGGTTGTTCTGCAGGGCGATGTCGATCAGCCGGCGCAGCCGCGCGTCCGCGAAAAAATCCTGCCATTCCGGTTGCGCGGCGGGAGCGCCCGCGGTGGCCGGCTCGGCCGGCCAGGCGGCGGGCACCGGCGCGGCCGGGCGCTCGTAGGTGGGCATCATCGAGCAGCCCGCCAGCAGGGCAGCCGCGGCCGCCGCCATCGACAGGCGCAAGGTCGGGGTGGACGGCTTGCTCATATCTGGTCTCCCGCGCGGGCGCCGGCCGGCAAATCCTTGTCGAGCTCGTGGGTATACATGCGCCGCTGACGCTCGCTGCCCTTGAAATAACCGCGCACGATCACGAAGAAGATCGGCACGAAGAACACGGCCAGCCCGGTGCCGGTGATCATGCCACCCAGCACCCCGGTGCCGATGGCGCGCTGGCTGGCCGACCCGGCACCCGAGGCGATGGCCAGCGGGAGCACGCCGAAGCCGAAAGCCAGCGACGTCATCAGGATCGGCCGGAAGCGCAGGTGCGCGGCCGCCAGCGCGGCTTCGACCACGCTCTTGCCCTGGGCCTGGAGGTCCTTGGCGAACTCGATGATCAGGATGGCGTTCTTGCACACCAGCCCGATCACGGTGATCAGGCCGACCTGGAAGTACACGTCGTTGGAGTAACTGCGCAGCAGCGTGGCCCACACCACCCCCAGCACGCCCAGCGGCACCGCGAGCACCACCGCCATCGGGATCGACCAGCTCTCGTAAAGCGCGGCCAGGCACAGGAACACCGCCAGGATGGCGAAGCCGTACAGGATCATGGCCTGCGCGCCGGCCAGTTTCTCCTCGCGCGACTGCCCCGTCCACTCGTAGCCGAAGCCCTGGGGCAGCTGGGCGGCCAGCTTTTCCATCTCGGCCATCGCGTCGCCGGTGCTGAAGCCGGGGGCGGCGTCGCCCGAGATGCGCATCGCCGGGTAGCCGTTGTAGCGCACGGTCTGCATCGGGCCGGTGACCCAGTTGGTGGTGGCGAACGCCGACAGCGGCACCGGTTTGCCCTGGGCGTTGCTCGCGTTGATCTGCAGCAGGTCGCCCGGCTGCATGCGCGCCGGCGCGTCCGCCTGCACCACGACCCGCTGCAACCGGCCGCGGTTGGGGAAGTCGTTGATGTAGCTGGAGCCGAGCGCGGTCGACAAAGCCGAATTGATCGCGTCGAAGGACACGCCCAGCGCGCTGGCCTTGTCGCGGTCGATCTCGACCTCCAGCTGCGGGGCATCCTCCAGGCCATCCGGCCGCACCTGCGCCACCACCTTGCTCTGGCCCGCCAGCCCCAGCAGCTGGTTGCGGGCCGCCAATAGCGCCTCATGGCCGGCCCCGCCGCGGTCCTGCAGCCGGAAGGTGAAGCCCGAAGCCACGCCGAGCTCGGGGATCGGTGGCGGGCTGAGCGGGAAGATGAAGGCGTCGCGGATGCCCGACAGCGCGCCGAAGGCCTTGCCGGCGAGGGCCTGGGCCGACTGGCCGGGCCCCGTGCGCTGGTCCCAGTCCTTGAGCGTGACGAAGGCCAGGCCGGCGTTCTGGCCCTGCCCGGAGAAGCTGAAGCCCAGCACGCTGACCATGCTCTGCACCTCGGGCTGCTTCAGGACGTAGCCCTCGACCTGCTCCATGACGTTGCGCGTGCGCTCCTGGGTGGCGCCGGGCGGAAGCTGGACATTGATCAGCATGGTGCCCTGGTCCTCGGCCGGCAGGAAGGAGGACGGCAGGCGGTTGTAGATCAGCGCCCCAGCGGCGATCACGGCCACGTAGATCACCAGGTAGCGCCCGGCACGCCGCAGGATGCGTGCGACGATGCTCTCGTAGCCCATGGCGGTGCGTGCGAAGCCGCGGTTGAACCAGCCGAAGAAGCCCATTCTCGCGTGGTGGTGGCCCGCTTCCACCGGTTTCAGCAGGGTGGCGCACAGTGCCGGCGACAGCGACAGCGCCATGAAGGCCGAGAAAGCGATCGAGGTCACCATCACGGCCGAGAACTGGCGGTAGATGTTGCCGGTGGAGCCGGCGAAGAACGCCAGCGGCACGAACACCGAGATCAGCACGATCGACATGCCGACCACCGCGCCGCTGATCTGGCCCATGGCTTTTCGGGTGGCCTCTCGCGGCGGCAGGCCTTCCTCGCTCATGATGCGCTCGACGTTCTCCACCACCACGATCGCGTCGTCCACCACGATGCCGATCACCAGCACCATGCCGAACATGGTCAGCACGTTGATCGAGAAACCCAGTGCCAGCAGCACGGCGAAAGTCCCCAGCAGGGCGATCGGCACGACGATGGTCGGGATGAGGGTGTAGCGCCAGTTCTGCAGGAACAGGAACATCACCAGGAACACCAGCGCCACCGCCTCGACCAGCGTCACGACCACCTGCGTGATCGAGATCTTGATGAAGCGCGAGCTGTCGTAGGGGATGTCCCACTTCATGCCCGCCGGGAAGAACTGCGCCAGCTCGCCCATGCGCTTGCGCACCGCGTCGGCCGTGGCCAGCGCGTTGCCGCTGGGCGACAGCTGCACCCCGATGCCGGTGGAGGGCTTGCCGTTCAGGCGGGCCGACGTGGCGTAGTTCTGGCTGCCCAGCTCGATGCGCGCGACGTCCCTGAGCCGCACCGAGGAGCCGTCGATATTGGCGCGCAGCACGATGTCGCCGAACTGCAGGGCCGAGGTCAGCTGGCCCTTGACCACCACGGTCGCGGCGATGCCCTGGCCGGCGATGTTGGGGAGGTCGCCGATCGCGCCGGCGGACACCTGCGCGTTCTGGGCCCGGATAGCGGCGTTGACCTCGGCCGTCGAGACGCCGAAGCTGATCAGCTTGGCCGGGTCGATCCAGATCCGCATGGCCTGCTCGGTGCCGAACAGCTGGGCCTGGCCGACGCCGGGGATGCGCTGGATTTCCGGGAGGACCGAGCGCGAGGCGTAGTCGCCCAGCATCACCGGGGTCACGGCCGGGTCGTCCGACGACAGGATGGTGAACAGCAGGAAGTTCGAGCGCGACTTGTCCACCCGCACACCTTGCTGCGTCACCGCCGCCGGCAGCCGCGGCGTCGCGCGTGCCAGGCGGTTCTGCACGTCGACCTGGGCCAGGTCGGCATTGGTGCCCTGCTGGAAGCTCAGCGTGATGTTGCCGGCGCCGTTGGCCTGCGCCACCGACTCCATGAAGATCATGCCGGGCGAGCCGTTCATCTCCTGCTCGATCACGCTCAGCACGCTTTCCTCGAGCGTCTTGGCCGAGGCGCCCGGATAGACCGCCGAGACGATGATGGCGGGCGGCGCCACCGGCGGGTACTGCGCGATCGGCAGCTGGGTGATGGCCACCCCGCCGGCGACGATGATGAACAGCGCGATCACCCACGCGAAGACCGGCCGGTCGATGAAGAACTTGGCCATGTGCTGGACGCCTCAGGACTTGGCCGCGGCCGGCACGGATGCGGGAGCGGAGGCCGGCTTGGCGGGTGCGCCGCCCGGCGACCACGGCACGGGCTTGACCGGCGCATTGGGCCGGATCTTCTGGAAGCCGTCGACCACCACCTGCTCGCCGGCCTTGAGGCCGTCGAGAATCACCCATTGCCCGGCCTGCTCGGTGCCCACCTTCACGTTGCGCTGGGCGACCTTGCCGTCCTTGTCGACCACCATCACGGTGTCGCCCTGCGCGGTGCGCGTCACCGACTGCTGCGGCAGCAACACGGCGCCGCCGGCCTTGGCCTGCTCGAGGCGCACGCGCACGTAGAGGCCCGGCAGCAGGGCACCGTTGGGGTTCGGCACCTCGGCGCGCAGCGTGATCTGGCCGCTGGTCGCGTCCACCGTCAGGTCGGAAAACAGCAGGCGCCCGGGTTGCGGATGCTCGCTGCCGTCCTCGAGCACCACGCGCACCAGCGCGCCGTCGCGCCCCGCGGCACGCGTCAGGCGCCCCTGTTCGAAGGCGCGGCGCAGTTTCAGCACCTCGGAGGCCGACTGGGTGAAGTTGACGTACATCGGGTTGATCTGCTGGATGACCGCCAGCGGCGTCGCCTCGCCCTGCCCCACCAGCGCGCCTTCGGTGACGAGGGCGCGGCCGATGCGGCCGCTGATCGGCGCGGTGACCGACGCGTAGTTGAGGTTGATCTGCGCCGTCTGCACCGCGGCGCGCCCGGCCGCCACTTCGGCTTCGGCCTGCTTCTGCGCGGCCACGGCGTTGGCATAGTCCTGCTTGCTAATGGCGTTGGCTTCCACCAGCGGCTTGTAGCGCTCGGCCAGCGCGGTCGCCTGCCCGAGGTTGGCCTGGGCGCGCGCCAGCGTGGCCTGCGCGCTGGCGTGAGCGGCGGCGTAGGGCGCGGGATCGATCGCGAACAGTGGCTGGCCCGAGCGCACGTCGGAGCCCTCGGTGAACAGGCGCTTTTGCACGATGCCCGCGGCGCGGGCGCGCACCTGGGCGACGCGCGAGGGCTCGAGCCTTCCCGGCAGCTCGGTGACCAGCCCGACGTCGCCCGGCGCCACCGTGACCACGCCGACTTCCGGCGGGGGCATGCCGCCGGCGGCGGCGCCGCCCGCGGGTTGTGCATTGCTGCCGCCCTGGCCGCAGGCGGCGAGCAAGGCGGCACCCGCGAGGGCCAGGGTAGCGAGCGCCACGCGCGGCGTTTCAGGCAAGGAAAGAGCAGCCATGTGTTCCTGCAAAAAGAGGCGGACCCGCGAGTATACATACATCAATGAATGTATAGTCCGGGGAATATGGGTCGCCGAACCAAGGAAGATGCCCTCGCCACGAGGCACAGCCTGCTGGATGCCGCCGAGCGGGTATTCCAGGCCAAGGGCGTATCGAGCACGTCGCTGAACGATATCGCAATCGAGGCCGGCTTGTCTCGCGGTGCCATCTATTGGCATTTCAAGGACAAGGCCGATCTCTTCAATGCGATGATCGAGCGGGTGAGCCTGCCGCTGGAAGGTCCGGCCACGGACGACCTGGCGGAAACCGCCGCCGATCCCCTGCCCCGGCTGCGCAAGACACTCATCAACGCGCTGCAAAGGGCGGCCACCGACCCGCAGACGCGCCGCGTGTTCGAGGTCGCGACCCAGAAGGTCGAGTACGTCGACAGTCTCGCGGCCGTGCGCCAGCGCCACCTTGCGGTGCGCCAGGCATGGCTGGCCAGGATGGGGCAGGTGTTGCGGCGCAGCGCGGCCTTTCGGAGGCAATCGCTGCCGATACCGGCGCGCAACGCGGCGCGCGGGCTCTACACGATGATCGACGGCCTGATCCAGAACTGGCTGCTCGACACCTCGCAGTTCGACCTGCCCGCCTGCGGCCGGCAGGCGATCGATGTCTACCTGGCGGGGCTGGGGTTGCGCATCGAAAAGTGATCCGGCAGCGAGCGGACGCGCCAGCCGAGCATCCAAACGCCCATAAACGCCCCGCGCGACGCGGCGGTGCTAGTGGGAAGTACCGGCTCGCCTGCTGCCGGGTTTGCAGTTATTCTTGGCCCGCTCATCAATACCCCATCGCCCCGGAGTGACCATGAAACTCAAGTACGCACTTTCCTTTGCAGCGGCGGCGCTCGCGTCGCAGGCGTTCGCCCAGGTCAAGTGGGACCTGCCCGCCGCCTACCCGGCCAGCAACTTCCACAGCGAAAACCTGGCGCAATTCGCGACCGACGTGGACAAGGCCAGCGGCGGCAAGCTCAAGATCACGGTCCATCCCAACGCGTCGCTGTTCAAGGCCCCGGAAATCAAGCGCGCGGTCCAGCAGGGGCAGGCGCAGGTGGGTGAAATCCTGCTCGTGAACTACCAGAACGAGTGGCAGCCCTTCGGCATCGACGGCATTCCGTTCCTGGCCGACAGCTACGACACGTCGATGAAGCTGTACCAGGCGACCAAACCCTTCCTGGAGAAGAAGCTCAACGAACAGGGCATGTCGCTGCTCTACGCCGTGGCTTGGCCGCCGCAAGGCATCTACGTCAAGAAGCCGATCAACTCGGCCGCCGACCTCAAGGGCGTGAAGTGGCGCGCCTACAGCCCGGCCACCGCGCGCATCGCCGAACTGGTGGGTGCCCAGCCGGTGACGGTGCAGGCGGCGGAGCTGTCGCAGGCGATGGCGACCGGCGTGGTCGAGTCGTACATGTCGTCGGGCTCCACCGGCGTGGACTCCAAGACCTACGAGCACATCAAGTACTGGTACGACACGCAGGCCTGGCTGCCGAAGAACGCCGTGCTCGTCAACAAGGCCGCCTTCGACGCGCTGGATGCGCCCACGAAGCAGGCCTTGCTCAAGGCCGCCGCCGACGCTGAAACGCGCGGCTGGGCGGCCTCCAGGCGCGTCAACACCGAGTCGGTGGAAAAGCTCAAGGCCAACGGCATGAACATCGTGCAGCCTCCCGCCCAGCTGAAGGCCGACATGAAGAAGGTCGGCGACACGATGCTGAAGGAATGGCTGGACAAGGCCGGCCCCGAGGGCAAGGCGATGGTGGACGCGTATCGGAAGTAATCGAACTTTCTGACTCGCTTTTCAAGACGAAGGCCGCCATATAGGCGGCCTTCCATTTGGTGCATCTTTCAGCTTGTTAGCGTCCAGAGCGCATATCCCAATCGTGATAGCCCTTGAAATATATCACGCATCCGGTTACAAAGCCACAAGCAAGGGAAGGTCGTCGAATGCAAGGAATGCGCTATCGGCTCTCTTTGGATCTAGGATCAACATCGCTAGGCTGGGCCATGGTCCGCCTAAACGCCGTCAACGATCCGTGCGCTGTCATCAAAGCCGGCGTCCGGATATTTTCTGATGGCCGCAACCCGAAGGACGGTTCCTCGCTTGCGGTGATCAGGCGCGAAGCTCGTGCCATGCGCCGCAGGCGCGATCGGCTGCTCAAGCGCAAGGCACGGATGCTGGCTACCCTCGTGGTGCACGGCTTTTTTCCGCTTGATGCAGGCGAACGGAAGGCACTGGAAATCCTGAATCCGTACGCACTACGGGCCAAGGGGCTCGATGCCGCGCTCACGGGTCCTGAATTTGCCCGCGCGCTTTTTCACATCAATCAGCGGCGCGGTTTCAAGAGCAACCGAAAGACCGACAAGAAGGATAACGACAACGGTGCGCTCAAGATTGCGATCGGCAAGTTGCGCCAGACCTTGCTGGATGACAAGTGCAGGACGGTCGGTGAATGGCTGCACAAGAGGAATCTCGGCGGCTATACGGTGCGCGCCCGTTTCCGCCAAAACAAGGTTCTCAAAGAAGATGGCAAGACGCGCATCGACAAGAGTTATGACCTCTACATCGATCGCGCGATGATCGAAGCGGAGTTCGACACTCTGTGGGCCAAGCAGGCCGTACTGAACCCTTCGCTCTTTACTGAAGCGGCTCACGCCGAGCTCAAGGACTGCCTGCTGCACCAGCGTCCGCTCAAGCCTGTCAAACCAGGCCGTTGCACGTTCCTGCCCGATGAAGAGCGCGCGCCGCTGGCGCTGCCCACTACTCAGCGCTTTCGCATCTACCAGGAATTGAACAACTTGCGCATTCTGCGGGATGGTCTGAAGGAAGAGCCCCTAACGATCCAACAGCGCGACGCGCTGGCAACTGCGCTGGACTGCAATAGCAAACGCAGCTTCACCCAGATCAAGAAGCTTCTTGGGCTGGGCGGCGCAGTGCGATTCAATTTTGAGGATCCAAAGCGCCAGGAACTCAAAGGAAACACGACCAATGCAGTCCTCGGGAACGAGCGCTATTTTGGGAAGGCTTGGCATGAATTTGATGAAGCGACGCAAGACCTAATCGTCAACCAGCTGGTGCGTGAAGAGAACGAAGCCCGGTTGATTCATTGGTTACAGGACCACACCGGCATTGACGAGACGAGGGCGGAAGCCATAGCCAATGTGGGGCTGCCTGAAGGGTATGGCAGCCTGAGCGAGAAGGCGCTAGCGCGCATCTTGCCTGCGATGCGGTGCGATGTCGTGACATACGACAAAGCCGTGCAAGCCGCAGGCTTTGAACATCACAGCGACATCAGCGCTGCCGCGACCGGCGAAATTCTGCCGCAGCTGCCCTATTACGGCCTGCCTCTGCAACGTCATGTCGGATTCGGCAGCGGCAACCCGGCCGATACAGAGGAAAAGCGGTACGGACGCGTGGCGAACCCCACGGTCCATATTGGACTGAATCAAGTTCGAGTTGTGGTCAACGCGTTGATCAGTCGCTACGGGCATCCCAGCGAAGTTATCGTCGAAGTCGCGCGTGACCTCAAGCAAAACCAGGAGCAACGCAAAGAAGAGAACGAGCGGCAGGCAAAGAATCAGGCGCGCAACAGCCGCCTTCGAGCTGAAGTAGCCAAGGTACTCAATATCAGCCCGGAGCGCGTCAGGGCGGCAGACATCCAGAAGATGATTCTGTGGGAAGAGTTGAGTTTCGACCCCGCCAATCGCAACTGCCCTTACAGCGGAGTGCAGATCTGTGTGACGATGCTCTTGTCAGACGAGATCGAGATCGAGCATATCCTGCCTTTCTCAGAAACACTGGACGACAGCCTTAACAATAAGACCGTGGCGACCCGCGCGGCCAATCGCGTCAAGGGAAATCGCCGCCCGTGGCAGGCATTCGGCGCACAGGTTGTCGCCGGCTACGATTACTCGGAAATACTGCAGCGGGCCGAGCTGATGCCCAGGCAAAAGCGCTATCGCTTCGCCCAGGACGGCTACGAACGTTGGCTGAAGGACGACGCGGGCTTTCTCGCCCGCGCTCTCAATGACACCCGATACCTGAGCAGAGTAGCTCGCGAGTACGTCAGCCTCATTTGCCCCCAGAACACGCGTGTTATCCCAGGGAGGATGACGGCGATGCTGCGCGCCAAGTTCGGGCTGAATGATGTTCTCGCCGTGAATGGCGAAAAGAATCGCAACGATCATCGCCACCACGCCGTCGACGCGTGTGTGATTGCCGTGACTGACCAATCACTGCTGCAACGTTTCGCACAGGCAAGTGCCAGCGCTCGTGAGAAGCAACTGAATCGACTGGTTGAGGACATGCCGTTGCCCTGGCCGAGCTACCGCGAGCATGTGCAACGAGCCGTCAACAGTATATGGGTCAGCCACAAGCCGGATCACAGTCATGAGGGGGGCATGCACAATGATACCGCCTACTCGCTGTTAGGCAATGGACGCGTCAGCGTGCACAAAACCACAGATGGCATTCGTGAACGCATCATAGATAACCTCAAGGTAATCGAATTCTCCAGCTTCAAGTCGGCCGAGAGACACGGCGTCTTGCCCGATGGCCGCCCGCGACCCTATAAGGGATACAAAGGCGACAGCAACTACTGCATTGAGATCGTGCGCGCAGAAGGCGGAAAGTATGGATGGGAGGTCGTCTCGACGTTTGATGCTTACCAAATGGAACGAATTCATGGGCATGCCCGTCTACGCGACCCGGCATTGAGCATGAGTGGCAAACCCTTGGCGATGCGGCTCGTGATTGGCGATTACGTGCGCGCAAGCTTCAAGGGGGAACTGCGGCTCCTGACGGTGAAGAAGATCAAGTCCAATGGCGGCATATTCGTCGCGCAGCACAACGAAGGCAATGTCAGAGCGCGCGAGGACGCCAAGGATCCCTCTTTAATCTACGGCTCATTCTCCGCGGGAACGCTGCAGAAGGCACAGGGAAGATTTGTGACCGTCTCCCCCATCGGCGAACTCCGCGATCCGGGATTCAAGGATTAGACGAAGATGATCGGCCGCATTGTCGAAGTGGCGGACGACAAGCGGCACCTATTTCTGCACCGCGGCTTTATGGTGGTTCAGGACACGGAGGGTGAGCGCAAGGAACTGGGTCAGGTGCCGCTCGACGACATCGCCGCCGTGATCGCGAACGCACATGGGCTGAGTTATACGAACAACTTGCTCGTTAGTCTGGCGGATAGAGGAGCACCTTTTGTTCTTTGTGCCGCCAACCACAACGCCGTCGGGATGTTGTTGCCGATCGAAGGCAATTTCGAGCAATCGCATCGCATTGAAGCTCAGATTGCCGCACCTTTGCCGACGCACAAACGCCTGTGGGCGTCCGTGGTGCGGGCGAAGTTGGAACAGCAAGCTGCTGCCCTGGAAGCCGCCGGCGCGCCAACGGCTCCATTGTCGGCGCTGGTCGGCAAGGTCAAGAGCGGCGACCCCGCAAACCTGGAGGCCCAAGGAGCGCGAAGGTACTGGACCTTGCTGTTCGGCGAGGAGTTTCGACGTGATCGCGATGCTAGCGGCACCAATGCCCTCCTCAACTATGCGTACACGGTACTGCGCGCCGCAACCGCACGATCCATCATTGCGGCGGGGCTGCATCCAAGTATTGGCCTTCATCATTCACACGACAACAACGCGATGCGCCTAGTCGACGACATGATGGAGCCGTTTAGGCCGGTCATGGATTTAAAGATCTGGCAACTCAAGCGCAATGGGGAACGCGAGGTCACGCCGGAAACCAAACGCGCATTGGTGCGGACCCTCTACGACGACATGCAGACCGATCAGGGCGCAACACCGGTGACAGTCTGCCTGCAAAGACTGGCTACCTCTCTCGCCCAAGTTTATGTCGGCGAGCGAGAGAAGCTTGACCTGCCACTGCCGGGCTTGCCTCTGGCACTTGCTTCCGCGCTACAGGATGAATGAGAAACCGCAAGTTCCGCCTTCATCATGCTTTCAAGCTACAGACTCATGTGGATGATCGTCATGTTCGACCTGCCGGTTGTCGAGAAGGCTGAGCGAAAGGCTGCCACCGAATTCCGCAATGCGCTGCTCGACCTTGGGTTCGAGATGAGTCAGTTCAGCGTCTACATGCGTTTTGCACGAGCTCCACGCAAATCGACACATACTGCAAGAGAGTGGAAGATGCCTTGCCTGAAGGAGGCAAGGTGAATATTCTTCAGTTCACGGACAAGCAGTATGAGCGCATCATCAATTTCCGCGGAAAAGCCAAACTGCCGGCAAATAAAGCGCCCGACCAATTCCATCTTTTCTGATCATGATCGCGTTTTTTCCGGACTTCATAGCCAATAACTCCTTGAAGAATCAAGGAGTTACCGCGTTCGGAGTCTAGACGATTGGGATATGCGCTCTGACCGGAACCGCGGAGATGTAGTCTTCCGGCGCTAGCGCAGTCTAGACGATTGGGATATGCGCTCTGACCGGAACGGCGCCGTGCATCGTGAAGATGGGGAACGAAGTCTAGACGATTGGGATATGCGCTCTGACCGGAACACCGGCAATCTCGGGCTGAACATCGGCTCCAGTCTAGACGATTGGGATATGCGCTCTGACCGGAACCTGCGCGGCGTGTTCGAGATGATCTGCCGCAGTCTAGACGATTGGGATATGCGCTCTGACCGGAACTATGCCGAGCGCACAGGTTCCTGGCCGGCAAGTCTAGACGATTGGGATATGCGCTCTGACCGGAACGCAAAGAAGATTGTACTTTTCTCCTTCTACAGTCTAGACGATTGGGATATGCGCTCTGACCGGAACTCGAATCTGGAGGTGTAGCCAAGTTCGTCAAGTCTAGACGATTGGGATATGCGCTCTGACCGGAACGAGACGTTGCGAATCCAGCCCGAGCCGGTCAGTCTAGACGATTGGGATATGCGCTCTGACCGGAACGAAAGCAAAGCTGGAGATCCTGGGCGGCGCAGTCTAGACGATTGGGATATGCGCTCTGACCGGAACTGGAGTGCGCATCGTCGTTCAGCATCTACGAGTCTAGACGATTGGGATATGCGCTCTGACCGGAACAGGGTCATTGGGTGGCCGAAGCCACCCAATGACCCAGCGCGCACAGCGCGATGTTTGTCAAGGGCAAGGGCGGAATCAATCGAACAGCAGTGACAGCAACTCCTCACGCGCCATGCCATGCGCTTCGCCCACCGCCGCAAGGATCGACGCCAAGGTTCCGATCCGCAAGGGGTCGTGCAAAGGTACGGTGAGGTGGTGCTGAACCGGTGACTCGCAGGTGAGCCGCACGTGGCTCCCTGTCTGTCTCGTTGGGCCATAGCCCAGTTTTGTCAAGGGCAACCGAATTTTCCCCAGTGTGGTAATTCAAATTTCCCCACCCGGTTGAGAAGAGTTGTCGTCGTGTGAGCGCACCAGGCCAGCCTTGAGCTTTTCCTTCAGGCGGTAGGAGTTGCCC
>Ga0255338_1002671_pt1 | contig 24624 bp, 25 predicted proteins | sample MeOH1_35cm_T4_19_FD_203715 | JGI IMG/M metagenome (GOLD analysis project Ga0255338, IMG submission 203715) | Sandy soil microbial communities from University of British Columbia, Vancouver, Canada - MeOH1_35cm_T4_195 | ecosystem: Engineered > Artificial ecosystem > Sand microcosm > Unclassified ...
CCCGTAGGCGCATTGATGATCCTTGGGACACGTCAATCAACTCCATGGTTCTTCCTGTTCCTTGGGTTGGCATTTTTATCATGGAAAATGAACAATTACTTTGCAGTCAATGCAATGCCTATACCTGGGCATGTAAAAGATACTTTTTTCCTGATGAATATTACAGGGACGGCGTCTATATTGTATGGCGTATTGCGTTACTTCCAGGGGCAAAAAGAACGGGTGATGCTGTCTTTAGAGATAGAACAGGCCAGATCTGAGAAATTGTTGCTGAATATTTTACCTGCACCAATTGCCGAACGTCTTAAAGCCAACGATATGCGCATTGCTGATTACTATGATTCTGTAACTGTCATGTTTGCGGATTTGGTTAATTTTACGCAAATGTCAGAGAAAATGCCGCCAGCGCAACTCATTGATTTACTGTCGCAAGTGTTTCTTGGCTTTGACAAGCTGGCAGAGAAATATCAAGTGGAAAAAATCAAGACTATTGGTGATGCCTACATGGTCATTTCCGGTGCGCCAGTAGTTTGCGCAGATCACGCGCATAGAATTGCAAGTATGGCATTGGAGATGCAAGAAGCACTAAAAGAAGTTGCGGCAAAGACAGGCTTGAATTTGAATATGCGTATAGGTATCAATAGTGGCCCGGTAGTGGCAGGCGTGATTGGCAGTAGAAAATTCAGCTACGACTTATGGGGTGATACCGTCAACATGGCTAGCCGCATGGAAGAAACCAGTATGGCAGGCGGGATTCAGGTGACGCAAGAAACCCGGCGTTTGTTGCAGGATACTTATAAATTTTCGGTGCGCTCTAGCGTTGATGTAAAGGGCAAGGGCATGGTTGATGCGTTTATGTTGCTCGGCCATCATTGAGTGTGATTTATTTCCAATGCAGTATTCAGCATTATTGAATTTTGAGTTTGAATGCTTTCCCAATCAGCTGCAATAACTCAGGGTTATCCCAGTTTTGGGAGCCGCTGACTTTTCTAATCACACGTCCATGGGCATCCACTAAAATGGTCAATGGAATCGTGTCGGCTCCCAGCATGTTTTCCAGCAACACGTTGCTATCAATATAGTTCTCAAAGGTAAGTTTTGATGTTTTGATGAAACTTGCTGCCGCGTTTGCATCGTCATCAGTGGAAATGCCGATCACATTGAATTTTTCGCCTCCGAAGCGCTGGGATAAATGCTGTATTGAAGCCATTTCATTGCGGCAGGGGCTGCACCAGCTTGCCCAAACATTGATGATGAGTGGTTTACCGCGAAATTCGGAGATTTTTCTAGATTTCCCTGACAGGCCTTGTAGCGTGGCTTCACGTAGATAGCTCCCAACCTGAACTTCGCCCTCTGTGTTTGCTAATATTGAAGGCGAAAATATTAAAAAAATAAAAATCGAAAATATTGTTTTCATATGTGTGAATGGCCTATTTGAAGTTTGTGCGCATGGCTAACTTGTATTTATCTTATCGCCGCTGGCGCAGTGCCGTAGAGTGTTTCTACCATGACGCCTATTTCTTTTAGAAATGGCGTGGGTAAAATCCCGCCAGCACAAATGATGACTGCATCATTGGGTATTTCTACAGTTTCCTTGTTGGCCAATTCGATTTTTACCGTATCAACAAGTATTTCTTTCACATTTGATTTAAGCTCAACACGGAGTCGTTTGTTTGCTTCTGCCTGTTGCAATCGTTCGCGATTTTTAGCTTTTACACGGCCAAAAGCTTCGCTACGATAAGACAGCGTTACGGTCGTATCGGGTTGTTCGGAAATGGTTATTGCAGCTTCCAGTGCGCTATCGCCGCCACCCACTACCAGTACATGGTGATTGCGAAATTGCTCAGGGTCGATTAAGCGATATACCACTTTGGCCTGGTCTTCACCTGGAACATCAAGTTTACGTGGGGTGCCTTGCCTGCCGATTGCAAGCAATACATTGCCTGCCTGATAAGTGGCTCTTGATGTTTTTACTTCATAGCCAAGCGCATTTTTAGTGATGGTTTCCATGCGCTCGTTAAAATTAACGTTGAGTTCGGTCTCATGTAATACACGCAACCAAAATCCCAGCAGTTCTTCTTTGCTAATGTCGTACATTTCTACTTTACCTACAATAGGCAGTTGCACCGGCTGGGTCATGGCGACCTTGTTGCGGGGATATTTATAGATGGCCCCGCCTAGGGAGTCTTCCTGTTCTATAGTGATATATTTAAGCTGTTGTTCTTTCGCTGCCAGTGATGCTGAAAGTCCGGCCGGCCCGGCTCCAACGATGACGACATCAAGTTCGTTACCCTCAATTTTTTTCTTTTGGATAGATTCCATGGCCTGTTTGCCTTGCTCGGCAGCTTTACGTATCAGCCCCATGCCGCCAAGTTCGCCCGCGATAAAAATATTGGGTACATTCGTTTCAAAAGTAGGGGAGACATAGGGGATGTCCATGCCGCGTTTTTCAGTTCCGAACACCAGTGTAATTGCCTCCACTGGGCATGCTACAAGACATGCCCCATGGCCGATACAATGTGTGGGGTCAGTGAGAACTGCCTTGCCTTTGATGATGCTGAGGGCTTTTTCCGGACATGCCTTCACGCAGGCGCCAGATCCGCAGCAGCGAGCTAGGTCAATCACTGGATGTATTGATGCGGGTTCTGTTAATCCAGCTTCGTTTGCTTCGTGTAAACGCTCGCGACCGCGCCGACTTTTCTTTTCCTGGCGAGTAATGTAAAACACCAAAATCAAAAATAAGGGGGCGACATATATAAGTAAGGTTGTGGTTGACATAGTTGGCATATCTATAGATAGCAATTAACTTCCGGGTGCTTAAAAAACATAATCTTTGATATCTAAAATATAACTATTGGAAATTTGTAAAAGAAGTTGGCATAATATGTGTGAAAATTTCCCACGTCAAGTCTTGTAAAAAGTATTATAATTGCAGTAGTCCAAAAGTATTTACGTTTATACCAGTTAATATAAAGGAGATGCGGTGCCAGGTAAAACAGGAAGTTTTTTAAATCAGCTGGTTCTGACAACGCTGATAGCAGTATTGGTATTTGCTGGCTGGAAAATAGCTCACGGTCATTATTATAAGTCTGGTGTTGGGCTTGGGTATAACTTAGGGCTGGCAGGTGGGTTAATGATGCTTACGCTGCTTATGTATTCTTTTCGTAAACATATCAAGTTTATGCAGGGTTTGGGCAAGCTAAAGTACTGGTTTCGTATACACATGATACTTGGCGTGCTTGGCCCGACATTGGTTTTGTTCCATACGACTTTTCGCGTTGGGTCTGTTAATGCGGCTGTAGCGCTTTACTGCATGCTGTTGGTAGCCGGTAGCGGATTGATTGGTAAGTTTGTATACACGCGCATTCACAAAGGGTTATATGGCAGCCGTTCAACTTTAAAAGAAGCGCGTGAAGAATTGGCTGGCAGTACAGGGAATGTGCATTCGCGTTTGCATTTTTTTCCAACAGTCGAAAGATGGATTGATAAATTCGAGCGCGAAGCGCTGGAAAAAAAGCGCAATTTCTTTGAAGGTGTTTGGTATTTTCTTAGTTTCGATGTGCGCCGCATGCTGCTGGTCTGGCGCTGCAGGCGCAATATACGCCGTAAGCTGGGTGGCCACATGGATGATGTCGCCAAAGAGGCGGTGCAATTGGTCGGCCAGTATTTGTTGCAGATACAAACCGTTGCTCAGTTCAAAAAGTTCGAGCAGATATTTTCCGCATGGCATGTTTTGCATATTCCGCTGATGTATATGATGGTGGCAACTGCCATATTCCATGTTATTTGGGTACATATGTATTGATTGGTTAATCACTGATGCTACGTTTATTCACCTTCTTTACACTAATATTTCTGCTGTCATCTGGTGCAGGAGCCGATACGCTTGAAAGCGTCATGATGCCCGGCAAGGTTATTCAAGGGCATTTGAAGTGGGAAGACGATTGCCAAAAGTGCCATAAACGCTTCGATAAGGAAGGCCAGAACCAGCTATGCAAGGATTGTCATAAAGATATTAATAAAGATGTAGGGCAAAAAAAAGGTTTGCACGGTCGTCTAAAAGACGGTCGTAACTGTTCAGAATGTCACACCGAGCATAAAGGCCGTGCAGCGCAGATAGCACCTATCAATGAAAAAACGTTTAAACATGACCAGACTGATTTTGAGCTGAAAGGCGCACACACTGACACCAAAAAAACAGATTGCAAAGACTGTCATAAACCTAAAATCAAGTATCGTGATGCACCCAATACCTGTAATGGCTGCCACAAAAAAGACGATAAACATGAAGGCTCGCTAGGCACATCTTGCGAAAATTGCCATGCTGAAAAAGACTGGAAAGATACCAAGAGTACGTTCGATCACAACAAGAGCAAGTTTGCGCTTGAAGGCAAACATGCCGATGTTAAGTGTGATGAATGCCATAAAACCAAAAAATATCGTGAAGCTCCTAAAGATTGCTATTCCTGCCATAAGAAGGATGATAAACACAAAGGTATTTTTGGACAAAAATGCGCTGATTGCCATACCGCTAAAGACTGGAAAGAAGCAACGTTTGACCATGGTAAGGATACTAAATATGTTTTGCGCGGCAAGCATTTGTCTGCCAAGTGCGAAAGCTGCCATAAGCCAACAGCGTCTACGCTAAAACTTCCAACTAGTTGTATCTCATGTCACAAGAGCGATGATAAACACGAAGGCACGCTGGGTGACCGCTGTGAGAAATGCCATACGGAGAAAAGCTGGTCCAGTACGCCAGGCTTTGATCATGACGACACCAAGTTCCCGCTGCGTGATAAGCATAAGGCTGCCAAGTGCCAGACTTGTCACAAGAACGGGATGAAGGAAAAACTGCCTCTGCTATGTAATGATTGTCATAAGAGCGATGATAAGCATAAAGGTAATTTTGGCGAGAAGTGTGAAAGCTGTCATACCGAAAAAGACTGGAAAACCCCCAGCAAGTTTAACCATGACCGTGATACCAAGTATGTATTGCGAGATAAGCACAAAGCAGCAAAATGCGATGGCTGCCACACAGGCAAGCTTTATGGGCAAAACCTGAAGACCGATTGTTATTCCTGTCACAAGAAAGATGATGACACTAAAGCGCATAAGGGTCGTTATGACCAGAAATGCGAGACCTGCCATGTCGAGAAATCATGGAAAACCCTGATATTCGAGCATGACCGGGACACCAAGTACCGTTTGCTGGATAAGCACAGGGCGGTCAAGTGTGATTCATGCCACAAGGCGAGTTTGTATCGCGATAAGCTGAAAAGCACCTGTATTGCCTGCCATAAGCAGGATGACAAGCACAAAGGCCAGTTGGGTGATAAGTGTGAGGATTGCCACGTTGAAAAATCCTGGACACAGGCGAAATTTGATCACAATAAATCCAAGTTTCCGCTGACTGGCAGGCATTACAAGGTGGAGTGTAAAAAGTGCCATCTGACGCCCGCATTTAAAGATGCGGAAGTCGAATGTGTAAGTTGCCACAAAAAAGAAGACGTCCATAAACTTCGCCTTGGGCCGCAATGTGAAACTTGCCACAATGCGCGTGATTGGAAAGTTTGGGACTTCGATCACGACAAGAAAACAAAATTTAAGCTGGACGGCGGGCATAAAGGCATTGCCTGTTACGACTGCCATAGGAGTCCATCAAAAGGCAAAAAACTTAGCACGCCGGTGGCCTGTGGGGATTGTCATGCATCCGACGATGCGCACGATGGTAACTTCGGGCGGCAGTGTGAGCGCTGCCATGTATCTAGCTCTTGGTCGCAATTGAAACCAGGGGCAGGGTTCTCGCGTTAGCCTGGATTTTAAGTGCTGGTAGTATGGCTGCAAAACCTAAGATATAGCAGCGCCTATTAACCACAGCTTCTTAATGTTTAAGAAGCTGTGGTTTACGAAATAATTGCTGATAATTTGGCAGTAGATTAGCCGGGCAGGTGGATTAGCTAAGTTAGAAAATATAGCCAAGCATTACACCGCCGCCCCAATCTGTACTTACATTAGAATAGCCGTGCGTAATGTAGCTTTGCAATTTGTATTGTGCGCTGAATTTATGTGTAAGGAAGGCCGTGACTTCGCGTAATGGGTCTGAACTATCGAGTGTTTTTTGGCGATAATCAGCCATGATGCCGGCACTCGTTGAAGGGGTAAGCCTGTATGATAAACCCGCTGAGCCAAACCACACATTATTTAAATTTACGCCGGTAGGATCCCCCATCAGTTTATAGCCTAATCCACCAAATAAAGTGATAGGCTTGCTAATTGGCTTATAGGCGTCGAGTTCTACTACGTAGTCATTTTCTCCGGTCCCCAAACCCCTTGTTTTTGAAGCTGTAGCAAATTTTACTTTGCCAGTTAAATCCAAGGTCAATGGGCGAACTTCGCCGAAGTTTGCAATGGTATGTGTTGCTGAAAGCACTACATCACCCAAGCCGGATTCTGTGTTTTTTTTACGACTGGAATTGCCGCGCACTAGAATAGCATCAGCGCCAACTACATCGCCAGGCCCGGTAATTTGGATCCATGGGACAGTCAACTTAATTGTGGAGGTATCGGTTTCATATTTCGCGACCAAGGGAACGTAGGTAATATCAGTCGATTGGGATTGACCATACTTACCCGTACTATAATCCACACCGCTGGTTAAACTGAATGATCCCTCTGCAAGCGCAAGAGTTGATTGGGTGGACATCATTGCTAACAGAGCAGAAGTCCGGGCTATGTTGATTTTCATTTTCATAGCGCGGTATTTTATGTGCTTACCGCCCAAAAAGCCATTTTTATTGTAAGGTTTTTATTGCTTGTTAATCGTGATGTTCGTGTACCTCAGGTTTCTCGAATTCGATTTTCTCCGGCCTCTCTATTTTCTCCGGCCTCTCTATTTTCTCTGGCCTTTCGATTTTCTCCGGCTTTTCAATCTTCTCAGGCTTTTCCGGTTTCTCGATTTTCTCCGGTTTATCGATCTTTTCAAGTTTCATGAATTTTTCGGTCGTATCAGCTTTCTCAGCTTTCTCAGCTTTCTCAGACTTCTCAGACTTCTCAGACTTCTCAGACTTCTCAGACTTCTCAGTTTCTGATAATTTTAGATTGTGTTCGTCGTTTATCGATGCATTTTCATTTGCGTCTCCAGTGTCGGTTCTGCTTAGCGGAATCGCATGTGAATCATGTTGTTTTTTATTTTCGGATTTAATCGGTTTTAGTTCAATAGATTGTACGGTTGTTATGCCGGTTGCTATTTGGCCGCGGATAATTACAACTTTTCCAGCCAGGTTTTTACCGGAATTATTACCGACAACTTTCGTTTTATCCGTCACAACGACCGATTGACCACCCACTATCACTCGTCCATTACCTGGCCCAGCCGTTGCTATGCCTTGTAAGTGGAAAACTTCTACTTTTTGTAAGAGATCGCTGACTGGACCCGTTGACATGTCTCTGACATTAAGAGCCTTGCCATCCCAAGTGCCGCTCAGGCGAACGTCACCATTTGCAGCTGGTTTAGACAAGCCTTCTATCCTGGTGCCATTTAGATATAGTTTATTGCCATGACGGGTTAAATTGCCAACTGTTTGCACCGTATCCTGCGCTTTAGTTAAATCAATCCTGCTTGCTTGTACGCTGCCGTCAGCTTTGCGAAGTCCGCTGACATTTAACCATTGCCCAACTTTCAATCCTTTGAATTGAGCGCTATCTACAGAAACTTTCTGTCCCATCACTTTTAGTTCACGGTGAGTAACATCTATATCTGTAATTGGCCCAGTGATTTGGTGGTAGGCATGAATTTCCTGTGCCATTAGTGACTGTCCTTTGCCTGATGCCCTAACGGCAACGACTTGCCCTATCGCTAATGAGCTACTGTTGATTTGTTTACCATCCAATTCGACTGGTGTTTTATGATCAAAATTTACTTCGAGGCTGTTGACACAAATGCTGCCAAAACCAGTAATGACGCCAACAATACCCGTGCCGCCAATGCCGGATTGTGCTTGCATACCTGTACCGCCAATGCCGGCTTGCATTCCTGTGCCGCCAATTCCCGCCCGTGCTGGCGCCCCGGTACCACCGATTCCAGCCCGCGCTTGTGCGCCGGTGCCGCCGATTCCACCAGTTTCGGGTGCAATGCCTGTGCCGCCGACACCTTGGCTAACTTCTATTCCCGTTCCGCCAACACCATTGTTTAAATCAATACCCGTGCCGCCAATGCCGCCGTCATCACATGGATTGGCGAGCGCAGATAGCGATATGCTCATCATCAATATTGCAAGGCAATGAGGTATGCGGGATTTCATATCAGTCCTGTGGAATAACCAGTTTCATAGAGAATAATGAGCGGGATTTATTCATTTTTTTCGCTCATTTTTTTGTGATTTTCATAAGTCAACTTATTAATCGGGTCTTCTTTTGCATGATAAAAATACACTGCAAAAGTAAAACGCTGATCCGCTTCAGAGGTATCAGCTAATTCTGATTGAAGTTCGATGGCGCGTTTATTCACCGTCTTTAAGGCAATCATGCCTTGCGTTTCGGCCAGCACCTTTAGCTCATTGATTGCAGCTGGCGTTAGTGCGTCATAATAGACGCAGCGTTCCAGCATGGGCGGGGTAATATTCATAAGGTTGTGCGCTGTCGCGGCAACGTGGTCATGAATGTTTTGCTGAAAGAAATAGAGTTTTTCTTCAAATCCTGCTCTTGGCACAAATGCCTCCGAATTCAGGCAGACGCAGTCGTTATCGTCAATATGCACAACGCCAACTCTTAACCATTCATCCAGCACAGGCCTGGCTCTAATATCTTTACTTACACGCGCTACAAGACGCTCAAAGGAGCAGTCTCCGCCAACGCTCGCTAACCTTGGCAGTGGTTTCGGATTTCCGTCGAGGTCAACAAAATTGGGATCGCTAATCCATAGGCCAACCAGCTGTGACCCTAAAGTGGCGAGTATTGATTGGTTTTGGGCGTTTTGAGGTTGGTCACGTAATCGATGGACATCCTTGCGGTGTAAACCTGTTAGCAGGCTGATGCGGCTATCGGTTTGATCACGTTTTTCTAATTTGAAATCTTCTTCAGCTACCTGAACAAAAACCGTCTTTAATGTTTCCAGCAGCATCGGGTAATTTACCCCCTGTGCCAGCGCCAGTCTGATAAGCGGCTTAAGCACACGCTGTAATGCCGTGAGCATTTTTTGCTGCACGGAATTGCTTGAAGTGATTTCGTAATTGTAGGGCATAGTTAATTATACTCAATATAGGGGTGATTATACATAGCGTGGGAAATTTTTACACATTTATGTTGACGTGTGAAAATATCACACATATCATAGGCACGAAAATGAAGGTTGCCTATCACACCTTTGGGGGAACGTTTTTATGAAACCAATAGCAAAATTAACAGATCCTGCATTCAATGGCCGTATTTTCGCTATGTTGCGATGGGCAAGCCTGTTGTTTGCAGTATTGTTACTGAGCCTTTCTCTTGGTGTAATAGATGCCTCAGCGGCCAATAGTCCGAAAATTAAGCAGCGTGTAAATTTTGACCATAATAGGACGGGCTTTGTTCTTAATGGTACCCACGCCAAAACGAATTGTGAAACTTGCCATATCAGGGGCGTATTTAAAGGCACACCCAGGCAGTGTAGTGCTTGTCATATCCAAAGTGGGCGCGCTTCAACAAGTGCAAAGCCAAGCAAGCATATTCCGACCAATGATTCATGTGATACCTGCCATAAAACAACCAGTTTCCTTTCTGCAAACTTTAATCATGAAAATGTAGTTGCAGGAAGCTGTGCAAATTGCCACAACAATACAAATGAACGTGGCAAGCCAGCAGAACACCTCCAGACAACCACTTCTTGCGATGCATGCCATAAAACAAGCGCATGGTTGCCAGCTACAGGTTTTAATCATCAGGGTATTACCAGCGGTTGCGCCACTTGTCATGATGGCATTAAGGCAAAAGGCAAGTCATCAAACCATATCCAGACAAATGCTCCATGCGAAAGCTGCCATAGCTCTACTAGATCGTTCAGGGGCGCTATTAGTTTCGACCATAAAGGCATAACGGGTAATTGTGCAAATTGTCATAATGGAAAAACTGCCAGAGGAAAATCTTCTTCCCATATTCCAACATCTGCGGCCTGCGAAACATGCCATAAACAGACAAGTACATTCCTGGGCGCAAAATATAACCATAGCGGCACTACCAGTGGTTGTGCTAACTGCCATAACGGTAAAACAGCCATCGGAAAATCTGCGGGGCACATTCCTACTAGCGCAAAATGTGAAACTTGCCATACTTCGACTACAAGCTTTAAAGGCGCAGCAATGAACCACAGTGGTATCACCAGTGGTTGTGCAAGCTGCCATAACGGGTCGACAGCTAAAGGTAAAACATCCAACCATATAGTTACAACAGCGGCCTGTGAAACCTGCCACACCTCAACTGCCAGCTTTAAAGGCGCGGTGATGAGCCATAAAGGTATCACGACTGGTTGTGCAAGCTGCCATAACGGGTCGACAGCTAAAGGTAAAACAGCCGACCATATAGTTACTACAGCGGCCTGCGAAACCTGCCATAGCTCAACCACCAGCTTCAAGGGTGGCAAAATGAACCACTCCGGTGTTATTAATGGTTGCGATAGCTGCCATAACGGTATCGCCGCCAAAGGTAAGACCAGCAACCATATTCCGACCACAGCATCTTGTGAAACTTGTCATAAATCGACCACCAGCTTTAAAGGTGGAACAATGAACCACGCGGGCATTACTGCTGGCTGCGCCAACTGCCATAATGGCAGTACTGCCAAAGGGAAACCAGGCACCCATATCCAAACGACAGCGGCTTGTGAGACTTGTCATACGTCAACAACCAGTTTTAAAACTGGGGCGATGAATCACACTGGTATCACTACCGGTTGTGCAAGCTGCCATAACGGTACTAAAGCCAAGGGTAAATCAAGCACCCATATACCGACTTCAGCTGCCTGCGAGACTTGTCATAAGAATACGACCTCTTTCTCTCCTGCGACTATGAATCATAGTGGCATTAGCAGCGGTTGTGCGACTTGTCATGGAGGCGGTTTTGCTAATGTAACATCTAAACCAGGCACGCATATTGTTACCAGTGCTGCCTGCGAGACTTGTCATAAATCGACGACAAGCTTCAAAACTGGTGCCGCAATGAACCATTCCGGCATTACCAGTGGTTGTGCAAACTGCCATAACGGCACAACAGCCAAAGGCAAGTCAAGCACCCATATCCCGACTTCAACGGCTTGTGAAACCTGCCATAAGAGCACTACCAGTTTTGTTGGGGCGACGATGAACCATACCGGTATCGCGACTGATTGTGCGAGCTGCCATAATGGAACTTCGGCTAAAGGTAAATCCAGCAGCCATATCCAGACGACAGCTCCTTGCGAGACCTGTCATAAGAGCACCACCAGTTTTGCCAATGGCGCCATGAACCATACTGGCATCACCTCCGGTTGCGCCAATTGCCATAACGGTTCAACCGCTAAAGGCAAGCCAAGTACTCATATCCAGACCACTGCCGCGTGTGAGACTTGCCATAAGAGCACCAGCAGCTTTGCCGGCGCGACAATGAACCACGCTGGTATCACCTCTGGTTGTGCAAGCTGCCATAACGGCAGCACTGCCAAGGGTAAATCCAGCAACCATATCCAGACCACCGCTGCGTGCGAGACCTGCCATAAGAGCACCAGCAGCTTTCTGGATGCGACGATGGACCACACCGGTATCACCTCCGGTTGCGCCAATTGCCATAACGGTTCAACCGCTAAAGGCAAGCCAAGTACTCATATCCAGACCACTGCCGCCTGTGAGACTTGCCATAAGAGCACCAGCAGCTTTGCCAACGGTACTATGAACCACACCGGTATTACCAGCGGTTGTGCCAATTGCCATAACGGCAGCACTGCCAAAGGCAAGCCAAGCACCCATATCCAGACTACGGCCGCTTGCGAGACCTGCCATAAGAGCACCAGCAGCTTTGCCGGTGCGACCATGGACCACACCGGCATTACCTCCGGTTGTGCCAATTGCCATAACGGCAGCACAGCCAAAGGTAAGCCAAGTACTCATATCCAGACTACGGCCGCTTGCGAGACCTGCCATAAGAGCACCAGTACTTTCACCACTGGTACCATGAATCACACCGGTATTACCAGTGGTTGTGCCAACTGCCACAATGGCAGCACTGCCAAAGGCAAGCCAAGCACCCATATCCAGACTACAGCGGCTTGTGAGACCTGCCATAAGAGCACTACCAGTTTTGCCGGTGCGACGATGAACCACACCGGTATCACCAGCGGTTGTGCCAATTGCCACAATGGCAGCACTGCCAAAGGTAAGCCAAGCACTCACATTCAGACCACGGCAGCCTGCGAGACCTGTCATAAGAGCACTACCAGCTTTGCCACTGGCGCTATGAACCACACCGGTATCACCTCCGGTTGTGCCAACTGCCATAACGGCAGCACTGCCAAAGGCAAGCCAAGCACTCACATTCAGACCACTGCCGCGTGTGAGACCTGCCATAAGAGCACCAGCAGCTTTGCCGGTGCGACCATGAACCACACCGGTATCACCAGCGGTTGTGCCAATTGCCACAATGGCAGCACTGCCAAAGGTAAGCCAAGCACTCATATCCAGACTACAGCCGCCTGTGAGACCTGCCATAAGAGTACCAGCACTTTCACCACCGGTACCATGAACCATACCGGCATTACCTCTGGTTGCGCCAATTGCCATAACGGTAGTACAGCTTTAGGCAAGCCAGCTAACCATATCCAGACTACAGCGGCCTGTGAGACTTGCCATAAGAGCACCAGCAGCTTTGCCGGTGCGACCATGAACCATACCGGCATTATTTCAGGCTGCGCCAACTGCCATAACGGCAGCACTGCCAAAGGTAAGCCAAGCACCCATATCCAGACCACGGCGGCCTGCGAGACCTGCCATAAGAGCACCAGCACGTTTGCCGGGACGACCATGAACCATACCGGCATTGTTTCTGGTTGCGCCAATTGCCATAACGGCAGTACAGCTTTAGGCAAGCCAGCTAACCATATCCAGACCACAGCGGCCTGCGAGACCTGCCATAAGAGCACCAGCACGTTTGCCGGGACGACCATGAACCATACCGGCATTGTTTCTGGTTGCGCCAATTGCCATAACGGTAGCACAGCCAAAGGCAAGCCAGCTAACCATATCCAGACCACAGCGGCCTGTGAGACCTGCCATAAGAGCACTACAACCTTTAGTACTGGCACTATGAACCATACCGGTATTATTTCAGGCTGCGCCAATTGCCATAACGGCAGTACAGCTTTAGGCAAGCCAGCTAACCATATCCAGACCACGGCGGCCTGCGAGACCTGCCATAAGAGCACCAGCACGTTTGCCGGTGCGACCATGAACCATACCGGTATTGTTTCAGGTTGTGCCAACTGCCATAACGGCAGCACTGCCAAAGGCAAGCCAAGCACCCATATCCAGACCACAGCGGCCTGCGAGACCTGCCATAAGAGCACTACCAGCTTTGCCGGTGCGACGATGAATCATACAGGCGTGGTTGCCGGTACGTGTGCAAATTGCCATAACGGCAGCACTGCTAAAGGCAAATCCAGCAATCACGTACCGACTACGGCTTCATGTGATGTATGTCACGTTGGCACGACTGATTTTGCGTCGACCAAGAAACCTAATCACTCATTACTGACTGGCACCTGCAAGTCATGTCATGGCGCCAGCTATGCGGGCGTTGAGTCTAAGTCTGTGACACATCAGAAGGCAACTGCTGTTGATTGTAACGACTCGGGTTGTCATAACACCAGTACCTTTGATAAATAAAGGTTAACTTGGAAATAGTTGCTTAATTGATATTGTTTGTTAATGTAGTTAGCTGGTTTAATATTTAGCTTTACGCTATTTGCTTGATTGAATTTGATATTTAGAAAATTTCAGGAAAATATGAATAAATTTAAAAGGCTTTACCCTTGCTTGGTTTTGATTTGTGCTGTGCTACCAACTTATGTATTTGCAGAGCCGATTTTAGATAAAGTGGAGGTTATACAGACCGCAACAGAAGCTGATATTCATATTGATTTTCAAACGCAAATTCGTTATATCAGACATTCTCCTACTAAAGCTACCAGCCGCGTCCAGATATTTTTAGAGTTCCCGGAATACCAGTCTTTGGGACTTGCGCTGCCGATAGGCCGTGAATTTTTGAATTCTCCGCCAACCAACTTAGTGCCAGCTTTTACGGTGAACTTCCCGGATCAAAAAGTTAATAGCATTTCAGTCAGATTTAAACAGCCTGTTAAATTTAGAATTACGCCGGACAGTAGCGGCCGCGGCATCATTTTACATTTACCATTGCCGAAGGGAGTGGAACCGCTTCCTTCAGAAGTGAAAGCACCAGCGACAACACCGCCAGTTGCAGATTCTATGCCTGTTGAAATTCCTGGCATTCCTGCAGGAATGACGATGAATGACTATGCAAGTAAATTGATAGCGGAAAGCCGTGTGGCAATCGGGCTTAGTGAGTATCCTAAAGCTATTGAGTTGCTGAATACAGTACTTGGATTGCCTTTGACGACGTCTTCGCAGGATGCGCAGGAGTTGATTGGTGTGGCGCGTGAAAAAAATGGTGAATTTGCCAAAGCGAAGGCTGAGGATGAGTTGTACCTTAAGCTTTATCCGGATGGTGAAGGTGTTAAACGGGTAAACCAGCATCTTGCCGCAGTTGAAGCGAGCATTAAAACCAGTGGGGCTGGCGAGAAAAAAGATAAAAAAAGGGAAATCAGGGAGATTCACGAGACAACCGTGTACGGCAGCTGGGATCAATACTTTTATGATGCACATAGCCATACCTATAACCCTGCCCCGATTAAAGACACAAACAGGCATGACCAGCATGCGTTGGTGAGCAGCATCAACCTAACGGCACGCTCTCGCCAGAATCAGTACGATAGCAAGGTTGTGTTCCGTAATAGGCAGACCATGGATTTCTTATCAGGTAATAACCATAGCAACAGGGATAGAACCGATGCTGCTTATGTTGAAGTGGAAAATAAAGAGGTTGACTATTTAGTACGTCTAGGCCGGCAAAATGGTAATTCAGGTGGTATTCTTGGACGCTTCGATGGTGCATGGCTACGTTATGGCTTTACACCCAAGTACCGTGTTAATGTTGTAGGTGGTACCTTAAACGAATATCGGGTAGATTACACACGCCACTTTTATGGTATTAACCTGGATATTGGGCCGATTGCGGAAAAATGGAGCAGTAATGTATTTTTTATCAATCAAGAGGTTCAAAATATAACAGATCGTCGTGCAGTTGGTGGTGAGTTGCGCTATTTTGATAATGGGCGCTCTATTTATTCATTGTTTGATTACGATACACTATATAACCGTACGAACATAGCGATGGTGCAAGGTAACTGGTTAACAGAGGGTGGTACTAACTACAATATGCTTTTAGATCATCGTAATTCACCAATTTTGACTACAATCAATAGCCTTACCGGTAATACGTTAAATGGCCTGTATGGCACACTAAATCAAGCGAGACGTGCCGGGATTTCTGAATCTGATTTGCGTACATTTGCCATAGAAAATACCTTAAAAACCGATACGGCTTTATTTGGTGCAACCCGTCAAATCACGCCACGTTGGCAGCTTGGCGGTGATGTCCAGTTTAACCGGACGACCGGAACGCAAGGTAGAAGTCAGGCATCAATTGATTTCTTTAAAAAACAATTTTTCAATAATAACGGTATCGACCCAACACCTTTTGAAATCAATAATTTTGTGAGATCCGCTGGCGGTACAGGCGATATTTGGACCTATCATGTGCAGGTGGTCGGTACTGATACTATATTTAAAGATGATACATCGATGATTAGCGCAAGTTACAGCACAAGCAATGTTAGCCGCTCGCAATCAATTCTATTGAGTAATGGTGTTGTGCCTGCTGAAAAATGGCGTATTGATAGTTCACTACAATTATTACGTCAAGACGCAGATCCCGATACGTTAACTTATTTGATATCGCCTACGATAAGGGCAAGTTACCGTTTGCGTGAGAAAGCAACTCTGGAAGCTGAAATTCGCTTCGATGTTGATAATACATTTAACATTGACGGGCACACACGTACATTCCGCGATGCAGCCTTTATAGGTTATCGCATTGACATCTAATATGTTGGCAGCACAAGATCTGGCATGCATACGCGGTGATCGCGTGTTGTTTCAAAACGTCGGTTTCGCATTAAATGCAGGTGGACTGCTGTATGTGTTGGGCGAGAATGGCAGCGGCAAAAGCAGTTTGCTGCGGCTGTTATGCGGGCTTTTAATGCCGGAGGCAGGCTCAGTATCATGGTGTGGCGAAAAGGTCGGCCGGGCTTCGGAAAGTTATCAGTCAAATTTGTTATACATCGGGCATTTAAACGGCCTGAAAGATGATTTAACCGCGATTGAAAATCTGCAAATAAGCGCACGTTTAGCGGGATGCAATGCAGACACACCGGCCGCATTGGCCGCACTTAAGGCGATAGGTATTGAGCGATGTGCGAATTTGCCGGTGCGTGTGCTTTCGCAGGGTCAAAAAAGACGTGTGGCACTGGCAAGACTGTGGCTGACTAACAGCCCTTTATGGATTCTGGATGAGCCGTTTGCCGCACTTGATACTTTGTCCGTTGAGATATTGGCATCTCACCTGAGCCAGCATTTAATCAATGGCGGGATGGCGATTCTCACGACACATCAGGATGTTACGATTAGCGCCCAATCTACACAAACTTTGAGGCTAGACTCTTGAACGATGCGTGGATGACAGTGTTACGGCGTGATCTTCTGCTGGCGCTACGCAGGCGTTCGGACGTTGCTACCACCTTGTTCTTCTTTCTGATCGTATCCAGCCTGTTTCCCTTGGGTATTGGTCCTGAGCCGGCCGTATTGAGCAGTATTGCACCTGGTGTGCTATGGGTGGCGGCCCTGCTGGCAGGTATGCTTTCACTCACGCGTTTATTTGCGACAGATTTTGCAGATGGCAGTTTGGAGCAAATGTTGCTTGCACCGCAACCTTTGGCATTGCTGGTAACCGCCAAGATTCTTGCGCATTGGATTGTTTGCGGTTTGCCTGTAGTATTGCTGGCACCTGTTATTGGTTTGCAATACGCATTGCCTAATGATGCATTATTAGTATTGGTCCTGGCGTTGCTGTTAGGTACGCCGGCATTAAGTCTTATCGGCGCGATTGGTGCGGCATTGACATTAGGTGTTCGTGGAAGCGGGTTACTTATCGCTTTGCTGGTGCTGCCGTTGTATATTCCGGTGCTGATTTTTGGTGCGGGCGCTGTGGCTGCCAGCCAGCATGGTATGAGTGCACAAGCGCACCTTTCGTTACTTGCGGCTTGTTCCTTGCTATCGTTGGTGTTGGCGCCAATGGCCACGGCAGCAGCTTTGCGTATCTCTGTTGAGTAGAATATATCTGAGTAAAAAATGCTATGAACATTAATTGGTTTAAATATTCTTCACCACAAACATTTTACCCGCTGGCTGGGCGGATGATCCCATGGTTTGCATGGCTGGCAGCAGTTTTTGCCATTGTTGGGCTATATATTAGTTTTGCGATTGCACCGACGGATTTTCAGCAGGGTGAGGCGTACCGTATTATTTTTGTGCATGTGCCTGCGGCGTGGATGTCGATGGTGATTTATATTGTGATGGCGGGATGGGCGGCTTTTGGCTTGGCGCTTAACGCACGCTTATCAGCCATGATGGCGCAAGCCCTGGCGCCTACCGGCGCAATTTTTACTTTTATAGCCCTGGTCACTGGATCGCTATGGGGTAAGCCGATGTGGGGGACATGGTGGGTATGGGATGCGCGCTTGACATCGGAACTTATCCTGCTGTTTCTCTATCTAGGTTTTATAGCATTGCAATCTTCTATTGATGACACGCGCAGGGCTGATCGGGCAGGTGCGTTATTAGCGTTGGTTGGTGTGGTTAATGTGCCTATTATTTATTTTTCTGTTAAGTGGTGGAATACCCTGCATCAGGGGTCGACTATAAGTATGGGTGCCGCGCCGAAAATGGTCACTACTATGCTGATCGGCATGCTGCTGATGGCGCTGGCGTTCTGGATGTATACCATCGCTGTGGCACTGATGCGTGTACGCTGCATCATGCTGGAACGTGAACGTTCATCCGAATGGGTAAAACAGTTATCAGGAGCAAATTCATAATGCAATGGGCTAGTTGGACAGCATTTTTTAACATGGGTGGCTATGCATTCTATGTATGGTTTTCTTTCGGACTTACAGCGTTATGCATGGCATGGGAAGTGCTGGCTTTGCGCAAGCGCAGTGCAGCAGCATTGCGATTATCTCGTTTGTTGGCACAGGATTGAATTATGGCAATTAAAGCAAGACATAAACGTTTCATTTTGATTGCCATCGGTTTGGCATTACTTGGCCTGGCAGCAATGCTTATTCTGAACGCGTTTAAAAGCAACATGGTGTTTTTTTATACACCAACACAAGTAGAAAAAGGTGAGGTTCCCAAAGGAACAGGTTTTCGCGTTGGCGGCCTGGTCGTAGCTGGCAGCTTAAAACGTGAAGATGATGGTTTAACCGTACGCTTTGAGATTACTGATACCGCTAAAACTATTCCAGTAATCTATAAAGGTATTCTGCCTGATCTTTTTAAAGAAGGTAAAGGTGTCGTGGCGCAAGGTAAAGTTGGCGCTAATGGCTTGTTTGAGGCTAGCGAAGTGCTTGCAAAGCATGACGAGAATTACATGCCGCCTGAAGCGGCTGAAGCATTGAAACGGGCGAAAGAGCAGGGCACAAGTTCGCTGGTTATGCCGAAATAGTTTTTATAAAGATATACCCCAAAATATTTTACTTACTGAATGAATACAAAAGGATGTTGATGTGATTCCTGAAATTGGCCATTTTGCTTTGATTCTTGCCTTATTAGTCGCGCTGATTCAGGGAAGCTTTCCTATTATTGGCGCCGCGCGAGGCAATGCGGTGTGGATGGGTCTGGCTAGACCAACCGCGCGTGCGCAGTTCCTTTTAATTGCGGTTGCTTTCCTTAGTCTTGCCTATGCATTTGCAACGATGGATTACTCGGTAACCTATGTAGCATCCAACTCCAATTCCAAATTGCCATTGCAATACCGTATAGCAGCCGTATGGGGCGGGCATGAAGGCTCCTTGCTGCTGTGGGCCATGATTTTAAGTATTTGGACTGTGGCTGTAAGCTTCTTTTCCAAACATCTTCCTGACGCTATGCGTGCGCGGATAATTGGTGTGATGGGTTTGATCAGCATTGGCTTTTTATTATTTATGCTTACCGTGTCCAACCCTTTCGAACGCTTGATTCCGGCAGCGATGGATGGCCGTGATTTGAATCCGCTGCTGCAGGACCCTGGCATGGTGTTCCATCCGCCCATGCTTTATATGGGCTATGTCGGGTTTTCCGTAGCTTTTGCATTTGCCATTGCAGCATTGCTGGGCGGTGAGTTGGATGCGGCGTGGGCGCGCTGGTCACGCCCTTGGACCACGATGGCATGGGTATTCCTTACCACTGGCATTATGGCCGGCAGTAATTGGGCCTATTATGAACTGGGCTGGGGTGGCTGGTGGTTCTGGGACGCAGTCGAAAACGCTTCGTTCATGCCATGGCTGGTCGGTACTGCGCTAATCCACTCGCTGGCAGTAACTGAAAAGCGCGGCAGTTTCAAGGCATGGACAGTATTGCTGGCAATCTGTGCATTCTCTTTAAGCTTGCTTGGCACCTTCCTTGTGCGTTCCGGCGTACTGACTTCAGTGCATGCTTTTGCAACGGACCCTAGGCGTGGCCTGTTTATTCTGGCGTTTCTTGTTGCTGTTATCGGTGGGTCATTGGCGCTTTTTGCGTGGCGCGCCCCGGCAATAGGTCGCGGCGGCAAGTTTGACGTGGTTTCAAGAGAGAGTTTTCTGCTGGCTAATAACGTACTTCTGGCTGTTGCTGCAATTTCTGTATTGTTCGGCACGCTTTATCCACTGTTCCTGGATGCGCTCGGCCTGGGAAAAATCTCAGTGGGCCCCCCATATTTTGATACGGTTTTTGCGCCACTCATGGCACCAGCCTTGTTTTTGATGGGAGTAGGGCCTATTGCACGCTGGAAGCAAGCCGCGTTACCCGAGTTGGCCAAGCGGTTACGCTGGGCGTTCGGAGTAAGTGTCGCTACGGCCATCATTTTACCTTTGCTATTAGGTCATTGGACGCCAATGATAGGTTTGGGGATATTTCTGGCATTCTGGATCTTCGGCACCAGTGCGAATCTGGTTTACCAACGGCTTCGCGGTTCAGAACTCCCATTGATGACGCGGATCACATCACCCTCGCGCTCATGGTGGGGTATGGTCATTGCGCATTTGGGTATTGCGGTGTTTACCCTGGGCGTGACTGTTGTGAAAGGTTTTGAGTCGGAAATCGCCGTGCGCATGCAGACAGGGGACGTGGCGCACCTGGCTGGGTTTGATTTTACCTTTGAGGGCGTACAGGAAATAGAAGGGCCCAACTACTCATCAAGCAGAGGTCAGATACGCATTGCAAAGAATGGTGTTGAGCGCACGGTGCTAATGCCGGAAAAAAGAGTCTATACCGTGCAGAATATGCCGATGACTGAGGCTGGCATCAGCCCAAGTGTCATTCATGATTTATATGCCTCCCTGGGCGAGCCCCTGGATGGCGGTGCCTGGAGCGTGCGTATCTATCACAAGCCTATGGTGGAATGGATATGGGTGGGTTGTTTAATGATGGCTTTCGGCGGGTTATTAGCGCTGTCTGATAGGCGCTATCGAATGAAAAATCGTATTAAAACTACCGGGTCGGAAAATGCGGCTGAGGTGTCGGTATGAAGCGTTTTTTATTACCCCTGGTGATATTTCTTACAGTGGTTGGCTTTTTAGCTGTAGGCCTCAAGCTTGACCCGCGTGAGGTGCCATCGCCATTAGTTGGTAAACCTGCCCCGATGTTTAATTTGCCACGTCTTGATAACCCGGAAAAAACGATCTCACCTAAAGACCTGTTAGGACAGGTGTGGTTATTCAATGTGTGGGCTTCATGGTGCGGGGCCTGCAGGGAAGAGCACCCCATACTTGTTGCGCTTTCAAAAAGCGGGACGGTTCCCTTATATGGCATGGATTATAAGGATACCAGACAGGATGCTCAGCAGTGGCTTGAGCAGGGCGGTAACCCCTACATTGCCTCCGCAATGGATGCGGATGGACGTGTGGGCATTGATTATGGTGTTTACGGGGTGCCGGAGACTTATGTGATCGACAAAGCCGGGGTAATTGCCTACAAGCAGATTGGGCCGGTAACTGAAGAGGTTTTACGCGATAAAATTCTTCCCTTGGTGAAAAGGCTGCAAGCACAATGAAGCGCATATTTCGTTTAACAGCGGTTTTTTGTTTTTTACTGGCAATAAATGCCTGGACTCAGGAAGCTGGTGCAGGAGAAGCGCAGCCATTGCAAGAGAATGCTGTCGTTGAGGCACAGGTACAGCGGCTTTCAGAAGAGCTGCGTTGTCTCGTATGCCAAAACCAGACCCTGGCAGATTCGCACGCGGAATTAGCCGAGGATTTGCGCCAGGAAATACGCGAAATGGCAGCCAAAGGCATGAGTGACCAGGCCATTATTGATTATCTGGTGGTACGTTATGGTGATTTTGTGCGTTATCGGCCACCGCTTAAACCAAGCACATTGATGCTGTGGTTTGGTCCTTTTGCTTTGTTGTTGGCAGGTGTCGTTGGCTTGGTTGTGATGTTGCGCAGGCGCGCAAAACAGGCCGCAGATGCCCCGCTAAGCGTGGATGAAGCGAACAAGGTCAGTGAATTATTAAATAAGGAATCATGATGCTGGTGTTTTGGATAATTGCTATTGTATTGCTGCTAGTTGTGCTGGCGTTGATTCTACCTGTACTGGTGCGTCCTAATGCTGCCGCAAATACCAATGCTAATGCGGAAAAGCGCGCTATTTTCCGGCAGCAGTTTGCTGAGCTTGATCAGGATAAAACCAATGGCGTGCTTGATGCCGCTCAATATGATGCAGCTAAAAGTGAGTTGGAGCGTCGTTTTCTTGAAGAGGTTGGTGATGCAGAAAAAAATATCGTAGCCGTGAGTTCGCCGGATCGGCGTTTGGCTGTTGTTTTATTGGTAGCACTACCTTTGGTGGCAGGATTGTTGTATTACAAGCTGGGCAGCCCCGTTTCCCTCTCGATTCCGGCAGTCTCGCCTGACATTTCCGCTTCTCAGCCTAAAACCGAGCATGGCTCGATGGTGAGCGAATTGGAGCCATTGTTAGAGTCCTTGAAGAATAAACTGGAAAAAAATCCAGGTGATGGTGCAGGTTGGGCTTTATTGGCAAGGTCATATGTGGAACTTAGACAACATGCCAATGCGATACCGGCTTACGAAAAAGCGGTTAAGGTGATACCGGACGATCCGCAGTTGCTAGCTGATTATGCTGATGCGTTAGCAGTTGTCAATGGACATCAACTTACCGGCAAGCCTGAAGAACTGGTCAAACAGGCGCTCAAGCTCGACCCGCATCACGTTAAGGCACTCATGCTGGCGGCAACTGCTGCTTTCGACCGCAAAGATTACAAGCAGGCCATCAACTATTGGGAGCGTTTGCAGCAAGATCTGCCTGCCGATTCAGAAATATTGCCTGAGGTCAAAGCGTCGTTGAACGAGGCGCGGGTGTTGTCTGGTGAAAAAGTGCAAACGCAGCCAGAGGTGAAAAGCACTCCGCAATTACCAGTAGCTGCGGGCATAAGCGGAACCGTGCGTATATCGCCTAAATTGGCAGGTAAACTAGATCCTTCGTCTACGGTATTCATTTTTGCGCGCGCCACACAGGGGCCGCCTATGCCGCTGGCGATTGTGCGTACTACAGTGAGCAGCTTGCCCTATACCTATCACCTAGACGATAGCACTGCGCTTATTCCTACCCATAAATTATCACAGGCGAGTGAGGTAGTATTGGTTGCACGCATATCTAAAACTGGCGATGCCAAACAGCAAGCCGGCGATTTACAAGGCATGACTGCAGCAGTAAAGCCAAATGGTAAAACAGTTGATATTGAAATCAATCAGGTACTACCATAAGAATAATTTTAAATAACCATGATTTAGTTTAATTACAGTAATAATTAAGGGGATAGTAATGCGATTTTTTTCAGCAGCGTGCTTACTGCTAGCTAATACGATATTTACAGCCGGGTGCATCCCTGCGATGACTACGGCAGCAGGGGTCGGTGGATCCGCTGCACTTAACCATACCTTAACCGGTACAACTTACCGTACGTTTACAGCCCCGGCTGCAAAGGTCAGAGTTGCAACAGTCAATGCGCTAAACCGTATGAAAATTACAGTGGTTTCTGAGGGCATGCAAGATAAAAGTAACGTTATATTATTTAGCGCAAAAACTAGCGAGCGAAATATTGAAATACAACTTGAGCCAATAAGTGCTAACACCACACGTATGAAGGTTGCCGCAAAGAGGTCAATGTTTTTATATGACACGGCTACTGCAGAAGAAATCATTCTGCAAACCAAAAAATACCTGGGCTAGGTTTCTGAGGGCTAGATTTCCAATAACTGCAGATTCGGTTAGAAGTTTCTATTTAAATTTTTGGTATCTAATTGTCATGCTTAGATAGGTTTTTGCAATAATATGCACTATAATTCGCCCCTCACGGAAGGGTGGATGAGTGGTTTAAGTCGCACGCCTGGAAAGCGTGTTTAGGCTAATAGCCTAACGCGGGTTCGAATCCCGCCTCTTCCGCCAATGAATTACGCAAAACCAGCCCAGAGCTTAGCTTTCTGGGCTTTTTGTTTTAATTCGCCCCTTTATTTCCACCAAGCATTTAATTGCTTTATTTCCCCGCCTATGGGTATAGAATAAAAACGGGTGAAATATTCTGCTATTTGCATGATTGAAATTGTTCTGTATTCGCGGCTATCCCGGCTCGAATAAACACGCTATAAAAACCATGACAGGCATTGGCGACCCTTGACTGGCTAGGGAAGAGGCATCAAGCTTGCTAAAGGAGTGTCATGTGTTAAGGATGCTTGCTATTGTCTTCATTATGATTCTCCAGCCATCTGCCTGGGCTGCAGAGCCTGATGGGTTTGCTATCGAACGCCAGGCGCTGGTGGCAGAAATCAACGCGCTGGCAAAAGACACGCAATCGGAAACCGGCCAGGGTGCGTTCTCGAATAAAGTCATGACGGCAATGGGCAAGGTGCCGCGCCATCGCTTCGTGCCACCCGAGGTGGTGCGCTACGCCTACCGCAACCGGCCACTGCCGATCGGCTACGGCCAGACCATCTCGCAGCCTTTTCTGGTTGCCTATATGACTGAACTGCTGCAGGTGGGCAAGAACACAAAAGTGCTCGAAGTCGGCACCGGTTCCGGTTATCAGGCGGCGATTCTGGGGGAGCTGGTGAAAGAGGTCTATACCATTGAAATTATCGAACCGCTCGCTGCACGCGCTACCGAAGCGCTCAAGATCAATGGTTAT